>Ga0187893_10000019_pt1 | contig 335141 bp, 302 predicted proteins | sample MA1701074metaG_FD_139574 | JGI IMG/M metagenome (GOLD analysis project Ga0187893, IMG submission 139574) | White microbial mat communities from a basaltic lava cave in the Kipuka Kanohina Cave System on the Island of Hawaii, USA - MA170107-4 metaG ...
ATGGATGGGAGTGGGTATGCGCGCCTGGAAGGGTCCTTTGTTCCTTTTTGGATCAATGAAGTGCATCCTTCGTGGGTAAGATCCCAGTCTAGCTATATCGATGTGCGCAATGGGGGGACGGGGAGTTTGACAATTCAGATATTTACCCACGAGGGAGCCGGAGGCCTAGGAAAGACTCTTCAGAGTTTCCCGATAAACCCGGATGGACAGTGGTATCGGGTGCTTCTGAGTGGGGGTCCGGGTAATGTTTTTCCGGGAAGTGCAGTCGACCCGGTGTTTACAGTGTTGTACTTTAACACTGCGGATGGCTCGCCAGTGGTGGTGGATGTGGACAATCTAACCAATGACTGTTTGTATTGCCAGCCTAACCTAGGAATTGATGACAGTGATGGCGATGGCCTGCCGGATAGCTGGGAGATCCAATATGGGCTGAATCCCAATGATCCTACAGGCAATAATGGAGCCAATGGCGATCCCGATGGAGATGGGTTTACTAATCTACAAGAGTATCAAGGAGGCAGTGACCCGCAGAACCCGGCAAGCGTACCACCGCCCCTTCGGCCAGGAGATCTTGACCCAAGCTTTGGCAGTGGCGGTAAGGTGACCACCGACTTTGCCACTGGTGATGATGATGCCTTGGCCCTTGCCCTCCAGCCAGACGGCAAGGTCATAGCGGTAGGAGGAGCCGGGGGTGCTAATGATTTTGCCTTGGCGCGCTATAATACAGACGGCAGCCTGGATACAAGCTTCGGCACTGGTGGCAAGGTGACTACCGACTTTAGTGGCGGCTCGGGCGCGAGCGCCGTTGCCCTCCAGCCAGACGGCAGGCTCGTGGTAGCGGGAGATGCTGACATTCCTGGCGTGGGGCTTAACTTTGCTCTGGCCCGTTACAACCCAGATGGGAGTCTGGATTTAGGTTTTGGTAATGGCGGTAAGGTGACCACAGATTTTGGCACTGGCTTTAATGTCGCCTATTCCCTTGCCCTTCAGCCAGACGGCAAGATCCTGGCAGGAGGACAGGCTGACATTCCTGGCGTGGGAGCTAACTTCGCCCTGGCGCGTTACAACCCAGATGGGAGTCTGGATTTAGGCTTTGGCAATGGCGGTAAGGTGACCACCGATTTTGCCGGTAGTGTTGTCTATTCCCTTGCCCTTCAGTCAGACGGCAAGATCCTGGCAGGAGGACAGACTGGTTCGAGTGTTGGTTTTCCTCCACCCTTAGATGCTGCCCTGGCCCGTTACAACCCAGATGGGAGTCTGGATTCAGGTTTTGGCAGTGGCGGTAAGGTGACCACCGATTTCGGCACCGGTTTTGATGCTGCCTATTCCCTTGCCCTTCAGCCTGATGGCAAGATCGTGGTAGCTGGAGTGGGTGGGGTCCCTGGTATGGGAATTGACTTTGCCCTGGTGCGTTACAACCCAGATGGGAGTCTGGATTCAGGTTTTGGCAATGGCGGTAAGGTAATCACAGATTTTGCCGGTTTCTTTGACGCGGCCCGCGCTCTTACCCTTCAGCCGAACGGCAAGATCGTGCTAGCAGGGGAGACTTCCATTTCTGGTGTCGGGAGTAGCTTTGGCCTGGTCCGTTACAACCCAGATGGGAGTCTGGATTTAGGTTTTGGTAATGGCGGTAAGGTGACCACAGATTTTGCCGGTTCTGGTGCGGCCCGAGCCCTTGCCCTTCAGTCGGATGGAAAAATTGTAGCGGCTGGGCATGCCTTCATTGACGGTACCGGCGACTTTGCCCTGGCACGATATATCGGTGATTCTATAGCTCCAAACCAGCCCCCCGTTGCCAATGCAGGGCTTGATCAGACTGCAGAGTGCACCTCTGCTGCAGGTAATACTGTGATCCTGGATGCTAGTGGCTCGAGCGATCCTGATGGGGATGCGCTGACCTATACCTGGACAACTCCTTTTGGGACTGTGTCCAGCCCCAATCCTACATTAGAGCTTGTGGACTTGCCTCCAGGAACGGATATCGTGGTCACCCTAACCGTTACTGATCCCAGTGGGGCTTCGTCAACAGATACGGTCCAGGTCATCATTCAGGACACGATACCGCCCACCACGATCAAGACAGCCTCGGATGCCGATGGCGATGGGGTACTTGATTCTCAGACCATTACGCTGAACGCCACAGATACCTGCAGTGGTGTGGCAAATATTAGCTACTCGCTGGATGGTGCACCCTTTACCACCGTCGCAGGATCAAGTACAGGCATTACGTTCCCTGCAGGCACACACACACTATCTTTCTTTGCAACAGACAATGCCGGGAATGTGGAAGCCACTCATACACAAACGCACAGCTACCTGGACAACTGCCCGAGCGTACCCAATTCCGACCAGACCGATACCGATGGGGATGGTCTTGGTGATGCTTGTGATCCCGATGATGATAACGATGGCATTGCCGATGCCGTGGATCGCAACAGGACCACCGGAGCCGACGAGAGCCTGGTGGCGTCGAACGACTTCAACGACGGGGTGACCTCGGGAACTCTCACACGCAACGGCTGGACTGTCACGGTGACGGACCTCACCCCAGCCGGCGTGCAGGTCAGCATTTCTGGAACTGGGACTATCGCCAGGATCGATGGCTGCGACCTCTCCGGACCAGAGCGGGTATCGCTGGATGTGGCCGGCGAGACGGCTGACATCACCTGCGGCGCAAGTGGCAGCCTGACCGCGACCGCGGCCACGGCCTCTCCAACCATCCAACTGCGTAAACCTCCAACGGGCCCCGCCATCGCGGTGACCCTAACGACGGGGCAGACGGCAACCATGGGTAGCCCGATTACGGCCGACCCGAGCAACACCGAGCCGATTCTGGTGGAGTTTGTCGATGAGAACGATGTCGCCTACGGCTCGTTCCAACTCGATCCCGGCGAGTCGGTCGATCTCGTCGCGAATCCATCGGGCACGTTTGACGTGACCGTCCTTTCCGGGACGGTGACGATCACGATTGGCACGCAGGTCATCACGTTGACGCAAGGCCAGAGCGCGGAGGTCTCCCCATTTAACACGTCGCCGGTGGCCAACGCCGGGCTGGACCAGGTCGTGGAGGCGACCTCACCGTCCGGAGCCGCTGTGACCCTAGACGGCTCGGGCTCCAGTGATCCCAACGGGGATGCGTTCTCGTGCTCGTGGGATATCCCGGGCGTGAACCCGGCGGTGTCCGGCTGTATTGTCACAGTCACGATTCCCTTGGGGAGTCGTACCGTGACGTTAACCGTAACCGATGCCTTCGGGGCCTCAGACACCGATACTGTTCAGATCACGGTGGTCGACACCACGCCGCCGATGCTGTCTGTCCCGGCCAACATGACGGTCGAGGCCACCTCCCCGAGCGGGGCGGTGGTCAACTATCCACCGGCGACCGCGTCTGACGCGGTTGATCCAGCACCGTTGGTCTCCTGTGCGCCGCCATCCGGGACCACCTTCCCGATGGGGCCGACCCAAGTGACCTGCACGGCCACTGATTTCTCGGGCAACAGCAGCCAGGCCTCGTTCAACGTCACTGTGGTCGGGGACACCGCGCCGCCGACCGGGACCATCACTATCAATGCTGGAGCGCCGGCCACCAATTCGAGGAACGTCACCCTAGCGTTGACCTGTGTGGACGCGGGGTCGGGTTGTAGCCAGATGCAGTTCTCGAACACCGGCACCGGCGGGTGGAGCGCGTTAGAAGCCTATGCCACAAGCAAGGCGTGGACCCTCACCAGCGGCAATGGGACCAAGACCGTCTACGTGCGGTACCGGGACGTGGCGGGAAATCTCTCGACTCCATTGAGTGATCAGATCATCTTGGACACGGGATTGCCGACCGGGAGCGTCGTGATCAACAGTGGAGCCGCGTTTACGAATACGACCTCGGTGACGTTGACCTTGTCCTGTACCGACTCCGGCTCCGGGTGCAGCCAGATGCAGTTCTCCAACGACGGGTCCTCGTGGACCGCGCTGGAAACCTATGCGACGACCAAAGCGTGGACGCTGACGCCTGGCGACGGCGCGAAGACCGTCTCTGTGCGGTATCTGGACGCTGCGGGCAACCTCTCCACTGCTCGGACCGATCAGATCACGCTGGACACGACGATCCCAACTGGCAGCATCGTGATCAACAGTGGGGCCGCTTGGGCCAACACCACGACGGTGACTCTGACCTTGTCGTGTACGGACACGGGTTCCGGGTGCGGTCAGGTGCAGTTCTCGAATGACGGCGCCACGTGGAGTGCACTCCAGACCTATGCTGCCACGAAAGCCTGGACCCTAACCAGTGGGGACGGGCTCAAGACGGTGTACGTGCAGTACGTGGACCGAGCCGGCAACGTCTCCGCCGTGTCCACCGATCAAATCACGCTCGACGCGACGATACCGGCCGGCAGCATCATCATCAACAACGGGGATGCTGTGACTAACACCAGGCCGGTGACGTTGACCTTGTCCTGCACCGATTCGGGGTCCGGATGTTTCCGGATGCAGTTCTCCAACACCGGCACTGGGGGGTGGAGCGGGTTGGAGGCGTATGCGCCGACCAAAGCCTGGACCCTCTCGACCGGGAACGGAACCAAGACCGTCTATGCCCGATTTACCGACGTAGCGGGAAACTTGTCGGGGAACTTCTCGGACACGATCGTTTTCGATAACACGCGACCCACCATCAGCGGAGTCTCGGATTCCCCGGATCCATTCACCCCGTCGCTGGGAGAGTCGAGTACGATCGCGTTTACCATTGCGGATAATCTGTCTGGAACCTGTAGTGTCCAGGCGACGATCTCCTCGAATGCCACAGGGGCCGTGGTCAGGACTTTCCCGCCATCAAGCGTTTCCTGTCCGGTGGGAGGGGCCGCCACCTCGGTGGCCTGGGACGGCCGGAACGACAGCGGAAGCTTGGTCCCGGTTGGGAACTACACCTATCGGATCCAGGCCACTGATAATGCCTTGAATTCATCAGCGATTCAAAGTGGAAGGACCACCGTACGATAAGTGTTGACTGCAGTGAAGTGATATCTCGGTGATAGATAGGTGAGCTACTAAACCTGGGCAGACCTCTTGAAGTTTGCCTAGCTGACTATACAGTGAATCTCGTCATGAACACAAACGAGGGATTGGCTTGATAAACTTTCTCTCGAATGACTCCTACTATACTAACTATTGATGACAATCTTGCAAATCTGAGCATTGACAGAACAAGTGTCAACTTCGGCATTTCCTTTTCTCTGTTTCTATAAAAGACTCAGAGTCAGATTTTGCGATCACAACCTTATGTATCCCCTCTGCGCTTGGATAAGGGTTACAAAGCATCGTTTTTGACATGAAATGTCAATTTTAGACATGCTTTTAAGATTGCGATTGTGATGCAACTGATTTATTATTTTTAAGAATCTATTTAATAATTTGATACAGTAGCTTGCAATAAGGAAATGCTCAATCATTGTAGGACTTAAACTGCAGGTTTTAAAAAATAAAAACAGCCGGGTTGCAAACCGACCCATCCCCCCAAACCACTGCTACCGCAACTCGGCTGTTTTTATATAAGTTGCCAGAGTGAGATCAGATAATTCAACCACTTCCTTTTAGTGACCCGTTCATAGAATAGAAATGGAGGGTGCCCATGAGAGGACCAATTTGGTTACTAAGTGTGATTACTATATTAGTCTCTCTACCTGTTTTTGCTCATGCCGAAGTTATTGGTCAGGGTGAAGACCAAATAAAAGAGGGACAGTTAGGAAAGGCAGTAAAAGAGAATCGATTCCAAAAAGGAACTTGGGAAATTGCGATTGGTTCAGACTCCGGCGATCTTTCATTGGAGCCGACGATTGGCTATTTTGTGACGGATTATATTGAAGCAATTCTTCACTTAGATTTCAATCATCTGGAAGACGAGTTATCGCCTGGATCAGGAAGTGCTGACATTGACACGTTTTCGATTTCAAGAGGCCCCACATTTAACTTGCCCACCGGTCTTCCCACTCTTGCGTGGCTCATGGGTATTGAAGGAGTCTATTTCTCCCAAAAATTAGATGTTGCCGGTTCAACCATTCAAGATGAGGAACAACAAGGATTTGGAATTACTTTTAATACTGGACCACGATTCCTCATCGGGGAGCGTGCTTCCCTCAATGGCGTCCTTGGCTTTTCCTTTTTACAAATTGATGATAATGATGCAAACATCACCGTAGATAGAACAGGAATCAACTTAGGCATTTCCTTTTCGATCTTTTTATAAAAGCTGAGTCCATTGAAGACTCAATATTGCTTTTGGCTCCCGATGATTTCCGGACTCTTGAAATGTCATAACTCTCTGCAATTTCTCTCGGCTGCTATAAGGAGATCGTCGGGAGTCACTCCATCGGGGGGAAAACAGGCCCCGCCTACTTCTAGTTTGTAAATGCAGGGTGCTTGCTGGAAACAGATCGGATGGTCTCGAATGATGGGGCTGAGCCTTGACATAATATTGCTCAGATCATCTGGATTCGCTGTCCGAATGATGATAACCACCTTTTTATCCTTGAGCACCCCACGGTGATCGGTTTCACGAATGTCATCACGAATGCAGTCAATCGCAGCTAACAGATGATGATGTTCGTCTAATCCCTTTAATTTCAACATCAATAATGATAGATAATGAGAATATCTAATGGCAAAGTTTATCTCGTGAGCTAAGATAAACCTGAAATTCTCTTCTTCAGGGGTCATGATGTGTGAATTAAGCAAATCACATGCCACATCCCACAGGATTGTGAGATGTTTTACAATCTGTTGATTTTAAAAGAATAACATGATACTATTTTATTCTTTCTTAATTTATGATCAGTCGTATGTAGATATTTTTATTCTTTGTACATAATATATTTCTTTTAAATAGATACATTATTTCTACAGGAAATATTATTCATATTTTTACATATTAATATGCGTATACGAATTGTCTGGACAACGGGTCAGGCGATTGCTCATCTTAAGAACACTCCTACTGCCGACAGACTCTGGAGTGCCCTTCCGTTACAGTCTAAGGCCAATACCTGGGGTGAAGAGGTTTATTTTCGGGTTCCGGTCCAGACAGACTTGGAACTTGATGCAATACAGGTGGTTGATCCTGGAACGGTTTGCTTTTGGGTGGAAGGTCAGTCCGTGGCTATTCCTTTTGGACCGACACCTATCTCCAAGGGAAATGAATGTCGCTTGGTCACGAAAGTCAACGTCGTAGGGCAGTTGGAAGGTGATCCCAGAGCTCTGAGGTTCATTCGAGAGGGAGATCTCATGCGAGTTGAGAAGATTGAGGGTTAGAATTCATCGGTCTTCACGAGGTCTCTGGTTTTCAATGTCCATGGTCTTTCGGGCCTTATCGATCTGGGCATAAGAATAATTGATGATGGCCGAAATTACCTTCTCGACCGTTTCTGTAGTTTCTTTTGTGATTTTTACGATGCGTTCCACCTTCTTCTGAAGTTTTAAAACCTCATCAGAAATGTTGCCTTTAGTAACATTTTTCTCTCTTAATTCAATTTCAAGCATAAGCAGAGACTTCATGGCGTCAAGAGGAGTAGCCGGATTTGTGTTTGTATCCTTTGCGTGTTGTATGGCTTGCAATAAGAATCCCGATAACCGCTCTAATTCAGTCCAAGGTTCCCCGGCATAACAAATTCTTTCAATCTTCTCATGATCAATTCCAGTCTGCTTAACCAAATACTGGATCATTTTATGATGGCGATCTATCTCACTATTCATGGGTGTCCTGCATGATGGGTCATGTTTATGTTTCAGTAGAATTTTAACGTGACTCAATCGAAAAGTAAAATCCAACAATGGTTGTACATACTGATTATTGACAAAAACTGAAATATCCTTATAATCGAACACTGAACTTCAGTGTAGTATGTATAATGAAGACAAAACAAAGATCCGGAAAGGGGGAAATGAATGAACATGAAAAAAATCTCGATAGGTGTAGTGTTGTTGCTCATGGTAGCTCTTTCTGCTCCGCTTGAGGTATTGGCCCAGCAGGGGAGTAGTGCTGATGGAACCGGACAACTACAGGTCGGAGCATATCTAGGTCTACAGGAAGGAACCTATGACAATAACACGGCCTTTGCCTTGGTGTTCAATGCCGATTATTTTCTGGACAACCATTTTTCGGTAGGTCCACTGTTTCAACTTGGTTTTACAGGGGATCTCACTCAGGTCGGCATCTCTATGCAGTCCAAATACACCTTTGATCTCCCTAAGGTATCTAAGGTCAAACCGCATCTTCAGGGAGGACTAGGCTTCATCCAGGTGGATTTAGACACGCCGCCAGCTGCCCCCAGCGAAGATAGTGACCTGGCTTTTCTAATCCCTTTTGGTGGAGGATTTGACTTTGAGCTTTCCAAGAATCTTTCTGTCGGCAGTACACTCTTGCTCAATTTTACGGATGCTGATATTTCAAGCGCCGACAGGGTGGGAAACATCTTCATGACCTGGTTCTTTGGTGTGAAGTTGATGCTTTAAAGACAGAATGAGAAAAGCGAGCCTCTGGCTATGCCAGAGCGAGTGCGTCAGGTATGGACACACACCAACATCACCAAATACCTGCAAAACTGCTGGTTGATTTTATAGGGCTTTTACCCAAAGGAAAAGCCCTGGACATCGCTATGGGAGAGGGCAGAAATGCCCTCTACCTGGCGAGCCAGGGCTTTGATGTAGAGGGCGTTGATAAAAATGAGGAAGCCGTCAAGGCTTGCCTGGCCTCAGCCAAGGCTTGTGGACTGAGACTAATTGTTGGAACAGTGGATTTGGAGAAATATCAAATCCATCCGGCCCATTATGACCTGATTATTTGTTTTTATTATCTTCAAAGAAATCTCATCTCACAGATACAACTGGCGCTGAAAGCGGGTGGGATGTTGGTGTATGAGACCTTCCTCATCGACAACCACCTTCAATTCGGTCATCCCAAACACCGCGAATATTGTTTCGAGCATAATGAGCTCTTGAATTTCTTCAGAGATTTCAGGGTTCTTTTCTACCATGAGGGAATGATCGAGGGTAGGACAATCGCCGCACAGATCGTTGCACAGAAGCAGTAAGTTAAGCTAAAATGTAACAGTTATGCTCACTGTAGATGCAGCTCAAAAGCTCATTTTAGATCATGCCCTAACGACTGGGGCTGAACGTGTGTCACTCATGAACTCAGTAGGAAGAGTCCTGGCAGAGGAAGTTCATTCCCGCCGGGATCAACCTCCTTGGGATAATTCCGCCATGGATGGTTATGCAGTCCGCTGTGAGGATGTGAAGACCGCCTCACCCCAGAAGCCCGTTTCTTTAAAGATTGTAGAGGAAATCCCTGCAGGGTATCTTCCCAAGCACACGATTAAACAAGGGGAAGCCGCACGGATTATGACGGGGGCCCCTTTGCCAGAAGGGGCAGATACGATCGTCCCTCAGGAAGAAACCTCGGGTGATGAGAATCAGAAGTGTGTGAATATTTTATCGCCGGGCGAGAAAGGCAACTATATCCGCACCAAGGGTATGGATGTGGCCTCTGGAAGTCTTTTGATGTCCCGAGGGACAACTCTAAGACCATCCCATATCGGGATTCTTGCATCCATGGGCAAAAGCCTGGTCACGGTGTATCGCAGACCCAAGGTGGCTATTTTGGCTACCGGTAATGAGCTTGCAGACCTGGATGATGTCCTGTCACCTGAGAAGATCCTGAACAGCAACAGCTATGCTGTGGCGGCCCAGACCCTGGAGGCTGGAGCAGAGCCCGTATTGGTCGGTATTGCCAAGGATTCACCTGTAGATCTCAAGAACAAGCTTGTAGAGGCCCTGTCTGCCTTGGGCGAGGAAGGGGTGGTGGTGTCTTCAGGCGGAGTCTCGGTAGGAAAGTACGATTTTGTGAAGGAAGTGTATCAACAATTAGGTATTGAGATTAAATTTTGGAAGGTGGCCATGAAACCTGGCAGTCCACTGGCTTTCGGGATTTCCGGTAGAAGGCTGGTTTTTGGACTCCCTGGGAACCCTGTTTCCTCAATGGTGACCTTTGAGTTGTTTGTGAGGCCAGCACTACGGAAGATAGTCGGGGCCTCACCGATATATCGGCCAAGGGTAATCGCCACCCTAACTGAAGCCATTAAGAAAGCTCCCGAGAAGAGCCATTTTCTTAGGGGATGGGTAGAAATTCGGGATCACCAATATATGGTGCGCACCACCGGTATTCAAGATTCTAATGTGCTGTCTTCCATGATGGCGGCCAATGCCCTGATTATCCTCCCGGAAGGCCAGATAGAGTTTCGCCCCGGGGAAAAGGTGGAAGTCCACCTCCTTTGGCAATAATCATGAAGACTAAAATTCTGGTTATTCATCCTGGAAGCCTGGGAGATGTTGTTTTATCCCTACCTGCCTTGCACGCTCTCAAACGAGCCTATCCCACGGCCGATCTAGATCTGATCGGGAACCCTTCAATCTTGGAGCTTCTCAGGAGACGTTTTTATGCCGAGCGTGTTATTTCCATTGATCGGGCTGATGTGACGTGCTGTCTTGCAGGACTAGAGAATTTTTCGGGGCCTTGGATAGATACCTTTAGAGAATATAGTCTTGTCGTGAACTGGCTTGGGGGCAAAGAGGAAGATTTTTCTTATTATATGAATCGCATCGGAGTCCAAAGACTTGTATCCTCCCGACCTATTTCTCAGAAAACAACACACCATCACAGAATCAATATCTTCCTCGAATCCTTGTCTCCTTTGCAAATCCCAACCCCGTTTTCCCTGCCTCAAGTTTTTCCGTCTCCGGAAGATAGAAAACTGGGACAAGAAGCCCTCAACCGACAGGGAATAAAAGAGCCGGTTCACGGCTTTGCCGTGAGAGGCTCGGGGTGTGGGGGCATCGGAGGACCTTTCTCTCTATTTCCGCACGGGCCCCCACATATAAAACCACGACCTATATTGGCCATACACCCAGGAAGTGGGGGCCGTTATAAGTGTTGGGACTTTACAAGATTTATCGAGGTTTCACATCAGGCCAAGGAGCATCTGGGCTTTCAACCCCTTTTCATCTTGGGACCAGCCGAAAGGAGATTTGTCCCAAAACTCAGGGATTCTTTAGACTGCGATCTGGCTATTCTGGACAGTGTGCCTTTGCCGATTCTGGCAGGGGCATTGACCCGGTGCCGCATGTTTCTGGGCAATGATTCGGGAGTGACCCATCTGGCGGCGGCCCTGGGCATTCCCACCGTGGCCATCTTTGGTCCTACCGATCCTCATCTTTGGGGACCGATTGGGCAGCATGTCAGAATCATCTCAAAGAGAGATATAGGGGAGAATATTTGTCAAGGATGCGGCTCTCTTGATTTAGTGTCGGTGGAAGACGTGATTCAGCCCCTTGCTGAGATTGCCCTTGACTATTCAACAGCGATTTGTTAATTTGTCGAGTCATAGATGAGTATAATTCATTATGGCGATGGCGGCGTTTGTCCTGATTAACGTAACCGGTGATCACACTAAAAGTGCCTATAAAACCATTACGCGTATTAGCGGGGTAAAGGCAATCTACGCCGTGACAGGAGTTTATGATATTATTGCCCTTGTGGAGGCCGAGGACATTAATACCCTCAGCGATCTAATCGTATCCAAGATCAGGGCTATCGATGGTGTGACACAGACCATGACCTGTGTCTCCTTGAATGTCTGAAGAATTTCCCTCTGTGTTGCACTAAGAGCCAGGTTTGTATCCCTTCCTTCCTCTTCCAGTTTCTTGACAATTTATAGAACGTACGATAAATTTGGTTTAAATCGATTTAAAACCGGATAAGAAGCGAGGGTATGGCTTAGCCAGCCCAAACACGAGAAAGGTGCCATCCGATGGAAAAGCCGTGGCTACGGTCTTACGAGGGTGGTGTTGGGGCCTCTCTGAAATATCCAGAGCAACCCCTTTACCAATTTTTGATCAATTCAGCCAAGCAGTTTCCTGATCATCCAGCGTTGACTTTCTATGGAAAAGAGATCCTGTATCGGGAGCTGGATGATCTCACCAATCGATTTGCCAATGCCCTGCGTGAGTTTGGCATCCAGAAAGGCGATCGGGTGGCCATTATGTTACCCAATACACCTCAAGGTGTGATTGGGTTTTATGGGGCCTTAAAAGCCGGTGCCATTGTTGTTCAGGTTAACCCTCTTTATGTGGAGAGGGAACTGGAGTTTCAATTGGCAGACTCCGGGGCAAAAATTCTTCTCGCCTTAGATATGTTTTATCCCAAGATTAAAAATGTGATTGCAAAGACCTCACTGAATCAGGTGATCCTGACCAATGTGCGGGATTACTTGCCTTCCTTATTGTGGCTATTGTACCCGTTGAAGGCAAAACGAGAGGGGCAATGGGTCAGGGTTGAAAAGGCTCCACCCATTTACGACTTTGTGGCCCTGCTTAAAAAATCGGATGCAACACCATCCCACGTGGATTGCAAGCCGGATGACACGGCCCTATTTCAGTACACGGGTGGGACCACGGGACAGCCCAAGGGGGCAATGTTGACCCACCGCAACCTGGTCTGCAATGCGATCCAGGCCGCTACCTGGATCCGGATGCGTGAGAGGTCAGAAATTGTCCTGTCTGTCATTCCATTTTTTCATTCCTATGGTCTTACGGCCTGTTTAAACTCCACGATTTATCGCGGTGGAACCCTGATCCTGCTTCCCCGGTTTCAGACTCAGGATGTGCTAAAATGTATTCAGAAATTCCGCCCCACTCTCTTTCCGGGAATCCAGGCCATGTATGTGGCGATCAATAATTTTCAGGGAGTCGATCGGTATGATCTTTCGTCCATCAGTGCCTGTATTAGTGGGGCTGGTCCATTACACCTGGAGGTCCAGGAACGGTTTGAGGCCCTCACCGGTGGTAAAATCGTGGAAGGATATGGCTTGACCGAGGCCTCTCCCGTTACCCATGCCAATCCGGTTCATGGTAAACGAAAGAAGGGGAGCATCGGCTTGCCCTTTCCGGATACCCATGCAAAGATCGTGGATTTGGAGACCGGGGAACAAGAGCTGTCGGTGGGAGAAGTCGGGGAGCTGGCGGTCCAGGGACCTCAGGTCATGAAAGGCTACTGGAACAGATCGGATGAAGAAAATAAAAACATGCTGAGGAATGGCTGGCTCTATACCGGGGATATGGCCCGAATGGATGAAGAAGGGTTTTTCTATATTGTGGATCGCAAGAAGGACATGATCAAGACCAAAGGAGAAAATGTCTATCCACGTGAAGTGGAAGAAGTATTGTTTCGCCATCCCAAGGTGAAAGATGCCGTTGTCGTGGGAATACCGGAGTCTTTTAGTGTGGAGGTGATCAAGGCCTACGTGGTGCTCAAAGAGGGACAGGTAGCTACCGATGGAGAGATCATAGACTTCTGTCGACACGAAATGGCCAAATTCAAGGTGCCTAAGTTTGTGGAGTTTCGACCTGAGCTTCCAAAGACCATTGTAGGGAAGGTTTTGAGGCGAGTTCTACTGGACGAAGAAATGAAAAAGACAAAAAAGTGAGAGGGGATATCTCGATATGAAGGAAGTGGCCATCGTAGAGGGTGTACGCACCCCCATCGGCAATTTCGGGGGGGCCTTAAAGGATGTGAAGGCCCACAAGTTGGGAGAGGTGGTGGTGAAAGAGCTACTCAAGCGAACACATCTTGATCCCCAGCTTGTGGAAGAGGTGATTGTGGGTAATGTGGCCCAACCCAGTGAGGCGGCTAATATCGCGAGGAATATTGCACTCTTTTCAGGGCTTCCTATGAAGACTCCTGCCTATACTGTCCAGCGTAACTGTTCTTCTGGGATGCAAGCCGTCGCGAATGCGTACCAAGATGTTGTGTGCAACGATGCCGAGGTGGTAATTGCGGGCGGGGTTGAGAATATGAGCCAGGTTCCTTATGTTTCCAGGGACATGCGTTGGGGTAAGCGGCTTCGTCACGGGGAGTTTGTGGATGCTATCTGGGAGGCCCTCACGGATGCTTTTTGTGGCCAGCTCATGGGTTACACAGCGGAGAATCTGGCCGAGGAGTTTAAGATCTCCCGTGAAGAACAGGACCGATTTGCCATGGAAAGTCATCGCAAGGCCTTCCGTGCGATTCGGGAAGGGAAGTTTAAGGATGAATTAGTGAGCGTGATGGTTCCTAAAAAAGCGGCTGGAAAAGAAATGGTGCCGGAGCCTTTTGCCCAGGATGAGGGGCCTAATGTTGCCCTCAATGAACAGCAGTTGGCTCTTTATCCACCCATCTTCAAGGAAGGGGGGACCGTCACGGGTGGTAATGCCTGTGCTCTCAATGATGGGGCCGCAGCCATTCTGGTCATGTCCAAAGAAAAGGCCCGTGCATTGGGGTATGAGCCCTTGGGATATATTCGTTCCTATGCCTTTGTCGGTGTGGAGCCTAGCCGGATGGGAATCGGCCCTGCTGAGGCGATCCCTGCAGCCCTGAAAAAAGGCGGTCTTACGCTTAAAGATATGCAGTTGATCGAAGTTAATGAGGCCTTTGCAGCCCAGTACCTGGCAGTGGAAAAGAAACTCAATCTCAACCGGGACATTGTCAATGTCAATGGCGGAGCTATTGCTCTGGGTCATCCTGTGGGGATGAGCGGGACCCGTCTGGTCCTGACCTTGCTTCGAGAGATGAAACGCCGAAACCTTTCATTAGGTGTGGCTTCTCTCTGTGTCGGTGGGGGCATGGGAGCCGCAATGGTTGTAGAGAGAAAATAAAGCGAGCCTCCGGCTTTGCCGGGGCGAGCGCGGGGTGTGGGGGCACCTGCCTGCCGGCAGGCAGGTCGGAGAGGCTTTCTGTTTGTGTAGGCGCACGGGCCACCACATATGATAAAAAGGAGAGAGGCATTATGTACATTTATAAAGCAGCAGTGATTGGAGCCGGGACCATGGGGGCCCAGATTGCCCAGGTCATCAGTTATTCTGGTCTGCCGGTTATCCTGAAAGATCGAGATCAGCAGGCAATCGAGCGTGGTTTCACCGCTATTCGGAAGATCTATCAGGGCCGAGTGGATAAAGGAAAGATGACCCCCGGTGAAATGGATCAAAAAATGGCTCTGGTCAGTGGGACGACCAGCTATGATAGTTTTAAGGACGTGGATATTGTGATAGAGGCGGTCTTTGAAGACCTGCAGATTAAACGAAAGGTCTTTTCTGATTTAGAGGGTATCTGCCCGCCCAGTACCATCTTGGCCACTAACACCTCCTCGCTGCCCATCTCGGCCATTGCGGTAGGTACAAAGCGGCCTGAGAAGGTGGTGGGGCTGCATTTTTTCAACCCCGCCCATGTGATGAAACTGGTAGAGGTCATCCCGGGTCTACCGACTTCACCAGAGACGGTGGATGATGTTGTGGCCTTCTCAGAAAGCCTGCGCAAGATCCCGGTGCGTGTACAGGACTGTGCCGGTTTTCTTGTAAACCGATTGCTAATGCCTTACCTCAACGAGGCGGCCCTTGCCCTTCAGGAAGGTGCGGCCACGGCCAAGCAGATTGATGAAGCCATGTTAGCCTTTGGCATGCCGATGGGTCCCTTTGCATTGTTAGACATGATCGGCATTGACGTGTCCGAGAAAGTAGCCCATATTCTCCATGATGCCTATGGTCCACGTATGACAGCAGCCACGCTTCTTGACGAACTAGTGAAAGCCAAACGGTTGGGGATTAAAAACGGTTTAGGTTTTTACAACTACCAGGGAGCGAAGGACGATACCCTGGAACAGTTGGTTAGCAAGATCCAGAAGGCAGCGGGCGTCAAAAAGACCAGATTCATCCCAGAGCGATTGTTGCTGACCCTGATTAATGAAGCTGTGATCTGCCTCCAAGAAGGGGTTGCCACTGCTGGAGATATCGATATCTCCATGATTGCAGGGACGGGGTTTCCCCAGGATAAGGGAGGTCCATTGCATGTTGCCGATTATATGGGGATTGATGTGGTCCTTCAAGGCCTGGAAACCTTCAAACAAGAACTGGGCCCGAGGTTCTGGCCAGCCCATATGCTCAAACGCATGGTGGCGGCAGGATATCTGGGGAAGAAGTCTGGGAGAGGATTTTTTACCTACTGAATCTATTAAAACCTATTCTCGCGCTGGCTTGACCCTTCGGGTCAGCGCTCGAATCCGCTAGCGTGGTGAGGAGGATATTGTGGGCAATCAATATATCACTTATAGTGTTGAAGATGCTATCGCCACTGTCGTGATCAACAATCCACCAGCCAATGCTCTCAGTTCTCCAGTCATGACCGAGATTGAACAGGTCTTTGGGGAAATGGCCTCCAGCAGGGAAGTCAAGGTGGTGGTCTTTACGGGAGCAGGAAATTTTTTTATCACTGGAGCGGATATCAAGGAGATTGCTGCGATCGGATCGGCCAAGCAGGGTGAGGACCTGACGGCTAAGGGCCAGGGGATCTTCAATAAGATCGAAAGGCTCTCAAAGCCTGTGATTGCAGCCATCAATGGGGCGTGTCTGGGGGGAGGTTTAGAACTGGCTATGGCCTGCCATATGCGGGTGGCTTCGGAACGGACGCGATTTGGCCAGCCTGAAATTAATCTGGGAATCATCCCGGGTTTTGGTGGAACACAGAGACTTGTGAGGCTTGTAGGACAATCCAAGGCGATGGAGATTATTCTTACTGGCGACATGATCACAGGCCAGGAGGCCAAAGCCCTGGGTTTGGTCAACAAAATTGTTCCAGATGGCGAGGTACTGAAGCAGGCACAAGGTCTAGCCAAAAAAATCGCTTCCAAGGGACAGGTGGCCGTGAAGTTGGCTTTAGAGGCAATACAGGAGGGTTCAAAAAAGCCTCTGGAAGAGGGACTGGCTTTAGAATCCAGACTGTTTGGCCAGGTCTCTACCACTCAGGACATGAAGGAAGGCCTGAAGGCTTTTGTCGAAAAACGGCAGCCCAAGTTCCAGGACAAATAGACAGTAGAAGCTGTGTTCTTATCAATCCCCCGCACTTTCCCATATCAGCATCAGACTGTTCTCATAAAAACCTTTCAGATGCCCCAGGAGCCATAAACTCATGAATATTGTCGTGTGTATAAAACAAGTACCCGCTACGGAGGCCAAAATCAGGGTGGCTCCAAATGGGAACGACATTGACAGAACGAATCTGAGTTATGTGGTTAATCCCTACTGTGAATTTGGTGTGGAAGAGGCCCTGCGTATCAAAGAGAAGCTGGGTACAGGGGAAGTGACCGTGATGAGCTTGGGACCTCCCAAAGTAGTGGAGGCCCTGAGGACCTGCCTGGCCATGGGAGCCGATAAGGCGGTGCACCTTCGGGATGATTCCTTCGAGGGCGGTGACTCCCTGACCACGGCCTTGGTTTTGGCCACAGCACTTAAGATGTTAACCTTTGACCTTCTCTTCTTTGGCAAGCAGGCAGTGGATGATGATGACGGTGCAGTTGGAATCCAGGTGGCAGAGCTTTTGGGACTTGCCCATGTGGCAGTGGTTAACAAGTTGGAGATTGATGCCGTACACAAGACAGCCGTAGCTCACCGACAGATCGAAGGAGGAATCGAGATTGTAGAAACACCGCTTCCAGCCGTGATCACATGCCAGAAGGGTCTAAACGAACCCCGGTATGCCTCCCTTCCAGGAATCATGAAGGCTAAACAGAAACCCCTTCAGGAGTTAGACCTTAAGGCTCTGGGTCTTGAACCAAATAGGGTGGGGGCGGCTGGGGCTAAGCTTAAGTTGGTTAAACTTACCCCTCCGCCCACAAGAACGGGTGGGAAGATTCTGGAGGGATCACCCTCACAGGCGGTCAAAGATCTGGTCCGTCTGCTTCAGGAGGAGGCAAAAATCTTGTGAGCAACAGAAAGAAAGCTGCGTTGGTGCTGGCAGGGGGTGGATTCCCAGCCTACATGTATGAGATCGGCTGTCTTACTGCTTTAGACGACTTTTTTTGTGACGGTTTTTCTATCAATGACTTTGATGTTTTTGTCGGGACCAGTGCTGGGGCTGCTGTTGCTGCTCTCATTGCCAATGGAGTCAAGCCCCGCAGGATCTATGAGGATATTCATGAGGATCGTGAGAGTGTCTTTAATTTCCGACGGATTGATATTTACAGTTTCGGATATCAAGAAACTTTTCCTATGCTCAAAAAGCTCTTCAAGTCTCTGATCCCAATCTTCAAGCTTTATTATTCCAATCGTCACAAGTTTTCGATGCTTGACCTGTTTTACATGTTGCAGGAGAACCTGCCCTCTGGAATCTTCACCTTAAAAAACTTTGATCATTATCTTTCTAACTTTTTGGCTCAAGAAGGATACTCTAATGATTTTCGAAAACTCAAAAGAGAACTCTATATTCCAGCGGTAGATATTGATACAGGGCGGTATGATGTGTTTGGAGAGAGGGAATATGCAGATATTCCCATTTCTCAGGCTGTTACTGCCTCATCGGCCATGCCGATTGCGTTTCAGCCGGTCCACATCCGAGGCAAGGATTATATGGATGGCGGTGTTGGACGGGCTGCTCATGTGGATATCGCCATTAACCACGGGGCGGAATTATTCCTGATCATTAATCCAATCCTTCCTTTGGTCAACGATCGTGCAAAGGTTTGCATGACCTCGTTTTCGGGTGAGTGCGCTGGGATTAAGGACAAAGGGATGTCTTTTATCTTTGATCAGGCGATGCGCGCCAACACCTTTACCCGTATTTATATGAGTGTGAAGCGGTATCAAGCGGAGCATCCTCAAAAGGATTTCTTAATCATCCAGCCTGATTCCACAGAGACGGTGATGTTTCTTTCTAATGTGATTAACATGAATGCCAAGCTTGAGGTGCTCCACTACGGATATATCTCTACCGCCAGATCGCTCAAGCAGAATTTTTCTTTTTACCGGCAGTGCTTTGACAAAGCGCATATCAAGGTGACCACAGACCGCTTCAAAGAGTAAGAAGGAGTCAAAGGAGCAGGCATGCCAACTGGATTCCTTGTGTTTGCAGAGCAGAGAAGGGGTAAACTTAAGAAGGCCGCTTTTGAAGCCATAGGAGCGGCAAAAGGACTATCTAGTAAATTTCAAGAGCCAATTAGTGCGGTTCTCATTGGCCATCAGGTGGGAGGACTAGCTCAGGATCTGGCCAGATACGGTGCGGATCAAGTGTATCTGGCGGAGGATCCACAGCTTGAGTATTACTCCTCTGAGGCATATGCCAGCATTTTGTGTGACTTCGTTTCCAAACGTCAGCCCCGTGTTATTCTGCTGGGAGCCACCGCCATGGGAAAGGACCTTGCACCCAAAGTGGCTGCACGGCTCAAGACCTGCCTGATCAATGACTGTATCTCTCTGGAACTAAATGATCAAGGACAGCTTGTGGCCACTCGGCCTATGTATGGTGGAAAGATCCGCGCAGAGGTGATGAGCAATATGACGGCACTTCAGGTGGCGAGCTTGCGGCTGAATATCTTTTCTCCAAGAACCCCAAGTGAGCCCGGTTCTGTTAAAATAGAACGTCTGTCAGTTCAATTAGACACTACGAAACTCAAAACCAAAGTTAGAGAAGTGCAAGCCACAGCAGGCGCCACGATTGAACTCACCGAAGCCAGTGTCATCGTGTCTGGAGGTAGAGGGTTGAAGGGACCTGCGAATTTCAAAATTATAGAGGAACTGGCCCAGGCCATGGGGGCAGCAGTGGGCGCCTCAAGGGCGGCAGTAGATGCTGGCTGGAAGCCCCATTCTTACCAAGTGGGACTCACCGGCAAGACGGTTTCTCCATTATTATATGTCGCTTGTGGGATCTCTGGTGCAGTTCAACACCAGGCTGGGATGTCGTCCTCCAGGTATATTGTGGCAATTAATAAGGATCCAGAGGCGCCCATCTTTAAGATTGCCAGTTACGGGATTGTGGGTGATCTCTTTGAGGTGGTACCTCTCTTGACTCAAGAAATCAAAAGGGTCAAAGGCGAATGAGGGGATAAAATAAAGCGAGGCTCTGGCTTTGCCAGGCCGAGCGCAGGGAGAGAGGGTATCCGTCCTAAGATCAAAAGCGTATTCTCGCATAGCGCCCCTTCGGGGCATGCTCGACAACGCTAGCGAGGTAGCACGGGCCCCCACATATAATATGCCTGACAAGTTTGATGTGATTATTGTAGGGGCGGGACCCTCTGGGGTAGCCTGTGCATTGACCCTGGCCCGTGCCGGGCTGTCCGTGGTGGTGTTTGAGCGCGGAGAGTTTCCTGGGGCCAAGAATATGTTCGGCGGGATCCTTTACACCACCATTCTCAACAAGCTGGTTCCTAAATTTTGGGAAGAGGCCCCCATCGAGAGGCATATTACCAAGCGCCGTTTTTCTATACTTTCTGATGAAGCAGAAACGGCCTTTGAGTTTCGAACTGAGGCTTATAATCACCAGCCCCCTTACAATAATAGCTTTACAGCCTTCCGGGCTAAGTTTGATCCTTGGTTTGCAAAGAAGGCTGAGGAAGCGGGGGCCATGATCATTTCCGAGACGGTAGTGGATGATGTGATCCTGGATCATGGCAGGGTGGTGGGGGTGAAGGCCCGACGTGAAGGAGGAGAGGTATATGGAGATATGGTGGTGTCAGCGGAAGGGGCTAACTCCTTTCTAGCCAGGAAGCTAGGGCTCCGACGGGATTTTACTCCAAAATCTATGGTGGTGGCCGTCAAAGAGGTGGTGGGTCTTCCGAGGGAGAAGATTCAGGAGCGCTTTTGCCTGGAGGGCGACGAGGGTGTTGCCATGGAGTTCTTTGCCGATGCTGTAGGAGGACTTGTGGGATCGGCTTTTATCTATACCAATAAGGATACCCTCTCGGTCGGCATGGGATGCACTATTGATGCCTATATGCAGCACAGGATCACTCCCCATGACATTATGGAAAGATTCAAGAACCATCCCAGCATCAAACGCTATATCCGTGGTGGGGAGTTATTGGAGTACTCGGCTCACATGATCCCTGAAGGGGGATATCACCAGATTCCCACACTGGTGACGGACGGCTGTCTATTGGTAGGGGATGCTGCCCATTTTGTGAATGCCTCGTTTTATCATGAGGGAACTAATCTCGCCATGGCCTCTGGCGTGCTGGCTGCCGAGGCCATTATTCAAGCCAAAGGGAGGGGAGATTTTAGTCAGAAGAATCTTCAGAACTATGTGGAGAAGTTACAAAATAGTTTTGTCTTAAAAGACCTCTACCGCTATAGAAAACTTTCAGAATGGACACATCAGAATCCAAAATTCTTTAAGGACTACCCTGACTTGCTCATCGATCTTATTAAAGACTACTTCACCATTTCAGAATCCCCCAAGGCAGAGATCTGGCAGCAGATCTTGTCCAAATGGAAAGGACGTATCTCGGCCGCCAAGACCTTTTTGGAATTAAACCGCTTCCGCAAAGCAATGTTTGGTCCTATCTTTGGCGGCCGAAGGAAAAAAACTCATGGACTTTAATTTTACCGAAGAACAGGCTCTTCTCCAAAAGACACTACGCGATTTTAATAATAAAGAAGTAGCTCCCCTCGCGGCATTACTGGATCAGGAAGAGCGGTTTCCGGACGAGACCTTCCGCAAAATGTCTGGATTGGGGCTGTTAGGTATCTCCATTCCGAAGGAGTATGGAGGCGGTGCAGCCGATTTTGTCTCCTGCGTGATTGTGATGGAGGAATTATCTCGTGCTTGTGCTTCTACGGCACTCTCCTATGGAGCACATACATTTCTGTGCACCCACAATCTCTACTTACACAGTAATTCTCAGCAGCGGGAGCGTTATCTGCCTCGCCTGGCCTCTGGCCAGTCAATAGGGGCATTTGCCTTGACGGAGCCGGAATCTGGTTCGGATGCCCTGTCCCTTCGGACGCAAGTTAAGAAGAGGGGGCCATACTATTACCTTACGGGTACCAAGACACTCATCACGAACGGCCCAGTAGCAGACATTTTTTTGGTGGCAGCACGATTTGGTAAACCGGGCGGGAAGTCAGACATCGGTCTTTTTATCGTAGAAAAGGATTTTGAAGGATTTTCGGTTGGCAAGAATATACACAAATTAGGCACCCGAGGCTCTCCCACATCGGAGCTGATCCTGACAGACTGTAAAGTGCCTGTGGAAAATCTATTGGGCGAAGAGGGAATGGGCACAGCACAACTCATGAGAGGGCTAGACATTGAGCGTGTGGTTTTTTCAGGTATGCCTGTAGGAATTGCCCAAGCAGCCTTCGATGCAGCTCGGTCTTATGCCCGACAGCGCAGGCAATTCGGAAAAGAACTGGCCCAGTTTGAGATGATCCAGGAGATGCTAGCAAACATGGCAGTCGGTATAGAGGCCGCCAGGCTTCTTACATACAAGGCTGCACGACTCTTAGATGAAGAACGGCCAGTGACGAAGGAGGCCTCCTTTGCCAAACTGTTTGGTGCCGAGATGGTCATGAAAGTAACCCTAGATGCTGTGCAGATTTTTGGAGGGTACGGCTATACGCGGGAGTTTCAAGTGGAGAGACTGATGCGGGATGCCAAGCTGATCAGCCTGGGCGGGGGAACCAACCAGATCCAGCAATTGATCATTGCGAAGGAAATTCTTAAAGAGGGTGAGCCATGAGCCCTAAACGGGGGGCCAGCCTTATTTGCGAGGGGCAGATTAAGATACCGTATTCCTGGCCGGCAGGGAAATTAGGGAGCCATTTTCTTGCAACCCTGCGGGACAGGATGCAGCTTCTGGGACTACGCTGCCCTTCGTGTGAAAAGGTTTTAGTGCCACCCACTCGTTGTCTAAGCTGCGACCGGGTGGGTACGGAATGGGTCCAGGTAGGACCTCAGGGGGTTCTTGAGGTCTGGACCGTGGTCCGCACCCCGATTTCCTCCATTCAGGTACTCCCCGTGCCCTATGCTGTGGGTGTGATTTGTCTGGACGGAGCGGACACCGGCCTGGTTCATTTGCTAGGAGATGTGGATTTCAATAAGCTCCGGAACGGTGTTAGAGTAGAGCCTGTATATAATCCAAATCGCCGTGGACACCTTTTGGATATTCGTTATTTTCGACCCATCGAATAAAGATAGATAAAGCGAGCCTCTGGCTTCGCCAGGGCGAGCGCGGGGAGTGGGGGCATCGGAGCACCTTTCTTTTTGTGTAGGCGCACGGGCCCCCATATAAAGCTATGAGACCTGTTGCCATTGTGGGTTGGGCCCAGACTGTTCACGAAAAGTCAAAGGCAGATTTAAATTATGCCGAGCTGGTGTATGAGGCGGTTCAATCCTTGTTGTCTCGTCTTTCTATCTCATATGATCAGGTTGAGACGGTTATTTCGGCATCCAGTGATTTTAGCGATGGTCGTACCATCTCAAATATGGCAATCCAGGATGTGGTGGGAACGCCGCTTAAGTCGGAGTCTAAGGTCTCTATGGATGGCGCCTTTGCTCTAATGTATGGCTATGCCCGTGTTGCTTCAGGGGGCTTTGGAACATGCCTGGTGGTGGCCCATGGCAAACTATCTGAAGGTAACCCACGACTCATTGCCAATGCCGCTTGGGATCCCATCTTTTTACGCCCACTGGGTCTGGACGATCATACGGTATTAGGGCTTCAGGCCAGATGTTATCTGGACCGCTATCATTTAAAAGATGGCCTTTTATCAGATATCGCGGCACTCAGCTATAAGGCCAGTTCACAAAACAAGTATGCCCATCGTCGAGAAGGTTATACCTCTAAGGTAGTCCAGGCAAGTAGCCTTGTGGCCGATCCTTTAAGGGTATTACAGGTTGCGCCGGAGTCGGATGGGGCCTGTGCGATTCTATTGGCTTCAGGAGACCGTGTCACAGAATTTACCTCAACCCCGATCTGGTTGCGCGGGGTGGGCAGTTGCTATGATGCCCATTCGCCTGGACACCGGGACCTAGCCGAATCCATGGCCTTAAAACGCGCCAGCCGTGAGGCTTATGACCGAGCGGGAATCACTGAACCGGCAAGAGAGTTAAACGTCGTTGAAATGATGGATTTATCATCTTGCCAGACGATGCTGTGGGCCGAGGAGATGGGCCTCTGTCCGACGGGACAGGGAGGGGAGTGGTTACTCAATAGACCGCAAATTGCCTACAACCTTTCGGGGGGAGCATTGGGAGCCAATCCCGGATTTGCCACTGGCCTGGTCCGTATTATAGAAGTGGCACATCGTATCAGGGTTGCCGGTGAAGGATCTTATTCAAAAAAACCGGTCTACGGGCTTGCCCATGGTATGACGGGCTATATTGGCCAGGCCCATTGTGTTTGGATACTTTCAACATAATATACACTGTCAGCGTTCAGACTGGCTGCTGATCGTTAATGACTATAAGGATAGATGATGGGATACCCTGTAGCAATTATTGGAACTGGACAGACCTACCATTGTTCTCGTCGGCAGGATGTCAGCATCCCTGAAATGATCCGTGAAGCGGTGGACCGAGCACTGGCTAATGCGGGCCTGTCGAATAGAGATGTGGATGCCGTGATCATCGGAAATATGGAACACTTCGAGGGGATTAATCTTTCAGACCTCTGGCCTGTTGAAGGATCTGGGGCATTCGGTAAGCCTGGAATGAAGGTGGCCACGGGAGGATGTACCGGTAGTTCCCTGGCTATTGCGGCTTACTATGTGGTGGCGTCAGGTCTCTACAACCGGGTGATGGCTGTGGGTTGGGAGATGCTGTCGGCCTCGGCGGGGGAAACCACTACCGGAATTGTAACGGCCTTTGACCCGATCTATGAGCGATCCACTTTAGCGGGAGCCATCAGCGCCCTGGCCATTGTGGCCTGTGAATATGTGGAGAAATATAAAATCCCGCTTGAGCAGGCTGCCCTTGCCATGGTCAAGGCCAGGGCTAATGCCGCTAGAAACCCCCATGCCCATTTAAGAAAACCTGTGACCGTAGAAGAGGTTTTGGCCTCACCCATGTTGTCTTATCCCATCCGGCTTTTGGATATGTGTCCCACCAGTGATGGAGCTTGTGCCGTGATCTTTGCTACCGAAGAGGGTGCGCGTAAATCTGCTGGAAGGCCCGCTTGGGTCCAGGCTGTGGCTTCTTGCCATAACCACACCTATCTGGGAGACACTTTCAGCGGCAGTGTCACGTATAAAAACACTCTCCAAGAGGCCGCCCGTCTTGCCTACAAACAGGCTGGTATCACTCGCCCGCAGGCAGAGATCGATGTGGCCGAGATCTACAGCCCTTGTACCTATGCGGAACTACAATGGTTGGAGGATTTGGGATTCTGCGGTCCGGGCGAAGGGGGAAGATTCGTTGAATCGGGGGCTACCGAAATTGGGGGAAAGATCCCTGTGAATCCCTCCGGCGGGGTGATGTGCACCAATCCCATCGGAGCAACCGGGCTCATCCGTGTAGCAGAGGCAGCCATTCAGATTCGGGGTGAGGGAGGAGATCGTCAGGCCCCTGGTGTGCGCACGGCAATGGCCACGGGATTTGGGGGATCATTCTGGAACGAAATCTTAATTCTAAGCAGTCAAAGGTGAATCATGCCTGAGAAAACCCGTGAAGAGCAACTCACTGTCTCAGCCAACAGTGCGCTGCCTTATCGATATTCTGCTGGGCAATACGGCAGCCGATTTCTGGAGGCCCTCAAGAACAAAAAGATCCTGGCCTCCCGATGCGGGGCCTGCGATCTGGTTCTAGTTCCTCCCCGAATTATCTGTGCACGGTGCTTTAAAAAAATGGAAGAATTTGTGGAGCTTCCTCCCACCGGAGTTCTGACTTCTTATACCCAGGTCACCCTTCCTTTTATTGATCCTTTTACAGGAGAGCCCCGTCCGATTCCATACTGTTATGGGATGATAAAGTTTGATGGAGCGGACAACACCTTTCAGTTCTTTCTGGAAGAGACAGACATCCGCAAGATCCATATCGGCCTGCGCCTTCGTGCGGTCTTCCAAGAAAAACGGGAAGGGAATATCCGAGATATCCTGTTTTTTAGAACTGAGAAGAGCAAGCGGATGTCCAAACGAACATCGAAATCTAAAGCTTAGGGCGATAAATGACTTTAGGCGACCTTTTAGAGAAGCAAGCCCATCGATATTCTGCCAAGACCTTTTTATTTTTTCAGAATCAGGAAATCAGCTATAAGGATCTTGATGAGACCACCTCTCGCTTTGCCAGTGGCCTGGCCGGACTTGACATTAAGAAAAGGTCTAATGTTTGTATTTTGCTTCCCAACTGCCCGGAGTTTCTCTATGCCTTTTTTGGAATCATGAAGGCCGGGGCGGTGGCCGTACCCATCAACTTTAATCTCAAGGGGGAGGAGATCAAGTACATTCTCAACAATTCAGAAGCTACCGTCCTCATCACGGCTCCCGCCTTTATCGAAACCATACGCCAAATCAGGTCTGATTGCCCCAGTCTTTCCCATCTTATACTCACCGAAAGCTTATCCGGATCAGAGGCCATCTCTTTTACCGAGTTGTTCAGGACCTCTGGACGGACTAAGCCGATTCGTCCTGAAGAATCCGATTCGGCAGCAATCATTTATACCTCAGGGACGACAGGGCATCCTAAAGGGGTGGTTCTGACCCACCGCAATTATCTTTTCGATACGGAACAGTTCGTCACGGCTACCCAGATGACTGAACAGGATCGGTTTCTGTGCATCCTGCCCCTTTTTCATGTTAATGGCCAGGTGGTGACCACCCTGAGCCCCATGTTTGCCGGTGGAAGCATGGTGCTCATGGAAAAATTCAGCCCGAAGGATTTCTTTCCTGCCCTTGCGGGGTTAAAGGCCACCGCCTTCAGTGGGGTGCCCACGGTGTATGCCATTTTGTTGAACCTTCCAGATGCAGAAAAATATGACTTAAGTTCTCTGAAGTTTTGTGTCTGTGGAGCTGCGCCCATGCCGATGGAGCTGTTTCAAAGGTTTGAACAGAAATTTAACGCCTTTATTCTAGAGGGCTATGGTTTAAGCGAAGGAACCTGTGTCAGTTCGGTGAATCCCTTGGGCGGTCAGCGGAAGATTGGCTCCATCGGTCTTCCTCTTCCCCGACAGGAGATGAAGGTGGTGGATGATCAGGACCGACCGCTTAAATCAGGTCAGGTGGGCGAGATTGTGGTGAGGGGGGAGAATGTGATGCGTGAGTATTTCAACAATCCGCAGGCCACAGCAGAAACCCTCCGAAACGGATGGCTTCACACGGGGGATCTGGGTTATGAGGACCAGGAAGGGTACTTCTACATTGTGGGCCGAAAGAAAGAGATGATCATCCGGGGTGGAGAGAATATTTATCCCAAGGAGATCGAAGAGGTCCTGTATCGGCATCCCAAGGTTCTGGAGGCGGCGGTCATCGGCCTGCCGGACCAGATCTGGGGTGAGGAAGTGTACGCATTCATCGTTCTCAAGGAGGGCATGCAGGGAAGCCCAGAAGAGTTCATGGAGTACTGTAAAGCTCGCCTGGCGGATTTTAAATGTCCACGAAAGGTGGTCTTCTGGGGACAGTTCCCCAAAACCGCCACCGGCAAGATTCAGAAGGGAAAATTAAAAGAGGAATACTTGGCCAAATCAGATGGCGGAGGAGGCTAGGAATGCCGGGAAAGCATTTTGAGGAGTTTAAAGTTAGTGAGCAGTTCGAAACAGGCGGTCGTACCGTCACAGAGACAGATGTAATCAACTTTGCAGGGGTGTCCGGAGATTTTTATCCTCTACACACGGATGAGGTCTATGCCAAGAGCACCCCTTTTAAGGGTAGGATTGCCCATGGCCTGTGCGGGCTTTCCATTGCATCGGGTCTGGCGATTCAGACCGGCCTCTTTGATAAAACCCTCCTGGCCTTCTTGAATATGAACTGGAAGTTTGTGAAGCCGATTCGAATCGGTGATACTCTCACAGTCAAACTGGAGGTGGTAGAAAAAAAGGAGACCCGCCAGAAAGACCGGGGGATTATTGTCCTTGCCGTGGTTGTGATGAATCAGGATAAAGAAACCGTCCAGGAAGGCCAATGGACCATTATTATTGCTCGCCAGTCCAATGAAGATTCCACCGGCCCCACCGAACGCACCCCCCGCTAATACAAACGAAATAAACTTTTGTTACATGATCATACGATAGCTCTGGGCCAGAGCCGATTCGCCGGCACAGGCACGGCTGCGCTTACGGTGCTCGCCGACCTTCGGGTCTCGGCTCCCGCAGCATCAGAGCCATCGAGGTGGGAGCCTTCGACACGGCCGGCTCACCGCCCCCGGCCCATCGCCAATCTGTAACAATATTTAATTCGTTTGTATTAGTTTCTTCCTCATTAGATACTTGATATCTATTCCAGGCTTCTCTATACTATTTCTTGAGTTAAGAAATCAAAAAAGGAGCAGTCATATGCACTACAAGCTTCTTGGAAGAACCGGTCTGAAGGTTTCCGAAATCTGCATGGGTACCATGACTTTTGGTGGAAGAAGCCAGATGTGGAAGTCAATTGGTGGACTTGATGAAAAGACCTCCACAGAAATGGTGGCAAAGGCCCTGGATGCAGGGATCAACTTCTTCGATACTGCCAACGGCTATGGTGATGGGGATTCAGAGATTTTTCTGGGCAGAGCTTTAGGAGCTAGGCGATCGGGAGTCATCATCACGACCAAAGTTGGATTCCCCACGGGGACCGGCCCGAACGATAAGGGACTTTCCCGGAACCATATTCTGGCCTCAGCTGAAGCCAGCCTGCGCAGGCTAGGCACTGATTACATTGACCTTTATATGGTTCATCGGCGTGATCCACAGACGCCCATTGAGGAAACCATGCGTGCCTTGGACGACCTCGTCCGGTGGGGGAAGGTTCGCTATGTGGCCATCAGTAATTTTCCGGCTTGGGAGATTGTAAAGGCAAATGCTGTTGCTGAACGCCATGGATGGACACGTTTTGAGTGTCTTCAGGCGTATTACAATTTAGCTGTGCGAGACATTGAGCGTGAAATCATACCCTGCTTACAGGATGAGGAGCTGGGGTTGATGGTTTGGAGCCCGCTGGCAAGCGGAGTACTGAGTGGAAAATACAGCCGCTCCGGTCAACCTCCCAAAGGTGCACGGCGAGAATCTTTTGATCTTGGGCCCGTGGATTACGAGCGGGTTTACCGTATTGTGGAGATTGCCCGTGAAATTGCCACCCGTCAGAAGGGAACAGTAGCCCAGGTGGCTATTGCCTGGCTGCTGGCCCAGTCGGTTGTCACTTCAGTCATCATAGGTGCAAAGCGGATGGATCAACTGATCGACAATCTCGACGCGATCCAGATCAAGCTTACCGAAGAGGATTTAAAACGATTGGATGAAGCCAGCCAGTTACCCCCTGAATACCCCGGCTGGTTCCTCAAGCAATTCGACAATATTTAATGTCACACCACTGCCACAAATACCTCGCCGATATCAAGAAATAATCGTAGCGATATTCTCTCTTTTTGCATACTATAGTCTGTAGACTTTCAATATACTATAAGGCTATTATGCCCTATGAGAGGGAAATGATGAAATGGAACGCCTCTATTACCTAATAGACGTTCAGGATGGACTTGAACCGTTTGTTCGTGGCCCTTTTAAAACTGAAAAGCAGAGAGATAACAGGGCGAGGCGTATCCGATCAATTCAGGGAGAAGAAGACCGTCTTTTCTGGGCCGATGTTGATGAATCAGGGAAGCTAATTGTTGGTTCATACATGGCTGGGTTCTTCTTTCAAGGATCGACAGATCATATTGATTAAGTTTGAGGACCTGAACGCAGCCTCTGATACCAGCCATAAATGTCGTTATAGCTGTAGAATAAGCAGATTTCGTTGAGACCACTCGCGCGAAAAGTTCGTCTGTTAATTTGTCTTAGGAATGCCTCTTTTCGCTCTGCTTGGGCAACGATTCCTGCTCGTGGGAGCTTAAAGTCGATGTGAACATCATTAAAACGAAGAAGTCCTGAGTATATTGGTGTGGAGTGTTCAACTTCGAATGCTGCGGTTAATAGATTTCTTGTAGGATGGGTCCACAACACATCAATGAAAGACAAACTAGCAGTCGGTGCACGTCTACCTGTTGAGGGGACTTCACTAGCGAGTTCAAATTGATCAACGATTGACCAATCCAGAAATGGTCTGTCATTGGCGGGTACATATACTGCATGACCAGTCAATGCCCCGATAGCCCCCACAATCGTTTGGATTTGATAATGTGTCAACTCAGCTGTTAGGGGTTCATCGCTTCTCTCTAGGATTGCAGCACGTAGCTCGGCCAGTCCAAAATAGGAATCCACACCGAATCTTCCTGCTCGGACTATATGAAGATCTGTTCCTTCTTCACTCATGTATATATGTGCTTTGTACTGACCATCGCTTGCAGGTTCGACAGAACGGAAAACATCAGAAAACTGTTGGTATGGGATAAGCAAGGGTTCTTTTTGACCATCCCATAAGAATGCTATGAAGGATGGGAACCCTTCCAGAAGGGCCATGTCTTCTTGCCTCAGACCGAAAAATGTAGAACCGCGATTGTGTACTTTAGAATAGCGTACGTACACTCGGAGCTTGTCCCGAATGATGAAGAGTGAAGTGCTTGCACCAAGTTTTGTTAGTCGGCCGAACTCGCGCTCAAGCGATGATAGAAATTCTTGCCTTATCGGTGATGGCATATTGGATGTATTGTACTCTTATCCTCTTCTTCGGTCAAAGTGGTGTGAAAACCAGAGGTTCAGTGGGCGACCATAAGTTTAGTTGTGCAGGTCTGATCGACGTTTTAGATGAGGGTAGTGTCAAAGGGCGGCCACGATAGAGGACGAAGGGAGCGGCGCGTTTAACGATCATGCCGAGGTGGGAAAATTCTTTGGGATCAGTGATCACAGAAACATGGCGAGTTTCAACGATTCTTTTAGCTGAGATGGGACCAATGCCGGGGACCCTGATGAGATCTTCATAGGAGGCTGTTTTCAAGTCCAGCGGGAAAAATTCTGGATGGGTCTGAGCCCAGGCCGTCTTAGGATCCACCTCTTGAATCAGGTTTCCTTCCTGTGTAAGAGGTATTTCTTCCAATTTAAATCCATAGAATCTGAGCAACCAATCTGCTTGGTATAGGCGATTTTGACGCAGCATGGGTGTAGGGGGAAGGTGATCCAGAGGAGTATCTGGAATGGGGGAAAAGGCACTGAAATAGGCCCGGCGCAACCCGATTTGCTTGTAAAGCTGATGTGTTGCACTCAAGATGTCATGGTCCGATTCTCCGGCAGCTCCCACTACGAACTGGGTGATCTGACCCGCCGGGACTAGGTTAGGATGCTCCTGCTGGAGTCGCTTGACCCACACCATTCTGGTGAGCATGCCATCCAGAAAATCCTTTTTTCTGGAAAGATGAAGTAGATGCTGGGGAGTGGGAGCTTCCAGATTCAATGAAACCCGATTCGCCAATTGCATGGTGCGCTCCACAGCGGCCTGGCTGGCTCCGGGAAGAATTTTAAGATGTACATATCCTTTGAATCTGTACTTTGTTCTTAAAATTTCCACCGTCTGAACCATTCGCTCCTGCATAACGTCTATTCGCTTTGTGATCCCCGATGACAGAAACAGTCCCTCCACCAGGCCCTTTTGGTTCAACATCATAAAAGTCCGGGCCAGCTCTTCCGGTGAAACATAGGTGCGAGGTACATCCCGGCTGGCTCGATGTTCGCAGTAGAAACAGTCAAACTCGCAGATGTTGGTCTGGAGGACCTTGAGCAGTCGAATATTTCCTCCTCCCGGCAGGGGGCTGGTATGAATCCCGCCGGGAAGGAATCGGTTGTCGTGGACAGGATTGCGGTGGCGTTCGCGAGGCTGTGTTATAGGCTGGGGGGTAAAACAGGAAGGCGGGGCAGAATTTTGATGAGCGGCTAATTCCTGTTCTTGTGTCGCTCCTTCACCCAGGATCTTGAGCCTGGCCATAACATCCATTTATCTATGGGGGCCCGTGCGGCAACACATGGTGCTGGTCCTCCGATGCCCCCATCCCCCGCGCTCGCGCAGGCAAAGCCTGACGCTCGCTTTAATATAATTTTCTCTATAACGTACTGATGTTCATCAGCCGCCAGGAGAGCTGAGCCGTGTCATAGCATAGTTCATAAAGATTGGTTCCATCCGTCACGGCGAAGTGGTGCAGCATATTCCGCCCCTCTTGCACCTTCCAGGTAAAGGTCACCCGTTCGATGGAGTGTTTTCGCCCATTCCAAATGAACCACTTAGGGGTGATCTTTTTCCCCTCCTCAAAGACCACACCTACCTTTATCAGTTCTCCAATCTCCGTAATCATAGTTTCCTTATAACTCCTACCACCTTACCCAGGATGCTGAACTCTTCTGAATGGACATCGACCATGATCGGTTTTAGCCTGGCGTTGGCCGGCTCCAGTTTGATTTTGTCTTTCTGATGATAGAACCGCTTAACGGTAGCCTCTTCGCCAATCCGTGCCACCACAATCTCCCCGTTGGCCGCATGGTTCTGGGGCTTGACCACGGTATAATCTCCATCCAGTATCCCGGCCTCTACCATACTATCGCCCCGCACCTGGAGGATGAATGCGTCTGGATCTGAGGTCAGGGAAGGATCCAGGGCAAGATGGCCGATGATCTCTTGCATGGCGAGGTTGGGTGTACCCGCCCTCACTCGGCCTAAGATCGGAAGAAGAATGGATAGTCCGCCTAAGGCGGAGTTTGTGGCTGTCCGCGGCCCATCTCGCAGTTCAATTGCCCTGGGGCTTCCGGGTCGTTTCTGAATATAGCCCTTGGATTCCAGGGCATCTAGGTGTTTCTTGGCCCCTCTGGGGCTGGAGATATGAAAATGGGAGGCAATCTCCCGGATGGTAGGAGGATATCCATTTTCCTGAAGATAACTCTTCAGAAAAGCCAGGATGCTGGCCTGTCTCTTGGTGAGAAATGTTTTCATGATACAAGTATACATGTGTATACCATATCATGAATTCCCTGTCAAGGGAAATCTGTAAACCAGCATGAGGTTGGCCACATGTTTTCTTTTAGTTTGACAAACTGTATATGAGTTGTTATTCTGATAACCACTAGATAAACAAACGTTTTTAAGATTTTAAGGGAGCCTTTGGATGGGGCAGGCCGGCAAAGAGGAAAAGGCCCTCTTGAGGAAAATGGTCCTGGAAAAGCGCCGGGCACTGTCGGAACATGAACGAGGGGTAAAAAGCATTGCCATCCAAGAGCGACTGATAGGGCTGGAGGAGTTTAACCAGGGCTCGGTCATCCATATCTTCCTTTCGTTCAAGGGTGAGGTTATGACGGATGGTATTGTGAGGAAGACCTTGACCTTGGGAAAAAGGGTGGTGGCGCCGGTGGTGTCCAGTGAGAGAGAGGGATTAATTTTTTCTGAGCTAAAGAAGTATCCCGATGAGGTGGAACCAGGTACCCTGGGAATTCCAGAACCTAAGAAGGAATATATCCGGCGTGTGGAGATTGGCCTTATTGATCTTTTTGTTCTGCCCGGAGTAGCCTTTGATGTAGAGGGTAATCGTTTAGGATATGGCCGGGGATATTACGACCGAATTCTGGGGAGAACAAGTCCGGTGCAGGTTGTTGCAGAAGTACCCCTCATTGCCTTGGCCTTTGAGCTTCAACTGGTAGACCGTATCCCTTCCTCTGTTCATGATGTGAGGGTTCACAAGATTGTCACGGAGGATAGGGTGATTGAGTGCAGAAAATCTGGAAGGGAGAAATCATGGCCGGGATCGTGATGGATGGCAAACTGATCTCCAAGGAGATTAAGGAAAAGATTCGTAAGGAAGTGGAGATCCTCAAAAGCCAGAGGGTGGTTCCAGGGCTGGCGGCGGTGTTGGTGGGAGAAAACGCTGCATCCGTGATCTATGTTAGGAATAAGCGCAAAGCCTGCGAGGAATCGGGGATCTATTCCGAAGGCCACTATCTTCCGGAGTCTATCTCTCAGGCCGAACTGATGGATTTAGTGGACCGATTGAATAAGGATCCCAAGATTCATGGGATTCTGGTGCAGCTTCCACTTCCGAAGCACCTCAGTACCGACCTGGTGCTCAATTCTCTTTCGCCTTTTAAAGATGTGGATGGTCTTCATCCTTATAATGTTGGGAAACTGATGATGGGGGATCCGATCTTTGTACCTTGCACACCCGCTGGGGTGATGGCCATGTTGGATTATCACCGCATCCCCATTGAGGGAAAGACGGCTGTTGTGGTGGGCCGAAGTAACCTCGTGGGAAGACCCGTGGCGATGCTGCTCATGCACCGAAATGCCACGGTCACGGTCTGCCATTCACGGACCCAGAACCTCCCTGATGTTTGCCGGAGGGCCGATATCCTGATCGCTGCCATTGGAAAAACCCAGTTTGTGACGGGTGAGATGATCAAGGAGGGCGCGGCGGTTATTGATGTGGGTATTAATCGGTTGGGCGATGGACGCCTGGTGGGGGATGTGGATTATGATGCCGCAGCCAAGCGGGCTGGGTGGATTACTCCAGTACCGGGTGGCGTAGGACCTATGACCATTGCCATGCTGCTTCAGAACACTTTGCTGTCGGCGAAGCGCGCTATTGGAAAAATGTAAAGGCAGCTATCAGGCTTAGCCTGGGGCTGCCGCGGGGTGTGGGGGCATCGGAGCACCTTGATTTTTGTGTAGGCGCACGGGCCCCCACATATGGAAGGGAGAGTTATGTTGAGACTTCGAGAGGCACTGGAGTCGCGAAAGTTTGTGATCACGGCTGAGCTTGAACCCCCTAAGGGGACTGATCTAACAACAGTTTTAAACCAGGCTAAGGCACTAGCGGGATTGGTACACGGTGTGAATGTGACGGATAATCAGACGGCCGTCATGCGGATGTGTCCCTTGGCGGTTTGCAAATTTCTCTTGGACCTGGGTCTGGATCCTATCATGCAGATCACGGTCCGAGACCGAAACCGCATGGCCCTTCAGTCAGACCTCCTGGGGGCCCATGCCCTGAGTGTTCGCAACATTCTGTCCTTGACAGGCGATCCCATGAAGGTGGGTGATCACAAGGAGGCAAAACCTGTGTTTGACCTGGAGTCGACCCAGATTCTGGAGATGATTGGTTCTCTGAACCGCGGGAAGGACCTTGCAGGGAATGACTTGGCGGGAAACACCGATCTGTGGGGAGGTGCAGCGGCCAGCCCGGATGCGCCGGATCAAGAGCTGGAGTTAGCCAAGTTTGAAAAAAAGATTTCCTGCGGGGCCAGGTTTTTTCAAACCCAAGGGGTATACGATCCTCAGTCCTTTGAGAGGTTCATGCTCAAGGTCAAGCGGTTCAAAACGAAGGTCCTTGCAGGAATTATTGTGTTAAAATCAGCCAAGATGGCCGAGTATATGAACAAGAATATTCCAGGCATCAAGGTGCCGGAGCCCCTTGTGGAAGAACTCCGTGCCGCCTCTGAGAAGGAACAGGCCATCCAGGTAGGTATCGATATTGCGGCCCGTACCGTCCGAGCCGTTAGGAGCATCTGCGATGGGGTACACATCATGGCGGTGGGGATGCGGGATCGGGTACCGGAGATCATCAAGAAGGCCGGCCTAACATAAACGCACACTGTCCGTTTACGTTGAAGCAATGGACCAGTGGAACGATAGAAAAATCGAATTGACTCAAAGTACTCCATTGCGGTCTAATATTCTATTGTCACAGAGGGTTTTGATATGTCGAGAATAACAATACAAGACCTCCACAACAAGAAGAAGGAAGGCCGCAAGATTATCATGCTGACGGCTTACGATGCCCTTTTTGCCGGCATTGTGGATGCTGTAGAGGTAGATGTTATCCTGGTGGGGGATTCCCTGGGTGTGGTGGTCCAGGGAAAAGAAAATACCCTCTCCGTCACCATGGACGAGATGATCTATCACACCCAGATGGTGTCTAGGGCCACTCGCCATGCTCTGGTGATCGGGGATATGCCATTCATGTCCTACCAGATCAGTGTCCAGGAAGCCTTGAAAAATGCAGGAAGGTTTTTGCATGAGGGAGGAGCCGCAGGGGTCAAGCTGGAAGGGGGTGTCCGCATTGCGGAGCAGATCCAGGCTATGGTTTCTCATGGCATCCCCGTCATGGGACACATTGGAATGACCCCTCAATCTATTCACATGTTTGGGGGTTACCGTATACAGGGTAAAGAGGAGTCTGCTGCCAAGAGATTGATTGACGACGCCAAGGCTCTCGAGCAAGCCGGAGTATTTGCCATAGTCCTTGAAGCTATTCCGACCCCCCTAGCCAGAAAGATCGCACAGGCCATTTCTGTTTCCACCATTGGGATCGGGGCGGGGCCCCACTGTGATGGTCAAGTCCTGGTCCTGTATGATCTGCTGGGTTTGTTCACAGAGTTTACCCCTAAGTTTGTCCGGCGTTATGCCGACCTTCGAACTCAGGCCCTGGAGGCTGTTCGTAGATATAAGGAAGAGGTCGAGTTGGGTAAATTCCCCAGTGAGGATGAAAGTTACCACTGAGTTGGCACCAAGACCCCATTTAAAATATGGTCACTATTGAAATTCAGGGAAAGTCCTGTCAGGTTCCCGGGGGCATTACAGCAATTCAAGCCCTCTGGTACACCGGTCATGAATTGATAAAGGGAATTGGCTGCCTGGGCGGGGTGTGCGGGGCATGCACCTTTACTTACAGGCGAAAAGGGGATCCGGGTGTTAGAACAGGCCTGGCCTGTCAGACCTTGGTTGAAGAAGGGATGGGTTTCTCACCTCCAGCCTCTATCACGATGATCCGGCCAAAGTATCGCTTCACAGAGGTTAATGATCCCAAAGCAAATCTTCTCAAGTATTATCCTGAGACCCGGCGATGTACCCGCTGTAATGCCTGTACCCTGGTCTGTCCTCAGGATATTGATGTGCGAGCCTGTGTCTTGAAGGCGCTTTCTGGCGAATTTGCCACTGTTTCAGATCTTTTTTATAACTGTGTGATGTGTGGGCTGTGCACCGCAGTTTGTGATGTGGGAATCAGGCCCAACCTGGTGGCCCTTTACGCCCGGCGTTCTGAGGGAGCCTATTTGGCACCCCGTCCGGAAAACCTGTTAAAACGTCTTCAGGAAATGGAAAGCGGAGCTTATGGATCCACCTGGCTAAAAATTCTTAAGATGAATGAAAGTGAGCTTCAATCATTTCTACCTTCTAACTAAGCGAATCATACTTTTCCCTGGCCTATACACTTTGTTAAAATTACAACTTGACAAGCTAGGGAGAGGTGTTATAGTCAAAAAGTAGTAAAATCAAGGGAAAACTAAGATTTATAAGGGTTTTTACCTATTCCCATGAAACTTATCCCGCAGGAGGGTGAGTCCAAGTTGTATGAACATGGCGATCAATATCGCCTTTTATTCGAGAAAAACCCGCATCCCATGTGGATCGTTGACCGGCAGACCCTTACCTTTCTAGCCGTAAACGAAGCAGCCATTCAACATTATGGTTATACACTCGATGAATTTCTCTCCATGACCATTAGGGAAATGTGTCCTGCTGAGGATATAGCAATCCTGCTCGACTACTGGACAAGGGCTGATCATAGACAGCAGACTTTTGAGATTAGCGATGCTGGTGTTTGGAGGCACCGCAAGAGAGATGGAACAATTATTACGGTAGAAATTACATGGAACCACATTATATACAATGGGAAAGATGCGGTGCTGGTTCTGGCTCATGACATCACCCAACGTAAGTTAGCGGAAGAGCGTCTGACCTTTTTAGCCCACCATGATGGTTTAACAGACCTGCCCAACCGGCCTTTGTTTATGGATCGCCTCAATCAAGCCCTGGCCCGGGTCAAATGGCATCAGCGACTGGTGGCCGTTCTCTTTCTGGATCTGGATCATTTCAAGAGAATCAATGACTCACTGGGCCACGACATGGGAGATCTACTTTTAAAAGCAGTAGCTGAACGCCTAAGTTCCTGTGTGCGTGCGGGAGATACCGTGGCTCGGATAGGGGGAGATGAATTTACTATTGTGCTTGCGGATGTTGCACAGGCGGAGGATGTTCCAAAGGTCGGACAAAAAATCATTGATACCATATCCCGGCCATTTTCTCTGATGGGCCAGGAGTTTTTTATCACCATCAGCATGGGTATAAGCATTTTCCCTAATGACGGGCAGGATGCCCAGATATTGGTGAAAAACGCTTACGCGGCCATGTACCGTGCCAAGGAGCAGGGAAGAAACCACTACCAGTATTACTCTCCGGCCATGAATGTCAGGACCCTAGAACGCCTGGCCTTAGAGAGTAATCTGCGTCATGCCCTGGCGCGCAAGGAGTTGCTGTTGTATTACCAGCCCCGAGTAGATTTGGAGACCGGTCGAATTACCGGGGTGGAGGCCCTTCTGAGATGGCAGTACCCAGATTTGGGCCTGGTCTCCCCATCCCAATTTGTTCCCCTGGCGGAAGAGACTGGTTTGATCATCCCCATCGGTGAATGGGTGCTTCGAACCGCCTGTGCACAGAACAAATTGTGGCAGTCAATGGGACTTTCCCCGGTGCGGGTCGCGGTCAATCTGTCCGCCCGTCAGTTTGAGCAGCGCAACTTAGTGGAAACCATCGGCCGTGTGATCAAAGAAACAGGGCTTGACCCCAACTATCTAGAACTGGAGCTGACGGAAGGTCTCATCATGAAAAACCCTGAAATAACCATCGCGACCCTGCGTTCATTACACGAGATGGGAATCCAGGTTTCGATTGATGATTTTGGGACCGGTTATTCTTCTTTGAGTTATTTAAAACGGTTTCCGATCCATGCCCTAAAAATAGATCAGTCCTTTGTCCGGGATATCATAATCGACCCGGATGGCACGGTCATCGTTACTGCTATCATTCTTCTGGCCCACAGCCTGAAACTGAAGGTGATTGCGGAAGGTGTGGAAACTCAGGATCAACTGGACTTTGTGCGCTCGCTCAAATGCCACGAGATACAGGGCTACTTTTTTAGTAAGCCTTTACCTAGTGAAGAAATGACAAGACTGCTCACCATCGGAAAGCATTTATAAGGCCAGTAAGGATTTCTAAAGAATTAACCTCAGCCCGAGCCAGCCGACGTGATCATTAAACTCACTGATGGAGGCATTTGAGGTTTTGTGGAGCCATTGATACCTCAGGTAGACCTGCAGCCATTTGGCCAAATTCCGGGTCACGCTTGTGCTCCCAATCAAAAACTCTTCTTTGAGGGTTTCATCAGAACCTATCTCTTTTCTCCGATCTGTGTAGTACCTGTTTTTGTAATAGATCTCGATAGACAGGTTAAGAATTTTTAAGTCACCCATCGCTGCTTTGGCCTTTATTTCTCCCTGGCGATAACTTAAATCATCCTCGAACCGATCATCGTTGATTCGAAGCTTGCCCGTCAAGTCCACATCAATATTTCTTTTGTACTTCAAGCTAAAGGAGATGTCGTGTCTTCTCATTCTAAGTTTTGGATTTGTCGGATCCACGATGTTATTAAATGAGGTATCTCGGTTGAGAGCCTGCAATTCGTCATAGGACAACACGCTGTACTCATACTTTAACCGAGTGGACAGTGTGGGGCTTAAAAAATATCTTGAGCCAAAATCTGCTGAGATCTCCTTGAAGTCGAGGGATGTAAAATCCTGGGTTTCTTCCATATCCATCATTCGGTAAGCACCACCCATCTCAAGGTCCAGAGACTGAGAGGGGTAATATAAAGTATAAAGACGGACCCGTTCACTGAGAGAGCCAAACTTATCTCGAGGTAAGGCATTTCCCTCGGTGTCGAATAGTTTTAGATCGGCGTGGGACAGGGTGTTGGCTAGACCGATTCCAAACGAAGGTGTAACGAGGTACTGGTAATCAAGGGCAAGATCCATGAAGCTTCGATCTGCTTTGTCAAACCTCCAGAAGTGTTGATGACTTCCAAAAAAATCTGCAAACAGGTAGGACTTTGAAGTAGGTTTGAGGACGGCATTGACGGTTGATTCGATCAGTGTAAAAGTGTCAGATTGAGGACGAGTTTCGCTAAAAAAAACATTTGATTCATAACCATGCCCAATACCTAATTTTATCTGGACTTGCCGTTCCTCTTCTTCAAAAAAAGAATCTGATGCTGCGCCAACCACGCTGGACCGAAGGATCAAGGGCAGCGTCAGAGACAAGCAAATAGACAAGATGTATAGTCTGTATTTCATGTATAGCTCTGCCGAACTCTATCCTGTTAAAAAAAGGGCCCTGTCGCCTTGCGCAGGGCCCTTTTAGGCTCATAGGTCCAAGAAGCTAGGGCAATGAAATAATGGTGTTGGTCACATCTCTGACAGTTCCAGTAACAGCGTTCAGTGCGGCTGAAGTGTCTGGTACTGTTACAGTGACGTCTCCTGGAGTGCCGCTCACCGTGGCACCAGGAGTGGTACCATTTAATGTCTCAGTTGGATTATGTAGGATGCTATCTAGATTAGGTGAAGCAGCGGTAGCATTCTTGGTAGTAGAGGTGTCAATTCGAATACTGCTGCTGATCGCCTCTCCCTGTACATCCCTATTTTTTTCTATCTGATCTATTAATCGGTCTTCCCGCCGGGCTTGAGTTCTCAGTTCTTCACGTCTTTCTTCTAAAGCAGGATTCTCGTTCTGAAATTCTCTAGCTGGAAGCAGATGTCCTTCCGAAAATAAGGTGTAGTGATTAGCCATGACCTCTATCATCTCTTCATGGCGCTGGCGATTTGTAACCGATACGATTCCTTCAAAAACGGTGACCCCTTTAATCCCTTCTTCCTCAGTCACACGGAAGATCGTTCCCTTCACGCCTGCAATGAGACTGGGGCTTGCCACCTCAAATCCCCCGTTCAACCGATTTTTGAAAACCTCAAACAGAGATCGGCCTCTCGACAGGAAGACCTTCTTAAGTTGTCCTGAATCTTCACTCACCTTCAGTTGCTTGGACTGGGAGGGGAGTTCCAGGATGGTGTTTTCATACATCCTAATGATTCCGGATTCAAAACGGATCTCCGCCTTGGATTTGGCTCCGGTTCTGATCACATCCCCCAGATGAAGAGAAGTGCCGGTACTGACACTCTTCCACGTGGTGGCCTGATGGTTTCTAACTTCCACCTGCCCTGTGGCATTTGCAAGGACAATGTCCGAGCCGGCCTTCACCGCAATCACACCCACCGCAAGGCATAGGGCCGTAATACCAACAACCATATATACATGTTTCGTTTTACGAGTGATCATAGGGCCTCCTCCAAGTGATATTAGGCCTTAGATTACTGCAATAAATATACCGAAGGGGTTACAATTTTGAACGATCCGGATAGGCTAATATAACAAATAAAATCAAATATTTAAATAAACCATTCTATCTTGAGGAAAATCTAAAAGACCGAAAAAATATGTAGCCGAATACATACCTATGTAGCGTGATACATAGGCCCAATCTTGGAAGTTTTACACCTGTCCGTTTTTGGTTTGAGAGAGGATGGTGTGTAGGCCCTTTGTCTTGATAATCAGATCCACTTCCTGCCGCATCTTTTCCATAGTCTCTTTCGGTATTTTAAGAAAGACCTCCACCACTCTGGGATCAAATTGGTTGCCAGAACATCGAAGAATCTCATCACAGGCGGTTTCGTACGCGGCCCCTTTGCGATAGGGCCGATCCGACCGGATAGCATCATAGGCGTCCACCAAAGTAAAGATTCGTGCCCCGACGAAGATGTCTTCGCCCTTTAATCGGGCTGGATATCCGGCGCCATCATACCGTTCATGGTGCTGCAATAGAATGAGCGTGACCTCCTCCGGAAAATTGACATTCTTCAGCATGAGGTAACCATATTCTGGGTGTCTCTTCATGACCTGCATTTCTTCAGGGGTTAATTTCGCTGCTTTTTTAAGAATGGCATCTGGGACACCGATCTTCCCGATGTCGTGAAGCATTGCCCCTTGCCGCATCATCTCCTGCATTTTTAAATCTAATCCCATACGCTGAGACACCTCCACAGCATAGCGGGCCACCCGTTGGCAATGCCCCTCTGTTTCATTGTCTTTAAACTCCAGGGCCGTGGAGAAGCCTTCGATGCAACTGTAGAACAATCTCTGTACCTCTTTTAAAAGGTCCAGATTCTCGATATTCATTGCAAGCTGGTTAGCGATGGTATATAGCATTTTGGCATCTTCCTCTTCAAAGGCATGAGGCTTTGGACTGTGGATATGGAGAACTCCGTGGTGTTGGTTATGGGTCAAGAGAGGGACGAAGAGACTTGACCTGATCATAGGATGTGGGGAAGGAGTGTTTAGGAGAATTTTCTTCAGATCAGGGACAATGACCGATTCACTTGAATCCAGGACCCTTTTAATCCAACCCTGACATTCTGCGGTGTGACCGTTCGTGTGCTCTACAGTGTCTATCCCCAGTGTAATGCGTTTCAAGCATTGCTGGGTTTTCGGGTGGTAGAGGTCCAGCATCATAATCTTGATCTGGAGTGGGTCCTTGAGCATAGAGAAGACCATGTCCAAAGAGGCCTGCAAGGGTTGATCTTTTAGAGTGAGCTTTCCCACCGAGTGTACAGTCGAAAGGCTCATAGCCCTGATCTGGCCGGTCTGGCTGGTGAGCAAATTAAAGGCGAAGGAGGTCAAAAGGTATTGGACTAAAAATGCGGCGAGCACCGGTGTGGTATCCAGAAGGAGATGTCGGTACATAAATAGATAAAGGGAAGCCAGACTGAAGACCACGGCCAAGACTAAGGTCAATGCAGTGAAGAGGACAAAACGTGTCATGATGTGAGTACTTCGTTGGTAGACTGAGCGGGTCATAGGAAGGTCCAGCACAATGACACTCAACAGGATCAAGAGGAGCGTACCCCAGGGAGGAATTCGTGTAATCGTCTGGCCGGATAGGAGTGTGTGCAAGGTGTTGGCCTGAATCTCCACCCCGGGAGTGAGTCCAGCAAATGGACTTTTCCAGATGTCCTTAAGTTCCATGGCCGAGGCACCGATGAGCACAATCTTGTTGCGAAACACAGCAGAATCGATTCGCCCTTGCAGAATATCTGCAAAGGAGTATGTCGGAAAACTCTGGGCCCTGCCCACATAGTTGATATAGAACGTCCTGTCGGTTCCAGTGCGAATTCTCTCTTTTCCTAAACGGAACTGATGGGAATTATCCCATCCTACTTCATCACGGGAGAGGTTTAAAAATTGGCGGGCAAGTTCCACTGTTAGGCTCAAGGCTGGTTCTCCGTGGATTTCATCTTCCACGTAGGCCCTACGCATGGCACCATCCTCGTCAATGGGGAAAAGAATGCTCCCGATCCCGCTGGCCGCGGAATAGAGTTGGGGGAATGGGAAATTAGCCGATTTGACCCGGATATTATCCTGCAAGATTTTGTCCTCATGAAAGGCGCTTAAAACCACATTCCCAGAAGTCAAAACGGCCTCCACCAATTTTTGATCCTCCCGAGGATTGCTGGGAGTGCTAAAGTCCAGATCTAGGGCGATGAGCCTAGCCCCACCGGCTTTTAGAGTTTTGATCACCTGTGCATAATAGTGTCGTGGCCAGGGCCATTGGGCAAGCTCCTTGAGGCTCGCCTGGTCAATCATCACAAGGGCAATCTGGGAATGGGGAGGAGAAGAGGAAAGTTGGTATCGAAGGTCTATGGTAATCAGCTCGGGTCTTTCAAAGAACCCCAGCAGATAACAGCCCACGATGAGAAGAATGGCTAACCAGCGGATGGCCTTTTTGCTGAATATGGGAGTTTTTAAGGCCATGGCTTTAGGTGGATCACCTTTATTATAGGGGCTTGCGTCGCCCCCTCCCTTCCTCGCTAGCGTAGCGCCCCGCAGGGCTCGAAGTTTAAAAGCCCGAGGAGCGATAGGTCTTTAGACCATTTTCCAAAGCCATTGCATTTCTTCAATATCAAAACCTATTCTCGCCTACCGACCCTTCGGGTCAGGCTCGAATCCGCTAGCGTAGTGGCCTCCCCCTCACGCTCGCCTTGCTCGCTGGGTAGATCCCACACGGGCAGGGCAAGTCAGGGGTCCACGCCTTTTGACGTGGGTGGATGGCTCTTGTCGCCAATAGGCGAGTCGAGCAAAATTTGTTGTTTAAAAGGCCACAGGCTGGGCTCTGCCCATGTGTGTCTATAAAAATTATATCTTAAAATCTACTTCTGTAAAGTAACGGCAGACTATGAGTTTTGCAAAGAAATTGATATGTGTTTGCCTTGGGGTTTTTACCTATCATAGGGCTACTTGACAGTCTAAGGAGCAGTGCTATCCTCAGATGAGGATACTGATAAACCAGGTCTTTGGTCGATAATGGAGCTCCTTCTCGCAAATGGGAACCACAAGGTATCGACTCTCATTCTGAAATGGTTTCCTAACTGAACAGTGCCCAGGTTTTGAAGCCCATCCTCCATTATCTGAGGATGGGCTTTTTATTTTGGGTTTGTCTCAGGGAGTGAGGCGTTCCATGGTTACCCAGGTGTTTGAAATTGGCAACTACACCTTCAGTCCATATGCCATTCCAACCTTTGTAACGACGGCAGCAATTTTATTTCTGGGATTACTGGTCCTAATCCGGGAATGGGGCACACCGGTAAGTGTGCTGTTTTTCCTGACGACCCTGGCCATCGGCGTGTGGCTCTTTGCCTTTTCGTGGATGTATTGTGCTGCTAATGAGCAGATTGCCCTTTGGTGGGCCAAGGCGGCTTATTGGGGTGTTTCCTTTATTCCCGCTGTGATTTACCACTTTACCGTGGCCGTATTACGGCTGCAACAGCATTTCAGAAAGTGGGTATGGGCGAGTTGGATTCTTTCTGGGGCATTTTTGGCTGCAATCCTGGGAACGGATGGGTTGGTCAGTGGATTGTATCATTACTGGTGGGGCTATTATCCCCGATATGGGTGGATGAGCGGGCTGTTTCTCACGTTCTTCATCGGCATGATGGTGGTAAGTTTGCGTCATTATTGGGTTGAATATCAACGGGTGACTACTGGAACCCACAAGCTCAGAATCAAATCCTTTATGATTGCATTTGCCATTGCCTATATCGGTGCATTTGATTATCTGGCCAAGTATGGGATTGCGGTCTATCCTTTTGGTTATATCCCGGTTCTGGGTTTTCTGGTGATGTCCGCAAGGACCATCTGGCGTTACAGACTGGTGGATCTGAATCCCGCTTTTGCGGCTGGCCAGATTCTGGAGACGATGCAGGGAGGAGTTCTGGTAGTGGACATGGAAGGAAAAATTCGTGTGGTCAATCGGGCGACCTGCACCATGCTTGGATATCGCGAATCTGAACTTCTGGGTAACTCTATTTCGAGTATTGTGGAGTTCCCTGAGGATTTGCAGCCTACTTCTCGAAAGCTTATCAGAGAGGGAGCGATCCGTGACGATGCCATGGTTTGGCTTACCAAGAACGGCGGGCAGTTGGATGTCAGTGTTTCGGCCTCGGAGGTACTGGATCAAGACAATTTCCCCGTAGGAGTGGTGTACGTGGCTCTGGACATCACCGAACGCAAGCGGGCGGAGGAGGCGTTGAGGGTCAGTGAACAACGGACCCGCCTAATCATTGAGACGGCGTATGATGCCTTTATCAGTATGGATGCCAACGGTTTGATCATAGATTGGAACGCTCAGGCGGAGACCATCTTTGGTTGGTCCCGCGAAGAGGCTATTGGACGGTCCTTGGCCGATACGATTATTCCCCTAAAATACAGGGACGCGCACCAGCGAGGCCTTAAGCATTTTCTGGCTACGGGCGAGGGCACGGTGTTTAATAAGCGGATCGAGATCACGGCATTGCACCGAGATGGACATGAGTTTCCAGTAGAAATGACGATTACCCCTATTCCATTAGGGACCTATATTTTCAATGCCTTTGTGCATGATATCACCGAACGCAAGTGGGCGGAAGAGGCGTTACGAAAGGCACATAATGACTTGGAGGTAAGAGTTCTGAAACGGACTGCTGAACTGGAAAAAGCCAATAAAGAATTAAAGAAGGTTGATAAGATGAAGTCTGATTTTGTTTCGACTGTTTCTCATGAGCTCAGGACTCCTTTGACTTCCATTAAGAATGCCGTTGATCTATTGGCAAAAGAGAAAGACTGGTTACTACCTGAAGTCCAGCAACGATTCTTGACAATGGCTCGTCGTAATATTGACCGATTAGCCAGGATGATTAATGATATTCTTGATTTTTCCAAACTAGAGGCTGGGAAGCTGGAGGTTCATTTCTCGGAGATGAGTTTAAACAATGTGTTTAGAAATGTCATGGCTACCTTTCAGCCTCAAGCCAATGCCAACTCAATAAAGCTGGAGATGGTTTATCCCGAGGTCTTGCCCACGGTCTATGGAGATCCGGATCGGATTGAGCAAGTCTTATGCAATCTCCTCAGTAATGCCTTTAAATTTACACCCAAGGGGGGACAAATTATTGTGTCTGCGAAAAAAGAACCACAGGCTGTCAAAGTCACCGTCACCGATACGGGTATAGGGATCCCATCAGATAGCCAAAAGAGAATCTTTGAACGTTTTTATCAAGTGGGGGATAGCCTAACACGGACTTCTACAGGAACCGGGCTGGGCCTGTCCATTGCCAAACAGCTCGTTGAAGCCCACGGGGGATCCATTTCTTTGGAGAGTGAGGCGGGGAAAGGTACCCGCTTTTCCTTTACATTGCCTGTCTTTTCTCTACGGATGGCCAGAATTGCCACGTTCGAAAAACACATCCGGCCATTTTTAAGTTATCCCTCTTTCTCGTTGTTTCTCCTGGAGTTTACTCAAATTCCCACGGAGGTCCTGGATCAGGTTGCGTTGGCCATCCGAGGAGCCCTCAACAGGTTAACCGACTATATCATCTTGGAACCCACCGTTAACAGTTTAATGATTATCCTTGCAGGGACGCCTAAAGCTGGAGCAATGGTGGTGAGAAAGAAGATCGAGAAGGCACTGCTGGATCGTTCAATTTTTCTGAAGGAGTTATCCCCATCCGGTCTGACCATTCTGGGTCCAGTGACCTATCCAGAGGATGGTACGACGCCCAGGCAGCTCATCAATGGTGTCCAACTATTGGACTGAGAGGAAAGGAGATTACTATGAAACAGCACAAGATCCTTGTGGTGGATGATGATCCGGATATTACGGAGACCGTTCAGTTTAGACTGGAAAAGGAAGGTTATCAGGTGATCACTGCTGCAGATGGAGAAGACGCCTTGGGTCAAGTTCGGCAGGGCTATCCCGACCTGATTGTTCTGGACGTGATGATGCCCAAGGAGAACGGCTATCGGGTCTCTAAAATGATCAAGGTGTATGAGCAGGAGGGGAAAATTTCAAAAAAAATTCCCATTATCTTGCTGACGGCCCGAAACCTGAAGGGCGATCCTGATCGGGAAAAGATGTTCATGGAGTTTAGCCAGGCAAATGATGTGATCTACAAACCCTTTGAGATGGATGATCTGGTCCACCGGATCCGTGGGTTGCTCCAAAATTAGCTATGGCTGGTTCTCCATCGGTTATTCCAATTTGGTAACATTCCCGGTGCCCAGTCGACCTTGACAGGGTAGGAATCGGAGCTACACTTATACACGTGGAAGATAAAGAGAATTCAGTCATTGCCCATACACCCTTAGTCTATTCAGTAGACCAGTCCACATCTATATTCCTCGCCTATGGTGTTTCCAGGAACTCCATCTAGCCGGCAATGATGAGAATGATGAGATAGACAGGGTGCACTTGCCTTAACCCTGCCTTTACAAGCAGGTAATGCGTTAGCTATTGGGGGTTCAATGCCAATACCGCTTCGGGTTTTGATTGTCGAGGATTCGGAAGACGATGCCGTATTGTTATCGCGGGAGTTGAGGCGGGGGGGATATGAGCTGACCTATGAGCGTGTGGATACTGCAGCCGCGATGATCGCTGCACTCAAAAATCAAACGTGGGATATCGTTTTTTCCGACCACTCCATGCCTCACTTTAGTGGCACAGAGGCATTAGCCATCTTGCGAGAAAGGGGGCTTGATCTTCCTTTTATTTTTGTGTCAGGCACGATCGGCGAAGATAATGCCGTGGCTGCCATGAAAGTAGGTGCACACGACTATATCATGAAAGGAAATTTGAAGCGATTGGTTCCTGCAGTGGACCGTGAATTGCGTGAAGCAAAGGTGCGACAGGAGCGAACGCAGGCCGAAGAAACCATTCGCCATCTGGCTTATTACGATCCCTTAACGGACTTCCCAAACCGTACCTTACTCCACGACCGCCTTCAACAGGCTATTGTGGATGCGCAGGGGGGTCACAAACAGGTTGCTCTGTTGCTCATGGACCTCGACCGTTTTAAGGAGATTAATGATACTCTGGGCCACCACCGAGGGGATATTTTGTTGAAGAACGTAGGCTTGAGGATTCAGGGTGTGTTGCGGGCTTCTGATATGATCGCGCGTCTTGGAGGAGATGAGTTTGCAGTACTGCTTCCATCGATAGACCATAAAGAGCCAGTTCTGGTTGCTCGCAAGATCACGAAGATTCTGGAGTTTCCATTCGATATTGAAGGGCTACCCATTGATGTGGAGGCCAGTATCGGCATCGTCTTATATCCCGACCACGGTTCGGACGCCGACAGTTTGATTCAGCGTGCGGATGTGGCTATGTATGCAGCGAAACAGACCGGAAGCGGTTATACCATTTACACGGCCGATCAAGACCAACATAGTCCGCGTCGCCTTGCGCTCATGGCGGAGTTGCGACACGCCATCGAGGAGGGCCAGTTGTTATTGCATTACCAGCCCAAGGTTAACCTTGCGACTGGCAGTGTCAGCAGTGTAGAGGTGTTGGGACGATGGCTACATGAGGAATTTGGAGCCGTTCCGCCAGATCAGTTCATTCCCCTTGCAGAGAGAACCGGATTAATTAAACCGCTGACGGGATGGGTTCTGGACCAGGCCCTAAACCAGTGCAGGACCTGGTACCAGGCAGGGATTGAGCTTTCTGTGGCGGTCAATCTTTCTGTGCGTAACCTGCTAAATCCACAGCTTCCCGACCAGGTGACCGAACTACTTCAACATCATAGTATTTCACCAGACCGTTTAGAACTGGAGATTACTGAAAGCAGCATCATGGCCGATCCGGAGCGTGCTCGAGAAATCGTGACCTGTCTGAATAAGATGGGAGTTCAGCTGTCCATTGACGATTTTGGAACGGGCTATTCATCCCTGGGTTACCTGAAAAAACTCCCGGTCCATTGGATTAAGATCGATAAATCGTTTGTCATCCATATGATGGCCAATGAGAGTGATGCAGTGATTGTACAGTCCACAATTGATCTGGCCCACAATCTGGGTCTGAAAGTGGTGGCCGAGGGGGTGGAGAATCAAGGGATTTACGATCGATTGATGGATCTGGGGTGCGACACGATGCAGGGATATTACATTAGCCCTCCGCTTCCAGCGGACGAGCTGATCCGTTGGTTAAGGGAATCACGTTGGGGATTAAAGAAGACGGCATAGGCTTGTCCGTATTAGGAACCGTAAGCGCCATATGAATCAATCTCAACACTTTGTTCTTTTTAATCTGGACGAGCAACAGTATGCCTTGCACCTTCCTGTTGTGGAGAGAGTCTTGCGCATTGTGGAAGTTTCACCGCTGCCACAAGCTCCAGAAATCGTCCTCGGAATGATCAACATTCAAGGACGAATTCTTCCGGTGATCAATCTCCGTAGACGATTAGGCTTGCCAGAGCACGAAATCCACTTAAGCAATCAGTTAATCATGGTCCGGACATCTCATCGTTCTGTTGCACTTGTTGTGGATTTCGTGAGTGGGGTGGTCGAACGCTCAGAGAATGAAATCGTTCCGGAGAAGAGAATCCTTCCTGGTATGGAATATATTCGGGGAGTGACTCTATTTCAGGATGGTGTCATCCTGATTCATGACCTGGACCAGTTCCTTTCCCTTGGAGAAGAAAAGGCACTTGAAGAAGCAATGAAGAAAACCTGAAAGGCAGTTCATGGGCCACACCATTTCAGGAATACTACTGTCCCAGGTCAGTGAATTGGTCACCGCTCAACTGGGCCTGTATTTCCCAAGAGAGCGCTGGAGCGACCTGGAACGGGGAGTAGGCTCTGCAGCCAGTGAGTTTGGGTTTAAGAATCCAGAGGCCTGTATCCAGTGGCTTCTATCGTCTCCATTGACAAAGCATCAGATCGAGATTCTTGCCAGTCATCTGACCGTAGGTGAAACCTATTTTTTCCGTGATAAAAAGAGCTTTGAAATTCTGGGTGAACAGATTCTCCCAGCCGTGATCCACACTCGCCGGGGAACTGAGCAGCGTCTCAGAATCTGGAGTGCAGGCTGTAGCACAGGTGAAGAAGCCTACTCCATCGCCATGCTTCTGGATCAACATATTCCCGATTTACAGGATTGGAACATCACTATACGGGCTACGGATATTAACCCCCATTTGCTCCGAAAGGCGTCAGAGGGTTTATATAAAGAGTGGTCATTTCGCGACGCTCCTCCCTGGCTTAAGAAACGGTATTTCCAAACAAAAAGCGAAAGTTGTTTTGAGCTTCTTCCTCGGATCAGGAAGAGGGTGACGTTTTCCTATCTGAACTTAGCGGAGGATGTCTATCCATCGCTCTTAAACAATACGAACGCGATGGATGTCATTTTTTGCCGCAATGTACTGATGTACTTTGCACCAGAGCAGGCGAAAAAGGTTGTTCACAATTTTTATCGGGCGCTGGTCCATAAGGGATGGCTAATTGTTAGCTACAGCGAAACATCACATATCTCTTTATCCCAGTTCGTGTCCATCAATATGACGGGTGCAGCCATATATCAGAAGCAGGTCGAAAGACCCCAAATAGTTGAAAGTGCACCCAACTGGTCTGTGGAAGGATCCGAGATTTCACTTGATCAAGAAGTGACACCTCCTCAGAGGATCAGAAAACCCACTCCTTTATTAGGGCAGTACGAGGCTAAAGCTGATTCATACAGGGAAGCCTTGACATTGTATGAACAGGGCTGTTACGAGTTGGCTGCTGAGAAGATTCAGGACCACATCTCATGGAATCAAGATGATGCAAAAGCCATGACACTTTTGGCTCGAATTTATGCCAATCAAGGAAAACTCGCTGATGCGTTTAGGTGGTGCCAGAAAGCAATTGCTGCGGACAAACTCAATGCAGGTTCTTATTATCTTGTGGCGACAATTTTGCAGGAACAAGGTCAGGTGGAGGAGGCGATCCACTCCCTCAAACGGTCGCTCTACCTGGATCAGAGCTTTGTACTAGCCCATTTTGCCTTAGGCAATCTTGCCCTGGGACAGAGGAGATATAAAGAATCGGACAAGCATTTTGAGAATGCCCTCTCGCTTCTGAGCAAGTACCCCCCCGAGCATATTTTACCGGAATCCGAGGGCATGACGTCAGGGAGGCTGGTAGAAATCATCCAGTCCACAGCATATCGGGAGATGTCCGTATGAAACACGGCAGGGTTACTTCACAACGGAAAGAATCCACAGGCGTTGATTGGAAGGACATTAATCACCGGCTGGAGATCGCCAGGTCGAGCGTTGAGCAGATCAAACTGCCCACAACGGACGAAAAGAAGAAAATTCTTAAAGAAAGGGCCAGGTCACTTGCACAGGAACTTCAAAGAAAGTCCGCGCCCGAAGAGTGTATCCAGATCGTAGAGTTCTCCCTGTCTAATGAGAGGTATGGCATTCCATCTTCGTGTGTTCGTGAGGTTTATCCGTTAAAGGATCTCACACCCATTCCGTGTACACCCTCATTTGTTCTGGGAGTGATTAACGTGCGTGGCCAGATTCTATCCGTCATCGACATTAAAAAATTTTTTGACCTGCCAGAAAAGGTGCTTTCGGATCTCAATAAAGTGATTGTCCTTCACACCGATGTCATGGAGTTGGGAATCCTTGCGGATGTCATCCTGGACATACGATCCATTCCGATGACCGAGATTCAGCCCTCGCTGCCCACCTTAACCGGCATTCGTCAAGAATACTTAAAGGGCGTCACGCGGGAACGGGTTGTTATTTTGGACGTGAAAAAAATGTTGTTAGATCAGAGAATCATTGTACATGAACAGATAGAGGCACCAACCAAGCAGGAATGAGGTCATACGATGAAGAATACTGTACTTGTTAGAGATGGAATGGTTCGAATACGATGGCGGTCCGTTGCCGTGCTGGGCATTACCGTTACCGCAATATACATCGTGCTCAAGGCTGTAGGGGCTGCAGCGGAAGATACTGAAACCGTGCCGAGATCCCCTGCGGACCTTTCACGTATGACGATTGAAGAACTGGCCAGCATTGAGATCACCTCGGTATCGAAAAGACCAGAGCCCCTGAGCGACGCAGCAGCAGCTGTTTATGTGATTACGCGTGAAGATATCCGTCGGTCCGGCGCGACCAGTATTCCGGAGGTACTGCGCCTTGCACCGAACCTCCAGGTCGCCCGCGTGGACTCCAGTCAATATGCTATCACAGCACGAGGCTTCAACAGCACCACCGCTAATAAGCTTCTCGTACTGATTGACGGGCGCAGCGTCTATACGCCACTGTTCTCCGGTGTGTTCTGGGATGTGCAGGATGTACTGCTCGAGGACATCGAGCGCATCGAAGTCGTCAGTGGACCAGGTGGTACCCTCTGGGGCTCAAATGCAGTGAACGGTGTCATCAACATCATTATGCGTCATTCCCACGACACAACAGGTGCTCTTGTGAGCGTCGGTGCGGGTGCTGATGAACATGGCGCTGGCTTACGGTACGGCGGACAGCTTGGCGAGAATTTGACCTACCGCATATCTGCAAAAGGTTTCTATCGTGATCACACGGTTAGGGGGAACGGCACGAGCGTGGATGATTCATGGAAGAAAGGACAGTTGGGATTCCGAACAGATTGGGGGAGGGCGGATGATGTGCTCACGTTCCAGGGCAATGTTTACGATGGATCGATCGAACAGCCGATCAACGCGGACAAAGAGATTTCGGGCGGCAACCTGCTGGGACGCTGGAGCCGGACACTTGGAGACACGTCGGACATCCAGATCCAGGCCTATTACGATCGGATTCGGCGGGTCCATCCCGGCGTCTTCGGTGAAGTTCTCAACACCTACGATATTCAACTGCAACATCACTTCTCATTTGGCATACATCACGATATCGTTTGGGGTGGGGGCTACCGCCTGATGCGTGACAACGTCACCAACAGCGCTGTTCTTGCGTTTCTTCCGCCGAACCTCAATCTGGGGCTGGCCAACGTTTTTCTACAGAACAGCATTTCACTGGGCGAGCATCTGCAACTGACATTAGGTACGAAGCTTGAGAACAACAGCTACACCGGGCTTGAAGTCCAGCCCAATGTACGGCTTGCATGGAAGCTGCCTAACTACGGGCTCCTGTGGTCGGCTATCTCGCGTGCGGTGAGGACACCATCTCGTCTGGACAGCGAGCTCTTTATTCCGGGGCCCTTAGTGCTCAATGGTGGACCGGATTTCAAGTCGGAGACACTGATTGCCTATGAGATCGGCTACCGTGTGCAGCCGGTATCCCAGGTGTCGTTCTCGATCTCCACCTTCTACAATGTGTATGACGAACTACGCAGTCTAGAGCCTGTGGGAGGCGGGACATTTGTGATCAGCAATAAGATGGACGGGACCGCCTACGGTGTGGAAACGTGGGCAAGCTACCATGTACTGGACTGGTGGCAGCTAAGCACCGGGTACAACTACCTCAAAAAGCAGTTGGGCTTTGAACCCGACAGTGGCGATACCGCCTTGCAAGGCGCCGGTAACGATCCGATGAATCAGTTTTCGGCGCGCTCCACCATGAATCTGCCACACAATCTGGAACTCGATGTTACACTGCGTGTGATCGGCGACTTACCTAATCCAGATGTTCCTGGCTATATCGGGCTCGACGGGCGGCTTGGCTGGGCCGTCTGGAAAGGCGCCGAGATCTCACTAGCCGGATTTAACCTGCTAGATCGACGTCATCCAGAATTTGGGACGGCGTCGACGCGCAGTGAACTAGGACGTACCTTCTACGTGAGGATGCTATGGAACTTCTAACAAACTTGTTGCACATAGCGGTGCCTCTCCGTTCACGCACTAAATCGATGGTGCTCGGTGTTCTCTGTATTGCACTAATCCCGGGGCTGGCAGCAGCGGTTGAGCCTTTGGAATACGCCGTAAAGGCGGCATTCCTCTCCAAGTTCGGCCTTTATGTCGAATGGTCAAGCACGGCGTTTTCTTCACCGAGCAGCGCGATCAACCTGTGTGTTGTCGGGGAGGACCCATTCGGTGCAACCCTCGACACGGCAGTAAGAGGCCAGCGAATTGGAGGCCGCGAAGTCGTCATCCGGCGATTGAAGACGATCGGGCGGGAATCCGGTTGTCATATTCTGTATATCGGCGGCGTTGAGACGCAGCACTCCAGCCAGATCATCGCGGCAGTACGCGGCGGCAGCGTGCTCACCGTGACCGATGCCCACGAACCGGAAGCGGCTGTGGGGATCATCAACTTTGTAATCAAGGATAATCGCGTGCGCTTCGATATCGACGAACAGGCCGCTGCCCAAAACGGCCTCACCATCAGTTCGAAGTTGTTGAGCCTCGCACTGAACGTCAAACCCAGACACTAAGGAGGTTCACTGAAATGCGCTGGCTAACGGATACTCCCATTCGCCGAAAACTAATTTTAATTACTGTGCTGGCAAGTGCCATTGCTTTGCTGTTGGCTGGCTCGATCATTGTCACATACGACGTTCTGGATTACCAAACCCAGAAGATGCAGGAATCTTCGGTGCAGGCCGAGATCCTGGCGGCGAGTGTCACAGCGTCGCTTGTATTCAACGATCCCAAGGCGGCACAGGAATATCTGAATGCGCTTGAGGCCAGTCCTGAAATCACTGCGGCCGGTGTATACACCGCGGGTGGTTCCCTCTTTGCAAGCTACTCCCGTTCCGGGATGACATCGCGGCCGCTCCCTGTACGCGCAGAGCCCCAGGGGCAGCAGTTCGAGGGTAACGAGTTGGTGGTGTTCTGGCCGGTCAGGGAAGGCCAGCATGAAGTGGGCACCGTCTATCTGCGTGTGAACTCCGAGTCGCTGGTGACACGCCTTGGGCGTTACGGCGGGATCATTCTGCTGGTGATGGTCGGTTCGCTACTGATCACCCTACCGATTTCGACGCGGCTTCATGCCGCGATCTCGAATCCGATCCGCGAAATCGCTGAGGCCGCCCGACAGGTTGCTGCTGGAGATCTGACGGTGAAGTTAACAGCACAACGGAGAGCCGATGAGATTGGGGTACTGGTAGAGGCTTTTGAACAGATGATGAAGAACCTGCGTGAGGTGATGCGTCAAATTGGAGGAAGCGCACAGATGCTGAGTTCCTCTGCCAGCGAAATTGTGGCCAGGGCCACGGAGGTGGCTTCGGGGACGGCAGAAGCGGCCACGGCGGTGAGTCAGACCACCACAACTGTGGAAGAAGTAAAGCAGACGGCACAGGTATCGAGCCAGAAGGCGAAGAATGTTTCGGAGCGGGCGCAGAAGGTGGCCCAGGTGTCGCAGAGTGGTAAGAAATCTGTGGAGGAGACAATCGAAGGGATGACGCGGATTCGAGAGCAGATGGAGATGATTGCGGAGAGCATTGTGAGGCTGAGCGAGCAGAGCCAGACCATTGGGGAGATCATCGAGACGGTGAACGATCTAGCGGAGCAGTCGAATTTATTAGCGGTGAATGCCTCGATAGAGGCAGCGAAGGCAGGAGAACAGGGAAAAGGATTTGCGGTGGTGGCGCAGGAGGTGAAGAGTTTAGCGGAGCAATCAAAACAGGCGACGGGTCAGGTGAGGGGGATACTGATGGAGATCCAGAAGGCGACAAGTGGTGCGGTGATGGCGACAGAGAAGGGGAGCAAAGCGGTGGAGGCAGGGGTAAAGCAGTCGACAGTGGCGGGGGAATCGATTGGGGTGTTGATGGAGGGAGTGGGAGAGGCGGCACAGGCGGCGACGCAGATTGCGGCATCGAGTCAACAGCAGTTGGTGGGGATGGATCAGGTAGCAACGGCGATGGAAAGCATCAAGCAGGCGAGTATACAGAATGTGACGAGTACAAAGCAGGTAGAAATTGCAGCAAGAAACTTACATGAGTTGGGGCAGAAATTAAAACAACTGGCAGAAAAATACAAGGTGTAGTGGAATAATGGAAAGCACGGACGATCCATTTTTTAAAAAACTCCTCTCTACCTTCAAGATCGAGGCACAAGAGCATATCCAAGTATTGATATCCGGTCTGATCGAGCTGGAAAAAGCACCGCCTGCTGAAAAACAGAGAGAAATTGTCGAGACCATTTTTCGGGAAGCACATACCCTGAAAGGGGCCGCCCGTTCGGTAAACAAGATTGCGATCGAATCCATATGCCAGTCGATAGAAAATGTTTTGGCGGGATTAAAACGTAATGAGGTCCCTCTGTCTTCACAATTATTCGATGTGGTTCATCAAAGTGTCAATTATATGGACCAATTCTTGTCTACTCTTGAAGAAGGTCGGACTGTTAATGAAAAGTCGGATATAGCCCAGCTGATTCAGCAACTTGAAGATCTACTGGAGGGCCCTGGACCTTCTCAACGCTATTATGATGAGGATGTCAAAGTGATAGAAACAAAACCTCCAATAATACCGGAGAAATCCTCTTCGCTGGAGACAGTAAGGATCTCCACAACAAAATTAGATGCGGTTTTACTCCAGGCTGAGCAACTCATATCTACCAAACTGATGTCCGGCCAGCGTGCCATTGATCTTCGTCAAACCGTTTCAATAATTGGCTCATGGAGAAAGAAATGGGCTAAGATCTACCCGGAGGTGCGAAAGATCCGGCAACTGATCGAAACAAAGGAGAAGCCACCTCTGCAAAATCTCTCAAATCTGCCATTGTCCAAGTTTGTAGAATTCTTTGACTGGAATTACACCTTCATCGATTCCTTGGAAGATCGGTTAGTCACCCTGGCAAAATCGGCCGAACACGATCATCGATCATTTGTGGGAATACTGGACAATCTGCTGGAAGATACCAAGAAGATTCTGATGCTCCCCTTTTCTTTGCTCCTTGAAATTCTTCCCAAAATGGTTCGTGATCTTTCTCGTGATCAGGGGAAAGATGTGGAATTGGTCATTCATGGAGGAGAGCTTGAAATTGATCGGCGGATTTTAGAAGAGATGAAAGATTCGCTTATCCACTTGGTGAGAAATGGTGTGGATCATGGGATTGAGACTCCCGAGGAGCGAGCGCAAAAAAACAAGCCTGTGCGTGGTCGGATGAGCATCGACATTACTCAAAAAGAGGGAAACAAGATCGAGATTCTCATCTCAGATGACGGAGCGGGTGTGGATAGTGCAAAAGTGCGACTCGCAGCTCAGAAACACGGTTTGATTTCGCTCGAAGAGGCGGAGCGTCTGACCGAACCGGAAGCCCTTTCACTGATTTTCCGATCCGGCGTTTCCACCAGTTCGATCGTTACGGATCTCTCAGGAAGAGGTTTGGGTCTGGCGATCGTTCGAGAAAAAGTGGAGAAGTTAGGAGGCAATATTTCTCTTGAAAACTCCCTGGGTGTCGGGACCACGTTTCGAATTCTTTTACCGTTGACGCTGTCCACCTTTCGAGGAATTGTGGTTCGGGTGGAAGAGGATCATTTTGTTCTGCCCACCATTCATGTGGAACAGGTGGTAAGGGTCCCCGAAGAGGAAATCAGAACGGTGGAAAACCGTGAGACGATTCAACTGAATGGACAGGTGCTTTCGGTGGTTCGTCTTTCCGATGTTTTGGAACTTCCGGCGAAGAGGGCCAAAGCCAAACCGGCAGAAAACATAACATTGGTCATTCTGGGTTTTGCACTCATGCGTATTGCATTTCTAGTGGATGAGGTTGTCCATGAACAGGAAGTGTTGGTTAAAAGCCTGGGTAAGCAGCTCTCCCGTGTACGAAACATTTCCGGGGCGACCATCTTGGGGACAGGCAAGGTGGTCCCCATTCTGAACGTTTCCGATCTGATGCATTCGGCCGTAAAGGCTTCCGCCACAACGGTTAGGACTTCCACAACCTCACAGAAAATTAAAGCCGAGACTAAATCAATCTTAGTTGCAGAGGACTCCATCACGGCCAGAACACTCGTGAAGAATATTTTGGAATCGGCAGGTTATCGCGTCAAAACGGCCGTGGATGGTGTGGATGCCTTTACCGCTCTGAAGACGGAAAAGTTTGATTTGGTGGTGTCGGATGTGGATATGCCCAGAATGAGTGGGTTTGACCTGACAACAAAGATCCGTGCCGACCAGAAGCTTTCGGAGCTGCCAGTCGTACTGGTCACGGCGCTTGAATCTCGTGAAGATCGAGAGCAAGGAATTGATGTAGGTGCCAATGCCTATATTGTAAAAAGCCAGTTTGACCAGAGCAATCTGTTAGAGGTGATCCAGAGGTTGATATAGAAGTGAGGCCATAAGTGATCAGGGTGCTTGTTGTAGAAGATTCTCCCGTGATCCGGGAGTTTCTTGTTCGTCTCCTCAGTGCTGATCCCCAGATCAGCGTCATTGGGACGGCAAACAATGGGGAAGAGGCGCTCCAGGCCGTGACTAACTGGAGGCCTGATGTCATTACCATGGACATCCACATGCCCCGGATGAATGGGATTGAAGCCACTCGTCAAATTATGGAGACGTATCCTACGCCTATTGTTATTGTGAGTGGAAGCCAGGATCCCAAGGAAGTAGAAACGACTTTTCATGCCATGGAAGCCGGTGCGCTGGCTATTTTAGAGAGACCCATGGGTCAAGGTCATCCTCACCATCTGGCTACAGTCAGGGAATTGGTACAGACCGTCAAGCTGATGTCAGAGGTGAAGGTAGTCAGACGGTGGCGCCACACTCCTCGTCTAACATTGGCCTGTCCGATTGCGCCCGAGATGAATCTTAGAAAAGCCACAGAGAATATCCGGCTGGTCGCTGTGGGGGGATCGACAGGTGGCCCACCCGTGATTCAAACCATTTTATCTGATCTCTCTAAAGATTTTCCGGTTCCCATACTGATCGTACAACACATGGCGGCAGGTTTTATTCCTGGGTTTGTGGAATGGTTGGCCCAGCAGTCGGATCTATCCATTCATATCGCTACACACGGCGAGCAGACGTTACCCGGCCATGTCTATATCGCCCCAAATGGATTCCAAATGAAAGTGGATCGAGGAGGAAGGATTTTGCTGTCTAAGGATGAACCAGAAAATGGCCATTACCCATCTGTCTCTTATCTCTTTCGCTCCGTGGTGAGTGTTTATGGGAGAAATTCGGTCGGTGTGCTGCTGACTGGGATGGGAAAAGATGGCGCGGAGGAATTAAAATTGATGAAAAATGAGGGAGCCGTAACCATTGCGCAAGATCGGGAGAGCTCTGTGGTTTATGGCATGCCTGGCGAGGCCGTGCGTCTGGGTGCAGCGACTTATGTACTTTCTCCGGAAAGGATTGCGGCTGCACTGACCAGCTTGGTCAAAAGACCATAGCAAAGGAGAAGATCAATGAAACCTCCAAAAACGACAAAGAAGGGTGTGGAAATCTTGATCGCGGAAGACAGCCCGACGCAGGCCGAGCAGTTAAGGCATCTGCTCGAGCAGGCCGAATACCACGTTACAGTTGCAGCCACGGGCAAACAGGCCCTCGCCGCGCTCCACACCCAGAAGCCGGCACTCATTGTGAGTGATGTGGTCATGCCTGAGATGGATGGCTACTCTCTTTGCAAAGCGGTCAAGTCGGACGAAAAACTAAAAGACATCCCAATCGTTCTCCTCACTTCACTTTCCAATGCCCAAGACGTCATGAAGGGACTTGAATGCGGTGCCGATAACTTCATCCGGAAGCCTTATGATGAAAAATATCTTCTTGCCCGCATTGATCACATCCTGATCAATCGGGAGCTCCGGAAGGACCAGAAAGTACACATGGGGGTGGAAATCTATTTGGGCGGCCAGAAGTATTTTATTACTGCGGAGCGTCAGCAGATGCTGGACCTGCTCTTTTCTATTTACGAGGAAGTGGGTCATATCAACAAACGGCTTGAGGAGACCAATAAAGAGCTGGAGACCTTCAGTTACTCCGTCTCTCATGATCTGCGGGCTCCTTTACGAGCTATTGACGGTTTCAGCCTGGCCCTGCTCCAGGACCATGCCCAGAAGCTGGATGCCACGGGTCAGGACTGTCTTCAAAGGATCCGTTCGGCCACGCAGCGGATGGGCCAATTAATCGATGACCTGCTTAATCTTTCCCGGGTAACCCAGGCCGAGATGCGCCATGAGACGCTCAGCCTGAGCACCTTGGCAGATCCTGTGATGTCTGCTCTCCGAAAGGCTGATCCGGACCGGGATGTAAAAGTGATTATTGAAAAGGAAATGAAGGTGATCGGGGATGCGCGTTTATTACAGATTGTCTTAGAGAATCTTTTGGGTAATGCATGGAAGTTCACTTCCAAATGTTCCAAACCAGAAATTCAGGTGGGATCTACACAACAGAATGGTGAGAAAGTCTACTTTGTGAGAGACAATGGGGCGGGTTTTGACATGGCCTATGCTCAAAAGCTGTTTGGGGCTTTCCAGCGGCTTCATACTGAGAAAGAATACCCTGGAACGGGGATTGGGCTGGCTACGGTCCGGCGGATTATCCATCGGCATGGGGGCCGAATCTGGGCCGAGGGTGCAGTAAATCAAGGCGCCACGTTTTACTTCACCCTCTAGTAGCCTTTATGTCACGGGAGGTATGGAATGCAGAAAAAAAACATCTCTGAAAGGACTTGGGTGAGTTAGGAACCGTGCCCCATGACTATCCGAGCGGCCAATCTGGATTTCAAGCTCCTCTTCGAGAGTGCTCCCGGTCTCTTCCTTGTCCTACGGCCTGATCCGGATTTTATGATTCTGGGCGCCAGCGATGCCTACCTGCGCGCCACGCTCACTGAGCGTGAGAAAATCGTCGGGCGAGGGCTCTTTGAAGTCTTCCCCGACAACCCGGATGATCCTCATGCGACGGGCACAAGCAACCTGCGCTCTTCCCTCGAGCGGGTTCTTGCCACCAAAGCCTCCGATACAATGGCCGTGCAGAAATACGATATCCGTCGACCTGAGAGCGAGGGAGGAGGGTTTGAGGAACGCTTCTGGAGCCCAGTGAACTCGCCCGTGCTCGGGGCGAATGGCCAAATCCTCTATATCATCCATCGCGTCGAGGATGTCACCGAGTGGAAGCAGGCGGAAGAGGCGTTGCGCAAGTCGGAAGAAAAATACCGCACGCTGTTCGATTCCATTGACGTAGGTGTTTGTACCATCGAAGTGCTGTTCGACAGAAACGATAAGCCGGTTGATTACCGCTTTCTGGAAGTCAATCCGTCGTTTGAGAAACAGACGGGGATTCAAAACGCGCGGGGCAGAAGAATGCGCGAGATTGCCCCCCTGCACGAAGAGCACTGGTTCGAAATTTACGGCAAGATAGCCTTGACGGGTGAACCCGCACGCTTTGAAAATCAGGCAGCGCAACTGCACCGCTGGTATGACGTTTATGCTTTCCGCTTGGGAGAACCGCAGGAAAGACAAGTCGCCATTCATTTCAAGGACATCACCGAGCGCAAGCAGGCCGAGGAGAATCTCAAGAACTACGCGACACGGCTGGAGGCGGTCAATAAGGAGCTGGAGGCTTTCAGTTATTCCGTCTCGCATGACCTTCGGGCACCGCTGCGCCATGTGGACGGCTTCAGTCAGATCCTTTTGGAAGATTATGCCGACAAGCTGGATGAGCCAGGCCGGCGCTACCTGCAGCAGGTACGGGAGGCGAGCCAACAGATGGCCCAGTTGATTGACGATCTGCTGAATCTGTCACGCGTCACACGAACCGAGATACGCAGAGAACCGGTGGACTTGAGCCAGATAGCCGAGCAGATAGCGGAGGGGCTAAAGAAGACACAGTCGGGTCGCATAGTGGAGTTTATGATCGAGAAAGGCTTGACAACAGAAGGGGATCCACGACTGCTGCGGGTGTTGTTGGACAATCTTTTCGGCAACGCCTGGAAGTACACAGGGAAACGGCCCCAGGCCCGGATCGAATTTGGCCGGACGATGCGGGATGGAAAAGCGGCCTATTTCGTCCGAGACAATGGCGCCGGGTTTGACATGGCGTATGCGCACAAGTTATTTGGGGTGTTTCAGCGTCTACATACGCTCTCCGAGTTTCCCGGGACCGGAATCGGGCTGGTGACGGTCCAACGAATTGTTCATCGGCATGAGGGGCAGGTCTGGGCCGAAGGCGCGGTGGATCAGGGCGCCATATTTTACTTCACCCTCTAAGACAGTTTTTATATCTATATCGTGGCCAGTTGAGAAAGGAGATACGGGATGCAGAAAAAAATCATTGTGTTGGTTGAGGACAACCCAAATGACGAAGCTTTGACGCTCAGGGCCCTTAAAAAGAACAATATTGCCAATGAGATTGTGGTGACCCGGGACGGAGCCGAAGCCATTGACTTTCTTTTTGGTCAGGGAACCCATGCTGGCCGCGACCATAATCAGATCATTTCGGTCGTTCTCCTGGATCTAAAACTGCCCAAGGTGGACGGCTTGGAGGTTTTGAAAAAGCTTCGTGAGAATAGGAAAACAAAACTGCTCCCGGTTGTCGTCATGACTTCTTCCAAAGAAGAACAGGACCTGATTCAGAGCTACAGCTTGGGTGCCAATAGCTACATTCGAAAGCCGGTGGATTTCACCCAGTTCATGGAGGCCGTGCGGCAATTAGGACTGTACTGGCTTGTGCTCAATGAGGTACCCCCGCAGGAAGGCTAAATGGCAATGGTAAAACCCCTTCGAGTCTTGATTGTTGAGGATTCTGAAAACGATGCGATGCTCATCATGCGACAGTTACGTCAGGGGGGCTATGAGCCCTTTTATGAACAAGTGGCCACCCCGGAGGCCATGAAGGCCGCTCTGGCCACAGCATCCTGGGATATTGTGATTGCCGATTATTCTATGCCCCGCTTTACTGGACTGGATGCTTTAAGGTTGTTACAGGAAACGGGTCAGGATCTGCCCTTTCTCATCGTTTCCGGGAGTATTGGAGAAGAACTGGCGGTGACTGCGATGAAAGCAGGGGTGCATGATTACATCATGAAAAATAATATGGCAAGGCTTCCGCCTGCCGTCGAACGGGAGCTCCGGGAAGCCAAAAATAGGGATGCTCGCCGACAGGCAGAGGAACAACTTAAGGCCTCTCTCCGTGAAAAGGAAGTCCTATTACAAGAGGTTCATCATCGGGTTAAGAATAACCTTCAGGTGATCACCAGTATTCTTAATCTCCAATCCCAATATATTAAGGATGAACTCGCACTCCGGCTATTTAAGGAGAGTCAGACCCGTATTAAGTCCATCTCCCTTGTCCATGAAAAATTATACCGGTCCAAGGATCTTGTCAGGATTGATTTTTCAGATTACGTTCAGGAGATTGCCACGCACCTGTTCCATCTGTATGGAAAACGGGCTATCATCGCCCTCGAACTAAATATCGATAAGCTTTCTATGCATATGAATACAGCGATTCCTTGCGGGATTATTATCAACGAACTAGTTTCAAATGCCTTAAAATATGCCTTTCCAGATGACCGTAAGGGCAAGATTGGTATTAGACTTCAAGAGGATCAAGATCATCAATATGTTTTGACGGTTATGGATAATGGAATTGGATTTCCAAAGGACCTGAATTTTCGTCATACCGAAACCTTGGGGCTGCAGCTTGTGGTAACCCTGACCAGCCAGCTGGATGGGACAATCCAGATGAATGATGGAGAGGGCACGACATTTACAATTAGATTTCCGGAACAGAGCTATTAGGGGATATAGGAAAAACAGGGCCTATGAGCGGTGGTCCACGCTTCTGTATAACCCTATGAGAAGTATAGTGCCCCTCTCTATGCCTGATTTATTAATCACTGCTCAATATTTTCTATTTTTAGATTGACAAAATGGGATATCGTAGGGTATATTTAACCAGATAGTCTTCAGGGGCCGGTTTTAGAAGTCTTCAATAAATAAGCTAATAAAGCAAAAATTTAGATAAGATAAACTAAATGAGGAGGGAACAATGAGTCTAGATTATGTGAAGGTATCACCCGGTTTTGGCAAATATGTGGCCAAAGAATACCGGGATTTTGTGGAGCATGGTTCTTTCGGGAAACAGGTCTCGGTGACCCAGGTGGGGACATTCAAGGAGGCGTTGGATGAGCATCCCATGTGTGCCGGATGTGCCATGACCCTTTTCCTCCGTCTGGCCATCATCTCTTTCCCAAACCCCGAAGATACCATCACAGTAGGAACGGCTGGATGTGGAAGGCTCGTCCTGTCTCAGGCCGTCATTCCCTTTGTCTATGGAAATTATGGAGATACCAATGCCGTGGCCAGCGGATTAAAGCGAGGTCTCATGACCCGGTTTCCGGACAAACCGAAGGATGTGGTGGTCTTGGCCGGGGACGGGGGATTAGCCGATATCGGGTTCTCGATGATGATGCATTCTTGGTTCAGAAAAGAAAAATTCACCACGATTATGCTGGACAATGAGGTGTATGGGAATACCGGGGGTCAGGAGAGCGGCATGACCAGCCGAGGGGCCGTATTAAAGATGGCCCCCTTGGGTAAAAAGTTCGATAAGATTGCCATGCCGGAGCTGGCCAAGACCGCTGGATGTTCCTATGTGGCGGTGGTGGTTCCCAACAATCCCAGGAGAGTGGAGAATACCATTAAGAAGGCGATCCTGATTGCCCGTGAGGTAGGACCCACCTATATTCAGGCCTACACCTCCTGCAATATCGAATATGCCATCCCGACGGATAAGGTGATGGAGGATGCCAACGCCGTAGAGAAGGATCGTTACCAGTTCACAGAGTACATCACAGATGAGGCCAAAGAGTATCTGGCCACCAAGTGGGGTTACAAGGAGTACATGAAAAAAGAGCAAAAACCAGCCGAAATAACGGGGGCAAAGGTATGAAATACAATGTGAGAATGGCGGGAGTTGGCGGACAAGGGGTGGTGACGGCTTCTCATATTCTCTCGACGGCCGTGATCACCGCCGGGGGTGAAAGCACGATTGTTCCTTTTTATGGATCCGAGAAGCGCATGGCCCCGGTGGAGAGCTATGTTCGGATCGCAGATGATCCCATTTACGAGATTGGGGAGATCATGTTTCCCCATATCATTACCGTTTTCCATCCCCAGGTCATCACCCACGGCAAATCCTATACAAACCCTTTCCATTATGGAATCAAAGAAAATGGAATCATCCTGGTGAACAGCCGGGATCCGATTCCTCTCCCGCCGGAAGAACAGAAGGATCTCGACAAAATCGGAGTCAAAACCTATACCTTTCCTGCAACCCTGATCGCCATTGAAACTGCCGGAACCGATCTCGCCACCAATATGGCCATCGTCGGTTGCATCTCCGCGATTACACAACTTACCAACCTGGAGGCCCTGGACAAGGCGGTCAAGGAAAGATTTTTGGGGAAAGGGTTTGTGGTGTCTGGGGGAACGGCTGCCCTGGATTCGGTGGTGGAGAGAAAGTTTAAGCACAAACAGGAGTTAATGGAAAAGAATATGGCCTCCGTTAAGGCAGGTTGGGAGTATGCCATGGCGAAAGGCTGGGTCATGGGAAAGTTAACTTCGGCTGCTTCTACAACGGCATAAGGAGGACGCATGTATTTAGTTGCAAATATTGATCCGGAGATCTGTGGAAAGACGAAGTGTACTCTGTGTACCCAGTTCTGTCCGGAGGCCAATACGATCCAGTTTGATAAAGAGAGAAATACCGCTTTTGTTTCGGTGGATCGATGCAAAGGGTGTATGCAGTGCGTCTGGGTCTGCGACTCAATGGCCAGACACCATGCCATTAAGATGGTGATGATTGACCAACTCCCGGAGGTTTTTGCGGTGACGACTGTCGATATGAAATATGAAACTGCCCATTTGCTCAAACCGGCCCCTATTAATCTACCTCATGCAGTCCCACAAGGGACTCATAAATAAAAGGACTTATAAGCGATGTATCTAAAGAAAGAGTATCTGTACGAGCATAATGAGCCTTATAAGGTATTGCCCGGGCCTGAAGGATATGTCATCCCGGCGGCTGCTTCCATGGGGGTTGAATTGCCAGACGCCGGGGAGGGCCTGGTGTATGGAGAGCGGGTGCCAGAAGAAAAGGCGATGGAAGAGATTGCCCGCAAGCTGTTAACCGCCAAGAATCCCACCTTGCATCCCGGTCCTCTTGTGGTGTGGGCCTGGAACGAACATGCCATAGAAAAAGCAAGGGCGGTGATCGGTATTGCCGCAGAGATCCCAGACCTCATGATTATCCCTATGGCTGATTATCGTCCCAGGTATCCCAAGGTGGACCCGGAGGAGATGATCAACCCAAACCATCCGAACCTCACTATTTGGCATAATAAAGAGGGGGCCTGCATCTTTGTGGGTGTCCATTGTCACTATGCAAACCTTACCCTGAAGATGATTCGCGCCGGAACAGACTGCTGTACAATCGCCCTGTGTGCAGAGCAAGGCCATGAGGATGCCATGCTGAGTATTCGGGACTGTAGTGTGGCAAAGCTCTGGAAGCAGGCTGAGGTAATTCGACGCGTAAGGGAGGAAATGGGAATTTCGCCTCCTTCTGCCCCTCCGACGGGAGGATATGGGCCACTGGATGGGAAAAGGATCATCGTCCACATACCTGAAGAGTGGGCCGAGATTGTTGAGGCGGCTCGGTCGGGTAAACACATCGATATCCCTCAGCCGCCTGTCGGGGTCTCACCCGATCTGGGAAGGCCTGAAGGGGTCATATAATTAGGATTATTCTGAAAACCTATTCTCGCGCTGCCGCTTGAATCCCTGCCTGTCGGCAGGCAGGAGCTAGCGTGATGAGAAGGGGGGGAAAACAATGAGCGATGCAATAGAACCCGAAGTGAAAACAAACCCACAGGGTGATGTGATCACCACAACCGTTTCGATTAAGACTGAATCGGGCAAGGACCCCCATGCCGAGGCAAAAAAACAGAGGGTTGTTTCTCCGGAATATTTCTTCTTTCAGGCTCCTCGGGAGCGACTCTTTATCACGGGCAGCGAAGCAGGAAAGGAAGCCGTCCGCAGGGCAAATGTGGATTTCTCCATTGCCTATCCGATTACCCCGCAGAGTGAAACGATGCAGCTCATCGGTGTCCTGTACGGAGAGGGGTATGTGAAGGAATACTACCGTGGGGAAGAGGAATATGGTGTAATGTCCACCATGGCCGGGGCCTCAAGGGCAGGAGTCCGTTGCTTTACTGCAACCGCGGGTCCGGGGACTCTGCGTGGGATTGAGCCGATTGCCTCCTGGCCAGGTCACCGCCTTCCGATGGTGGCGATCTTCACCTGCCGTGTCGTGAATGCCCCTCTGGCGATTCAACCAGATAATATCGAGATCACCTACCTTTTAAATTGCGGGATGGTTCTGTTTCATGCCGAGAACCAACAGGACGTGTTTGATTTTATTCTCAAAGGATTTTTGATCAGCGAAGCAAATGACGTCACCCTTCCTGTAGGGATTGCCTATGATGGATTTTTTGTGACTCATGCCCGTGGGTATGTCTGGATGCCCCCCAAGGATATTAAACTTCCGCCTCGCGAGGCCTATCACGGGGCTGTGCCGGTGTTGGATGCCGAGAATCCTCCGGCCCGTCTCTCCCGCGATGCCCCCGTGCAGAAGAGCAACTTCATGTCCTACAATATCCACAATGTCTGGCAGCAGGAAGTATGGGCCGCCAACGAGAGGGCCAAAAAGTACATCAACTATTACATGGGTGGCCCGTTGGAGGTCACAGATCCAGATGCAGAGTTTTTATTGGTTGCATCAGGATCGGCCGCAGCCCAGTCCCGGGAGGCTGTTCGCCTGCTGGCTGAGCAAGGGATCCGGGTTGGCCTCATCAAGATTCGATCATTACGTCCATTCCCTGTCAGGGAGCTGCAGCTGGCCTGTGCAAAAGCCAAGCTCATTGTGCTGCCTGAATATAACTATGTGGGTTGGATGGCTAGGGAAGTGAAGGCAGCCCTCTATGGAGAAGTCAATCCACCGCCTTACATCATTGGAGGCCCGAGGGTTTTCGGCGGGATGTCCATGCCGGTTGAGCTGATTGTGGAGAAGGTGATTGGTGGCATAAAGAAGATCTCACCCGAAAAGGTCACGGTGGGGGCAGATCTTAAAGCCAAGGGTCCGAAGTCAGATGAAATGACTTCGGAAGATAAGGCTAAGCTGGACCATTTCCTGAAGAATATTTAGAGTCCTTTGAATCGGTCGGTACCCATACTTCCAAGAAACTTTCCAAAGGGATAAACCCGCCATTGGGATGGGCTGACTGAGCAGACTGATTTTCCGCCATATAAAAGACGTAAGTTAGAGGCCCCATTTGAGCGATCTTTCTAACCTTAATAATTCGCGGAAATTTCACACCTTTCGTACGCTCTTTATATAATGTCCCTTCTTTGATCTCTGTTTTCTGCATTACCGCCTCCTTACTAAGAAATTAGAAAATAACATATTCTTATTCGCCCTGTCAACATATGTTTGGGTTGTTTGATACCCTTATTTTCCTTGCTTTCTTTTGTTATAAAATGTTATGGTGGGTAAAATTTCAGCGAATAGATCAGCACGGTTTCTCAATACCGGTAGACCATGCTACAACATCCTTAATAAAAACTTCAAGTTTCATCATTCTCGGTATAAAGGGTTAAGGAGATGAAAAAGACCAGGGGACAGATGGAGGCTGAGATCAGTAACGCGTTAATCCAGTTTGAAAAGGACTACATGGGCCGTGGTCCGAAGGAGACACGGGCCTATATCATTGATGATCTGATCGTGGTTCGATTGAAGGGCGTGCTGACTCCAGCCGAACAGCAACTGGCCAAAAACCCTGAAGGCATAAACCTAATTAAGAAGGTCCGGTCCAATCTATTAGAACAAGGTCGAGAGCTGTTAGTTGATATGATTGAAAAGATGACCGGACTCAAGGTGATCAGCCTGCACACCGATATCAGCACTAAAGCGGGGGAGCGAATGATTATTTTTTCCCTGAATGAAAATCTGGAAGTGCTTTACCGCAATCATTCCACATGAGACTTTGTAATCCTTGGAAAAATGTGCTTGACGTGAATCCCTGTGTGGTGTAAAAATAAGTGTAGGAATGGAAGATAGCGCAAAGGGTATGGAGTAAACCGGACCGGTTGGGCTATAGGCCGACTCAAAAAAAGGGTCGGCTTTTTTATATCGAGTGGCAAACAGGCTGCAGGATAACCCTTAATCTATAGGTGGGTCCTGTGGAGGGTAGGCCAGCATGAATCCGAGAGGAGGAGTGCTGGCTTTTTTTGTATGATAAGTGGATAAAGTGATGCTCTCTTACTATCCAATATTGATAATTCTGGCACCTCTCATTGCAGCGTTGATCACCACTCTTCCAGAAAATCTAATAGGACGAAAGGTCTACAGAGCTGGCGCCTTGGCCCAGACGGTGGCTTTTGGGGTTGCCCTTCAGGTTCTCTATGAGGTCGCTGCGCCGGGACATGAGGGAATCCATCTTTCTATCTTCTCTTCGCTGTGGAGCGGTGTGTTGCAATTTGATCTTTATATCGACCGGCTGGCCGCTGTAATGATGGTACTCATTACTGGTATTAGTACACTTATCTATCTCTATTCCATCCGTTATATGGAGCAGGAAAGGGGGCGTGCCCGGTTTCACACCCTGTTGGCCCTCACTACTTTTGTACTTCTCTGCATGGTTTCAAGTGCAAACCTTTTGATGCTTTTTCTTTTCTGGCAGCTTCTGAGCTGGCTGCTGTGCCTCCTGGCCTATCATTATTCACATCCTCCCACAGTCCGGGGTGCCTTTAGAACGTTTACAATACTGCGGGTAGGAGATGTTGCCTTTCTATCGGGCATTATCCTGGCTTATAGCCTGTACGGTACTCTGGATTTCGGACAGCTCTTTATCCAGGCCGCGAAGGTTCAGACCACCTTTTCTCTTTGGCCGGGAGGAATTGAGATTCGCGCCTCCACCGTTATTACGCTGTTGATCTTCATCGGAGCCATGAGCAAATCGGCTCAGTTTCCATTGCATATGTGGCTTCCCGATTCCCTGTATGCGCCGACGCCGGTCCATGCCCTCCTGCATGCGGGGATCATCAATGCCGGTGGCTTTCTCTTGAATCGTCTTGCTCCGCTGTATGGTCTTAGCACCGTTACCCTTCATGTGGTTTTCGGCGTCGGGGCGCTAACGGCATTTTTGGGGGCATGCATGATGCTGACCCAAAACGACATCAAAAAGACCTTGGGGTACTCTACCATCGGGCAAATGGGCTATATGATTATGGAGTGCGGGCTGGGGGCTTTTGGTCTGGCGGTCTTTCATCTGATCGCCCACGGTCTGTTCAAAGCGACGATCTTCTTAAACTGTGGTCATGTGATCCACACAGCCCGCCAGGATCCAAGACTTCCTTCCTCCAAGAGCCTTGGAAATGAGCCGTCGGAGCAGACGGAATTTTCGTACCTGATTTGGCTTACCGGATTTATCACGACGCTCATCCTCCCACTGGTGATCCTGCTGGCTGCACATGACGTCTTAAGCGTACCCTTGAGAGATTCGCAAGGGATCGTGATCTTCCTCTTTTTTAGCTGGGTCACATCTTCCCAGGCTATTCTGACCCTCTACCGTTTACGGGCGGTTGCCTCTCCGAAGGTGGCGGCACTCATGCTCCTGACATTGCTCCTGGTGGTTTTGACCTATCTATGGGCGGCGGAGTCCTTTACCTATTTTCTCTACCCAACTCCGGGCGAAGTGGCCTTTTATTTTCAGTCTGCAGCCTTGCCGGGTTGGCTGTTCGATGGCATGGTAGGGGTGACGGCTCTTTTTATCATTTTAGGCTGGATTTTCATCTATGCCAAGAGTCATGGACAATCGATTCGGATGCCGCAATGGATCAATGGCTTACAGGTCCGTCTCTATCTGTTGTTCATGAACCGGCTTTATCTGGATGCCCTTTCTCATAGATTCGGTCAGGTATTTATGCGCATGACCCATCGACTGAATCAGAGCAAACTATTCCCGTATATCGCCGGTTTGATCGCCCTTGGTCTGGTCCTGCCTGCGGCCGCTCGCATCGATGATTTGCCGGCTGCGGACATCGTCTTATTTTTTGTTGCTGCCTTCACGCTTCCTCTATTTCCTCTGCATGGGGTCTATCTGTTTGCCCTGACCCGTCTGCCCGGATATTTACCGCTGATACTGGCCTTCCTACTACCGGCTGTGGGGATGTACTGTCTGTCGGGTCTTCTCTACAAAATGTCGGCAGAGCTTCTTCAAGGTATCGGTGTGCTGGCACTGTTGGGCGCCCTCTATGGATCGCTCAAAGCCCTGGTGCAGTTTAGGGTGACTCAACTGCTGGCCTATGCCGGCCTTTCCTTTTTCTCCATTCTGTGGTGGTATCTGGCCGTTACCGGAACCTTCACGCCTCAAGCGGCTGTTTACACCGTTGCGGTGATCTTGGTCATCGGTGGACTGTTTCTCGCCTGGCATACTGTGCAGAAGCGGTATGGTGATCTCGACCTGAACCGGATCGGAGGACTGGCTCGGCCCATGCCCAGCTTTGCGGTCTTGATGTCATTGATGGTCATGGCAGCCGTGGGCCTGCCTCCCTTTGGTCTATTTTCTGGCTATATGGCCATGTTGCTTAGCCCGTCCTTTGTGGTTTCCTGGGATCTGATCGTCATTTTGCTCGTCTGGCTTGCTGCATCTTGGTATTTGTTCAGGCTGATGCAACGCCTCCTTTTCGGCCCGCACCGCTCAGACATCCTCTACGAGGATTTACGGTTCACCGAAGTAACCTCACTGCTAATCGTGCTGTTGATCCTGGTGGCCCTTGGAATAGTCCCGTACGGATTTTTCCAATCTGACACGCTGATGGCTGGGGATCCAAATCGTCTCGTGACTGAGCTTACAAACAGTTTCGCCCTGGAGTTCAACCTGTGGGAAAAATAGAGAGCGCACCATACAGCGAAGCACAACGGATGCAGCTCAGAGGGCTGATCCTACTCTCCAGCGAAATCATCTCTCATTATTGGCCCATGCGTACCTTTATTCATCACAATCCGCTGCATGGCCTGGAATATCTCCATTTTGAGAAGGCCGTTCGGCAAGGACATCAGTTTCTGGAAGGGAAAGGCTATCTGCCCTCTGAAGTCTTCCGAAATTATTTCCATTCGGGCAGAATTCTTGCAGGACATATTGATGCTGCTCTGAAACCTCTTGCGGCCGATAAGCAGGTGGTGCTGGGGGAGCGTAAGATTACCCAGTTTGAGGTTCTTCGAGCCCATCTACTGAAAGGAATTACGCTCCCGGCCGCAGAGACACTCGAAACCATGATCAATCGCCACCCGGATCGTCTTTTTATAAAAGCCCTGGCAGAACATTTGTCGGGAGCTCACGTTACTCCCACTGGCGGTGAGGTTGTCTCGAGTCTGTTGCAAACAGACCTCTCCAACATCGGCCGGAGTTCAACACTAGCAGCTTGGTGTGACCGCACCTTGGGTACCCAGATCACAAATCAAATCAATCAAGAATTGATCAAATGGTGTGAAGCCTTCTTGGACGAGGATCATGCTACATGGCCCATGCCGTGGCGCGAGATGGGCTTTTACGGAGCCTGGAAATTTCTGGCCTCGCAGGAATGGTCTCCATGTGGGATCTCGGACAATCGACAAAAAATCGCCCGCCTGCCGATACGACCGGAAGATGCACTGCTCGAATACCTTGCAGTTCTCGACATTCCTTCGGAGGCTTGGCAGGATTACCTCTCCTTTCATCTCACAGCCCTGCCCGGTTGGGCCAGCTTCATCAAGTGGCGAGCCGATCAGGTCAACTATGAATGGCAGCAAATTTATCCCGCTGATCTAGGGCAATATCTTGCGGTACGCCTCTGGTATGAACGGGAGTTGTTCCAAAAGGCCTGTCGGGAAGAACTTGGAATCGATGGAAATAGGGATGCGATTTTGACCGACATGCAAAGCCGACCCCATGTCTATGCGTCGGAGTTCAGGCCTTGCGATGGTCAAACCGCACGACGCGCTGCAGCCTGGCGGCTGTTGATGCTGGCCAAGGCTTTAGATCTCGTCCCCGCCGTTCTGATGGAAACGGCTCCAGAAGAACTGATGGCGCTGCTGGAGTGGCTGGATGACTTTCCGGAATCGGAGCACGGACCCGTTTGGCTAAGGGCATTTGAGTCCGGCTACCAGGAACAACTCATACAGAAACTCCGCTCCAACCTAGTGGCCTTACCAGAAAACAAGGATCAGGCCCTGTCCGTCCGGGCACCAGCCCAGGCCGTCTTTTGCATCGATGTGAGGTCCGAGCCCTTCAGACGCCATCTGGAGACGGTCGGAGATTATGAAACGCTCGGCTTTGCCGGTTTCTTTAATGTTTTTATCCGTTACCGGGACCTTGGCAGTCATCACGACACGGATCGGTTTCCGGTGATCATGAAGACGAAGAATTCGGTGCGTGAGGTGCCACGAACTTATCATGGACAACTGCTGTCCAGGCACCGGGCTGGGACCAAGCTGCTCCATGCGGGGCATACACTGTTGCACGACCTGAAAGAAAATGTGGTCACGCCCTATGTCGCGGTGGAGTCGCTGGGATGGTTTTACAGCCTGCCGTTTATTGGAAAGACTGTTTTCACTGTTTGGTATCAGAGCTGGATCGCTTGGCTTCGGCGTACCTTCGTACCGCCGGTCGCCACGTCACTGACCGTGGACAAGTTGTCCCGGGACGAAGTGAATGAAATGCTGGCCGCCGAGCAACGTGCGGTGATTCGCAGAGCCCTTCAGGAGCGATTCGGCGACCGTAATCTGAACCTGTCCCTCGAGCGGCTGGAGGCCCTGCGCCGCCGGGCATTGAATGAGCAGAATGCCGACCCACAATCCTTGAGGGATTCTTCACACTCCTATGCACTCTCCGACGATGAAGAAACGACCTTTATTGAGGATCTGCGCAATCACTACCGGATTAACCAGGGGTGGGTCTTTACACGTATGGAGCACATCACGCAGACGGGCTTTACACCCAGCGAACAGGTCTTCACAGTGGAAACCTCTCTCCGAATGATGGGGCTGACCCGAAACTTTGCCCGCCTTGTCCTCTTCTGTGGCCACGGCAGTACCTCGGACAACAATCCATTTGAGGCGGCTCTCGATTGCGGTGCCTGTGGGGGTAATACGGGAAAGCCGAACGCGCGTGTCCTGGCGACCATGGCCAACAAACCCCAGGTTCGTGAGGCACTGGCCAAAAATGGGATCATCATTCCCCAGGACACCTATTTCATCGCGGGACAGCACGATACGACGACGGATGAAGTCCATCTCTTTGATCTGGAGGATCTCCCAGCGACCCATCGCAAGGATCTGTTCCGTCTGGCCACCGATCTGCAAGAGGCTGGTCGCAAGAACAACCGGGAACGATGTGCACGGTTTCCAGAGATTGCCGCCGTCCTTACCCCCGCCAAAGCGGCGCGGGAAACACGCAGACGGAGCGGCGACTGGAGCCAGGTTCGGCCAGAATGGGGGCTGTCGGGCAACGCTGCTTTTATCATCGGGCGTCGACATTTGACCCGAGGCATCAACCTTGAGGGGCGGGTTTTTCTCCACTCATATGACTATCGAGAAGATTCAACCGGGAGGCTGCTGGAGATTGTGATGACCGGGCCGCAGGTGGTCGGGCAGTGGATTAACATGGAACACTATTTTTCAACGACGGATCACGAGATCTATGGTAGCGGAAGCAAGATTTATCATAACGTGGTGGGCCGTTTTGGGATTATGTCAGGCCCTCAGAGCGATCTGCGCACGGGATTGGCCTGGCAGATCGTCATGGATAGGCAGCGGCCTTATCATGAGCCCATGCGGCTGCTCAGCCTGATCGAAGCCCCAAGGGAGCGGATCATCCAGATCATCCAACGTCATCGTCTCCTTCAGCATTTGTACGATAACGAATGGGTGCGCCTGGTGGTGCTTGACCCGGAGGAGAAAATCTTCTATAACTATATTCCAAAACAGGGGTGGGAGCACTTGAGAGATGAGGCACCTATCACGTAAATAAAATGTATTAATGAACAGGGAGGAACACAGCTTATGTCAGACCTCACGCTTCATCCCATGAAAGAAATCAGGATTGTCATCCAGGGCGAGCATGTAAAATTTGCAACCGATCTGTTAGACGGGGTCAAGGCGACAGGTTACACGATCATCCATAACATTTCGGGGAAAGGCCACCACGGGTTTCACACGGCCCATCCGATGTTCAATGAGATGGACAGCCTGGTGATGCTGATGACTGTTGTCCCGCAAGAGAAGGTGGGGCCGATCCTGGCTGGCTTAAAGCCGATCTTCGACCGCTACACAGGGGTCATGTTTGTCTCAGACGTCGCCGTTAGCCGTGCCGAATACTTTTCCGGCCAGCTCGGCCAGAAGTGACGGAATCGCTCTACCGTGTAAGGTCGAAATTAGTCGCGGTAGACCAAACCTGCTGCCGCACCCGCCGCGATGAATTCCACCAGAATGGCTACGAACCAATAGAACGAGAGCGCAAGCGGGATCGGCAGAATCACGTACCAGCCGAAGCTGTGCATCACGGACAACATGGCTCCCACATACAGACCGCAACGAATTCCTTGTCCCAAACCAGCTTTGCCTCTTTCGTAGCCTTTCGCATAGATCAGCACAAAGAACGGCGCGAATACTAGGTATCCAATCCACATAATCCACATGATCTCTTGCATCTCAGCTTGTGTCCGCCACACAGAAGCCGTTTGCTGATATATGCCCGACAGGAGCACACCGTGGATACTAAATTCCATGATCAGTATCACAAAAAATACCGCTCCACTCGCCAATAACCACCTTTTCGTATTCATGCACTCCTCCTTGGTAAGATAATTATCCCACCTTGGATTCGAATATTAGTGAATTAATCTTAGTATGTCAATCAGATATTGTGAAAGGGCGCAAGCGGGGCCGATTCCACAGCACAGGCCCGCCTGCGATTATGGTTCTCGGCGGCCTTCGGGTCTCAGCCGCCCCAGCATTGAAACCATGGATGTGGTGGTCTTCGACACGGCCGTGTCACCGGCCCTGCCTGCGCTCTCCAGTCGCAGTTCCCAAACAATCTGTAAAGCTATTTCGTATATTATGGTGGGATGAATTTGGAGGATATGTTTACTTCTAGAAACTGGCTTTGACTATGGCTATCTGATATCCACTGCAATGGTGAGTAGATCCATGTTCTATTACTAGGATCTAGTTTGGTCGCCGGACGAAGGTGCTGGAGCTGGTGGTGGAGGTCCCTCCGGTGGTTTCTCTTGCTTCTTTGCTTCCTCAAAGTTTTTAAGTCCCTTACTCATATTGTAGAGCGGAAGTACATCGCGTACTACGCACAAGCCGGGAAGTTGTGTACCAGTCGCTCGGTTAGGACCATATGCTGATACGACACCAATAATTTGGACTTTATTTTCTTTAGTAATAGTAAAGGTGGGTCCACCGCTTACACCATTTATTGCAACACCATCGACAAAATAGAAACCTTCTGCTTCCACCCAACAGGAAGTGCTCCCTGAGAAGAAACACAGATTGGCGAGCGCAATTGCAGGGAAGCCCATCCAACCAACTTCCACGCCGACCTTGAGACACTTATCCTCAGGTATGATCGGAAGTGTATCTTTTGGGAAAGGTAACTTCCCACCGCGAATCACGATTGATGCGATATCGCGAGTGTAATTGATATCGATCAACCTGTCAGGGTGGTTAAGAAAAACCGTCTTTTCAGACTGGAAATGTTGAATCCGAATCGGCTGCTCCCAATAGTGAGCAGTGTCAATTACGTGTGCAGCGGTGGCAATTCCGAGCAGCTCTTGATCGCCAGTAGACGCAATAAGAAAGCCGGTTCCCGAACCTTCCGGCGTATTGATTTTCACCACATAGGGTTCAATAGTCTGGAACGCTACATGCCAAGATGTCTTCTCAGGTTTACGTTTTTTTGCCATAGGTCTAACTGTGAATTTAGCTTGCCTAGATCATATAATATCCCGTTTCGGCTTTCAAATATTATTTTTGTGGGGCAGGTCAATTAGTTTCAATAATTTGCCACATCTACTTTCTATACACGGTGGAGGAGAGGGGGAGGCGGCTTGATACAGAACCAGTAGACCCAGAACAGCATGAACACCTGAAGGGGAGCCCGAATGAGGAGATAAATGGGTCCCCAGGCGTGACCGCCCATGGGGACGTGGTTAATTGCAGCATAAATATTGGCTGGAAAGAACAAGATAAGGATCGTGGCAGCGACCCATCCCGAAAGACGTCTGAATTTGGGTATCGCAAATCCGATAGCAAGTGCGAACTCCAGGATTCCCGTCAAATAAATAATGGTGACTCGCTGAGGAACCCAAGGTGGTAACATCTGGGCCATGGGATCGGTCTGGATAAAGTGGCCGATTCCTGTGAAAGTGAACAGAAGAGAAAGACCAACAGCACCACCGCTCCTCAGATCATATTTGCGATGGGTCATGGCCACCAGCAGGCGCATTACCCCATAGGGTGCGGTCATCAAAAACAGCATGATCAGAGGTGTAGTCATCAAAACCTTGCATCAATGGTGTGAGGTGTGGAGGCTATGTTCTTTATCAGCAGAATTCGGGCCTGGTGGGGGATGACCGTGATGTTTATGCACCAGCGCATGACCCCGACCGCGGGCAATCAACCAGCGATTCACGGGGAAAGCGGCCATTCCGGCAAGGATGAGTGAGAAGATGAGGCTGGCCCAGAAAAGCAACTCAGTCAGTCCGGCGTCCATCGCCCCCGGTATAACCAGCATCACGGCGTTGTCAACGATTTCCATAACCGTAATAGAAAGAGTGTCCGACGCAAAGGCAAGGGCTAGAGCTGTACTGATTTTCATGCCTTCGCGCAGCAGCGGTACCAAGGTAAAGAGATAGCCAAACAAAAAGGCAAGTACGACCGCGAGCGCAACCGTTGCCCCGTTGCCCCAGTCAAATGCGGTGCCGATGACCATCCCCAGCACCTCGCCGATTGAACAGCCAGTCAAACAGTGAACCGTGGCGCTGAACGCGAGGCGATTCAAGGAAGGTTGACTAGCCGTATGTGCAGCATGATCCGTTTGCATTCGTCTCCAGAGAATCTACGCAAATACTAGTTAATTTTTGTATACATGTCAATCAGCTTCATCAACTTGCCTGCCACCAATTTCGAAGAGTCGAAACGACAGGCATTGTTGGTGGGCGCAGTCGGGGCCGATTCCACGGCACAGGCTCGCCTGCGATTACGGTTCTCGGCGGCCTTCGGGTCTCGGCCGCTACAACATCGAAGCCATGGAGGTAACGGCCTCGACACGGCCGTGTCACCGACCCCGCCTGCACCCTCAATTATATGGAAATATACAAAACTGATGTCGTTTTTGCTTGACCTGGCGGGGTCATCTATTGTTTAAATGGATGGAACTTTGTCTGGAACAGGAGATGCGCAAATGGATGGTCCGACTTTTCTTGGTATTCCTCTGGAGTTTTTCTTCTTCGGCCTGACCCTCTTGGGTATTGCAATTTTTCATCATCGTAGCTTTGAGGTTGCAATGGGTGGGCTCGCGGTGATTGTAGCCTACAAGTTATTGGTCACGGATCTGATTCTCATATCCCATCTTGCGCATGAATGGCGTCTCTTGCTAAATCTTTTGGGATTACTGTTGGGTTTTGCAATTCTGGCCAAGCATTTCGAAGACTCGAGGGTTCCTGAATGGCTTCCTAAATGGCTGCCGGATAATTGGACGGGAGGATTTATCCTGCTGGTTCTGGTGGCCGTACTGTCCAGTTTTCTGGATAATATTGCGGCCGCCATGGTCGGGGGAGTGATTGCCCGGAAGGTGTATAAAGGCCATGTCAGTGTGGGATATCTGGCGGCTGTGGTGGCGGCCAGCAATGCGGGCGGTGCCGGCTCGGTAATCGGGGATACCACCACCACCATGATGTGGATTGCGGGGGTTCCAGCCTTGCATGTGGCCGAGGCCTTTGTGGGTGCGGCGGCGGTTGTTGTGTTTTCGGGGATCATTGCAGGTCGAGCTCAACAAAAGATACAGCCGATCCGGAAAGACCCGCCCAAGCATCTTCAGATTGATTATGCCAGGCTGCTCATTGTAGGGCTGATTATTGTAGGGACCATTGCGGCCAATGTCCTGCTGGAATTTCCGGCAGTGGGGGTCTGGGTGGCCATTCTCCTGGGTAACTTCATTCGCCCAACCCCGTGGGGAGAGATGGCTAAAGCCGTGAAGGGAAGTCTTTTTTTAGTGTCCCTTGTCTTGAGTGCCAGCCTGATGCCGGTGAAGGCTTTGCCCGTCCCATCCTGGGAAACGGCCTTTGGCTTGGGATTTATCAGTGCGATTTTTGACAATATTCCCCTCACGGCCCTCGCTCTCTATCAGGGAGGATATGACTGGGGGTTATTAGCGTATGCGGTGGGTTACGGTGGGTCCATGATCTGGTTTGGCTCGTCGGCTGGGGTGGCCATCTGTAACATTTTTCCCGAGGCCAAGGATACGGTCCGCTGGTTTAAAGAGGGCTGGCATGTTACGGTGGCCTATGTGATCGGATTTTTTGTGATGCTGGCGCTCGTCGGATGGCACCCGGACGACTTGAATTCAGCAGGACACTAGTGCAGATAATTTCTGATTATGATAGAACCAGTTCGGTGGTTGCCCCAATCTCGACACTCTTGACCGTGGGTCCCCAGCCTGTGGAGATACACATCCCGGCCTTGTCAAAATGGCTGATTTTAACTGGTTCTTTGGAGACAATCATGCCTGTCCGGCCATTCAGGGGACAATCTCTGAAAAATTTTCCGGTGACTTTATAGGCCACTAACAGGTCATAGGCATCAGCCGCAGGGGATTTAAGCTTTGTGCCTTTCTCATTTGCGAATGTTTGTTGCTCTTCGAAGGTCTTCTCTGTTGACCCAGGCAGAAGATCCAGATCCACTAGGGCCCAACCTGCCGTAAGGGGTTCCAGTGCAAACGGGGCTGGGGGATTTAGATACCAACTAGAGTAAATGAGTACTCCAAAGCGTTCCTTGAGGTGTGCGAGATTAACTTCCTTTCCCTCCCCATCCCGGCCTATTCTGAAGATCAATGCCTTTTTTTGTTCCTTGGCCGCCTCTAATTTTTCCTTGGAAGGTAAAGGAGGAAGACTCTTTAGACCATTTGCTGAAAGAAGTGCATCCTTATTTGTGAATTTAAATTCTGAGACCTTTGCCACCAGGTCCTCAGGTCCAATGACCACTTCAAGTAATTTGCGGGCTTCTTCAAGTGTGACTGCCGCCATTTCCTTACATCCTCCTCACCTCGCTAGCGCTGCCGAGCATGCCCCGAAGGGGCAGCCATGCGAGGATATCTTTTGCTGTTTAGTTTTCAAACCTCGTTCAGCGTAGCGCCCCGCAGGACTCACATCCCAGAGTCCGAGGAGCGATATGCTTTTTGTTTCACCTATATCTCGTTATCGTGACGCCCTCCAGAACAAGCCTTCTCGGCCTTATCTGGGAAAGGGGTCCGGTCGAGCTTCCGGATCTTCGATCGTGTCCCCCACCTCACCCCGGGCAATATAATCAGACCAGATCAGCAACATGTTCCCGCAATCCTTGATGGCTTTTACTCCGGCTCGGACATGTTCGATCTTGGAAAGGGGCAGACCGAGTCGTTGCATTTCGGCCAGTTCGGCCTCTAATTCCTTGTTGAGAAGCTGCAAGGCGCTGGCCATCTCTGCGAGCGACTGTTTTGTTTCAGGTCTCATTCTGTTTTTATAACATATTTCTCTAGCAGGCCGCAACAGAAAATTCGCTTTACTCATAGGCCTCCATCGGAGCTTTTTCCTGAAAGGGGGATTGGCAGGCCTTGCAGGTCACAAAGTAGACACATTCCCTGACACTGGGCATACATCGGAAATCTAGCGCGGCTCCCAATTCCTGGCAGGCAGGGCAGCTCAAACCACCCAGCCATTGGTCAACATCTGGATCGACTTCTCTGATGGGTTTGGTCGGTATACTGACTTGGAAGGAGTAGGCACAATGGTTACAGCGAGCTTTATAGAAGTCTTCTGCATAGCTTTTTTCGGCGTTCGGGTATATTGAAAACTGGGATTTTTTACAGATGGGGCAGAAAATGGCTGAAAGCCTTTTTTGGATTGTGAGCACTTCACTCATCTTCTTGAGCTCTCCAGCCGGTTTGAGGGCATGTTTAATGGTAAAATTATAAAGAGTTTAGCATAGTTCTGTATCAAAAAACAGCCAGATAGGAAGAAAGCCAGAAAAAACTTGACAAGGGTTATTTTTGCGTGATAGGATTTTTAATCCTAATATACGATAAGATTGGGCAAGGCCCTGCCAGATGAGTTTTTCAGGCGAACCTGTAAGGCCATAGTCAAGATGAAATTAAGATGCTCAAATGAACGATTAAGAATCGCGTTGTTAAACCACAGTAACGATTACAATGAGGGGAGAGAAAGCGCCATGAATACCGCAGTCACGAAATTATTGTGGATAACCCTGTCTCTTTTCCTGGCTTTAACCCTACCTGGGTTGGCTATCGCGGGAGAAGCGGCTGCCGGTTCAGCTCACAGCATGCATGGAATGGATATGCAGGAGCATATGACTGCTACCGAACACCAATTCTATCAAGATCAGGAAAAACAGAAGGCCACAGTGAATGAGCAGGGAAGTGTACAATATCAACCTGCCGGCACGGCCTTGCTTGAAAAGTTGGAAAATCGTCTGGACCAGGAGATCGAAAAGTCCGGGGGCGATTTAGGAGGGTATTATTCAGGTGCCCAGGCCCATGCCGTGATGCAGGGAATTCCCTTGCGGGTTGCCACGACTGAAGAATCGGTGAAAGCCGCAGGCCGCTGCCCCTCGGGTGTCCCTACCAAAACCTTTGACATTACTGCCATTAATGCTGAAATCACTTTAAACCGATTTATGCACTATTTCCCCGGTTATCTCTTTGTGCTCAGTGAAAATCTTGAAAAGGTCAGGGCGGAAGAAAAGAAAAATACTCAGGCCCGTGAGAGTGGCGAGGTCTTTCCCGCTGCCGGCACCTCTCTGGGATTGCAGGGCGATATGATCCAGCCCCTTGTCATCCGTGCCAATGCGGGTGATTGTGTTCGGATCATTCTTCGCAACCAAACGAATGGCGACCTCAATGCATCTGGAGATAACGAACCCGTCAGTATCCATGTCCACGGTTCTGGGTTTATTGTCCGTCCCACTGGGCAGTCCGCCACCATGACCAATAAGGACTCTTTGGTCATGCCTGGAAAGAGTCAGGAGTTTGAATGGTATATTCTGGGTGATCAGCCGGAAGGAGCCCACCATTTCCACAGCCACGCCGTGCGAGAGCAGTGGTCTCTCGGAATGTTTGGTGCATTGGTTGTGGAACCACGAGGGTCACGGTACATAGATCCCCGAACCGGTAAAGAAATGAAAAGTGGATGGGATGCCATGATCGAGGATCCCAACGGGCCGGACTTCAGGGAGTTTGCGATTTTCTATCATGAGATCGGAGATGAAATCTTTAGGATCTTAGACCGTAATAGCGAAATGCTTCCTCAACGTGATCAACTCACAGACACTTATCGTCCTGCGGGCCGGGGATTAAATCTAAGAAGTGAGCCTCATGGGACGCGGCTGGGCCTCCAGCAGGAGAAACATGGCATTCATGATGAGTCACAAGGTTATGGGTCTTATACCTTCGGGGATCCAGCCACTACGGTTCCTCGCTCTTATCTTGGAGACCCGGTCAAGTACCGCATGATGGGCGGTTCGGAAGTGATCCACTCCCACCACCTTCATGGCGGCGCGGATCGGTGGCCCCGTTCCCCTGAAGCGGTGACGAGTGCAGAGTTTAATTTTGCAGCCACGGCCAATGGAACTGGTCCGGTGAAGTTCCCCGCCATCCGAACCAGTTCTGAAAGGCTTGATGTTCAGGCCATTGGCGCGGCTGAGTCTTTTAATGAAGTCATTGAGTGTGGTTCTGGTGGCTGCCAATACGGGGCCGGGGACTATACTTTCCATTGCCATATCCCGCAGCATTACGTCACCGGCATGTGGGGTTTCTGGCGGGTCTACAATTCCCTTCAGACGGCAGGATCCCAAGATGATCTGATGCCGCCGTTGATGGAACTCCCGGATCGGAAGGGAAAGATGAAACCGGCAGTGGACTCCGGCAAGCTGATCGGTACCACAGTAGACTGGTTTGGTGGAAAGAAGTTTAAGATCACTGCCGACAAGACAGACTGGAAAGCTAACCCGCAGATGGTCTCCATTAAGGACTGGGTTGAGATGCAGCTTCCTACCCAGGGTCTTCCTGGCGGTCAATCCGATGAGCACAAACAGGTGGTTTCCCACGATGCGAGCGTTTACGACTGGAAATGGGAGGGGAGCGTAGCCTTGAACGAACCGGAAACCCAGCAGGTCTGGGCCAATTACAAGTCACCGTCTCCAGGCAAGCGTTTTCCAATCCGGTGGGATCCTGCAACGGGCAAGCCTTCTATTCCCTGGGAAAGGCCACATTTGGGCAAGAGACCGCCATTTTCCCCGGATCACAATCCGTCACCCTTCTTTGAACCCATTCGCTTAAACAAAGAAGGTAAACGAACGACAGAGCCTGCCCAACCGGGAGAGAATGGTCCGTGGAGTCTGTGTCCTGATCGGACACCCCGCAAATTCTATAACATAAATGCCATCACGCTTCCAATTACTCTGAAGAAGGCCACGGGCAAGACACCGGCCATTGTGGATCCGGACGGAATGATCTTTGTCCTTGAAGAGGAGGAGGCAGCCATTCGGGCGAATGATAACCTCAAGGTGCCGCTCGCCATACGGGCCAATGTCTACGACTGCGTGGATGTGGTTTTCAAGAGTGAACTCAAGGATGACAAGCGGGTGGCCAATTCTAGTAAGGTGAATATGCATCCGCATTTCTTTCAGTTTGATATCACGGCGACAGATGGAGTGATTATTGGGTTTAATTATGAGCAGTCTGTACGGCCATATACCCTTCTGAAATCAGAAGATCGAGAGGACACCCATCACGGGATGCCTATTCCGCAAAATACGACTTTGACAAAACCGGCTAAGGCAGGGGACCTGTCTATTCAGATTGCCTCAGCCGCTCGGAACATTGATTTAAGTTGGGAGGCCAATGGCCAGAAATACAGTACAAAGTTCGATGCCCCGATGTTCCATTCGGGGACAGTTATTGGGATTGGACTGGACACCGTCGGTAAGTTTGAGGCCAGGAGGGTCAAGGAGGTGAAGGGGAATGAAGTGATTTTCACTGAGCCCTTAGCCCAAGACCACAAGGCCGGGGAGGTGGCCAGTGTGGAATTTGTCCGGTATCGCTGGTATCCCGATGTGGATTTAGGTATTGTCTTCTGGCATGACCATGTCTTTGGACTGGATTCCTGGGGCCATGGTCTCTTTGGCTCCACCATCGTTGAGCCGCCTGGATCCACCTATCATGATCCAACGACCGGCAAAGAGGTTAGGAGTGGGCTGGTGGTGGATATCCGTACGACCGATCCGGTCTCGGCCCAGGTGAAGGGAAGTTTCCGTGAGGTGGTGAATTATATTATGGATTCCAACCCCCGTACGGCCGAACTTATCTCAAGCGACAACCCGCTTGCGGGTCGGCCCTCAGTGGATGGGACACCTTCTGCCAAGTATTTGCCCAAGATGAATAAGTCACCGATGTGGTACTTAAACGGAGGAGAGGCCACCACAGGTGGTGGGTTTGCCCTGCGGGTTGAGCCGCTCTCGGTCAGGTTGGCTAACAATTCCGACCCCTCTCAACTGTTCTCAAGCAAGGTTCATGGTGATCCGGAGACCCCGCTTGTGAGGGCTTACCTGGGTGATCCGATTGTCTTTAGGTCTCTTGTGCCCTCTGCCAATGAGTCACATACGTGGCATGTCAGTGGGCATTGGTTCCCGGAGGATCGGTATAATAGTGGAGCGCTGCCTCGCAATACGTTTAGACTTGCGATTGCCGAGCGTATCGATGTCGTGCTACCGGGGGCAGGTGGACCGCAGCAGATGGCGGGTGATTATCTCTACTATTCAGGCCGGGCATCCCACTTCTCCGGAGGGGCTTGGGGGCTTATTCGGGTCCTTGATAAGAAGGACAATGCTCTTCAACCCTTGCCCGGAAGGGAGGAAATTCCCGCTTCGGCAAAGGAAGTGTGTCCAGCGGATGCCCCTGTAAAGAACTTTAATATCTCGGCTATCGATTATGCACTGAGGTTTACTAAAGGGGCCCCAGAGGCGATTGCAGTGGACCTGGATCGCAAATTGAGGTTGGGCAACGATAAGGGGAAGATTTATGTCCTAGATGAAGAAGTCGCGAAGGTTAAAGGGGGAATGCTTCAACCCCATCCCCTCACACTTCGGGTCAATGTGGGTGATTGTGTAAAGATTAAGCTGACTAACAAAATGGCGAAGGATCGTGCCGGTTTGCATGTGGACGGGTTGGCTTTTAACCCCAAGGACTCCACCGGCATCAATGTCGGTCATAACCCTGGGGATCAAACGATTGCCCCGGGACAAAACAAGGTATACACCTACTATGCCCATCCGGAGCTGAAGGAGAATGCCGCCCTCATTCAGGACTGGGGAAACGTCATAGAAAACCCCCGCAACGGTTTGTACGGGGCGATCATCGTGGGTCCAAGGGGTTCAAAGTATCGTGACCCGAAGACCGGTGAAGATGTGACATTGAAGAATTCCTGGCAAGCAGATGTGGTAGTGGACCGAACAGTTCCCGAAAATACCAACAGGGTCAATTATCGTGATTTTGCCCTGTTCTTCCAGGACGAGGATAATCTCATGGGGACTAGTTTTATGCCCTATGCTGCAGAGGTGGCCGGCCTGACAGGCATCAACTATCGGGCTACTGATCCTTTCGTCGGTGATGTGGCGGAATATTATTCACCGGACTATGCCTGCGGTATTGGGACAATGTTCCAGTGTGTTTCAGATAAAGGAGGGGTGAACACTCCCGCTCTTGAGGTTCATGTGGGTGACCCTGTAATTATCCATGTCTTTGGAGGATTTAATGAGCAGGTCGGGGTCTTTGCGATGGACGGTCATGAATGGCCTGTGGATACTTTCAGGGGAGCCCATCTTCACAGTTCCTTGGAATTCGGGGGAAGTTCCTATATCCGGGTGGACCTGCGTGGAGGTGCCGGTGGCCCGAATCAATTGACTGGGGACTATGTCTACATGAACCATCGTCCAGCCTATATTGATGCCGGTCAATGGGGAATCCTGCGGGTTATGCCAAAAGGCGATAAACGCATCTTGGCATTGGATACAACAAAATCCGAGGCTAGGCCGGTATCTTTAGGAGCTAGCGATCGGTAAGACTACTCAGTAAAGACTACGAGATGGCTGACATTGAGTGAGTGCAGTGTCAGAGAAAGGAGGGGCGGACGCCCCTCCTTTTTTATTTTCATAATTAATTATTGAGAGTGTTTGTCCTCGCCTGTTAGATGGCGATAGAGCACATGAAACTCAGGGGTGCTTAGAGAAGGGTCCGACAACCGCTCTATATCTTGGGGCTCGACTGGAATTTGAAATAATTCATCAAGGATCGAGGTCCCAATGGCAACGTAGTCAGGGGCAAGTCGTTCTTCGGGAAGGAGAAATTTAATTTTTAGGTTGTATTGAATCGCCAATCGGATGGCCAATCTTGCCACCGGGGCCGGAACATTTCTGCCGACGGCGATGTTTTGGGGAGGGTTTCCGGCTGGAAAATACTGCGCCCGGACACGGGTAATGGAAAAGGCCTCAAACTCTTTCTTGATCTTGGGAAGTTCTTGTTTGTGACGAGAAGCCAGGAAGATCTCCACCAGGATCTTAGGATTGACCTCTTGACTTTGGGACTCATTCACCATCCAGACGGGCAATTTCGTGGCTTGATCGATCGGCAAGGGATATAGAGACAAGAACAGGATTTCTCCCAGAAATACAGGAAAGATAATAACTCTTTTCATGGATGTTCCCTGATTTAAGAATTCAACTCTCTTTTTCAAGCATTGTATCAAATAACTGGACCTTTTCAAAGGGCAAGATTGCTGTTTTTATCTTGACAAAGGGGAAAATCTGGAGTAGTATTCACCAACTTATTTGATGTGTCCCGCCTTCTGACTCATGAGTAAGGCAAGATGCATTAAAGATTAAAGGAGTTAGACGTTACTAAAATTTTAGGAATGGAGGGAAGAGAAAATGAAGGGGTTCGCATTAAGTTTTATCTTGGCTGGAGCAATTAGCTTTTTAGGAGTGAGCATCGTGTCTGCGCAGGAGGCAGCGGCTCCCAAAAAATATGAAGAGGCCCCGGTGAGTGATGGAGGTACGGTGAATGGTAAGGTGACCTTTAAAGGAAATCCACCCGCACCGAAATTACATGAGTTGTCCAAGTTTCCCCAGGCTGCCTTTTGTGGCAAAGTGGACAGTGACGGGAAAAACAGGAAACAGGTTCTGGTCACGGTCAATAATGGCGCTTTAAGCGATGTAGTGGTGTATATCGAGAACATAGAAAAGGGGAAGCCTTTTAAATTTGCCGGGACGGATGTGAAGACAGATACCTGCAGATTCTTGGCCCAGGGTCCCTCTACCTTTGTGGGTGTGGTGATGGAAGGGGGAGAGTTCAGGGTCGAGAACCTGGATGCTGACCCCAGTGATCCTAAGTCAGCGGATGGAGTGCTGCATAATCCACATACCTACAATGTGTATGGGCCAAGCAGCCGGACGATTTTTAACAAGCCCCTTCCCACAAAAGGAGGGGTCATCAACTACAAATTTAAGAAACTGGACCTCAAAAAGTCGCCGATTGTGTTTCTACAGTGCGATCAGCATAACTTCATGGAGGCCTGGTTCCACGGTGTCAAAAATCCTTACTATGCCGTTGTAGGAAAAGACGGAACCTTTACGATTGATGGTATTCCACCCGGTGAATATGAGCTCTATGCCTGGCATCCCATGATGGGCGAAGCAAAAGAGCAAAAGGTGAAGATTACCCCCAATGGAAAAGTCTCCGCAAATTTTGAGTTTACCCAAGGGGATCTGAAGATTAAGAGCATCGAGCCGAAAAAGGACGAAAAAAGCGATCAAGCAGGCTAAATTGTAGGAGGGTGTAGAAAAGAAGGGGAGCGGTCAGTAATGGTTGCTCTCCTTCTTACTTTTTTAAGCATATGCAGGTTTAGCGTTTTTAGGAATGGATGCGAAAGGATGATTTTAGAAAAGATCGAAATAGTAGAGGAGCATAAATACAGCGAGGACAATATTGGCTACCATGCCTAAAAGTACAATAAAGTCAAAGACATTGGTGCTTCGCTCTTTTCTTCGTTGTTCGTCCAGTTCCATGATGGCTTCTGCAAGACAATTAAAATTACTATAGAATAAATAAGTCTTGAAGTCAAGAAAAATTGCTTTACTTGAGTGAATTAAGCTAACGGAAAAGACCGTGAAAAAGGATGCCTTTTTCTATGGTGTTGTTTTAGCCTTTGTGGCTTTTCTCCTGATGATTATCAGCCTGGCGTTCGAGGCCTGGCGGTCAGGAGAAAGTAGCCGTCGGGCCAAGTCTCTACAGACCGAAAAAGCTATTGTCACGACTGAGGTTCACGATTTCACTAGCCTGAAAATTGTGCCTGGTCCAGATGGAATTCCAATGGTGCTTGTGCCCGAGGGAACCTTTCTGATGGGCAGCCAGCCCGTGGAGGGAGATTCTGACGAGATTCCTCAACGGACTATTTATCTCTCCTCTTACTCTATAGACCTATATGAAGTAACACATGCCAAATACACCGATTTTTTGAAGGCTACACGAAGGCCTCCCCCTGTGATCCCGGTATTTTCCGATGATCTCTTCCTCATTATCAAGCCAGAGCTGCCAGTGGTGGGTGTTTCTTGGGAAGATGCTAAAGCCTATTGTACCTGGTTAGGAAAGCGCCTTCCAACAGAGTCTGAATGGGAAAAGGCCGCCAGGGGCGAACGAGGATTTAAATGGCCTTGGGGCAATGTCTTTGGGGAGGGCTTGGCCAATGCGACGGGCCAGCAGGATGGGTATAAATACACTGCGCCGCCAGGTAAGTTTGAACAGGGACGCAGTGCCTTTGGGCTTTATGATGCTGCTGGGAATGTGGCTGAATGGGTTTCAGACTGGTATGATCCGGCTTATTATCAGAAAGGTCCCTTTCGTGATCCTAAGGGGCCGGATACGGGGAAGCATCGTGTCTATCGGGGAGGCTCCTGGGACGATTCTTCATCGGGTGTAAGAACCGCCAAGCGCTATGCTGCGGCCCCTCATCAGACCAGTGCAGTCATCGGGTTTCGTTGCGCCATGGACGCATCCTAGCTAGCTCATTCGAGCGCTGGCCCGAAGGGCTGCGGGAGCGCGAGAATAGGCTTTTAATTTTCAAAATATGCCTTCGCTGGTTCGAGCGTAGCAATTTCCAATTCTACTTGACATGCAGAAGAGCATAATTTTATAATAATTAATTAAAAGGTTTCAATGCAACACTTCTTTCTATACTCATTTTCCGTGTTTATTTACACGGTGGCCCTCTTTGTGGCTGGCTTATTTATAGGCCAGGCCATAGAACGATCCAGGAGCGCACGTCGGGGGAGGTATCTTTAGTAGACATGATTTCTCGCAACTGGTTCTACGTTTCCTATCTGGTCTTCTTGGTTGGACTTATTTATCTGGTCGAGATGTTTATGGGCAACGTTTATGCCCGTTACGTTCTGGCCTACACCGGAACCATCTTTATAGCGGGTGTGTTGCGTGGCCAGAAATCAGAACGTGGATGGAACCTTCAGCAAGAAGGTGATTCAAAAAGCGTCGCCCCGCAAGTGAGTAAGAGCATACAGGGGAGGAGAGGGTAATGAAGCATGTCTTCTACGTAGTTTACATTCTCTTTTATACCGGTGCCGTGTTTGTGGCTGGCATGTTTGTGGGGCAGATGTTGGAAAGGGCATGGGCGGCACGGGAAAGAGCGGCGAAATCCTCTTCACCACTACTCTCAGAGACGTCTGCCCAGCCTCAGTCTAGTATTCCAATGACTGAGCATAAAGTGGCTGTTACGGGTAAACGCTAAGGGCTAATTGAAAGCTCACCTCATCACGAATCTTTCCCTTGCCCCTCTTGTCCGTGTCTGAAGAACGGGGACCCTGTTCTTAAATAAACAGGATTACACATGAGTAAATATCTCACCTACAGTTATCTCACCGTGGTCATCGTCTTTGCATTGTTTATATTCTTTGAAATCCGATATGGTGGAGGACAGGAAGAGACTGCAAATCAGGCCGAGTCGGCTGAATTTAAGTCTACGGCTAAGCAGCTTGAAGAAACGGAACAGGAGTTCAGGAAGGCAGAATCGCAGATGTCTCAGATCAAAATTGATCCTGAATATGAGACCATGGTACTGGTTCCGGAGGGTGAGTTTGTGATGGGGAATAATCATGGGAGCTCTACCGAGCAACCAGAGCGCAGGGTTTATCTTAACCGCTACTGGATCGATAAGTATGAGATGACCTTTGTTCAGTACTATGCTTTTGTAAATGCCACGGGTCATCGAAAACCCAGGCTGGCGGGTTACCTGGGTGTAGAAACCAAAGAACTGCCTCGCTTAATGAATCCATTCAGTGCAGTGGTCGGGGTGTCCTGGGAAGATGCAGTGGGCTACTGCCGATGGAAGGGGAAAAGGCTTCCTACTGAGGCCGAGTGGGAAAAGGCCGCGAAAGGGATGGACCCGAGGAAATGGCCTTGGGGAAATGAGGAACGGGCTGAGTATGCAAATCTTAAAGGCGATGCCGATGATGCCCGCTACACAGCCCCAGTAGGAGCCTTCAGGCACGATAAAAGCCCTTTTGGGGTCTTTGATATGGCCGGGGATGTCATGGAGTGGGTGGCCGACTGGTACCAGGAGGATTACTATGCCGTGATGCCAACCCGTAATCCATTAGGCCCAGAAAGGGGGGTCCAAACGGCCCATTTCAATGCGCAGCGAGTGATCCGGGGCGCTTCGTGGAACGATTCCCTTGAGCGGGCCAAGACCACGGTTCGGTTTAAGATGAACCCCAACTACCGGGATGTGACCATCGGTTTTCGGTGTGCTAAATCGGTCTAGAAAAAAGTTTATTTTGGGTATTTTTTACTTGACAAAACGCTTTTTTGGAGGTATGCTAAGCCCGTTAAAACAGTATTGATCGTTTAGAATGAATTAATAAGGAAATTAATAAATTAATTAAGAATATAGGGAGGCTAGGATGGAAAGGGGAGGTAAGCAGCCCGCATCACAAAAATCAAGCTCTTTTTTAGATACAAAAGCAGGACCCATTCTGTACATCGTGATTTCTGTGGTTGGATTGTGGTTTCTGCTATGGTTTGCCAATGTTTAACGGCCCATCTTTTTTAAGTTGCGGAAGAAAGGCAGGTTAGGGCAAAGTGAAAACGCTTGTCATTTACATTGTAGCCATCGCCGTATGGTTTACCTATTTTCAATTTATTGACTGGTTATTCATGAAGATCCAAGGACTTCCTTATTTTTCCTATCTCTCGAGTGTGTTTTAGCCGATGGGGAAAGAGTGCAATTTCAGAATTGAGGGTACAAGCGCGGGTAGCTCCTTGTTATTGAGTTTAAAAAATCAGGAGGGTGGAAGATGAAGGCAATGGGCAGGGGAAAAAGAGTATGGTCATTTATTATTCTGGGAATAATCGGGGTTTCGTTCTTTGCAACGTTACTCTTGCCGCTGCTTCAGAGTTCGGTCGTTGCCCAGGAGGCAACAGCCCAAGAAGGGACAGCCAAGGTAGAAAAGGCTAAGGATGTTTACTATAAGACGATGGGAGTGGTATCGGGTAAGCCAGTGCCCAAGCTTACCGCACAAGACTATCCCCAAACTGGATGGCCGGGACCTCTTGGAGAAAGCCGTGTGATCATCTGGTCTCTGGCCCAGCAGCACCTCTATTTTGGCAGTTTCGTCCTTGCGGTTCCTATCTTCTGCATGATCATCGAGCTGGTGGGGCTGATGATCAAAGACCCAGTGATCAGCAAGCGCTATGATAACCTTGCCCATGACTTTATTCGTATCAGTCTCACTGCCTACTCCGTGACCGCCATTCTGGGTGGACTTCTGATCTTCGGCTTTATCACCCTGTATCCAGATTTCTTCCGTTATATTTCAGGTATGTTCAGACCATTTATGCATATCTATGCGCTGCTGTTTCTGGCAGAGAGCGGTACGCTCTATATCTACTATTATGGCTGGGACCGGATGAGCGAGGGTTTCCTTAAATGGGTTCATGCCTCTCTAGGTGTTCTCCTGAACGTATTTGGAACCACCCTGATGATGCTGGCCAATTCCTGGAGTACCTTCATGATGTCTCCTGCTGGGGTGGATGAGCAAGGGAGATATTTGGGTAATCTCTATCAGTTGCTTCATAGTGCTCTCTGGAACCCGCTGACCGTGCATCGTATCATTGGAAACATGGTATTTGGGGGTGGGATTGTGGCCGCCTATGCGGCTTATAAATTTCTGTCTTCCAGGACACAGGAAGAGAAGGCCTATTATGACTGGATGGGTTATGTGTCCATGTTCCTCGCGGTGGCCTCTCTGATTCCGTTGCCATTTGCGGGTTATTGGTTGATGCGAGAGGTATATGCCTACCGGCAGCAGATGGGAATTACCCTGATGGGAGGACTGTTAGCTTGGTTATTTATCATTCAGGCAGTGCTCATCGGTGCTCTCTTCTTTGCCTCGGTTTATTACCTCTTTAATGGTATGGAGCGAATGAGAGGGGCAGAACGTTACCAGCGGACCATTAAATATCTTCTGTTTGCCATGACCGCAGCGTTCCTGGTCTGGTTAACTCCTCACACCCTGGTCATGAAGGCAGCAGAGTTAAAAGCTATTGGAGGGCAGCAGCACCCGGTGATCGGCAATTATGGCGTCATGTCGGCCAAAAACGGGGCCGTGAATACCATGATTACGGTCACCATTATCGCCTTCGTTTTGTACCAGCGGGCCAATAAGATCATCACCGTTCGTTGGGCCACAGCGGGCAATGCCTTATTGGTGTCCATGTTTGGAGTAGCTCTTCTGAATAACTGGTGGTTGGCGGTCTATGGGTACTACATCCCTGCGAATGTGCGTGTGGGTCTTTCTGTTCCTCAGGTCATGGGAACCCTGACCTGTCTGGCAGTGGGTTGTGGAATCAATATTGCTATGATGCGTGGAGCGAAGCTCACCGGTCCAGTGGAGTGGGGCAAGATCTCTGTCCGCTCTCAGTATGCTCTATTTGCCCTGGCTGTATCCTTTACTTGGCTAATGGCCCTGATGGGGTACATACGGTCTTCAGTGCGACTGTTCTGGCACGCGATGGAAGTCTTCAGGGATAATTCTCCCTGGGCCTTTACCCACACCATTGGCTTTGCAGCTAACGTGATGTCCTTCAATGTGTTGATCTTCTGGATGTTCAGCTTGTTTGTTTTCTGGTTGGGCGAATTTTCCACTCACAAGGCGGTCCCCTCTATGGCAGATAAGGAAGCTCCAGTCCGTGCACCACAACCTGCAATAGCTGGAGGGTCAGAATAGATAGCTAGGAGAGATACAAATCTGCAATAAACCTATATCAAGAAATTTCTAAAAAGAGAGAGGTCAGCCTATGAGTATGAGTTCAAAGCTGACCTCTACCTATACTCAAATATAAAATAGGAGAGGAAAAAGTGAGTCAGGTTGGCGTTGCGATAAGTATACTGATCATAGCCGGTCTTCTTATGCTATTGGGCTATAACCTACCCAAGACCCGGATGCTCTTCATGAGTATAGGTTTCTTTACTCTCATGAGCGGTGCCTTCGCAAATTATTCGAACTGGCTCCCACAGACACGGGGTGAGGTTCCTGAGGAGATCAAGGTGGAGGGTGACTTCTCCAAGTTTCCTCCTGAAAAACTGGCCGAGATTGGGGAAGCGATTATTTTTGGCAAGGTCGTCGGGGGCAATCCGGTGGATTCCGATGTGGGGAAGGCCCAGTGCCCCCTCTGCCATAGGGTGACAGGGACGGTGATTCGCGATCGGGCGCCTGACCTGAAGAACATTGGCCTAGCTGCTGAACAGCGGACTAAGGATCCACGGTATCTGAAGCCTGATACGGTTCAAACCGAATCTTTCTCTGGAAGTGGCCGCGCCTCAAATGCGGTGGAGTATCTTGCGGAGTCCCATGCCTGCCCGGACTGTTTCGTAGTGGAAGGTTTCGGTGAGAAGGGGAGTAATGACCGCAAGAGCCCCATGCCGATCATCCATAAGCCGCCTATTGCATTGAGCATGGATGAACTGGTTGCGGTGGACATTTATCTTTTCGTAAAGGATGGATTGCCGCCTCCTGCCTTCGAAGACATCAAGAAGGCTTATGAAAAATTCATTCCGGAGAAAGACCGCATTACAAAAGCCCCTGTCACTGCCTCGGTACCGGCTGGCGGCCTGGATCCATCCAAGATGGCCCTGCCTGACGATACGCCCATCCAGATGATCACTAAGATGGGGTGTGCAGCGTGTCATAGAATTCCAACCATTGACTTTGCCAAGGCCGGCGTGCTTGGACCCTTGTTGGTTGAAGGCAGCAACGCGGCTCGAAGAATTGCCTCCCCTGAGTATAAAGCGGCAAAGAAGGCCGGCACAGCCCATGCGACCAGTCCGAAAGAGTATATTATTGAGTCGATCATGAACCCAAGCGCGTTTATCGTTCCCGGCTTCCCAACCCAACCGGGCGGGAAGAGTCTCATGCCACCCGACTTTGCCAATAAGTTTACCTATGCGGCGGTGAGTAAACTGGCAGACTTTCTGGTGTCATTGGATGTCAATATGGCCATTAAGGAAAACCTTGACCGGTCTCCATTCGAGAAAGAAGGAAGCCTCCAGAAGAAAGCGGAGCAGGATTTGGGGACTGCTGTAAAGGCGGAGGTCTTGGCCCAGAAGGAATAGAAGTTCTCAAGGTTGGGTTTTTAAAAGGGTATCCTAATCTCAAAGCGTAAATTATCTGTTCAGTAGGAGGAGGTTGCTGTGCAAAGTCTGTTTCAGGATTTCTGGATACATGGAGCAATGCCTATTCAACTGTTGCTGGTGCTGGTATTTACTTTCTTTCTGTATGTTGGGGGAAACTACCTTCTGAAGAAGAAGTTTGGCAAGGGGGTGCCTCAATTTGGGCAGGCGGTGTTGATCTGGGTAGGCGCCTATTTTATTTTAGGGTACGTTATCGTCCCCCCTATTCCGGCTACTCTTCTTTACACCTTTATGGGGCTCATCACGATTGTGCTTTTCCTGCTGCTGTCATCTACTGAGGCGTCCTGGCAGGAGTTTAAACGCCCCATTGTGGATACAGTAACGGGTGCGACGCCAGTCTATCGCAGTGTCAGGACCGCAACCTTTGTGACGCTTCCACTGATTTTTGGGTTTGGGACATACGACTTCGTAAAACCAAAATTTGAGGAGCCCATTGAGCTTCGTATCGTCCATCCAGCGCCACCACAGAGTATTACGGTTCACAATAGGAACTTTACGCTTCAAACAGCTCAGAACCCTTTCCGGGTGGATGATGAGGGGAATTATCTTGAGGTGGGTCACGAATCGAAATATTTTGACAACAACCCATTTGCTCCGGATGCCCCGAAGTTCATGCAGTATGTGAGAGAAGGCGGTGCAATCTTTTTCCAGAACTGCCATTTCTGCCATGGCGATAATCTTGAAGGAAGGGGAATGTTTGCCTTTGCCTTTAATCCCATTCCGGCAAACTTTTCGGATCCAGGTACGCTCGCCCAAGTGCAGGAGACGTTTGTGTTCTGGCGTGTCTCAAAAGGTGGACCCGGTCTTCCTAGAGAGGGATTCCCTTGGGCCTCCGCTATGCCGCCTTGGGAGCAACATTTGACCACGGATGAAATGTGGAAGGTCATTATGTTTGAATACTGGCATACAGGTTTCTATCCTAGGAGTTGGGACTAAAAACTATCTCGTATAGGGAGGGGAGAGAGGTACCATGCAGGGACTGTTAAGAACCTTTAAGAAGAAGGGCGTGATTCTAACGGCGCTGGTTGCCTTTATTGTGATGTCCGGCCTAACCGTGGTATTGAGTTTGGCCCAACAGGAAAAGGAGGCTGGCATTCCTGCCCAGGCTAAGCCTTCGAAACCGACTCCAGAGGATCTTGAGGCGGGCAAGCTGACCTACTTCAAAAAATGTGTTTGGTGTCATGGTTCAGAAGGTGCCGGTGATGGCCCGGGGGCAGATCGGTTGTGGCCCCGCCCAAGAAACTTTAACCAGGGAACCTTTAAGATTCGTGACACGGGAAGCGGTGAGTTGCCTACCGATCAGGATCTTTTCCTAACAGTTACCCATGGGTTACCAGGTTCAGCGATGCCTCCATGGTCCCATGTTTTGACTGAAAAGCAAAGAACGCAGGTGATTCAGTTTGTGAAGACCGAGCTGGTGAAGGACCGGGACTTTCAGGACCCAGATGAGACGTTCACTGTCATTAACTATGGTAAACAGGTTTCCTCCTCTAAGGAAAGCATTGAAAAGGGTCTGGAAGTTTTCATGAAGAAAGGTAAGTGTGTTGAATGCCATGGGAATGAGGGCCGTGGTGATGGTAATGCTACCCAGAACGATGAGTGGGGTTTCCCCATCCTGCCAGCAGACCTCCGTAAGTGTTACAACTTCAGGGGAAATCGGTCAGATCCCTATAATCCTGCCAATGTTTTCCGGGAGGTCTCTACAGGTCTGAATGGAACGCCTATGCCCAGCTTTGCCGATACCTTGACCGAAGATGAGCGTTGGCATGTGGCTAATTTTGTGATCTCGCTCTGTCCGAAGAAGGATATCGATCCCCTGACCAATAAGCCAAAGATCAGTTTTGTGCTAAAGTCAACTTTTGTGTCTGGGGAGCTTCCCGCTACACTGGATGATCCAAAGTGGCAGGAAGTTGAACCCCTCTATGTAGGGTTGGGTTCTCAGATTACCCACAAACCGCGCAATTTCGTAAGGCTGGTGGATGAGGTCTGGGTCCGCTCGTTCTATAATACAGATGACATTGTCTTTATGTTTGAATGGAATGATCGCAATAAGAGCCATATCACTGAGGAGGCGAAGAAGATTGATCCTAACACAATGTCGGAGGTTCCTCCCAGTGGAAGGGCGGTTGCAGATAAGGGGGTAAGGAATTGGCCAGTGTTTGATGATGCGGTTGCGATCCAGTTCCCTGCAAAGTGGAAGGAACTAGTTGCTCCGGAGAAGCCAAGGTTCATTTTTGGGGATGCAAAGCGCTCTGTGGACTTGTGGAAATGGGAGGCCAGCAGCGGGGCCAAGGAGTATACAGGAAAAGGGTGGGATAGTCTGGGATTCCGGGATGACAAGCACCTTAAGGTTGTCCAGGCAGAATTTAAGGATGGTCAGTGGCGGGTGGTCCTGAAGAGGGCTTTGAAGACGGATGATCCCGAAAATGAGGTTCAGTTTGACCCGGGGTACTATATTCCCACCGCCTTCTTCGCTTGGGATGGACATAACGGGGATGCGGGCCGAAAGATGTCCATGACCACTTGGTATTACACTATTCTAGAACCGCCTGTGCCCATGAAAGTTTACTATCTGCCTCCTGTTATGGCGTTGGTCGTGGTTGGAATTCAGTTCTGGGTGTATTCAAGATTTGATGCAAGACGGCGCAAGAAATAATCTGCGTTGGCTTGAAATAATTGAAAAGGGAAGGATGGATTAACATCCTTCCCTTTTTTTATTTGTATCTAATGTTTCTGAGTGTGATGACCTCTCTCATCAGCCTTCTCCTTTAAGCCGAAATGGGTGTGCCTATTTCGCTTGAAATTTTAAGGTCTTCTATATTATAGTATTTCCAGCATAACCCGCACAGCGAGCATCAGCGAACAGGGAGAAAAATGTTTCATTCCACTTTCGCAGACAAGGCGGGATTCTTAAAGTTAAAGGCATTGCTGCCATTGTTTATTTTTCTCTTGCTGGCAGCCATGCCTCTTCTGCTTACCCATTTCATGGGAGAGGCCGTACGGGCAGGTATCGCCCCTGATATCAAAGGTATCCATGAATGGTTCAATTCTGATCCTCTTACGATTGCCGGGCTTCGGGGTAAGGTCGTCCTGGTTGATTTTTGGACCTATAGCTGCATTAATTGCATCCGGACGTTCCCCTATCTTAAGGCCTGGGACGAAAAATATCGCGACAAAGGCCTCATGATTATCGGGGTCCACAGTCCAGAGTTTGGTTTTGAAAAAGATAGCGAGAATGTGAGACGGGCCATCCAGCAGCACGAAATCAAGTATCCCGTAGCCATGGATAATGATCAAAAGACCTGGAAGGCCTATGCCAACCATTACTGGCCCCATAAGTATCTGATTGATTCCCAAGGTAACATCCGTTATGAGCAGCCTGGAGAAGGCGGGTACGTGGAGATGGAGGAGATGATCCGAAAACTCTTGGTGGAGGCAGGTCAGACCTTGAATGAGGAGCCCACCCGCGTGGTGGCAGAAGAGGTCCAATTCCGGGAGATCAAGACTCCCGAGATCTTTTTCGGTCATGGACGGGGTGGCTTCCTAGGGAACCCCAAGGGACTATTCAAGGTCAATGATCTGGATTATCAGGAACCCTTTAAGATAGAAGAGAATCTATTTTATTTGGTAGGCCGATGGGTTGTAGGAGAAGATAATGCCCAGTATGTGGGGGATGGTGGTGGAAAGATTCTATTGAGGTACACGGCTAGATCCCTGAACATTGTCGCTGGTGCACCCGGCAGAATGATCACCGTGGAGGTTTTGCTGGATGGAAGACATCTGACGCAGTCGAATGCCGGTAAGGATATACAGTTTGATCATTCAGGTCGAAGCCTTGCCGTGATTGGGGAGGAACGCCTCTATTCGTTAGTGCATGATCAAGCCGGTTATGGGATTCACACATTGACCTTAATGATCGGTAAGAAGGAATTAGAGGTGTATACCTTCACATTTGGCTAAAGAGGGAGAGGGGTAATCTATGAAAGAGTTCCTTGATCGACCTGGATTTCTTAAGACATATGGCACCTTTGGAGTAGACCTGACCTTTGTTATGGCCATCTTTTTTACTGCTCTATTCATGATTGGATGGTACTATGGCAGAAAGGCTAGGGGCAATGCCCATCATACCTTGACCCTCTGGGCTATGTTGGCGATGATCGGATATTTCCTGTTTTACTACCTGAGTCGTCAACTGGGTGCCCTTTCCTTCACCGGAGGAAGCGGCGGCCAGGCAGGGTTTGGGGGTCCTGAGGTCATCTATAAATGGATTTTTAGCCCGCTTTTAACTATCCATATCGTTATTGTGTCTATTGGGTTGGTCTTGGCCTTTTATATGATCCCCCTGGGTTTTCGCGCATCTAAGATCATCCAGGGCAGACGGGTCTTGGTCGAAGGGGATCTTAATGCAGGCCGAAGGTCCTTCTCACGATCGGTATTGTTGATCTCGCTGGCTTTAGGGTTTCTTCTACCCACGCTCAGGAGTCTGTTTAGAGGTTATTTTTCATTAAGGCTCTATTTAGACTGGATTATCGTATGCCTTGTGATTGGACTGCTGGTTATTCTTCTCGAACGACTTGCAGGTAGGCTGTTTCCTGATGGTGCTAAGCGACACCGGGCCTTGGGTACCTTTACGATGGTCATGTATGCCATTGCCCTGCTGACCAGTACTTTGACCTATGTGATGCTTTATATTCTCTATCCACCGAAACCCCATTAGGGCTTAAGGCTTTAAGGTCACAAAATACTTGAAATCCCTAAAAAAAAGGTCTATAATAAAATTTCTTAATTAGGAGGAAAGTATGGAAAGAGATTTAAAGTCGATTCTTACTAAATTGGAATTCTCTGATGATGCCAAAGTGATCCAGCAGATTACGGAACAGACCCGACAGGTCCGGAGCCGAATGGGTCTGATCCGCCGAAAGCTTGTGGTCTTAAGCGGCAAGGGCGGGGTGGGCAAGAGCATGGTGACGGTTAATCTAGCCCTGGCTTTTGCCCGGCAGGGTCTTCGGGTGGGTATCCTGGATGTGGACCTGAATGGGCCGTGTGTCCCAAAGATGTTGGGAATGAAGGGTCAGCGTTTTGAGTTTACTACGGAAGGTGCTCTTCCTCCTATTGGGCCCCTAGGGATCAGAGTGGCCTCCATGGAGTTCTTTCTTAAGCCTGACAGCCCGGTGCGGTGGAAAGGGCCGATGGACTTGAGCCCGGTCTGGCTAGGTATGATGGAGTTGAGTGTCATCCGGGAGTTCTTGGCAGATATTGTGTGGGGTGAACTGGACCTGCTACTGGCTGATCTGCCGCCTGGGGCGGCAGCCGACAAACCCCCCGCTATTGTGGGATTCCTCCCAGAACTGGATGGCGCGGTGGTGGTAACCACACCCTCAGAAGTTTGCACGGACGTGGTGAAAAAATCCATTGTCTATGCCAGAGATATGGGAATACATGTCGTAGGTCTTATCGAGAATATGAGTGGGTTTCTGTGTCCTGAGTGTAAGGCGGAGAGTGACCTCTTTGAAGGAGATCAGAATGTACAGCAACTATGCAAGGAATTAGACATTCCACTTCTGGGTAGGATTCCCCTTGATCGCAGGATCAGCCAAGCCTGTGATCGAGGAATACCTTTATCAGAGGCCATGGAGTCTACTCCCAGGCGCTTTGAGGAAATCGCAAAGAATATTGGGCAGCAGGTGAGAATGAAATAAAAATAATTAGAGAGATTGGAGGCGTAGTTATGAAGTTTGTATGTATGAAGTGCGAGACCTTTATGTTATTCCAGAAGGTGGAAAAGCCTGGGGAAGAAAGCTTAGGTGTGATGTTCGAGTGCCCACAGTGCGGAAGCCGTTTTTCTATGGTGACTAACCCTGGGGAGACGGCCTTGGTCAGTGCCCTGGGGGTGAAGATTGGTGGGAGAACAACAGCTCCTGAACCCTTTGAACTCACCCGGGGAACTCTCAAGGAGACTGCCATGGAGCCATCCACTCAAACGGCAGACTCCACATCCACCTCAGGCGGAGGAAGTTGTCCATTCTCATCGGTGCTGTCTTCCATGCAATCAGGCGCGGGCATTAAAGTGAAGTGGTCTGAAGAGGCCCTGGAAAGAATGGAGAGAATTCCTGACTTTGTCCGGCCCATGGTCAAGGGTGGTATTGAGGCCTATGCGGCAAAGAAGGGATATCAGGTGATCACCCCTGCCGTGGTTGAAGAATCAAAAGCCATGATGGGGGGAGATACCGGAGAACTGCCGTGGACTCCAGCAGCCCAGCAGAGACTGGAGAACATTCCTGCTTTTATCCGACCCCTGGCCCGCCAAGAAATTGAAAGGATAGCTCGGGAAAGAGGGCTCGCCAGCATCACCGATGCGGTGATGGATGAGATGAAGGATAAATTTGGACAGTTCATGAGTGGCCAGTACATGGGATTTTAGATTTTTAAATGAGCATTTCAGGAGAACAAGAGCAGCAGGTGGTCTGGACCGACGAGGCTCTCCAGCGCCTTGAGAATGCCCCGATCTTCTTAAGGGGTATGGTTAAGAAACTGGCTGAAAAAAAGGCCAAGCAGGAAGGTCTTACGATCATTACCCCTGAACACCTGGCCCGCTGGAAGAATGAAACTATGGGCTCTGTAGAGGCCCCCACGGAGGCAGGAGGACTCTTCTGGACGAAGAAGGCCAAGGAGAGACTGGATGTTGTTCCTGAGTTTATGCGAGGGATGGTAAAGCGTATTGCGGAGGACATAGCGCGGCAAGGGGGACATCTGGAGGTTAACACAGAGCTTTTTTCCAGGGTGGAGGCCCTTGGGGTTATGGCGAATGAGCCCCAGAAGGAGTTATTGCCCTGGACCTCCGGTGCTCTAGAATGTCTTGAAAAGAAGGTTGAAAATACGCCTCCTGTGGCAACAGACTTTGTGCGGGGGATGCTTAAACGGGATGCGGAAGAGCTGGCTTTAGAGAAGGGATACACCGAAATTACAGAGGAAGTTCTCACTAGGGTCTGGGATGAACCCCAGGAGGAAGTGGCCTGGTCGCCGGAGGCATGGGCACGCCTTCAGACCTCCCCAGATTTTGTGAGGAGCGGCATTAAAAAGGCTGCAGAACGACGAGCTCGGAAAATCAAGGCCAAGGTGATCACCTCTGATCTCTTGACCCAGTTTCGTAACGAGGCCATGATGAAGGCCGTGATGCGAATCCGCCAGTTAGGTTTTACTGAGCTGACCTTTGATGCCTTTGATGTCGCAAAGCAGAAAGTTAAACGCCTTAAAGGAAACGAGCAGGCCGACAAGCGATTGGAGGAGATCCGGGACTATATGACTAAGAAGCCCCATGTGGGCGTCCTTGGCGAAGAATTGATGCAGCGTTTCCGAAGATACCTCAAGGGAGAAGAAAAAAAGCTGTTATAGATTATGTTGTGCGAAGGGCTCGTATGATATCTTGACGTGCGGCCCGTGCTGCAGGAAGAAATCCCCCCAGTAAACCCATGACCACCGCAAACACAATAGACTGAAGTACGATAGCAGGAGATAGAGCAAACCGAAATGCAAGCTCGGAAAAAGTGGCGAAGTTGGTCGTAGACACGGTCATGGTCTGCAAAAGAGAGGCTGGAAGCAGGCCCGCTAAGCCACCTATAAAAGAGAGCAGAAGCGATTCAATCAGAAATGCAATGAGGATACTGCGCCTGGGGAATCCCAGGGCACGTAACGTTCCGATCTCCACAGTCCGGTTGGCCACCGCGGCATACATGGTGATCATTGCCCCGATGATTGCCCCGATGCTGAAGATCAGGGTGACGAAGATTCCAAGAACTCGAATGAATGTGGCCAACATTTCGGACTGATCTGAGTAGTACTGTTTTTCCCGCTTGACTTCCACTGTCAGCCGGGGATCACCCTCCAGCCGTTCCTTGAGCGAGGGGAAATCGGTCGGGTTTTTCAATTGCAGGGTCAATGATGAAAAAACCGGGCGGCGAAAAGCCTGAATGAGCTGCTCGGCGTCTACCCAAACCTCGGACTCAAACCCGGACCCATTGGACTCGAACAAACCAACTACCGTCCAGTCTCGCATGCCAAAATGAACAGTCTCGCCCAGACCAATTCCCTGAAATCGCTTGGCAACAGCCGAGCCAACTATAATCTCCGACAGTCCTGTTCGCCAAAGACGCCCGGCAACAAGCTTTATCTGAGAGCGCATGGTCAGAGATTCGGTCGAGACTCCACGAATCTGAACGTTGGAAGGTTTGTTGGTCTCTCGCTTTGGGAGATTGATTAAGACCACTACTTCAGAGGCAACGAGTGGTTTCCCTTGCGAGTCTTGTGCGATTTCTGGCTGGGTTTTGATAACATTGGCTATATCGCGGTCGATCATGCTCATGATTTCGGATTGTGACCCTTTCCGGACCACAATGGCGTTATCGTCCGAGCCTGTAGCAACGAGTGCCTTCTCAATACCATACGCGAGCATGAGAACTGCAGTGAAGACAAAGCTGACTAGTGCGATCCCTCCTGCAGTCAGGAAAGTTGTCAGTCGGCGAGTCTTAAGGTTTCGGAAGCTGTAGTTTAATGGAATCTTTGTCATTCTATGGCCATTGTAGGGGCTCGCGTCGCCCCCTCCAAAGGCAAAGCCTTTGGAGCCTTCCCCTCTCGCTCGCTTTGCTCGCTGAGTATATCCCCATTTTATCCAATTCTCCGCAGTCCTTCCGAAATTCTCAGAGTCACCGCCCGCCAGCTTGGAAAAGTGGCTGCGGCAAGGCCTATCCCAAGTGCTATTAGACTGCTAGTCATTGAAGTGAGGGCGGTGACCTCAAAGACCGGGAAGATAGCTCCTGCCATATCTCCCATTGCCTTTGCAAAAGCGGTGGCTGCAGGGTAGGTGAGAAGAATTCCCAAAATCCCTCCAGACAGAGCAACTAAGAGGGATTCGCCAGCGATGAGGCCAACGAGATGATGCGCCCTGAAACCAAGGGTCTTGAGGACTGCATATTCCGAAAGTCGTTCTCGGGCCGACATCGCCATGGTGTTGGAGAGGATGGCCAGGATAACCCCTATTATCACAATCGAGACAATCTGTAATGCAACCAGGATTGCCTCGCTCATTGAGACAAACCCCTGCTGAAAGGCCCTTTCGGTTTCCGTAAGAGTTTCAGCAAGGGAATTTTTAAATCGTTGATCGATAGCCTGGGCAATAGTTCCGGCTTGCCTGGGATCAGCGATCTTGATCATAAACCAGCCGACCTGACCCGCACGCCAGGGTTCTGTTTGCCGGAGCCGCTCGTCCAAATACTGCCAATGGAACAGAAAAGCAGTTTCATCAGTTGTCTTGAACGCCCCGGTGTAAATCCCGCGGATGACAAAGTCCCACTCCCCGGCATAAAATGTTCCTTGCAATCGGATGGTATCCCCAACTTTCCAGTTGTTCCGTGTTGCCAGCTTGACACCGACAATGGCTGAGTTTCTCTCCCGCAAAAAACTCTCCTTTTGTTCCCCCGGCAGAATAATCTCTGGATTGACGGCAAGCCAGCTTGCTGCATCCACCGAAAACTGCGGGAACATCGAATGTCGCTCATCGATATAAATGGCTCCAAACCAGTGGCCATAAGAAACCTCACTCACTCCCGGTACGGACTTGATGATGTCCAGGTATGCAATAGGAAGGTGAAAGGCCAGGGAGACGGCATTCCGAGTCACTAGACGGTTTGGGGCTGAGGCCTCCACGCCTGCGTACCAAGCTGCAATCACTGTACGAATTAGACCGAAGGCCAAAATCGCGATGGCAATTCCGATAATGGTCAGAATAGCCCGGAGTTTGTGTCGTAGGGTGTTTTTGAAGGTGAACTTGATCGTTTCCATTTATACAAGTACCCCTTTATCCAGGTTCCGTACTTTATGAGCCCGCTCTGCTGCCCTGGGATCATGCGTGACCATAACAATGGTTTTGGAAAACTCGCTATTCAGCCTACTTAAGAGATTAAGAATTTCTAGAGCTGAGGCCTTATCCAGATCCCCGGTCGGTTCGTCTGCTACCAACAGTGTGGGATCGGTTACAATGGCTCTAGCAATGGCCACCCGCTGTTCCTGGCCTCCAGAGAGTTGTCTGGGATAATGATGCATGCGGTCTGTCAGGCCAACCACCTGCAATGCAAATTCAGCATGTTCCCGGCGTTGCTTTTTAGATAAGGGTCTCAGTAGGAGTGGTAGTTCCACATTTTCCAATGCCGTAAGGACCGGAAGCAGATTGTAGAACTGAAAGATAAATCCCACATGTTGAGCCCGCCAGCGGGCCAGGTCCGATTCGCCCAGAGAATCGAGTTCGATTCCTGCGACACGGATGGTTCCACTGTCGGGATGATCAATTCCAGCAATCAGGTTTAAGAGTGTGGTCTTTCCGGAGCCGGAAGGACCTTGGAGAGCCAGAAACTCCCCTTGGCTGACTGTAAGCGAGATATCCTGAAGTACGGGGATCTCGCGGCTATCCCGATGGTACGATTTGTAAACCTGTTTTACTTCAATCAATGGATCACTCACGGGTCCCCCTGTTTAATGTATTCTTCTACTCATAGGGGCTCGCGTCGCCCCCTCCACCGGCAGAGCCGGATGGAGCCTTCCCCTCACGCTCGCCTTGCTCGCTGGGTACCTATACCGGACCGCTACTGCTTAATCTGAACCCTGTCTCCATGGCTTAATTCCTTCTGGGGATTCATTACAACCCGATCCCCGAGTTTGAGCCCGGTTTTAATCTCTACAAGATTCCCAACTGGATCTCCCACCTCCACTGGAACCTCACTCACTCGATCACCTTGGACGACAAATGTGACCTTACGTTCAGACCTCACTACAATTGCACCTGGGTGGGTTGCTATAACCAGCCGTGTATCATCACCGGCAGTCGGTTCTGACAGAAAGGAAGCTTTAGCACTCATTTCGGGTAAGACCCGCTCATCAAGGTCTAAAAACCGGATTTTGGTCAGGACTGTTGCCTTTGCTCGATCAGCGGTGGGGACGATGGTGTCCACGATACCTTTATATTTTGCGTCGGGGTAAGCATCTAAGTTAATATCACAACGCTGTCCGATATAGATCTTCGCAATATTGGATTCCGAGACATCCGCTTCTACCTGGAGGGACTCCATGTCGGCCATTGTGACCACAGCAGCCTTTGCCAAGGAGGAAGACCCGAAGGGAGCCACTACCTCTCCCACCTCGGCGTTTTTGGTTAGCACTGTTCCGTTAAAGGGTGCCCGAATATTGGTATTCTCAAAATCCACCTCGGCAGCCTTGACTGCCGCTTCGGATGCTCGAATCTCAGCGTCTGCTGTGGCCACGGCTGCCTGGGCACGATGATATCGGGCCTCTGCGGTATCAAACTCCGCCTGGGGCAAAAGCCCTGCTTCCAGTAGTTCTTTTTTCCGCTTGTAGTTCAAACTTGCCTCGTTTAATTCTGCTTTGGCCTGGTCATAGGTAGATTGTGTGGCGCTCAAATTAGCCCTGGCCCGGGAGAGGGCCGCGCTCATATCCGCATTTTCAAGTTGCGCAAGGATCTGCCCACTTTTCACTCGATCTCCCTCTTTGACCCGCAGTTCAACGAGCCGACCCGTCCCCTTGGATGCCACTGCAGCACGCCGCTGGGCTACCACATACCCACTGGCATTCAAAATTGTGGCAGGCTGTGTGGAATTAATCGAAACGACTGTAGTGATTTCTACACGGGGTGTAGTGGCTGCTATGAAATAATAACCTATGATGGCCAGAAGTGCAAAGGTTCCCGCGCCGATCCAAACGATTTTGTGAAATCCACGTTTGGGATGAGGTGAGGGGGTGCTCTCTTTCCGATCAATTTTAAGGCGAGATAGATCTGATGATTGGGTATCGATGGTCTGTTCCTTTCTTGAAAGATATATTCATTATAATGATAGATTTAAAAAGTTTTCAAGAAGCATATGGTGGCTATGGGGTATGTTTGAGGAAAGCGGCCATCAGAACAATCAGCACACCTAGAACTACAGAGGTGTCCTGGAAAGGTAGGCGATCCAGGGTAGGCCTTTTTCGGATTTCTGGCAGATTCTTCATGTTTAAAACATAAAGGGTAACCAGAATCATAAAAAACAGGATCTTGGTAACCAGAATACGGGTGTATTGCGGTGTAAAAATGCCTCGTGTCAGATGACTGAAGTGAATATTAATTCCCCCTGTGATTAGCAACAGGGAGACAAAAAAAACTGCGATTCTCTGAAATCTCAAATAGATAGCTCGAAGGAGAACCCCACTGGTTTCGGGTGGAAACCTCTTCTGAATGGAGGGGAGTAGGACAATGGAAAAGAACAGTATTCCTCCAATCCAGATTATGCCCGAGATAAGATGGATCCAGAGATTGAGGATTTTAAAAGCTTCCACCCGGACTCCAGGAGTGGATGGTTAGTCCCCATTAGGCTGTGGGGAATGGGCCATACTGTTTTGAGAGGCATTCTGTGTTCCCTTACCGGCCATGAGCTTTGAAATGATCTCCTGGAGCTGAGCAGGGTTCTGCATGGCCTCTTCCATTGTGGTCTTTGCTTTCTCGATTCCCTGGTTCGCCACTTCCAGTGTAATGGCCGTGGTTCCGAGACTCCTGGCATGCTGTTCAATTAAGGACATTGTGCAATCCCGCATATACCCTTGAGGGACTCTTTCCAAACGCTGTTTGGCCTCTAAAGTCCATTCAAACTCAGAGGCCGGTTTTGTTTCTTCCTTTTTCTGGGGGGCTAATAGTTCATCCTTCCAACTAACTTGTTCAGCATACTCCACGATCACCTTGCTTGCAAATTCGGAGGTGATGGTCCTGAGCCCCATTTTCCGGGCCGATTTCTCAATGACGGCCTTGGCCCTTCGCCTCATATAACCCGAAGGGACCTCTCGCAGCTTAGCCTTGGCATCTGAGGTCCACTGAATCTGGACATCATCGTAGGCCACCTCTACCTCGATCCCCCCCTCTGCCTTGGCCGCGGCTTGAATGATGGATTTATCGATGAGCTTAAAGGATGAACCCTCTTTGTTGCAGATAGGACACTTGACGGGTCGATCTCCCTTGGCCATGTAGCCACAACCATCACAGACATAATAATCCAGATCTCGGCGGTCTTCGTAGCTTAAGCCTTTGCCAGTTCCCGCAGCCAGTGTTTCTCCGATCATCCCGATCATCTGGGCACTGGGAGCACCCATGAGATCCTTTACCACGGCATCGCTGGCCTGCATCTTGTCCCGGTCTATCCCTTGTTCATCAAGGGCCTGGCCCAATCCCTTCATGGCCCTGATCGCTGACTCCGGCAGGATGTGACCCATGGCTGCATCCACTACCTCATTACTGATGATGGTATGTCCCTTTTCGATGGCATAGCGGTAAATAGCCGTCTTGGCCACCCCCCGCGCAAAGGCGGGGACCTTTTCCATGCGCCTGGAAGCCTCTTCGGTCCAGGCAATGGTGTATTGGGCCACGGCATCGATGGGAGGTGTATAGGGTCGGTTAGAGATAAGAACATGGCAGGGGGCCATGCGAAGTAGGTTTTCGGCATTGCTGCCGATGTCCATGGTCTCATCACTATGGACACCGATTCGGCCCACAATGAGCAGCCAAGGTTTTTCCTTTTTCACGTATTGGAGAACACGCTCAAAGGCCTTTCCGTCTAGCAGGGTAGTCTGAATTTTTGATCCTTCCTGCTCAGCCACCTGCTTGGAAATGTCCAGATGGGCCTGGTAGATCTTGGCCAGGCCGCTGTCGATGATTTCCTCATGGAGCTTTTCCTGCTCCTTAAATCGAAAGACCTTGCCGGCGGCTTCGGACAGCACCCCAGCAATGCTGTTAAAGGCTGCGTAGTGAAAATAGGGATCAAAAGCCGATACAGCTTGGACCTCAGTATTGAGGACTTTCCCCATGGCCAATGCTGTTTTGAGGCCCCCAAAGGAATGAGGACTCCCATCCACCGCCACTACAATCTTTCGGTTACCATTCAGGGGGGTGGTATTCTTGACCACAAAGATGTCAGAGGATCGAACCCTCCGAACCACCCTTTCGCAAACGCTTCCGATAAGGCTATCCCTGACGGCCCCTATGCCCAAGGCCCCCATGACCACCAGGTCATACTTGGTGCTCTCGATATCCTCCACCAAGATCTGGTAATTTCGCCCTTCCAGAGACTTTCTTTCAAAGGCAAGGTTTTCTCCCTGACATTTCTTATCAATGACATCCAGGTAACAGTCCGTAATGATTTCAAGGCCCCGGGTAATGAGGGAGTCGTGGATGCGTCTTTGCCGTTCCAGCTCCTTTTCATCATGGTATTCTTCCGGAAGCCCCGCTTCCATCTGTTTAAAACGTTTGTCGTGCATCTTAGCCGCATAGGCATGGCTTCCTACGACGGTTGCCCCGAACTGTTTTGCCAACATGACCCCAATATCGATAGCCATGTTGGAAAAATCTGAGTTGTCCACGGGGATATAGATTGTCTTGTACATCCTGTTTGACCTCCATGAATCATTTTATGATGGGAGCCCGTGCGCCAACACAAACAGCAAGTCTCTCCGACCTGCCTGCCGGCAGGTGCCCCCATGCCCCGGCCTCTCGCGGCAAAGCCGCGACCCAGCCTTTGCTAGCTGATTCGAGCATGACCCGAAGGGTCGGGTATGCGAGAATAAATTAATAAAAGCCTTAAAATGCCGAATAAAATAAAGCCATTATAACATCCCCTTTTTATGAAATCAATCAAATATTTATTTTATTTATGTCCTACCCCATTCCGGCCTTCTGGGGCAGGGCTCTGAGGTAATGAATGACCATCCAGGCCTCTTCTTCTGTAATGATTGAAGGAGAGTAGGAAAACATGCGGGTTCCTGAGCTTCCATTACGGATGACCCAGAACAGCTCACCATCTGTTCTTAATTCATGGAACTTTGAATTGGTGAAATCGCGAGGTCTGGGCCGAAGCTCCAAGCCCGCTGATCCATCGCCTTTTCCTGTAACCCCATGGCAGGTAAAACAGGTGCCCTTCCCCTGGTAGATCGCTTCTCCCTTGGCCACTATATCCAGAGTATGGGGAAAAGGGTTTTTAAGATTGCTGGCTTCGGCCGGAGCTCGAGGTATCTTGATATCCCTTTCCCCTTGTTCCGTGTTTTCTTCAGGTCCCATCATGGTAAATAGGTAGATCACACCTGTAATGGCGGCGAAAATGATGAACAATTGAAGAGCGGCGTGTCTCAAAACAGGGTCCTTAAGAAATTACAGGCTCGTATCTTCCACTTTGCCAACCAAGTCCTTCCATAAAGGGGGGCCTTCGGTCTCAAAATTCTTGGTGGACAGAAAGTTTATCCCGTGATAGAGGTTAAGTTTGAATTTGCCTCCCCCGAAGCGCTGTGCCAGGAAACTTTTTATCTCTGAAATGGCCACCGTGGCTACTTCGGAACCAGGATAAATAGCCATGAGATGGAACTGGACCCCCATACCCACCCGTTCCTGGGCCAGGACCTTTACTGTGGATTCCGGGAGAATTTGGAGGACCGTTGCCTTCATCTCCTCCTCTGTAGGCATCCCCTTAACCTTGGCATGCGAAAATTTTCTGACATGCTCTTTGTACAGGTCCCACACCAGTCCCTGCCACATTGCCTCAGTGTTCATTTTATCTATGGGGGCCCGTGCGGTCCGCCTGAGACGGATCCTCCGATGCCCCCATTCCCCGAGCCTCTCGCAGCAGAGCTGCGACCCGGCTCCTAAATTATGCTTTTTTGACCCCGTCTTTGGAATCCACCGGAATAGACTTATTACATCGGGGGCATTTTACATAGACAATATTGTCAAAAAGCCCAATACTGTAATGATTGGCAAGAAGGTCAAACTCGATAGAGCAGGTGTCACAGGTGATCACACTTTTTTGACGCAGCTCCTTGATCTGCTCCCGCATTTTTTCTAGGGCTATGCGCTGCACCTCTACCCTGGCTTCGAGGTCTTCAAGGTTTTTTTTAAGCTTCTCTAAATCCATCTCTAAGGTGTCCTCTAAACGAGAATTTCTTCTATCATACAATAATTTGGTGGTTATAAGCAAGAATTTGTTGTATCCTATATCTATAGATATTTCTAAAGATATGATTCCCACAGGGGAATGGGATTGACAATTTAGACATGGTTTAGCATAATTCCAATTATTACTAAGGTCACATAAGGGGGGAGGGTGCCATGAGCTTGGAGCAAGTATTGGTTTCTACAGACTGGGTTGTTAAGGATTTGAAGGTTCCCAACATCCGTTTTGTGGAGGTGGATGTGGACACTAAGGCCTACTTGGAAAGTCATGTTCTCGGTGCAGTTGGTTGGGATTGGGGTACTCAGTTGTGTGATACTGTGCGGCGAGACATTATCCCGAAAGACAAGTTTGAGCAACTGATGAACAATTCCGGAATTGACAACAGTACCACCGTGATTCTGTATGGAGATAACAATAACTGGTTTGCCGCATGGGCCTTCTGGCAGCTAAAAATCTATGGGCACAATGATGTCCGGCTGATGAATGGAGGGCGAAAGAAATGGATTGTCGAAGGGCGGGAACTTGTGAAGGAGATCCCCACATATCCTAAGACTTCCTATCGAGCCCAAAATCCTGACTATTCTATTCGTGCGTATCTACCCGATGTGAGCAAGGCGATTGAGAACCGTGTGGTCCAACTGGTAGATGTTCGAAGTCCCCAGGAATTTACAGGTGAAATTCTGGCTCCTCCAGGACTTCCGGAGACCTGCCAGCGGGGTGGGCATATTCCAACGGCCAAAAACATCCCCTGGAGCAAAGCCTGCAATGACGATGGAACCTTTAAGAGTGCGGAGGAGCTCAAAAAACTCTATGCCAGTGCCGGGATTACAGGCGAGAAACCTGTGATTGCCTATTGCCGTATCGGAGAGCGCTCTAGCCATACTTGGTTTGTCCTGAAATATTTGCTGGGACTTCAGAATGTGAAAAACTATGACGGTAGCTGGACCGAATGGGGAAATCTGGTCGGTGCTCCTGTCGAGAAACCCTGAGGAACAATGCCAAAAGCAGAGGAATACTCGGAAAGGAAGACCGAACTGAGCGGCTGGGCTGTGAATATTGTCACCTATCGTCTTGGATCCACCTACTATACAACGGTTGAAAACAATGATCCAGGGGCGTGGGTAGTCAAGGCAGAGGGTCTGACCAGAGAAGAGACAGAGGCTAAGGCGCTTAAGGACGCCGAGGTACTACTTGCCAAGATAAAGAAAACCCCTCCACCCACCGGCTGTATCTCTGTCCCAGGTTATTGAAAAGCGAGGATCAGGCTTTGCCTGGGCCCGTTAGACACCCTTCAGGGCATGCTCGACAGCGCTAGCGTGGTTAAGTCGTGAGTTGTTTGTAGATCCGGGGTAGTTTCTGGGGCAGGGTAGTAATATTACTGATGATCGTGTAGCTCACCTGGTCGTACATCTCATGGATATACTCTCGAGCATCTCTGTCCACCGTAATACAGAAGGGATGGACGCCCTGGGTTCGTGCCTCTCGCAAGGCCATTCGGGTATCTTCCAGTGCGTGGACACCGTTGTAGTTCTCATCTAGAGGTTTGCCATCGCTTAGCAGGATCAGCAGCTTAATTTTAGCGGGACGGCCTAAGAGTTTTGCCGTTGTGTGCCGGATGGCTGTTCCATCCCGATTTTGGCCCTGAGATTCGATGGCTCCGATCTTTTGTCGGACAAACTCCCCATAAGCCTCGTCAAATTCTTTGATCTTATAAAAACTTACCTGGTTTCTGGAATGGCCCGAAAAGCCAAACATGGCGAATTCATCCCCGATAGCCTCCAGGGCCTCTCCTAAGAGCAGCAACCCTTCTTTTTCTACATCGATTACCCTTTTGTGACTCTGTGAACTCTGGGATACAGATCCAATCTGCTGGCTGGTAGAGCCACTCATATCGATCAAAAAGGCTGCACAAACATCCCGGGTCTTCTTTTGTCGCAGGCTATAAACTCGGTTCGAGGAGGAAAAACCGGCTTTGCGTTCCACTAGAGAGTCGATGGCTGATTCAATATCTATCTCTTCACCATACTCCTGATTCTTTATTTTTTTAAAAGCTTGGGGCCGTAGGTATTCAAAGTATCGTTTCAACAGGGATGTAATAGCTCCGTATTCTTCCTTGATTCTGTCTACACTCTCCGAGGTTACGGCTTGTAGTATCTTCTCTTCCAGGCGGCACCAGAGGGGTTTGTAGTCCCCTGAGGCAATGTCCCACTCATCATAATAATAGATGTTCTCTTGAGATCGTTCGGGATGCATGGGAAGGGAGATGGCTTGTGTGATTTCTATTCTGGAGCTGTGTTCCCCCGGCTGTTGGGGAACAGTGGTTTCCTTGAGCATTGGAGGAGACTGATCTGCAGACGTTTTGGGAGTGGATGGTGTTTCGGTGTCCTGAAGATCCAGGGGATTTCGATAAGCCAAATTGTCCAAGAGCCCATGGCCTATACCCACCGTTTCATCCGGGGAGGTCTCGACCATGGGTTTCTCTTTGTCCGAAACGGTCTCCTCCTTTAAGCCTTGGAGGTATTTCTTGATGAGCATGTAAAGGGAGCAGGTGGCTTTCAAGGAATCATCCACCGTGGAAGCAGGGTGTTGGACCATTTTAAGAATAGCATAGGCCTTGGACACCAGATCAGCAATTCCCAATGGGACCTCGGCCTGATCCGCAACCGAGAGCTGGAGCAAGGCCTCTAAGATAGCCTGCCTGGGGGGAAGCTCAGACAGAGATGGCCTGCCCCTGAGCTGTTGGCCAATCACAAAGTCCATGTCTCTCTGGATTCCTATATATTCATGCCTCAGCAGGTAGTCAATTCGACCTTCTTCCACGATGATCCAGAGGCTTTTGGCCAATACAGTGTCTGGGAGATGATCCAGCAGCTTCTGAACAGCAACCCGAGCCCCTGGTTGGATATTTGAAAGAAAGACATTTAATGCCTGTTTTAGACCCATCTCGAGGTCGTCTCGAAGATCGTTTAACACAAGAGGTGAGACAGGGTCATAGCTCCTGAATTCCAAATGGCCTGCTTCATGGAAGACCATGACTTTGTAGAACCGGAAGTTATCCGCAGATTGTGGGAAAAAAGCGATTTTGTCTGGAAGGGTGATGACCCCATCCGGCGTGGTAGGCTGGCCTGTAGGCCCAGCACCAGGTTTAATTTCTACCGGTTTACCGCTCAGTCCCTCGGCATAGTACCGGAGCATCCGTGAGATATCTTTCAAAAAGACCCCGCTGGATAACTGGCTCAGGGCATCGTGGGAGATCTTCAATTTCAGAGAGAAATAGGCCCCAGCCCTTTCCGGGTTGGTTCTGGAGATCTCGACTCCTTTCTGGGCCCATTGCTGAAATTGGGTAAGGGAACCTTCAGTCAGGGTGAGAGCCTCAAGGCTGTGGCTAATGAATACGGGTACTACAGTGGGAGCAATCTGGGCCAAAGTTTTGCAGATGTTCAACACAGCATTTTGGATCTGTATTCCATTGAGCAGGGTGACGATCGCTGGACATTGCTTCAGAAACTCCATGGCCAGTTTTGAAGAGGTGTTAGCGAGCGGCAGGGCGATCTCCAGTAAAATTGGGCGAAGCTCTCTAGTGACATGGCCAAGCAGTTCGGCACTGACCCTGAAGTATTCTAGAGCCAAAAAATCTTTGTTTTTTTGATCCTTTGTGGCAAGCACCAGACCCAAGCGGGCCCAGAAGGGTAGATGAGTAAGGGATAAATGATCCAGGATCAGTGGGCTTTCCTTCAGGTATTCAATGGCTGTTCCATATCCGACTGGGTCGGACTGACTGGCCAGATCTGTTGCAATGTGGGCCCAGTCTTGTAACCCTTCAACCCCAATTTTGGGGAAGACCTGGGGACACTGTCTAAAATACTCCAGGGCAATACCATAATCCTTGGCAGCCAGTGTGAGGCCGATCTCCAAAGCGGGTTGAACATATGCCTTATTTCCAGAGGCGTTAATGATGGCTTTGATAATCTCTGGGCTTTCACGGAAATACTTCACACCGGCTGTGGCTGAAGAATGCGCCAGAGAGCAACCCATTTCCACCCAGCGTCTCGCTGCCTCGGTGGATAGAAGGGCAAGGACCTCCGGGGCGGCCTGAGAATATGCAGATGCCGCTTTCTCGGAATATCCCGCAATCAGGGCTTTTAATTGTTCATGGAAGGTGTCCTGGTTCATTTAAAAAATGGTGGAAATGATTTCACGGATGCTCTGCTGCATGTCCGGGTCATCCGTAATCGGCTGGGCAATGGCGACATCGCTGGCGGTGTAGGGAGGAACGCCGGCCCTAATCAGGCTTGCGGCATAGATCAAGAGACGGGTACTGACCCCTTCTTCCAGGCCGTGGTTTTTGAGGTTTCGTACCTTCTCGCCCACCTTCACTAGGGCCCGTGCGATATCTTCCTTTACACCGGACTCTTGCTGCACAATACGGGTCTCCAATTCATGGGGAGGATAATCAAATTCAATTGCCAGGAATCTCTGTTTTGTACTTTGCTTCAGGTCCTTCATCACGCTCTGATAACCGGGATTATAGGAAATCACCAGCATAAACTCATCCTGGGCCTCAATGATCTGGCCCTTCTTTTCGATGGGTAAGATCCGACGGGCATCGGTGAGGGGATGAATCACCACGGTGGTATCTTTGCGAGCCTCTACGACTTCATCGAGGTAGCAGATTCCCCCATGTTTGACCGCCAGCGTCAGGGGACCATCTACCCAGATGGTTTCCTCTCCTTTAAGGAGGTAGCGTCCTACCAAATCGGAGGCGGTCAGGTCCTCATGGCAGGCCACCGTAATCAGGGGGACCTTCAGAAGATAGGCCATGTGTTCCACAAACCGGGTCTTGCCGCATCCCGTAGGCCCTTTGAGCATAACCGGCATACAAGACTGATAGGCCACCTGAAAAAGCCGAACCTCCTCCTTTAGGGGGAGATAGAAAGGTTCCTTGGTGATCCGGTACTGCTCAATCCCCTGTTCCTGGCCTTTTATTCCCTGTGACACGCTATCTTCTCTTTTCCATTAGAATTCCACATTATACCTTGATTTAATTTTAAAAACAACTAGAAATGCTCCAAATACCAGGGAAAATTGACAGATTTGCCATATTCATTTAAAATGCGGTGTCCGTATATTTTTTAGTTTGGATGCTCAGCGTATAGTTGTTTAGTGTAGTGAAAATACCTCGAAAGGATACCTCGTTTGTGGAGGGCCAAGCCTGTCCGACAGCCGTTAAATTTTTGGGAATATTAGGAATTGCCATTGGGATGTCTTTAACACTGTCAGGCCTTGGGACGATGATTGGGGCGTTCTCTCAAATCCCAAGCACCCGGGACACACAGGCCCTTTTTATCTTTTGGCTGGCCGTCGCAAGGTTTCTCATGCTGGGGATAGCCAGCATTTTCCTCGGGGTGGGATTTTTGGATGGAAAGCGGTGGGCCTGGTTTGGTACATTGGTTTTAGCATTGGTATTATCGGTAGTTGCCTTCTTGAAATTTAAAACGGGGATCCTGATCGGCGTGATTGTTGTCTTTACCCTTTTTCGTTCCGATGTAAGAGCATTTTTTAGAATTGGGATATCTACTCTTCCTCCTCCAACCTCATGACCTTCAGAATCAATTTGTGATCACCTGATCAGTGAGCTCGTCTCGGTCATCGGGGCGGCGGGGAAAATGCTGTGCTAAAATTTGTCCACAGCGTTCAATGATCTTACACAGGACATTTGCGGCCTCTTCATGTTGAATGCCAGTAACCAGGTGTTGGACCAGTTCATCCCAGGTGGATTGGGGAACCTTTTGATGAATTCCCTCATCCGCCAGAATCTGGACTCGTCGTTCCAGCAGTGAAATGAGAATGAGAATGCCTGTTCGGTCTCTTGTCTGGAAAAGCCCATGATCAAAAAAGGCTAATCTAGACCTGTGACGTACCGCGTTTTCGATGACCGACCCCTCAATCAAAAAACGCAGCAGTCCTGGACTGACTTTGAAGAGCAGGAGAACAACGGAAAATCCTAACCCTTCTGCCAAAATAATCCAGAGAGGATGAGAAAAAGGCCGAGCAAGAAGCCATACTCCGGCACCTATTAAAGCACCCAGAATGGCTGTAATAAATCTAGTTTCGGTATAATCAGCGCTTCGCTCAACCACCATGGGGACAATCTCACCGGAAGTTTTGGCCTCGACACGGCGTACGCATTCCTGGATTTGTGTTTTCTCCTTCTCTGTAAAAAAATTATGTGCTTTCATTAGTTCCTTCCCCTCACGCTCACTTTACCAGCGGCCCGAGGCACCACCTCCACCAAAACTCCCACCACCACCTGAGAAACCACCTCCGGAACTTCCACCCCCGCCACTGAATCCGCCTCCACCCAGTCCTCCCCATCCTCCAAAGTCCCTTCCTCTGCTTCCACCCGACCAGTAGGTGGGTTCTCCCCTGCTTGGAGGGCCAAGTAAGAACAGAACAATGGAAAAAAATATTAATAATAAAATGCTCAAAAAGATAACTGTGTCCCAGTACCGTTTGGGTTCTGTATCTGAGGTCTTTGGCTCGGCCTTAAATTCACCCGCAATGGCGGCCGCGATAGCATCCACTGCCCTTGAAAGTCCCTCAGCGTATTGTTGTTGTCTAAAGGCCGGCACCATAATATTTCGAATGATATAAGAACTCTGAGCATCCGTCAGGGCACCTTCCAGCCCGTAGCCTACTTCAATCCTGACGGCTCTATCTTGTACCGACATGAGAATCAGCACGCCGTTGTTTCTGGTTTTCTGTCCTAATGCCCATATCCGGGCCACGCGAATGCCGAACTCCTCGATGGAGTCACCATTCAGGCTGGGAATGATCAAGATAGCGATCTGATTTGTGGTTTCGGTTTCTATAGCAGCCAGTTTCTGATTAAGGTCTGAGGTGTCTGTGGGTGACAGGATGCCTGCCAGATCGTTGACCCGGCCATGTAGAGGAAGGACTTCTAAGGCAGCAGACGTTTTTGCCGAGATGAATGGCACGGTCAAAAGAATGACTGCCACAAACAGCCAGTAGGATTTGCGTGACATGGGGTATCCTAGAACTTAACCTTCGGGGCCTGTTGTACCTCTGAGCCTGCCGAGAAGTTTTCTCTGACCTTGAGTCCCAGGATGTACTTTGCAGTGAGATTGGTGGGAAAGGCCCGGACGGCTGTATTGTACTCCTGCACCATCTGGATGTAATCACGGCGCGCAACGGCGATACGGTTTTCGGTCCCTTCAAGCTGGGCCTGGAGGGTCAAGAAATTCTGGTTGGATTTAAGCTCTGGGTAACGTTCGACCACTAAGAGGAGGCGAGAAAGTGCCCCAGAAAGTTGGGCCTGGGCTTCCTGGAATTGGGCAAAGTTTTTTGGATCATTCAAAATGTCTTTAGAGACCTGAATCTGCCCCACACGGGAGCGGGCCTCAATCACCTCCCGAAGCACCGTCTCCTCCTGCTTGGCAAATCCCTTAACCGTCTCCACCAGGTTAGGGATCAAATCGTATCGCCGCTGGTACTGGTTCTGGACCTCTGACCAGGCAGCAATGACCTTTTCATCCATACCCTGTAGGGTATTGTAACCACAGCCTGTAAGGGCAAGGGTGGATAGGATTAAAAAGAACGTCATCAGCATTTTATAGTGAGGAATCATTTCAGTTCTACCTCCACAATTAGTTGAATAAGCTGACGATGATTCTAATCTACCGCGCAGAAAGTTTCAAGATCATATCATTTATCTGTGGGGGCCCGTGCGCCTAGACAAACAGAAAGGTGCTCCGATGCCCCCACGCCCCAGCCCGTCACTGGCTTAGCCAGATGCCGGGCTATCCTTAAAAACCATGGACCCCAATGGAGTCAGATCCTGTCCAAATTGACAAGGGTACGAAAGTTGCTTTAGAATCGAGCTGAGTTGGCTTAATAGGGTAACAGGCAAAGAGTACTAAGAGGGATAATTGAAACGGGTCTTTACAGCTCCCACGGTGACCGAGGCCTATTTAATGAAGGGTATCCTGGAAAGCGAGGGGATTGAGGTCATTATCAAGAATGAACATCTTTCCGGACTGGCTGGTGAGGTTCCTTTCATGGATTCATGGCCGGAGATCTGGATCATTGACGATACGGAGGCTGAACATGCAAAGGACATCATCGATGGTTATCAGGGAGGATTGAAATCACTTTAAGCGAGAATCAGGCTTTGCCTGTTTCGAGCGCGGGGTGTGGGGGCATCGGAGGACACTTCAATTTGTGTCGCCGCACGGGCCCTCACATATAAAATAATGCGTACTTCACGCCGAGCCTTTATCCAGATGGCCAGTGTTCTTTTCCCCTCGCTCCTGTTTAACCCCTTCTCTATTTTTCGTTCCCTCTTTACCCCGGAAGGGAAGTTGCGCCCTCTCAAGCGTCCCAGGCCCAATCCTTTTGTCAGGGATGGAAGGGCCCTAGTAGGTGTGGTGAGGGGGAAAGATGTAGGCAGGATGATACAGGAATGTGTGGATCTGATTGGGGGCATCGAAAAACTAAATATACGAGGTAAGACGGTTTTGGTCAAGCCTAACGTAGTATCGGGTGAGCCTCCTCCCACCACAACAAGCCCAGAGGTGGTGAAACACACGATCCGGTTGCTTTATGCAGCGGGGGCGAAGAAGGTTGTTGTCGGAGACATGTCTGCGTTGGTGGCACTGCCCACTAAGAAAAATCTTGAGAAGACCGGGATTGAAAAAGCGGCCAGAGAGGCTGGAGCCGAGGTGATTGACTTTGATGATGTGGACTGGATTGAGGTCAAACCCCCAGGGGTTAGGTTGGTCCGAAGTATTCATGTGGCCATGCCGGTTTACGAGGCTGAGTTCTTTGTGAACCTGCCGGTGGTGAAGACCCATCGCAATGCCAGCTATTCAATCTGTCTTAAAAATATGGTGGGAGTAACTCATCCCCGGTATCGTCCTTACCGGGTGAATCCATTGAAATGGGAAGAGGTGGTGGCCGAGATGAACCTTTGTGTCCATCCTGATCTGAATATTGTGGATGCCACCACCATCATGGTGGCGGGAGGTCCCTGGAGCGGCACTGCTGAGAAGACAGACATGATTCTTGCCAGTGGTGATCGGATCGCGGCGGATGTGGTGGGTCTGGGGTTGATCAAGAGCTTTGGAAAGTGGGATGATGTGGCTAAGATAGGTGTTTGGGAACAGCGCCAAATCCGCCATGCCCAGTGGCTGGGATTGGGTATCCAAGAAAAGAAATCGCTGGAGATGGTCACAAAGTTGTTGGAAGGCCAGGAAGGAAAGTTTTCAAAACTCATCACCCAAATTCAGGGTTTCATTGAGGCTTAGGGTACTTAGAATTTCTTTGTGAAAGTGGGATCATGCCTGGGGACAAGATAGGAAAAGTAATCCTTCTAATCTCCTGCCCAGACCGTAAGGGAATCGTGGCCAGGGTTTCAAATTTCATTCTATCCAAGGGGGGCAATATTCTCCAGTCGGATCAGTACACCACGGATCCAAGAAATGGGGTCTTTTTCTTGAGGGTGGAGTTTGACCTGTCGGATGTCTCCATCCGCCGCACAGATTTAGAGGGGGAGTTTGGTGGAGTGGCCTCAGAATTTAAGATGGATTGGAGGGTGACTTATCCCCAGGATACCAAACGCATGGCCATTATGGTGTCCAGGCAAGGCCATTGCCTCGTGGACCTGCTGTGGCGTTGGAAAACAGGTGAGCTCCGAGTAGCCGTTCCGTTTGTGGTGAGCAATCATCCTGACCTTCAAGAGACGGTGGAGTCCTTCGGAATACCTTTTTATGCCTTTTCCGTTACATCCCAGACCAAGCGCCGTCAGGAGGATGAAATCCTAAAGCTGCTTGAAACCAAGGTAGATTTTATTGTTCTGGCCCGGTACATGCAAATCCTGACAGGGGATTTTGTCTCGAGGTATCCTAAAAAGATTATCAATATCCATCACAGCTTCTTGCCGGCTTTCGTGGGAGCGAAGCCTTATGAGCAGGCCCTCGAGCGTGGGGTGAAGGTTATCGGTGCGACTGCCCATTATGTGACGGAGAGCCTGGATCAGGGGCCCATTATCGAGCAGGATGTCATACGGGTGACCCATCGCGATGGTCTAGAGGCGATGATCCGAAGGGGACAGGATATGGAAAAGACGGTTCTGGCTCGGGCAGTGCAGTGGCATGTGGAGGACCGTGTACTGGTTTACCATAATCGGACGGTCGTGTTTATATAAGGTCTTGTCTATGAGATCTTGCAGCGGAATCAGGGATAGGGTCTCGGCTGATGTATTCCTGGGCATGGTGATCTTTGGGGTGACGGGTGGTCTGATCGGATTTTATCTGAACCACTGGGTGGTGATCTGGACGGGTATGATCCTGGGTTGTGTATTGGGAGGCTTTGTGGGTAGACTCGGTGCCCGTCGGTTTTTCATGAGCGTACTGATTGGAACTTTGTTGGGTGGACTGTTGGGCTGGCTGGCGGGTGGGGTTGGGGTGGTCCCTGTGACGGCGGGCACAGGCAGTGCCATTGGCGGATTTATCGGAATCAATATTGAGTTATTCATGAGGGTCCGTCACGGTGAGTGAGGAGGTATAGGATGGAGAAGAAATATTTCTGGGTGGTTCGCCTGTTGGGTAAGGGCTTTCTATTTTTGGGTTTTCTCCTCGCCCTCTATGGCCTTTCCCAGTCCAGCAAGTTTCTTGTCGATGTAAGCCTGGGACTTCTAGCGATCGGCATTGTGATGATGGCGGCCAGCGTGTACCATGTTCTGAAGTCCCGGGGAACGGGTAAAGGCCCATCTGAATGGATGCGGCCTGGAGGAACTACTAAATGAGTAAAAAGGTGGCCTTAATCACAGGGGGAGCCCGGGGGATTGGGTGTGCGATTGCCCTGAACCTGGCCACAGAGGGCTGGTCTGTAGCAATATGCTATAGAAAAAGTAAAAAGGAAGCTGCGGAAGCGATTGAGGCGATCCAGAGTAGAGGAGGCCAAGGCATGGCAGAACAGGCGGATGTCTCCGATCCTCAAGTTGCCGAAAATCTGGTACTTAAAGTAGAGAAAGAATGGGGGCGTATCGATGCCCTAATCAATTGCGCAGGTCCTTATCACCGGGTTAATCTCATGGAAGAAACTGTCGAGGGATGGCATTCCATGTTCGATAATAATTTACATCCGGTCTTCTACCTGAGCAGGGCCGTGGCACCCGGCATGAAGGCCAGAAAGTGGGGCCGGATTGTAAACTTCAGCATGGCCAATGCGGATCAGATGGTGGGACAACCCGAGTTGACGGCCCATTACATCTCCAAGGTGGGGGTGCTCATTCTGACCCGTTCCTTGGCCCGTCTCCTGGCACCTCACGGGATCACAGTGAATGCCCTATCACCCGGCTTTATCAATTCCGGCAGTGCTCCAGAAGAGGAGCTGCCGTCGATGGTCAAAAGAATTCCTGCAGGGTATGTCGGGGAAACGGGGGATGCAGTAGGGGTGGTCCGTTTTCTTCTCTCCGAAGAGGCCCGCTACGTGAACGGGGCCAACATCCACCTCAGCGGCGCCTGGGGGATCTAGGGTAGGGTTGGAGTATACGGTAAGAGATAGGAAAGTAATAGGGATATGAAGTCTCTTGAGCCAGTACTCACAGTTGTATTTATGATGATATCTTTCTTCTTAATGGCTCCTGCAGTCCAGGCGGGGCCGCCGGAAATAAAGGTGGCCAGGGTACATGCCCAGGCTATGTTGGATGAGGCTGAGCAGATGATGAGCCATGGGGATCAGGGTCATCTGGATACGATGATGCGGCATGCCAAGGCCATGATCAAATATGCCCAAGAATCCATAGAAGCCATGCCTGGCAGTGAGCATGGTAAAGACGCTGTGAGACATATGAAGGAGGCCATTGATCATGCAGAGGAGGTAATTTCCCGCGGACGGAGTGGAAACTTAGAAATGGCGATGGCCCATGCCAACAAGGCATTTTCTCACGCCAAACAAGGAGCAAAGTATGCCAATGCACTGAAGTAAGTTGTGAATTGAGGAGGGTGATAAGGATTAAGCGCCTCGTATTCCTAAAATCAGACCCCAGGTGTCACCGCCATCTGTGCTTTTAAAAAGACCGCCTTGGGTTCCTATATAGATGGTAGCGGTATTGGAAGGATCAAGTGCCATGGATCGAACAACAAGATTGGTTAGGCCGTTGTTTCTGGTTTTCCAACTCTCCCCACGATCTGTGCTCTTATAGACCCCTTTCTCGGTTCCGGCATAAAGGATGTTCCGATTATTGAGATCTATTAATAATCGACCCACAAATTTTGTGTCCAACCCTTTGTTTTTCGGTATCCATTGGCCTCCACCATTGGTGCTGACATACAGCCCTTGCGTTGTGCCAATAAAGATGTTTTGGGTCTCCACCGGGTCAATAGCAATAGCGTTTACACCCAGTGCCATAGCGGTGTCGATCCCTTCCTCAAAGAGACCCTTATTGATCTCTTTCCATCGATCACCGCCGTCTATGCTTTTGTACATCCCACCGGTGGTGCCCGCGTACAGAATGGAGGGGTTCTGGGGATCGATAGAGATGCTGACCACATAGACGCTTTCCATTCCATGGACGATTTCGAACCAGTTCTCTCCACCATCCGTGCTCCGATACGGGCCAATTGTGGTTCCAATGTAGATAATGTTGTGATCGTGGGGATGGATCGCAATGGCATTTACCACAGAGACATGTCCCTTAAGTCCCAGGTTGGCTGGCCTCCAGCGCTGTCCCCCATCTGAGCTTTTGTATACCGCTGTGGCAAAGGTGCCAGCATAGACCGTGGAGGATAATTCAGGGTGAATCGCCAGAGAAATAACCTGGGCCTGCTCCAGACCCTCACGCATGGCTGCCCATGTCTGACCGCCATCACGACTTTTGAAAATGGTATCCCGTGTGGATAGATAGATGATATTGGAATTGGTGGGGTGCACTGCAATGGCAAAAACGGTTGGTTCTCCTCGGGTACATCCCGGCAGGCTATACAGAGTTGTAATGATTGAAAAGATGGATAGAAATAAACGGATCATCAGCATCGAATGGAATATCATTATATAATCAGATTGATCTCGAAAAATCAAGACGCCTGGCTCGACCTGCCCTTTTGCTGCTCCAAGGTCTCGGCCGCCTTAACGGTGAGTGGTTCTTTAAGTTGTAGAAGGGCCTTTAATTAAGATATAATCTGCCTACTTACGATAATGAATGGCTTAGGACACGATGGAATTTAAGGACTATTACAAGATTCTGGGTGTAGATAAAAATGCTACCGAACAGCAGGTGAAGGCGGCCTATCGAAAGTTGGCCCGCAAATATCATCCAGACTTGAACCCTGGCGATAAGAAGGTTGAGGAGAAATTTAAGGAGATCAATGAGGCCTATGAGGTTCTGAGTCATGCTGAAAAGCGCAAAAAATATGATGAATTAGGATCCAACTGGGAACAGATTCTTCGAGACCAGGAGTATGCCCGCCAATATACTCGACCTGGCTTCGGCGGCCAGGCAGGAGAAGATTTCGACCTGGGGGACTTCTTTGAAACCTTCTTTGGCCGCACCGGGCAAGATGCATGGCGCCCTTTTACGGGCCGATCTTCCTCAAACCCCAAACACGGAGTGGATCTGGAACAGGAGGTGAGTGTTTCCTTAGAAGAGTCCTTTCACGGTGCCGAGCGGCGGTTGACCCTTTCGTTTGAGGAAATCTGTTCCGATTGCGGAGGGTCGGGGATGCGAGTGACCTCTGCGCAAAAGCAAGATCAGCGTCGGATTGTCACCCAGGCCACCGTCTGTTCCACCTGCCAGGGTAGCGGTACCGTGAAGCGGCACAAAACCCTTCAGGTCAAGATTCCGGTGGGTGTGGTGGAGGGGGCCCGGGTCAGGCTAGCCGGCATGGGTGGGAAGGGCAGTAATGGTGGTCCCTCAGGTGATCTTTATCTCAGAATCAGGCTTCATCCCCACAAAACATTTATGGCGAAAGGGAATGACCTCTATGGTGATCTCCCAGTGCTGGATTATGAGGCAGCCTTGGGGGCTGAGGTTCATGTGCCAACCTTGAATGGGTCTGTATGGATGACCCTGCCGCCAGAAACTCAAACAGGAACCCAGCTGCGGCTGAAAGGAAAGGGGCTTCCCCATTTTCAGAGTAAAGAATGGGGCGATCTTTATTTCATGGTGAAGATTGTTATCCCTACAAACCTCTCTGACCAGGAAAAAGAACTTTTAAAGCAGTTTCGCGAATCCCGCCAGCAGCGGGGTGAAACAGATCCCCGCAAAGGGCTGGTATGAAGAGGAATCACACCGTGCAGGAAGAAGGTTTAGAGCAGGATGTCTATTATCATATCAGCACGATAGCCAGCCTGTTGGGCCTCAGCACACAGACGATCCTGAAATATGAACGCCTGGGATTGATCCAGTGTGAATCGGTGGTCATTCAAGGCGGTGTTCGGTATCGGTGTTACAGGCCTGAGACACTAGACCGGCTCCGAAAAATCAAATGGCTTATGACGGATCTGGGAGTCAACTTGGCTGGTGTGGAGGTCATCCTTCAGCTTTTGGATCGATTAGAAGGTCACGATCAAGAAATCTAATTCGTTTTCACTTTACATCATCAATCTAATAGTAGTATATGTATATATAGTAAACACGATCACGGAAGAGGCCTTATGGATTCAGGCGAATTCACAACAGAAGAGAAAACCCGGTTGACACCTTTCTTCACCAACATGGAGGGAGATGTCTTTGGCTTAAAGTTGCCTCAGGAGGTCGCCGGAGCATTGTTTTCTCGATACAGCCGATCTTCCAAGAGCTTGAGAAGGGTCTTTTTGGAGGAGTTCTTGGGCAATACCGAATTTGCCCTTGGGAATGTTCTCACCTCTCAGAAACCTGGAGAAACGCAAGATACCCTGGCCATCGAGAAGGCCAGACAGTTCTATGACAGGGTGTTGGTGGGATATGGGGATGACTCGGTGGCCCAGTTGGGTGGAGCCCATATTGCCTGTGAGAATATTTCTAATGTAGCAGCCAAGATACTGGAGGATGCCCGAATCGGAATCGCCCCGTTGGAAAAGTCTACCCGTTATGTGCGGTTTGATCAGAAAGACCGGACCGGGGAGTATGCCTTTCATAAAGAGTCGGCTATTATGCAGTCATCCCATGCCCAAGCCTATCTGGAACTGATGGGGCGATTGTTTGATGCCTATGCCCGTCAGATAGAGCCGATGATCGAGTTTGTGAAGAACAGCCTGCCCATCACCGACTTGGAATTTAAGCATCCTCGTACCGGTGAGCCGCTTGCTTACAAAGAAATAAAGGATCATCCGGAACTCAAGATCTGGGCAGAGAAGGCCTATCGTTCAACCGTCAGGGCCCAGGCCTGTGATGTGCTTCGTTCTTATCTGCCGGCGGCCACCCGGACCAATGTGGGGCTGTTTGGTGTAGGACAGGCCTTTGAGCATTTGCTAAACAAGCTTTATTCCCATGAACTCATTGAGGCTCGGGCCCTGGCATCCTCCATTCATCAGGAGCTCAATCAACTGATTCCTTCTTTTGTCAAACGGGCCAGGGCCAATCCTTATCTCAGTGAGACCTGGGAGTCGGTTCGAACATTGGCGCATGAGACCCTCGGGCCCATTCCTGTTGAAGGGAGTGATCCTGTTACCCTGGTGGATTATGAAGAGGGTGCAGAGGAGAAAATCATCGCCGCGATCCTCTACCCTCATGCCTGCCATCCCCTCACCCAGGTCAGACAAATCATACGAGCTATGGACTCGGCACACAGAAGAAGAATCGTGGATGAGTATCTGGGTCGGAGAAAACACCGACGGGATAAACCGGGAAGGGCCTTAGAACAGGCCTATTACACTTTTGATATTCTGGGTAATCTGGGGCTGTACCGAGACCTGCATCGGCATCGGATTCTGACACAGGAACGGCAAGACTTTACGGTTGTTCATGGTTATGATACTCCGCAGGAAATCATTGAGGCAGGATTTCTGTCTGTTTTTACTCAGTGTATGGAGGAGGCGGCCAGAGTTTACCAAAAAATCCATCCTGAATTTCCACTGGAAGCTCAGTACGTGGTTCCTATGGCCTATCGTGTGCGATGGTCGGTAAAACTAAATCTCAGAGAGGCGGTTCATATTGGGGAACTGCGGACCATGCCTCAAGGCCATCCCGATTATCGGACGATTGTCCAAGAGATGTGGCGCAAGATCGAAAAAATTCATCCTGCCTTGGCTTATTGTGCGAAATTCATTGACTGGAAGACCTATCGACTGGGCCGTCTCCAATCCGAGGTCCGGACCGAATACAAGAGATCATCGCTTACCTAAGCAGGCCAGGTTAAGACTTTCATAAGAGAAAGCGAGCCTCTGGCTCTGCCAGGGCGAGCGCGGGGCGTGGGGGCATTAAGATCAAAAGCATATTCTCGCATAGCGCCCCTTCGGGGCATGCTCGACAACGCTAGCGAGGTAGCACGGGCGCCCACATAGAAAGGACACAATGTCGGCAGATGAGGTGTGGAAGGCAAATCGGGAAAAAGTGTCTTTTGTGAAACAGTTTCCTGGAAGGCTTCATACCTGGGATGAAGTAGCGGGAAAGAAAATCGAAAAAGTCATTGCCCTGCCTGGCCGATCAGGAAGCATGCTTATTTTTCAGGACCGTTCCTTTGCAGTAGTGTCAAAACTGGAACCTGAGCCGGCTGATCTGCTGGCTGGTCTCCTGGCCGCTCGTTCCGAACTGGAGCCTGGGAATATCACCATTTATCAAGAACTGGATAGGTTTGTCCAGCGAGAAAAGGACCTCTTACGTCGGGCCAGATTGGAAAAGATCGTGGGTGCAGTTACTCATAATATGCCAGCAATTCCTGAATTAAAGGAGGAGCTGCTTAAACTCCTATCAAAACTATAAGACAAGGCAATGCTTGCCCATGCATCCCTCCAGCGAGCAAGGCGAGCGTGAGGGGGAGGCTCCAAAGGCTCTGCCTGTGGAGGGGGTGACGCAAGTCCCTATAATAGAAGGAGAGGATCATGACAAAGATTAAACTCATCGAATTGATGGCCCAGAAGGCCAAGATCAAAAAGGCAGCCGCTGAACGGGCCCTGAATACCCTAGTGGGGGCCATCAAAGACTCATTGGATAAAGGAAATACCTTTACCCTAACAGGATTCGGGACTTTCTTTGCTTCCAAGCGGGCTGCCAGATTGGGCAGGAATCCCAAAACAGGTCAACAGATCCAAATACCGGCCATTCGCACAGTCCGTTTCCGACCCAGCGCCAAGATGAAAAAACGGATGTAGACATTTTGCATCTCTAGAACCATCTAATCATGGTATATACTTCCTTGGCAGCTCACACGGTTCCCTTCCAAGTCATTCCGTAGTAGCAAGTGCTGTGTTAAAGAACACAGGATGTCGGTGCTCTACGTGGATTATTTTGAGGGAGATGTTTGGCTGGCTCAATCCTGATTAGGTATGGTTGGGGGATATGATATAATTTACTGAGGGAACAACATGAAAGAAAAATCTATCAAGTCCCTAGGGCTGATTGGTGCAGGGAAAATGGGAACAGCACTCATCCGTGGCCTGCTGGAAACCGGAGTCTTGAATGCCAAACAGATCTCGGCCAGTGATCCTGCAGAATCGGCCTTAGAGCAGCTTAAGCAACAGACAGAGGTGAGAGTGACCTCCAGGAATGCGGAGGTTGCAAAGCAGTCGGAGATCATTCTGATTGCAGTAAAACCGGATGTGGTGAGACTGGTTCTCCAGGAGATTCGGCCTTTTGTGAGTAAGGATCAGCTGGTGATCTCCATCGCTGCGGGGATTACTCTGAAAGTCATTGAAGAAGGTCTCGATCAGGGCTGTCGGGTTGTGCGGGTCATGCCCAATACGCCTTGCCTGGTGGGGGCAGGGGCTGCGGCCTTCAGCCTTGGAAAGAATGCGACTCCTGAAGATGTACGGTTTGTGAAGGCCCTGTTTGAAACGGTGGGCCTGGCGGTCCAGGTACAAGAGAAACATTTGGATGCGGTCACAGGCCTGTCTGCCAGTGGGCCTGCATATGTATTTTTGATGATCGAGTCCCTGTCGGATGGCGGGGTCAAGATGGGGCTTTCACGTCCTGTAGCCACACAACTTGCGGCACAGACAGTGTTTGGTGCAGCAAAGATGGTTTTGGAAATGAAAAAACATCCAGCTGAACTCAAAGATCTGGTGACCTCTCCCGGTGGGACCACGATTGCAGGACTACATGCTTTGGAGAGTCGAGCATTTGGTGCAGCCCTCATCGATGCAGTTGAGGCGGCCACCCGAAAGGCGAAAGAACTGGGGAAAAATAATGAAGGGTAAAAATTTAATCAAGGGTCAATGGACAGATGTCACAACGGGACAATTTCTAGAAAGCAGAAATCCCGCCAATTGGGATGAGGTGCTGGGGAAGGTTCCTCGGTCTAATGGGCAGGATGTACATCAGGCTGTCAGCGCAGCCCGGGAGGCCTTTCCTGCGTGGCGGCGTCTGTCCAGAATAAAACGGGCCGAATACCTGGATGCCTTTGTTCAGCTGGTAAAGAGGGATCATGAAGATCTCTCTCGCCTGATGGCCAAAGAAGTAGGAAAGTCTATTAACGAGGCGCGGGCGGATGTGACAGAAGGAATTCATATGATCCAGCACGAATTCGGCCTGGGTCGAATGCCTTTTGGGGATGTGGTGGCCTCCGAGATTGAGGAAAAAGACTCCTTCATTCGCCGAAAACCAAAGGGTGTGGTGGCAGCCATCACGCCCTGGAACTTTCCTTTTGCGGTTCCTCTGTGGCTGATCGGACCTTCTCTGCTGGAAGGTAACACCGTGGTCTTTAAGCCTTCTGAGGAATCCCCCCTCGTAGGTCAGCGGATTGTGGAATACTTTCAACAGGCAGGGCTACCTCCCGGCGTACTGAATCTTGTTCACGGAACGGGTGAGGAGACAGGGAAACCATTGGTCAGACATCCGGATGTGGATGTGGTGGTCTTTACAGGGTCTTACGAGGTGGGGTCGGAGATCAAGGAGGTCTGCGCAAAGGACTATAAGAAAATGGCGGTGTGCGAGATGGGGGGGAAAAATGGGGTGATTATCTTTGAGGATGCCGATCTTAGGATTGCGGTAAATGCTTCCATCTTGAGCGCTTTTAAGACTTCAGGGCAACGCTGCACCTCGGCCAGCAGGCTGATTGTGCATGAGCAGATTATCGATGCCTTTGAGCAAGAATTCATCAAACTGACCCGATGTCTGAACATTGGCGAGCCCCTCTCTGAGAAGACCTTCATGGGCCCCTTAATTAATGAGGCAGGTAGAATCAAGGTGGAGTCATACAACGATTTGGCGGTCAAGGAAGGTGGAAAGGTGTTGCTGGAAGGAGGGCGTCCTAAAGGGAAGATATATGAGAAGGGCTTCTTCGTTTATCCCTTTGTATACCGGATGGAACACAACTCTCAGAACCGTGTCCTGAGGGAAGAGGTATTTGGCCCTCATGTGTCTATCATTCCATTTAGAACAGTAGAGGATGCCATTCGAATTTATAATGATACTCCTTATGGGCTTTCCTTGGCCGTGATCACAGAGGATTATCGAAAAGCCCGGGTCATCCGAGAGGAGTGCGAATACGGGCTGGGTTATGTAAATCTACCCACCATTGGGGCGGAGGTGCATCTGCCCTTTGGGGGTGTCAAAAAAAGTGGTACAGGGATCCCCTCGGCTTCGGGCCTGGTGGACGCCGTGACCCACAAAACGGCCTGGACCATTAACTATGCCAGAGAGATTAAGATGGCCCAGGGGCTAAAAACGGAGATCGAGTAGGAATAGAGCGAGGGTCTGGCTTTGCCAGCCCGAGCATGGGGAGTGGGGGCATCGGAGCACCTTTGTGTTTGTGTTGGCGCACGAGCCCCCACAGATAAAATGCAAAGCGAAATGGTTGAGCTTAAAGGTCACATCATCGACTCTTTGACCCTGCCCAAGATTCTGGACGAGGTGATGAACCTGGGAGGTGGATTTGAAATTTTGGAGATGAAGGTCGGGCAAAGACGCCAGGACCCCAGTCACGCTAGGATCAAGATATCTGCTCCCTCAAGACCTGAACTGGAGGTGATTCTAGCACGGATCAAGCAGCAGGGGGCCTTGCCTGTTGTAGAAAAAGAAGCGGTCTTAACGATGGCCGACCGGGATGGGGCCTTCCCCGAAGGTTTTTACTGTACGACCCATCTTCAGACTTTTATTCACTATCAAGGACAATGGATTGAGGTGGAGAATCCCGAGATGGACTGTGGTGTGGTGATTGATTCAGAAACTCGGAAAGCATCCACCCTTCCTATGCACCGTGTGAAGAAGGGGCAGTTCATTGTCATGGGCTATCAGGGAGTCAGGGTCATTCCTCAGGAGCGCTCTCCGGATCGCAATGTCTTTGAGTTCATGGCCAGTAGCGTCTCATCCGAGAAGCCCAAGGGGGTACTCATCCGGGAGATTGCCAACCAGATCAGGGAAGCCAAAAGACGTGGCGGGAAGGTCCTGTGGGTGGCGGGGCCGGCCTTGGTCCATACAGGTGCAGGGGAGCACTTGGTCCGAATGATCCAGGCCGGGTTTGTGGATGTCTTATTTGCCGGCAATGCCCTGGCTGCCCACGATATTGAGCAGGCCCTTTTTGGCACTTCACTGGGGGTGTCCCTGGAGATGGGGATGCCGGCGGTAGAAGGTCATGAGCATCACGTGCGGGCCATCAATCTGATCCGTCGTATGGGAGGAATTCGGAAAGCTGTCCAGCAAGGGATACTCAATAGTGGGATTATGTATCAATGTGTCCGGCATCATGTGGATTTTGTCCTGGCGGGTTCGGTTCGAGATGATGGGCCTCTGCCCGATGTGATCACGGACATGGTGATGGCCCAGGACGAGATGAGAAAGCGCATTGCAGGGGTGGAGGTCTGCCTCATGATTGCCACGGCACTCCATTCCATTGCTACCGGAAACCTCCTCCCAGCCCGGGTGAAGACGATCTGCATTGATATTAATCCGGCCGTGGTGACCAAGCTAGCTGACCGTGGCAGTTTTCAAGCCATCGGCTTGGTGACAGACGTGGAGCCCTTCTTGCGGGCCTTGTGGAACTGTTTAAAACAATCGGATGATCTCACCAGCGCGGCCTAAGCCAGGCTCGCGCTCTCTATTTAAATTATGACAACTTTTTTCATGTGCCCTCCCGATTATTACGGGATTAAGTACGAAATCAATCCCTGGATGAATATGCGCTATCAGGCAGACCCTAAACTGGCCAAAGAGCAGTGGGAAAAACTTTATGATCTCCTAAAAAATAAGGTGGCTGTGAATGTAGAGTTGATCAAGCCTGTGGAGGGTCTTCCCGACATGATCTTTACCGCGAATGCTGGGCTTGCTTTTGAGAGACGGTTTATTCTGGCGAGTTTTCGGCATACTCAGCGCCAAGGAGAAAGCCCTCATTTTCGCATGTGGTTTGAAAAGAGAGGCTATCAGGTCCATATTCTTCCCCAAGACCTTTTCTTCGAGGGGGCGGGGGATGGTCTCTTTTTGGGTGAGAACCTATTCGCGGGATATCGGATCCGCTCGGACATCCGGGCCCACGGAATCATCAGTGAGTTTCTTGAGAAACGTGTGCTGTCCCTGGAGCTGGTGGATGATCGGTTCTACCACCTGGATACCTGTTTTTGTCCTTTGGATCATGAACGGGCTTTGTACTATCCCCTGGCCTTTGATGAGTATGGCCGACAGGTGATTGAACAGTTTGTTCCCAACCCCCTTCCGGTCAGTGACGCCGATGCCTTGCGTTTTGGGTGCAATGCTGTGGTGATTCAAAAGCATGTGGTGCTTCATCAGGGATGTGAGGAACTCAAGGCCTTGCTTCGGGACGAAGGGTTTACAGTACATGAGCTGGATCTTTCCGAATTTCTCAAGGCCGGTGGCAGCGCCAAATGCCTTACTCTGAGAATAGAGTGATCTTTTTGAAAGACTCTGTGTGCCTGCCTGTCAATATACCTTGCACTTTTTAAAAAGTTATGTTATAAATAAACATTCTGGCTGGGGCCGAAAGTGGGCGGAGGTGATGCCCACTTTTTTGTTTGAGGGATGAGAAGCGAGCCTCTGGCTTAGCTAGGGCGAGCGCGGGGCGTGGGGGCATCGGAGCACCTTTCTGTTTGTGTAGGCGCACGGGCCCCTACAGATAAATGATGTACAGGGAAACGATCATTCAGCGGGTTACCGAAATTGCGAAGCCCATCCTAGACTCCCTCGGATTGGAACTAGTGGAGGTGGGTTATTCCAGTGGGGGGAGGAAGGGGCTGCTCAGGGTCTTCATTGATAGGGGCGAGGGTGTGACACTAGGGGATTGTGAGAAAGTCAGCCAGTATCTAGGTCATGCCCTGGATGTCGAGGATCCCATTCCGAATTCTTATACCCTGGAAGTGTCCTCTCCCGGCCTGGATCGGCCTCTCAAGCGTCGGGAGGATTTCGCCCGAAGTGTAGGTAAACTGGTGCGGATCAGGACGCTGCAGCCGATCGACCATGATCATACCTTCATCGGCCGATTGACTGCCGCAGGAGAATCCAGCATCGAGATTATGATGGAAAATGGGAAGGTCCGGGTGGTTCCATTTGGGGAGATAGCAGCTGCAAGACTGGAAGTAGAATTTTAAAATAGGGGTGTTTTAAGCCATGAACGGTGAATTGCTCTCGGTTATTGCCCAGATCCAAAGAGAGAAGGGCATCCAAAGTGAAAAGATTATCAAGGCTGTAGAAAATGCATTGCTCACGGCTGCTAAAAAGCGGTATGGGAGCTCGGACAATATCCAAGTGAAGGTAGATCCTCAGACCGGAGAGATCGAGGCCTTCTATATCAAAAGGATTGTGGACCAGGTGACTGACCCCAAGCTGGAGATTTCTCTACAGGAGGCCAGGCAGATGGATGACAATGCCGAGATCGGAGATGAGATCGGGACACCGATCGCAATGGCCGATTTTGGTCGAATTGCAGCCCAGACGGCCAAGCAGGTGATCTTCCAACGTGTGCGCGAGGCTGAACTGGAGGCGGTCTATAAGGAATACTCTGTCCGGCAGGGGGAGGTCATCAGCGGTACGATCTTGGGCCAGGAGAGAAGGAATTATATTGTGGATCTCGGAAAAACCGAGGCTCTACTTCCCTATACTGAACAGGTCCCCCGTGAAGGCTATCGACGCGGAGACCGGATTCGGGCCTACCTCTTGGAGGTGAAGCCCTCTTCCAGGGGGCCACAATTGATTCTGTCCAGAAGCCATCCCGGTTTTGTAGCTAAGCTATTTGAGATGGAGGTCCCTGAGATTTCCGAAAAAATTGTGGAGATCAAAGGGGTAGTGAGGGAACCCGGTGATCGGACGAAGATTGCGGTCTCTTCTCGTGACTCGGCCGTGGATCCTGTGGGGGCCTGTGTAGGAATCAAAGGTTCCAGGGTCCAGGCCGTGGTGCGTGAGTTGCGAGGAGAAAAGATCGATATTATTGCTTGGACCAATGATCCTCGCACCTTTATTGGAGAGGCCTTGAGTCCGGCCGTGATTGACAAGGTGGGTATTAACGAGACCGAAAAATCTGCCCTGGTGGTGGTGGCAGACCAGCAACTTTCCCTGGCCATTGGCAAGAAGGGCCAGAATGTCCGACTGGCGGCAAAGCTGACCGGCTGGAAGATTGATATTATGAGTGAAAGCGAGTATGATAAGGCACGGGCCAAGGAACGGGAAAAGGAGATCACCGAAGCCATTGCCCAGACTCAAAAAGAACAGCAGGATCGGGAACAGAAAGAGGCTCAAAGGGTAGCCCAGAAGGAGGGAGAATCGCCCAAGACCCTAAACCTTCTGGACCTGCCAGGCATCGGAGAAAAGATCGCCGAATCTTTAAGCAATCATGGATTTGAATCTGTAGCAAAAATCGCCGCAGCCACCCCAGAAGCCTTGATTGAAGTTCCGATGGTGGGGCAGAAAACGGCTCAGAAGTTGATCCAGGCTGCAAAAGAATTGATGCAATCCTCCCAGCAATCGAATGTAGAAAATGTAGAAGCTGAAAAACCGTCTCCCTCTGTAAATGAGGCGGTGGAAACCAGTGGGGGAGAAAAGACTGCTCAAGAAAATAAAGGTTAGGCATTATCGCTATGCGAGTGTTTGAATTAGCAAAACAGATGGGGATGACCAGCAAGCAGTTGCAGCTAGAGCTGGCCAAGATGGGCGTCAAGGTGAAAAACCACATGGGCACCTTGGAAGACGCTGACGTCCAGGCGATCATCCACAAACACAAACCGCAGCCATCTGCCCCGAGCGCCACCCCAAGCAGTTCAAGTAAAAAGCCCGCCAAATTACCAGGAAAAAAACGGACCGGTGGATCCGAAACTAGTCCGGTGGCTTCTGCGGCACCTCTTAAACGATCTCATTTGCTGATCAAAAAACGTGTTGTGGCAGAAGAGCCTGCTCAACCCGAATCCCAGCCTAAACCTCAAGCTCCTCCTGCACACCCTGCTGTAAGAGAAGCAGTTTCATTGACGCAGATGGAAACCGCTTCGGTCGGTTCTTCTCAGACCATGACCTCTCTAACCGGCGTGGCCCCAGGAGCTGAAGTGGCTACTCCTCCAGGGGTCGTGCCTACAGAAGAAAAGCCAAAAGAAGGGGAGAAGGCGGAAGAGAAGAAAGGAACAGAGAAGCCCCTCGATCTTTGGAAGCTTGAGAAAAAAGAAAGCCCCCTTAAGTTAAAAGAGAAGGTTAAAAAAGGGAAGAAGTCCAAATGGAACCAGGGAGGCGAGACTTTTGATTTCAAACAGGAATTAACCAGAATGCAGGACTTTCGACCCTTCCACCGTCGGGATGACCGGATGAGAAGCAGTTCGAAAAAAGGTCTTGGTGGCGTAGCGGAGGTGACCAAGCCCCGCAAGAAGGTCATCAAGTTATCTCCGGGATTGACCGTCAAGGAATTTTCAGAGATCTTAGGTCAAAAGGCCAGCTCGGTGATTGCCAAGCTCATGGAGATGGGGATCATGTCCACCATTAATCAGCCTATTGACCTTCAGACAGCTGCCCTAATTGCGGAGGAATACAGCGTCCGCACCGAGGTGATGACGGAGAAGACCGAGGAAGAGTTGATCCCTGCGGTGGAAGACATACCTGCCTCTCTGGTGGTGCGATCTCCGGTCGTGACAATAATGGGCCATGTGGATCATGGAAAAACATCTCTATTGGATGCGATCCGGCAGACCCGGGTGACGGATACCGAGGCCGGTGGCATTACCCAGCACATTGGGGCCTACACTGTTCAGGTGAGAGACAAGCGTATTACCTTCCTGGATACGCCAGGCCACGAGGCGTTCACTGCCATGCGTGCAAGGGGTGCACAGGTAACGGATATAGTGATTCTGGTGGTGGCGGCTGATGATGGTGTGATGCCCCAGACCTTGGAAGCCATCAACCATGCAAAAGCGGCTAATGTGCCTATTATTGTAGCCATTAATAAGGTTGATAAACCTGAATCGAATCCGGACCGTGTCAGAAACAGTCTGGCCGAGCAGGACCTAATCCCAGAGGCTTGGGGAGGACAAACCATTTATGTGGAGGTCTCGGCCAAGAAAAAGTTGGGGCTGGATCTACTGCTGGAGATGATTCTATTACAGGCCGAGGTGTTGGAGTTGAAAGTCAATATCAATAAGCCTGCCCGGGGGGTCATCATTGAGGCCAAGCTAGATCGGGGTCGGGGGCCCGTGGTTACGGTTCTTGTTCAGGAAGGGACTCTACGGGTGGGGGATGCCTTTGTCACTGGATTTTACAGTGGTAAGGTTAGGGCCCTGATTGATGACATGGCAAACCGTATCGAGGAGGCAGAGCCTTCAACACCCGTGGAGGTGATCGGTTTAGAGGGAGTTCCCCAGGCCGGAGATTCTTTCATCGTAGCCAATGACGAACGGCTAGCCAAGGAGATTGCCAATGCCCGCTCGCAGAAGCAGCGGCTGGCAGAGATTGCCCAGTATCAGAAGGTTAGCCTAGAGGATATTTATAAACGGATTAAGGAAGGGACGGTTAAAGAACTTAATCTTATTTTGAAGGCGGATGTCCATGGATCTATTGAGGCGGTTCGGGACTCCATGGAAAAATTAAAGACGGACGCCGTAAAAGTAAAAATTATCCACATTGCGGTGGGAGGGATTACAGAAAGTGATGTGCTCTTGGCCGCAGCCTCTAATGCTATTATCATCGGGTTTAATGTGAGGCCAGAGCCTAAGGCCCAGTCTCTAGCGGAAAGAGAAAAAGTAGATATCCGACTTTATACCGTGATCTATGATGCCATTGCCGATATCCGGGCAGCCATGGAAGGTCTGCTGGAACCGACCTTGAAGGAAAAGATCCTAGGCCGGGCGGAGGTGAGGAAGACCTTCAGTGTGCCGAAGGTGGGTATGGTGGCAGGGTGTTATGTCTCGGATGGGCTTATTTCCAGAAACTCTGTCGGAGCCCGGGTGATTCGGGATAATATCGTGATTTATGAAGGAAAGCTGGGATCCCTAAAGCGTTTCAAGGATGATGTTCGGGAAGTGCAGGCTGGTTTTGAGTGTGGGATCAGCATCGAGAACTTTAATGACATTAAACCTGGAGATGCCATTGAGGTTTATACCGTTGAAAAGATCGCTGCCAAGCTATAATTTGTCATAAAAAAGCGAGCGCCGGGCTTTACCCGCGCGAGCGCGGGGCGTGGGGGCATCGGAGGACTTTTCTCTCTGTTTCCGCACGGGCCCCCACATACCAAATGTTTGTGTGTGTTTCTCGAATAGAGTTGCATTTGCCGAATGGCGCTTCACTAAAAGGCAAGCGCCAGGTTCTAAAGAGCTTAAAGGACAGAATCAAACACCGGTTCAATGTCTCCATTGCGGAGATTGAAGATCAGGACCTGTGGCAAAAGGCCGTTTTAGGGGTGGCCTGTGTGGGCAATGAGCAATTTCATGTCAGGCAGGTTGTGGAACAGGTCATCAGCATGATCCGGGGCACGCCGGCAGTTGAGGTGCTCCATTGTGATACAGAAGTGATGTAATAGAGGTATAATAGTATGAATAAGCGAGCCTCTGGCTTTGCCAGAGCCGATTCGCGGCTCGGCCGCGAGAGGCTTGGGCGTGAGGCATGTGGGGATTTGCCAGAGGCAAACCGCAGAGGCCCCACATGTAAATGTCGAGCGCGGGGCGATCGGAGAAACCAAGATCAGAGCCATATTCTCGCATAGTCATCCCTTCGGGATATGCTCGACAGCGCTAGCGAGGTAGCACGGGCACCCACATCTAAATATGTTAAACTACAAGAGAGCGGATCGGATCGGTGACCAGATTAGGGCTGAAATCGCTGACATACTGGTACGCAGGATCAAAGACCCTCGGATTGGCTTTGTCACCGTAACGGCTGTAGAGGTCGCGGATGACCTACGACAGGCTAAGGTCTTTGTCAGCATATTGGAAGGCTCACCTCAACAAAGCAAGACCTTGCGAGGCCTTGTCAGGGCCTCGGGGTTTATTCGGACAGAACTTGGCAAGCGACTGAGACTCAAGTTCCTCCCACAACTGAGTTTTCATCTCGATCAATCCGCCCAAAAAGCTGCCCACGTTCTACAACTTTTAGAGGAGATCAAGCAGACGGATGACGGCCATCAATGAGGTGATCCAATAAAGAGGCCAGATATGGAATCCAAGGTTGATGTTCAAGAACAAGAGAAGACCTTGAATAAAGGAAGGACCGCGATTGTAATTTCCCATGGTCCTTATTGTCTTGATGGTATAGCATCTGCCGCCTGTGTTGGGCGGTTCTATGGTGAGGTTAATGTAACTCCATTCTTTACTCATCCATCAAATGTTGATCGAGTGATTAAAGAAGCGACACAAAATTTAAAAAAACCCCAGGATTTATGGATTGCTGATATAACTTGGAAGAACCCAGAAACAGACATGTATTTAAAACAACTTGCTAAAGATGGATGGAGAATCTTTTGGGCTGATCATCATGCGATAGCCATAGAAAAAAGAGAAAGAGATGTAAAAGAAATTGGTTTAACAGGATGGGTTGCGAGTGACAAATACTCTGCAGCAAGACTTCTTTTTGACTACATGGTTTCTCATGAGGACAAGATAGGTAAAGCCAACCAAGAGCTACTAGAATTTGAGAAGGCTGTACTCTTAGCGGACGACAACGATCGTTGGATACACAACATATCAGGGTCGAGAGAACTTGCTTTAACGATTGCAGCACTGAGTGGTATGGATGCCTATCATGAGCTAGTTCACATTGATTCAAATGTAAATTATTCTCCAAAAATGCGGGATGCGTACCGTAAAGCCAGTCAAGAATTATCAGAGAGTATTTCGTTGGCCTACAGAACGAAAGTGGACAAAAAGGTGGATGCGTTGGGAATTAATATTGTAGCAGCTTTGTGCAATGGATTTACAAGCGAAGTGGCGGATACGCTTGGGAAAGATTTTAAAAACGCGATATTGGTGCTTTTTAATTTAAAAGATCAACGATTTAGTCTTCGAAGATCACCGGAGTGTAATATCAATCTTGACCGTCTTGCACGGCAATTGGGTGGTGGTGGACATCCTGCAGCGGCTGGGTTCGACTTAATTGAGAAAAGCGGGCATTTTCAGAGATATCTAATTGGAAGGATTGAGGAGACTCTAAAAAAACTTTGAACAGGGTGGAAGGTTTTTTAAACATCAATAAAGCAGCAGGGTGGACCTCCCATGATGTGGTGGCGAAGGTCAGGACCCTTTTGAAAATAACCAAGGTAGGACATGCCGGTACGTTGGATCCCCAGGCCACAGGGGTGTTGCCCATTTGTCTGGGTAAGGCTACCAAGCTTTCTGAGTTTTTGCTTCATACCGATAAGAAATACCGTGTAGTGATGAAATTGGGCGTGGTGACAGATACTCAAGATGCCGACGGCCAGGTGTTGATGCGCTCAGAGACCACAGCTATTGATCTGGGTGCGGTGGAAAAAGTGTTGAAGGCATTTGTGGGCCGAATTCAACAGATCCCTCCCATGTTTTCGGCCATTAAAGTCAAGGGGCAGCCTCTATATAAAATGGCCAGGAGGGGGCAGGTGGTTGAACGTTCTGCACGGGAGGTGACGATTTATTCTCTGGATGTCCTGGAGATGAATGAATCTGAGGTAACCTTTGATGTGGTGTGTTCTCGGGGGACGTATATCCGGACTCTGTGTGCTGATGCGGGAGAACGTTTAGGAGTGGGTGCCCATTGCCAGAAACTGGAGAGGCGCAGGTGTGGTCCATTTTCTATTGAGGCGGCCGTGACTCTTGAAGAACTTGAGTCTGCTCTGTCCGAGGAAAAACATCACCGGCTGGTCTATGGCCTTTCAGAAGTGTTGGGCCATCTTCCAGAGCTAGTTATTCGGACAGAACGGGCAGAACGGGTCTTGCATGGAGTGCCTCTAGGATGCCAGGATATCTATTGGCCTGAGGCCACCTTTAAAAAGGGAGATCTCTTCCGCGTGGTGACACCGGACATGGGGTTGGTGGCTCTGGTCAGAGCGTTGATGGGTTCTCTGGAGGTTCAAACCCAGCGCCCACACACCCCCTTGTTTAAGATAGAAAAGGTTTTAGTGGAGGAACTAAAATTAAAAAGCCGTAACTTTACAGCGGTTTAAGGAGCAAGAAATGGTATTGTCAAAGACCCAGAGGCAGGAACTTATTCATCGGCATCAGACCCATGGGACAGATACAGGGTCTCCGGAGGTTCAGATTGCAATTCTGACCAGCCGGATTGATTATCTGACTGAGCATTTCAAAGCACACAAGAAGGATTATCATTCCCGAAGAGGGCTATTGAAACTGGTCAATCAGAGGAGAAGACTGTTGGGTTATTTGAATGAGGTTGATCAGAATAGATACAAGAGTCTGATTGATAAATTGGGGTTGAGAAAATAGCATAGAGGTTCACTCGAGGGCGGAGTTCTGTTTGTGTCGTTTAGTCGCCAGGTGGTTTAGTGCAACAAGCGGTGTGTCTTGCCGTTTTTAAATCACGTGACGACTAAACAACCTCCGTTTCCCTCCCGTGAATCAAATCATCAATTAGGAGCAGGAGAGATTAAGCATGGTACAAAAGGTTGAACTTGAATTTGCAGGTAAGACTCTTTCTTTGGAAAATGGCAGGGTGGCCAAGCAGGCGAATGGCGCGGTCCTGATTCAGTATGCAGAGACGGTGATCCTAGTTACTGTGGTTGCAGCGAAAGAGCCCAAGCCGGATGTGGACTTTCTTCCCCTCACCGTGGATTATCAAGAGCGCTATTATGCTGCGGGGAAAATCCCTGGGGGATTCTTTAAACGGGAAGGTCGCCCAGGTGAGCGAGAGACATTAACCAGTCGATTGATTGACCGGCCGATGAGGCCGCTCTTTCACAAGAATTTTACCCATGAGACGCAGATCATTGCCTCGGTCCTTTCAGCAGATCAGAGTAATTCCATGGATTTTTTGGGTATCATCGGGGCATCGGCGGCTTTAATGATTTCGCCCATCCCATTCCACGGCCCGGTGGGTGCGGTGAGGGTCGGGCGGATCGATGGCCAATTTGTTCTCAATCCAGAACTGGGAGAGCTTGAAAAAAGCGATATCAATGTGGTAGTAGCCAGCACCCGGAATGCAGTGATGATGGTGGAAGGTGAGGCTCGAGAAATCCCGGAACAGGTGATGCTGGACGCCATTCTATTTGCCCATGAACAGATTAAGCCCATCCTGGATCTGCAGGAAAAATTGGTTGCCATGGTGGGTCAACCCAAGATGCAGCTTGTTGCCAAAGAGCAAAATGATCAGCTGGTCCAATCGGTGCGTCGTTTAGTAGAGGGGTCCTTAAAGGAGGCCCTGCTGGTGGCGCAAAAAACGGAGCGCCAACAGCGTTTGGATGTGCTGAAAGCGGAAGTGGTGACCAAGCTGGGCCCATCGCCTGATTCAAGTAGCCAGCTCCAGGTCGATCAAACCCAGGTACGAAAGCTCAAGGACATCTTTCATGAACTAGAACGGGAAGAGATGCGCCGCATTGTCCTGGAAAAGGGAATTCGAGCGGATGGAAGGGGGCCCCGTGACATACGGGCGATTACTTGTGAAGTAGGAATCCTTCCCAGAACTCATGGTTCGGCACTTTTCACACGGGGTGAGACCCAGAGCCTCTCTGTCGTGACCTTGGGAACGTCCGAGGATGAACAGCGTATTGATGCCCTGGAAGGAGAGTCCACCAAGGCCTTTATGCTTCATTATAATTTTCCTCCGTTCAGTGTGGGGGAGGTCAAGCCACTGCGGGGCCCAGGCAGAAGAGAGATCGGACATGGACAGCTTGCGGAGCGGGCATTAAGACCCGTGGTTCCCAGCAAAGATGTCTTTCCTTATACTTTAAGGATTGTCTCAGATATCCTGGAATCCAATGGCTCAACATCCATGGCCACGGTCTGTGGGGGAACCTTGGCCCTGATGGATGCGGGTGTGCCCATCAAGGCTCCGGTGGCGGGTATTGCCATGGGCCTGATCCATGAAGGCAACAAGGTCGAGGTTCTCTCAGATATTCTCGGACTGGAGGATCACTTGGGAGACATGGACTTTAAGGTGGCCGGTACCCGAAATGGGGTCACGGCCCTTCAGATGGACATTAAGATCCAAGGAATTGACCGGGAGATCTTAACCAAAGCACTTGAACAGGCCAAAGTAGGCAGGCTGCACATCCTGAACAAAATGTTGGAGGTGATGTCTACTTACCGACCCGCCCTTTCTTCCTATGCCCCAAGGATTGTGACGATGAAGATTAAGCCGGACAAGATCCGAGAGGTCATCGGGCCGGGGGGCAAGATGATCCGCAGCATTATTGAGAGAACGGGTGTTAAGATTGATGTAGAAGACAGTGGTATGATCTCTATTGCTTCTGTGGACGAAGCGGCGGCGAAGCAGGCCATGGAGATCATCAACAAGATCACGGAAGAGGTGGAAGTCGGTAAGATCTATGTAGGCAAGGTGAAACGGATTATGGATTTTGGCGCTTTCGTGGAAATTTTGCCTGGTACCGAAGGGCTGGTCCATATCTCTCAACTGGACCATCACCGGGTCCAGAACGTTTCTGATGTAGTGTCTGAAGGAGATGAGATTACGGTGAAGGTTATCGAGGTGGACAAGCAGGGCAAGATACGCCTCAGCCGCAAAGAGGCCTTAAATCCGTCCGACAGGGAATCCAGCAGGGAAGCCAAAAGGCATAGTTAGTGCTAAACTTAGGATAAAGCGAGCCTCTGGTTTGACCAGAGGCGAGCGCGGGGAGTGGGGGCATCGGAGCACCTTTCAGTTTGTGTAGGCGCACGGGTCCCCACAGATAAAATGTATCGCAAGCATGTTCTAGACAATGGAGTCCGGGTTGTGGCCGAGAAAATGGCATCGGTCAAGTCTGTCTCGGTAGGGGTTTGGGTCAATGTAGGCTCCCGGGACGAGCAAGACCGTGAGCAGGGACTTTCTCACTTTCTGGAGCATATGTTCTTTAAAGGTACCCGAACCCGGTCCTCTCAGGATATTGCAAAGGAGATCGATGCACTGGGAGGCGAGTTGAATGCATTCACCTCCCGGGAGACCACCACTTTTTACACCAAGGTCTTGGACGAGGAACTCCCCAAGGCCGTGAGTTTGATGAGCGACATTTTTCACCACTCACTGTTTCAAAATCGTGAGATTGCCAAAGAAAAACAGGTGGTGATGGAAGAGTTCAAGATGGTGGAGGATGATCCGGAGGATTTAGTGCATGATCTGTACACCCAGTCCATCTGGAAAGGACATCCGTTGGGAAGATCTATCCTGGGAACCCGTGAATCGGTGGAGTCCCTCAATCGCAAGGCGATCCTGGAATTTCTAACGCGGCATTATCAACCTGGTCAGATCATCATCTCGGTGGCGGGCAATTTTGAGTGGCTTACGCTACTTAAGCTGTTGGACCGGTCCTTTGGACGTTTCACTTCTCCCAATGGTCACTTTCCTATCCGCTTGGCTCCCCAGGCTCAAGGAGGAATCGTGGCCAAGAAAAAACCCTTGAATCAGATCCATTTTTGCCTAGGGACTCAAGGCCTGGCCCAGGAGCATCCCGATCGGTATGTTGCTTACACTCTGAACACCTTGCTGGGTGGTGGGGTAAGCTCTCGATTATTTCAGCAGATCCGGGAGAATCGGGGTTGGGTCTATTCCATTTACTCGGTGCTTTCTTCATTCAAGGACGCGGGGCTGTTTTCGGTCTATGCAGCCACCAGTCATGAAACAGCTTTTAAGGCCATCCGTTTGGCACTTAAGGAGATCAAACAGATTAAGCAAAAAGGCGTCAGTACAGCCGAGCTGGACAAGGCCAAAGGACATATGAAGGGAAGCCTCATGCTGAGCCTGGAAAGCACCAATAGCCGCATGAGTCGACTGGCCAAAGACGAGATCTATTTTGGTCGATACATTCCGCTGGATGAGATCCTTAAAGGGATTGACCGTGTGACCCCTGGGCGGATTCGGAGGCTGGCTAAAGATCTTTTTCATCCAGAATATCTCACCCTGACTACCCTCGGTCCCCTGTCCAAGAAAGACCTGCCGGACGATCTGCTTCGGTGTTAATCAGTCACTCGTTTCAATCATACCTCCTACCGTTCTTTTAATGACCGGGCCTTTTTTTGGAGTTCGTCCAGTTTGTTGAGAGCTTCGAGGGGAGTCATTTTTAAAGGATCAAGCTTGGCAATTTCGCCTAGCAAGGCCTGGGAGGGTTGCTGCTGAAAGAGGTCGGGCTGGACTGAGTGTTGGCCGGGCTCTGGGGGGGCCACCCTAGAAATCTGGGGCTCGAGGTGGGCCAAGACTTCTTTGGCTCTTTGCAGAACATCAGGTGGGAGTCCTGCCAGTCGTGCCACCTGTACTCCATAACTTCGATCCGCTCCCCCTTCTACAATTTTTCTCAAAAAGATAATCTCATCATTCCATTCCCGTACGGCGGCCTTCATGTTTTTAATTCCCGGATGATGGGCCGCCAGATCCGTGAGCTCATGGTAATGAGTCGCAAATAGGGTTCTTGCTTTGATACGGGTATGGATATACTCGGCCACGGCCCACGCGATGCTAATGCCATCAAAGGTGCTGGTGCCCCGCCCAATCTCATCCAGTATAATGAGACTCTTTGCAGTGGCATTATTCACGATGTTGGCCGTTTCATTCATTTCCACCATGAAGGTACTCCGCCCACTGGCCAGGTCATCCGAGGCCCCCACCCGGGTAAAAATCCGATCCACTAATCCAATATTGGCTTCTCTTGCAGGGACAAAGCTGCCCATCTGGGCCAAGAGGACGATCAGAGCCACCTGTCTCATGTAGGTGCTTTTCCCGGCCATGTTGGGGCCGGTGATGATCAGAAACCGGTTCTCTTCTCCGTCCAGGAGGGTGTCATTGGGAATGAAACTCTCTGTGATGGAAAGTCGCTCCAGCACGGGATGTCTTCCATCCACGACTCGAATCTCCTGTCCCTCCGTAACCTGGGGTCTGATATAGTGATGGGTGTGGGCCACATCCGCTAATGCAGTCAGTACATCCAATGTCGCCAGCAGCCGGGCCATTGCCTGGATGCGGGCGGCCTCCTGGGCAATCTTTAGCCTGACCTCTTCAAAGAGTTTGTATTCCAGTTCTATGATTTGGCCTTCGGCCCCCAACACCTTCTCTTCAAGTGTTTTAAGCTCCGGTGTGATGTATCGCTCTGCATTAACCAGAGTCTGCTTTCGGGTATAGTCTTGGGGGACAAGATGCAAATTGGCCCTGGTAATTTCAATATAGTAACCAAACACCTGGTTGTAACGGACCTTAAGAGAATCAATTCCAGTGCGCTTTCGCTCCTGGGTCTCCAGCTTCGCGATCCATCCCTTACCGTCACGGGCAATGGAGCGGAGTTCATCCAGTGGAGAGTGGACGCCATCCTTAATTAATCCGCCCTCATGCAGTTGTGCTGGTGGTTCATCAATGATCATTTGGTCAATCATGCGAAAGATATCCTGAAGGTCATCCCAATGGGGTAGCATCTCTTGGATGATAGGGGCATGGCAGGGGTGGAGTAGTTTTTGGATTTCGGGAAGTCCCTTGAGGGATCTTTTCAACATGACCAGATCTCTGGCATTGGCTGCCCCCAGGCTAATCCGGCCAATTAACCGTTCAAGGTCATAGACCTGAGAGAGCTTAGAGCAAAGCTCCACACGGGTGCTGTAATCCTCCACGAAAGTCTCCACCGTGGCCAGGCGTTTTTCAATCTCGCAAAGGTCCAGTAAGGGTCTGAGCAACCATTCTCTCAAAAGTCGTGCCCCCATGGGGGTCTGTGTCCTGTCCAGAACCGCCAGAAGCGTGGTGTCTTTTGCTTTCTCCGTGGCACTACGGACAAGATCCAGATTTCTCTGGGTCACTGGGTCCAGGATCATGTGATTTTCAAGCGAGTCCCATTTTAATGAAGTGATGTTTTGGACCGAACCTTTCTGGTTATCCGTAACATATCGAATCAGAGCACCTGCTGCGGCAATGACCGCGGGGTTTCCGTTTAAGCCATAGCCGTCCAGGGACTGTACCCTGAAGTGGCTGAGGAGCAGCCGCTCAGCAAGATCAGGGGCAAAATGCCAGTCAGGAAGATACTGGATGGGCCATCCGCCTGAGACAGATTGGCCCTGAGTCCCGATCAAATGATCGGCCCAGTCTTTCATTCGTTGTGGAAGCAGTAGCTCTTTGGGGTCAATGCAGGCCAGTTCGTGATTGAGTCTGGAAGAATCGTGAAGTGCTGTCACTCGAAATTCCCCTGTAGAGAGGTCCAGATAGGCCAGTCCTATGGCTTTGCTTATGGAATCTGGACGAGTTGGATTGATTCGTTTTGAGTCGGCTAGGTAGATGGCAGCGATATAAAGTGGTTCTCTGGACTCCAGCAGATCGGGTTCAATGACAGTGCCGGGTGTGATTACTCTAATCACCTCGCGCTTCACAATTCCTGGACCGGACTGAAGCCGCGCCTGTTTGGGGTCCTCCATCTGCTCGCAAACGGCCACTTTCCATCCCGCACGGATCAGCTTTGCGATATAGGTCGAGGCAGCGTGGTAGGGGACACCACAGAGGGGAACAGCCTCTTCCTTGTTCTTGTCCCGGCTGGTCAGAGCGATCTCCAGAATCTTGGAGGCAATCTGGGCATCTTCGTAGAACATCTCATAAAAATCACCCACCCGGAAAAATAGAATGGCATCCGGGTGCTGGTTTTTGATTTCCAGATACTGTTTCATGAGGGGTGTTGGATCGCTCAACTGCTATCGGCCCTCCTCAAGTTCGTCTGCGTAAGTGACCTTATCGGATTTTTCGCTGTTTGAGGCCATGGCGGCCAATCGGGTCAACTCCTGCTCCATCTGTTCGTTGGTTCTACGCTGTCTTCGCATTTCTACTCGCATCCGAATCCAACCTGGAAGGACCAGGACACTTGCTAGAAACATTCCAATCACGATCGACCCCAGGATCAGAAGGTAGACGGGCAGGGGTTGGGTGGAAAGGCCCAGAGCATACTTTAAGGCGATTTTTTCTTCCATGTTATAGAGGACGAAGGTGAGATATAAGAAGATCACGATCAAAAGGAAGATGAGGCGTATCATTTTCGCTTGCCTTTTTGTCTGGTAGAGAGCGTCAGGCTTTGCCTACGCAAACGCTCCATTTTTTTCTGGAGCGGCTTCCCCATATATTGATATCGATGGTTCTCTTTTGGGAAAAGACCGCGCAGTTTACCGTAGGTGGCCTTCAGGTGTTCCGGAATAACCCGGACATCAGCCATCACGGCCATGAAGCTGGTGTCTCCTGACCACCTGGGGACAATGTGAAAATGTAAGTGATTCTCTATGCCGGCACCTGCCACCTTACCCAGGTTTAAACCAATGTTCATGCCCTCAGAGGATAGTGCCTGTTTGATGACTTTCACACACCGTCTGAGTACTCCCATCATATCTGCAAGGATTTCACTATCCAGATTTTCCAGAGTGCTTGTGTGTTGGTAGGGAGAGATCAGCAGGTGCCCATTGTTATACGGGTAAATGTTCATCATCACAAAGCAGTGGCGTGCCCGATACAGGATAAAATTTTCCCTGTCCCGATTCTCTCTGGGTTTGAAGCAGAGAATGCATTCGGTGGGCTTGGCCTGTGTAATGAATTCAATACGCCAGGGTGCCCAGAGCTGTTTCATATGGATGGTCCAGTGGCCGAAGAGTATTGTGTTTTATTAAGTTCCGCCATGACCTTTTGCAGATCCTCCCAGACCAACTTCTTATCCTGGGGATTTCTCAAGAGGTAGGCGGGATGAAAGGTGGGCATTACCCTGATGCCCTGATAGTCATGGAATTTTCCACGCAGTTGTGAGATCTTAACCCGGGTGCGCAACAGGGTTTGCGCTGCAAAGCTTCCCAAAGCACAGATGATCTCAGGTTTGATTGCCCCGAGCTGTTCCACCAAGAAAGGCTCGCAGGAAGCGATCTCGTCTGGCTCTGGATTTCTGTTATTCGGAGGACGACACTTCACAATGTTGGCGATATAGATCTGCTCCCGTTTCAAACCCATGGCCTGAATCATTTTATTCAGAAGTTGACCGGCCTTTCCCACGAAAGGTTCTGCCTGACGATCTTCATCCTCACCCGGGGCCTCTCCCACAAAGACCAGCTTGGCCATGGGGTTGCCTATGCCAAAGACAATATGAGTACGATGGGTGTGCAGCTTACATCGCTGACAGTCGCCCATCTTTTCACGGATCTCCTGAAGGGCCATTTCCCTTTGGTGAACCCCCTCTGCCGTCTTTTGGATAAAGGAAGCCTCTGGCTCTACCAGCCCGAGCTCGGGGTGTGGGGGCAGAGTCTCGATACCCATCTCCTGTAGATAAAGAAGATATCGCTTCAGGGCAGTGACTGTTTTGAGTAATTCAATGGTATCTGGTGTTTTAGCAAAATTTTGCGATTTCATTATTAATTATGGCTTATGGTTCATAAGACTGGTTTCAATTTGTCTCAAGAGATCGCAATAATGTGGACCTACCGCATTTAACTCAAATCGTCGTATGTTTTCATCCTCCCACTGAATACGGATCCTTAAGCGATCATTGGGAAGAAATCCTCTACTCCTGTCTGCCCACTCGATGATGACAATGTCCTGATGGTCGTCCAACAGATCCAACAATCCGAGTTTCTCTATCTCTTCAGGCTGTTCAATCCGATATAGATCCAGGTGGTGCAACGAGACTCTACCTTGGTATTCGTGGTGCAAGGTAAACGTTGGACTGTTCACATGCCCGGAAGTGATCCCCATGCCCATGGCTATTCCCTGCACCAGAGATGTTTTCCCTGTTCCCAGCTCACCTTCTAGGCAGATTAATTCTCCCCCGTTGAGCAGCCGGCCCAGTTTCTCTCCAAAGGCCAGGGTCTCATGAATTGAGCGGGTTGTATAGGTCAGACTTTGTTGCAACATCGCGAATTTTTTGGATTGCCAAGGGGATACACTCGATCAGATCCCCTGCGATCATTCCCATAGCCCCCTTATGAGCCGCCACCAAATCACCGGCCAGTCCATGGAGATAGACACCTATCTTGGAGGCCTGAAGAGGATCCAAGCCTTGGGAGATGAGTCCTCCCAGCATTCCGGCCAGGACGTCCCCTGTCCCTGCGGTGGCCATTCCTTCATTACCGGTAGGGTTGATAAATAAGGGGCCATTGGGATCTGCAAGGATTGTGTGGGCCCCTTTCAGAACAAGACAGACATTGTAACGCTTGGCAAAGGACTGAACAATGCCTAGCCGGTCACTCTGGACTTTCTGGCTGGTGGTTCCTAGAAGTCGGGCCATTTCCCCGGGATGAGGAGTCAATACCAATTTGGTCTTGACCCGAGCTAAGGAATCGGTATCTCCTGCCAGTGCATTGATTCCATCCGCATCTAAGATAAGAGGCGGGCGTAGAGCATGGAGAAGTTTTCTCACCAGTTCCTGGGTCTCTGGATGTGTGGAAAGTCCAGGCCCCAGGATGATGACAGATTTGTCTTGAGCAATATCCATCAGGGCTTTCTCGGCAGCCAGAGAAAGAGTCTGGCTGGATGTTTCTGGTAGGGGGACCGTCATGACCTCGGTGAGTTTTTGTTCCATGATGGGATTGAGACTGGACGGGATGGCGAGAGTGACAAGCCCGGCACCTATCCGTAGAGCAGCCTGGGCTGCCATGGCTGCAGCCCCGGTCTTACCCACAGAGCCGCCGATGACCAACGCATGGCCGAAGTTTCCCTTGTGGGCATCCACTGCTCTGGCTGGAAGATTCTGTCTGATCTCCTCCGGGGTTAGGAGATTCAGGGAACAGGGTATTTCTCTTATCAGTGTTTTAGGAATTCCAATATCCACCACCCTGAGCGCACCCCGATGGGCTGCGCCAGGGTAGAGATAATGCCCCCGTTTGGGTAATCCAAAGGTGATGGTCAGATCGGCCTTCACTGCAGCTCCTAAAACCTCTCCGGTATCTGAAGTGATGCCCGAAGGGATGTCCACGGCCACGATGGGTTTTGTGGATTCATTCATCAAGGTGATGACCTGGGAATAAATCTGTTCCGACAGGGCGGGTCGGGTGTTTGTCAGACCTGTGCCAAAGATGGCATCCACAATGAAATCGCTCTGGTGGAGAGAGGATTTAATTTCCCGGAGTTCTTCACCAGAAATTTTAGAACGGGCAAGCTGTCGAAGTTCCCCACCGATCTTTTCATAGATTAGGAAATTGATCCTGGCATCACCCTTGATCCTTTCCTTCTGACTCAGCAGATAGACCCTGACCCGGACTCCCTGCTGGTGAAGATGGCGAGCCAGCACAAATCCATCGCCGCCATTATTCCCCTGTCCGGCGACCACTGTGATGATCCTGCGGGTGAGATCGCCATACCGTTTGGACATCTCTTGAAGGACCCCGAGGCCGGCGTTCTCCATGAGAATCAAGCCAGGCACACCGTACTCCTCAATGGTTCTTCTGTCCAGAAGCTGCATCTCTTGGGCGGTTACAATCTTCATTTCATCCATGGGGGCCCGTGCGCCTACACAAACTGAAAGGTGCTCCGATGCCCCCATCCCCCGCGCTCGGGCTGGCCAAGCCAGACCCTCGCTTTATTTGCTCTTTTCGTTTGTGATTTTTTCCAAGACGACCTGGCCTATAGCGTAATCCGTATCATGAGAGATGCTCACATAAATTTCAGTCACACTCAGATCGGCCATCAACTGCTTGACTTTTCCCGTAACCGTGACTGTGGGTTTGCCCTGGGGATTATTAAGCACCTCAATCTCAGTCCAGCGTACTCCACTACGCCATCCTGTTCCTAGGGCCTTAAAAACGGCCTCCTTTACCGCAAATCTCCCGGAGAGGTGAAGCGCCGGATCCAGCCGGGCGTAACAGTACTTTTGTTCTAAAGGGGTGAAGACCCGGTTCAAGAACCTCTGATCCCACTTCTTCACCGCTTCATGAATCCGTTTAATCTTAACAATATCTATCCCGATGCCTGCAATCATGATAATAGCAGTTGTTTCATATCACGGATGGCCTTTTCCATTCCTACCAGCACCGCCCTGGCCACAATGCTGTGGCCTATATTAAATTCCTCAATTTCTGGAATCCGAGTGAGAGGCTTGATGTTGGTATAGTTAAGACCGTGTCCGGCATTTACTCCCAGACCCAATTTAGCTGCCAATTTGGCTGCATTTACGATCACCTCGGCCTCAGCCATTCTATCTTTTTCAGATCGAGCATTGACATACTTGCCTGTATGTATTTCAATGTAGTCGGCATGGATCTTGTGGACGGTCTTAATCTGTTCGGGAATGGGGTCGATAAAGAGGCTTACCACAATGCCACCATCCCGAAGCGTAGCGGTCACTTTCTGCAAATTTTCATGATGCCCAATCACGTCCAGTCCTCCCTCTGTGGTCAATTCCAACCTTTTTTCCGGAACAAGGGTGACTAACTCAGGTTTGATCTGTAGGGCGATTTTCACCATTTCGGGAGTGGCAGCCATCTCCAGATCCAGTTTGGTCTTGATAACCTCCTTAAGCAGTCGGAGGTCCCTTTCCTGAATATGTCTGCGGTCTTCCCGAAGGTGGACCACAATGCCGTCTGCCCCGGCCAGTTCGGCAACCACAGCCGCGGTAATAGGATTCGGATCGACCCCTCCCCTGGCTTGTCGGAGAGTGGCCACGTGATCAATATTTACGCCTAGACGTGCCATTGATAAAATAGTGAAGGGATGGTGCTTAAGTCCACTGTATTATTGCAGAAACCCCCACGTAGGTCAAGGGTTAGGGTTTTTCTTGTTTTTGAGGGTTTTATTTGACAAATGTCCTAAAAATACAGTAAGATTGAAGAGTTTGAAGAATCTCCCATCCTTCTGGGAAATAGGAGGATGAGATTCAGGCAACTCAAACGAACAGATAGATAAGTGTCTGGAAAGCGTTCAGCTTCATTTATTTTTAAAATACAGGCTCTCGAATAATCAGGAGTTGATGTGGAAGAGTTTTCAAGGATCAAGCGTCTTCCTCCCTATGTCTTCAATATCGTTAACACTCTAAAGATTGAGGCCAGAAGAAGGGGCGAGGACATTATTGACTTTGGAATGGGTAATCCCGATCAGCCCACGCCCCCACACATTGTAGCCAAACTCATCCAGGCTGCGAAAAATCCCAAAAATCATCGGTATTCGGCCTCTCGGGGGATTACCAAACTGCGGCATGCGATCACAAACTGGTATCAGCAAAATTATAATGTGATATTGGATCCCGAAAGCGAAGCCATTGTGACCATAGGCTCCAAAGAGGGTATTTCCCATCTGGCCTTGGCCGTGGTCAATCCAGGGAATGTGGTGATGGCACCGACACCCACCTATCCAATTCATCTCTACAGCGTTATCATTGCTGGGGGTGAGGTTCTGGGCATCCCTATGACAGGGGATACCGATTTTTTTGAGGAGATGGTCTCAGTTTATCGGCGGGCCAAGGTGAAGCCCAAGTTCTTGCTTTTAAACTTTCCTCACAATCCCACCACGGCCGTGGTGGATCTGGGTTTTTTCAAAAGGGTGGTAGACTTTGCCCGTGAAAACCGACTCTGGGTTATTCACGATTTTGCATATGCCGATCTAGTATTTGATCGTTATCAGGCCCCTTCGATCCTCCAGGTCCCGGGAGCCAAAGAACTAGCGGTGGAGTTTTTTACTCTTTCTAAGAGTTACAACATGCCTGGATGGAGGGTGGGATTCTGTGTGGGCAATTCCGAGATTGTGGGAGCCTTGGCCAAGCTAAAAAGCTATTTAGATTATGGTATTTTCCAGCCGCTTCAGATTGCCAGTATTATTGCACTCAATGGGCCGAGAGACTGTGTCCAGGAGGTGATTCAGACTTACCAGCGGCGCCGGGATGTCCTGGTCAAGGGACTCAACCGGATTGGATGGGACGTAGAAAAACCCCTGGCTACCATGTTTGTGTGGGCCAGGATACCCGAGCAGTTCCGAAAGATGGGTTCTCTAGAGTTTTCGAAACTGCTGCTGACTCGGGCCAAGGTGGCTGTTTCTCCTGGAATTGGTTTTGGAGAGTACGGGGATGAACATGTGCGGTTTGCACTGGTGGAGAATGAGCACCGAACACGGCAGGCCATCCAGGGGATCAAGGCAGTTTTAAAAAGGTCGTAAGTGGTGTATGGTGACACAGAAGAAGAGGAAGATAGGAGTAGGCATTATTGGGCTGGGCACCGTGGGGACAGGGGTAACCAAGGTACTCCTGGGACAGAGTGAACTCCTCTGGCGCCGGCTAGGTGCCGGTTTAGACCTGGTGGGGATTGCTGATCTTGACCTGAAGAGGGATCGAGGCATCCGGCTTTCGAAAAAGATCCTTACTAAGAATGCCCGCCAGATTATAGAAGACCCAAGGATTGAGATTGTGGTTGAGTTGATTGGAGGAATTCATCCCGCGAAGGAGTTTATCCTCTCAGCCATGGCGAAGGGAAAACACGTGGTCACGGCCAATAAAGCCTTGCTGGCGGCTCATGGGGAGGAGATCTTTGAGGCGGCTCACCGATATGGGGTGGATATTGGTTTTGAAGGGAGTGTGGGTGGAGGAATCCCGATTATCCGGGTCCTGCGAGAGGGGTTCTCCGCCAATCGCATCGAATCGATCTATGGGATTATTAATGGCACTTCCAATTATATCTTGACCAAGATGACGGAAGAGGGGAAGGAATTCTCGGAAGTCATGGAGGAAGCCAAGGCGGCTGGATATGCAGAAGCGGATCCCACTCTGGATGTGGAAGGGGTTGACTCTGCCCACAAGCTGGCCATTCTGGTGATTCTGGCCTTTGGGACACCCGTGGATTTTAAGGCCATCTACACTGAAGGGATTACTCGAATTACGCCCTTGGACATCGAATACGCCCGAGAATTTGGATACCGAATCAAGTTGCTGGCCATTGCCAAACGGGCAGGTACGCAGATTGAAGCCCGGGTTCATCCCACAATGATTCCAGAGGATCTTCTGATCGCCAAGGTAGGAGGGGTGTATAATGGCATTTATTTGGTGGGTGATGCGGTAGGGGAGACCCTATTTTATGGTAAGGGGGCAGGGTCCTTGCCCACCGCCAGTGCGGTGGTAGGAGACATTCTCGAAATTGCCCGCAATATCCTGAAAAGGGCCTGTGGGAGGGTGCCGGCCACGGCCTACCAGCCAGCAGGGCGACAGACCCATGCCCTCAAGCCGATCGAGGAGATCGAGAGCCTTTATTATCTTCGTATTATGGCCCAGGACCGTCCCAGAGTACTTTCTAAGATCTCGGGAATTCTGGGAAAATACAATATCAGTATTTCCTCAGTAATCCAAAAAGGCAGAAGGGCAGGCCGAAGCGTTCCTGTGGTGATGATGACCCACAGGGCCCTAGAGCGGGACGTCCGTTCGGCTCTGGATGAAATAGATGCCTTGCCGCTGGTATCGGGTAAAACAGTCTTGATTCGGGTGGAAGACGAGGAAGAGTAGCGAATAAAGCGAGCCACTGGCTTGGCCAGGGCGAGCGCGGGGTGTGGGGTATCCGTCTTAAGATCAAAAACATATTCTCGCATAGGCGCCCCTTCGGGACATGCTCGACAGCGCTAGCGAGGTAGCACGGGTCCCCACAGATAAAATGATCTGGAAAGGTGTCATCAACGCTTATAGAGACTTCTTGCCGGTGACGGACAAGACCCCTATTGTGACTCTCAATGAAGGAAACACGCCTCTGATTGAGTGTCACAATTTGACGAAGCAGATTAATCCTGGCATACGCCTCTATTTAAAGTATGAGGGAATCAACCCAACAGGCTCATTCAAGGACCGTGGGATGACTCTAGCCATCTCGAAAGCCCTGGAAGGGGGGGCTCAGGCTGTAATTTGTGCATCCACCGGGAACACATCAGCCTCAGCCTCGGCCTATGGGGCAAGGGCAGGTTTAAAAGTTTTTGTCCTCATCCCTGAGGGAAAAATTGCAATGGGTAAATTGGCCCAGGCTATGATCCATCGGGCCACGGTGGTTCAGGTGGATGGGAACTTTGATGAAGCCTTAAAAATCGTTAAGACAGTTTCGGAGTGGTTTCAAGTGACACTGGTGAACTCGATTAATCCCTACCGACTGGAGGGTCAGAAAACGGCGGCTTTCGAGGTGTGTGATCATCTAGGACATGCCCCGGCCTATCACTTTCTGCCAGTGGGTAATGCCGGGAATATCATGGCCTACTGGAAGGGATACAAGGAGTATCAGGATCGAGGCAAGATTCATTCTCTTCCCCGAATGATGGGTTTTCAGGCAGCGGGAGCGGCTCCCATTGTCCTGGGACATGTGGTGGAGAAGCCCAGGACCATTGCCACGGCCATCCGGATCGGCAATCCGGCAAGCTGGAAGGGAGCGGTACAGGCGGCCCAGGAGTCTGGAGGGGAGATCAACCTGGTGACGGATGAAGAGATCATAGAGGCTTATCGGATGATCTCGGGGTTGGAGGGAATCTTTTGCGAGCCGGCCTCGGCAGCTTCGGTGGCCGGTGTGATCAAGATGAATCATACAGGTCTTTTGAGGGAGGGTGATTTGGTGGTGTGCACCCTCACAGGCCACGGACTCAAAGATGTGGATGTGGCGATGGGGGTGTATCAAAAGCCCATCACAGTCAAAGCTAATTTTGATGATGTGATCAAAGTGTTGGGATTTTAAGCGATTATGAAGTATCTTATGCTGGTTGGCGATGGGATGGGGGATCATCCTATCGAGAGTTTGGGAAGGCGTACCCCGCTTCAAGTAGCCAATATTCCCTATATTCATGAGCTTTCAAAACAAGGGCTTCTGGGATTGGTGAAGACCACCCCAGAGGGAATGACCCCGGGGAGTGATGTGACTCATTTGTCTATTCTGGGCTATGATCCCAGACAATGGACCGTGGCTAGGGCCCCTCTAGAGGCAGCCAGTCTGGGAGTTTCCCTAAACCCTGGGGATGTAGCCTTCCGATGTAATCTTGTTACTTTGAGGCAGGCTGGGGCAAAGGGTTATGAATTCGACAAGATCGGTCCTGGAACCATCTTGGAAGATTACAACGCATGCCATATCCCGACGGAGCAGGCTCGAGAACTTATTCATGATCTCAATGACCAGATGGGAACGGAGTCCATACAGTTCTATCCAGGTTTGAGCTATCGGCATCTCATGATCTGGGTTGGAGGGAAAGTACGCGTGAACTGCATACCGCCCCAGGATATGGTGGGCCAAAAGGTGATGGATTATCTGCCCAAGGGTGATGGCCAGCAGCTCCTCAAGGATATTATCATGGCCGCAGCAGAAATTCTTACACTGCATCCCATCAATGAAGAACGCAAGAAAGAAGGGCTTAAACCCGCCAATGGGATCTGGCTGTGGGGTCAGGGTAAACCCTTTAATCTCCCGAGCTTTACGAAGAAGTTCGGTGTGACCGGTGCTATCGTTGCGGCGGCGGAACTGATTAAGGGCATCGGTTCATCAGTGGGCCTGGAAGTTGTGGAGGTGCCTGGTGCAACGGGATATCTGGATACCAATTATGTGGGTAAGGCCCAGGCGGCTCTTAAGGCCCTGGAAAGCTGTGATCTGGTCCTTCTCCATGTGGAGGCCCCGGATGAGGCCAGCCATGAGGGTAATCTAGAGGCCAAGATCAGGGCCATTGAAGATCTAGACCGCAAGGTGGTGGGAACCATTGTGCAGGAGATGGGGCGTTTTGATGAGCTGCGGGTGCTGTTGTTGTGTGATCACCGCACCTCGGTCATGTCACGGCATCATACCCCAGACCCCGTCCCTTTCTTGATCTTTGAAAAATCCAAAGAGAATAAGATCAGACCCTCAGGGAAGGAGTATCACGAGGCGAGTGCAGAGTCTGCTGGTCAGATTTTTAACGATGGTACTCAGCTCATGAACTATTTTTTAAAAGGTGAGCGAGGCAATAAATAAATGTCGTTGATTGTACAAAAATACGGAGGAACTTCTGTCGGCAATATTGATCGGATCAAAAGTGTGGCCTCCCGGGTGGCTAAGACCCAGGCAGATGGGTGTCAGGTTGTGGTGGTGGTCTCGGCTATGGCCGGGGAGACCGATCGGCTTGCGAAGTTGGCCCACAAGGTGTCCAGCCAACCTGAGGAGCGGGAAATGGACCTTCTGTTGTCTTCGGGGGAACGGGTAACCAGTGCACTTCTGGCTCTGGCCCTTCGGGAACTGGGTGTGCCAGCCCAGGCCTTCACTGGGCGTCAGGTAGGCATCATTACGGACAGCACACACACCAAGGCCCGAATCGAGCGGATTGCCGCAGATCGAATTAGAGAGACACTGCGGGAAGGGGTCATTCCTGTGGTGGCAGGGTTTCAGGGTATCGATGAAAAATCGGATGTCACCACTCTGGGACGGGGAGGATCCGATCTGACGGCGGTTGCCCTGGCAGCGGCCCTAAATGCGGATTCTTGTGATATTTATACCGATGTGGATGGAGTTTATACCACTGACCCCAATATCGTTCCTGGAGCCAAGCGGCTGGAGAAGATCTCATACGAAGAGATGCTGGAGATGGCCAGCTTGGGGGCCAAGGTTTTGCAGTCGAGGTCAGTAGAGTTCGCGGCCAAATATAATGTCCCTGTCCGGGTGCTATCAAGCTTTAGTGACAGCCCGGGTACGCTGGTGACCAAGGAGGATCGTGACATGGAACAGGCGGTGGTGTCGGGGGTGACCTACGACAAGAATCAGGCCAAGATTACCATTATCGGTGTACCGGATCGGCCTGGGATTGCGGCTCGGCTCTTCAGCGGTATAGGCCAGTCTAGTATCGTGGTAGACATGATCATCCAGAATGTAAGCCAGGATGGACTCACAGACATCTCATTTACTGTGCCAAAGCCAGATTCTAAAAAGGCCCTGGAGATTGCTAAAAGCATCTCTAAGGAAATCGGGGCTCGGGGTGTGCAATTAACGGGGGATATCGCGAATGTCTCCATCGTGGGCGTGGGGATGAAAAGTCATGCGGGAGTGGCGGCCAAAATGTTTTCCTCTTTAGCCAAGGAGGGCATCAATATCATGATGATCTCGACCAGCGAGATTCGGATTTCTTGTATTATTGATGCCAAATACACCGAGCTTGCCGTAAGGATTCTGCATGATGCTTTCGAACTGGGGAAGTAGGTAAAGTATGCGTATTGTAGAGATTTACGATACTACCCTCAGGGATGGGGCGCAGGCCGAGGACATGGCCCTCTCGGTTGAGGATAAACTGCGCATCACAGAGAAATTGGATGAGTTGGGAATCCCCTACATCGAAGGCGGCTGGCCGGGTGCTAATCCCAAAGATACCGATTATTTCAAGGAAGCGAAGAAACTTTCCTTGAAACAATCGCAAATCGTGGCCTTCGGAGCCACCCGCAAGTCCTCTAACAAAGTGTCTGAAGACGCAGGGATCAAGGCTCTGCTGGCGGCTGAAACAGGGGTTGTGACCCTGGTGGGCAAGGCATGGGATTTTCATGTCAAGGAGGCCCTGGGGATTTCCCTTGAAAAAAATCTGGAGATCATTTCGGATTCTATTGCATATCTAAAGTCTAAAAAGAAAAAGGTCTTTTTTGATGCTGAGCATTTTTTTGATGGTTACAAAGCTAATCCTGATCAGGCCCTGGCCACCCTTCATCATGCCCAGGAAGCGGGCGCAGATTGCGTGATCCTGTGCGACACCAATGGCGGCACTATGCCGTGGGAACTGCGGGAGATATTTGCTAAAGTGACTCAGGAAATTAAAGTGCCCCTGGGGATCCATGCCCACAACGATGCAGAAATGGCCGTGGCCAACTCTTTAATGGCGGTAGAGCTGGGAGCAAAACAGGTCCAGGGAACCATCAACGGCCTGGGAGAGAGATGCGGTAATGCCAATCTCTGCTCCATCATCCCCAATCTTCAAATCAAACTTAAGATCAAGTGTCTGAGTGATGAACAACTGGCGCGTCTCAAGGAAGTATCTCGTTTTGTATATGAAATTGCGAACCTTACTCCTAACAAGCGGTTACCTTATGTGGGTGATGCGGCCTTTGCCCATAAGGGCGGCATTCATGTCCATGCGGTCAGGAAAAACCCCCTTACCTATGAACATGTCCGTCCCGATGCCGTGGGTAACCGACAACGATTTCTCATCTCTGACTATGCAGGCAAAAGTAGTGTCTTGCAAAAAGCTGCAGAATATCGTATTAAGATTACGGAGGATTCTCCTCAGCTTCACAAGATCCTGGAGTCCTTGAAGGAACTTGAAAATCAGGGCTTCCAGTTTGAGGGAGCGGAGGGATCCTTCGAGTTGCTGATCAAAAAGGCCACTGGTGACCATCGCAGATTCTTTGACCTAGTGGGTTTCCGTGTCATTGTGGAAAAACGCCAAGGACGGGAGGATCCCATCTCGGAGGCCACCATCATCGTTAAAGTCGGCGGTGAGTTGGAGCATACAGCCGCGGAAGGCAATGGCCCTGTGAATGCCTTGGATAACGCTCTTCGAAAGGCCCTGGAGAAGTTCTATCCCGCATTGAAGGATGTCAAACTATTGGATTACAAGGTAAGGGTCTTATCGGCCAGTGAAGGTACGGGCTCCCGGGTCAGGGTTTTAATCGAGTCCGGGGATAACCATGGGAAATGGGGAACAGTGGGTGTTTCTGAGAACATCATTGAGGCCAGCTGGCAAGCCCTGGTGGACAGTATCGAGTATAAATTGCTAAAGGGAGAACATCGACAGAAGTCAGGGAACAACGAATAGATGGGGAAAACTAGTCTCAAAACCAAATTCTCGCGCATCGATCCTTCGGGTCGCGCTCGAATGCGCTAGCGTGGAGGGGAGGAAAAGGGATGAGAAAGTCAGATATCGCGAATGAGATCTATGAGAAGGTGGGCATTTCCAAGAAGGAAGCGGCCCAGATCATGGAAATTATTTTGAATACCATTAAGGGGGTCCTTCAAAAGGGCGAGACGGTCAAGATCGCAGGATTTGGGAATTTTGTGGTCAGAAGCAAAAGGCCTAGAAAGGGCCGCAACCCCAAGACAGGAGAGGAAATCGGAATTACCCCCCGAAAAGTTGTGACTTTCCGGCCAAGCCAAGTATTTAAAAAATATATGAACGTGTGAGAGGATGAGTGCCGTGAGCAGAAAAGGTGACGGAAAAAGGGCTGCTGGCTCTGCCCTTCAATCTGCTGATACTCTGGCACAAGAAAAACTTTTTTATAAAATTGGAGATGTCAGCCGCCTGACAGGGCTTGAGCCCTATGTTCTCAGATACTGGGAGACAGAATTTCCCATGCTGAAACCCCGAAAGAACAGTGGAAGACAGAGGGTTTATCTTCGTAAGGACATTGATCTTATTTTGAAAATTAAGCAGATGCTCCACCAAGAGGGTTATACCATTTTGGGAGCAAAAAAGAAGCTGAAAGAAGATGATCCAAAGATGTCCAGGCAAAGCGCTCCGGAGATTCTGAATAAGGTCAGGACAGAGCTTCAGGATATCCTGAAGGATATGCGGAAAGTTTGAAGAGGTTTCCAAATCCATCGGGGCGTAGCGCAGCCCGGTAGCGCACTCGCTTGGGGTGCGAGTGGTCGGCGGTTCAAATCCGCCCGCCCCGATTTTTTTCGGAAGTTCTCTTTAGTCTTAAATTATTCTTGGGCTGCGAGGGGCAGCTTTTTTTATTAAGCGAGGATCTGGCTTTGCCAGTCCGAGCGCGGGGTGTGGGGGCATCGGAGCACGTTTCAGTTTGTGTTGGCGCACGGGCCCCCACAGATAAATGGGAAAAAAATCTATAAAGATTCTTGTGTCGAATGATGATGGGGTTCATTCTAAGGGGCTGCATGTTTTGGCTGCAGCTCTTAAGGCGTTAGGTGAAGTCTATGTGGTTGCCCCGGACCGGGAGCGCAATGCGGCAGGTCATGCCTTAACACTTCACAAGCCTCTTCGTGTGGAACAGCTTGAAGAGCGGGTCTACTCTATTAGCGGGACACCCACAGACTGCATCAATCTGGGGGTTCGCATTATGAAGGGCAAACCTCATCTGGTGGTAGCTGGGATCAATAAGGGAGAGAATTTGGGAGATGATGTGACCTATTCCGGAACGGTCTCTGCCTCCATGGAAGGTACGCTTCTGGGGATTCCTTCTTTTGCTATATCCTTGGCGGGTGAGGGGGATTATCACTTCGACACAGCAGCCCAGTTTGCCAAGCGCCTTGCCGCACAGATCTTAAAACAGGGCTTGCCGAAAGACACTCTGTTAAATGTTAATGTCCCCAACCTTTCCAAAGAAAAGATCCAGGGAGTCAAATTAACTTGCCTGGGGAAAAGGGCGTATGAGGATGTTATTGTAGAAAAAGTGGATCCTCGGGGAAAAAAGTATTACTGGATTGCAGGCAATCGAATTATTTTTGAAGGACGAAGTAATACTGATTTTCAGGCCCTTCAGGCAGGCAAAATCTCAGTGACACCACTCAAGCTTGATCTCACCGACTACGAGACCCTTGACCAGATCAAATCATGGGAATCTTTGTTATGATCCACTATGAACAGGCCAGGCAGCGCATGGTCAGTGAGCAACTCATCGCTCGTGGCATCAGGGACGAGCGGGTGTTGGAGGCAATGGGCAGGGTTCCCCGCCATCTCTTCGTGGACGAGAAGTCTCAGGAACGAGCCTATGACGACTGTGCCCTGTCGATCAGTGAAGGCCAGACCATCTCCCAACCTTACATGGTAGCCATTATGACTGAGGAACTGGAGCTCAAGGGTATTGAAAAAACCCTGGAGATTGGCACAGGCTCGGGTTACCAGACGGCTGTGCTGGCCTGTCTGTCTCAAGATGTCTGGTCGATTGAACGGTTGGAAAATTTGGCAGTTGCTGCGCAGAAACTTCTGGCCCGGCTTGAGTATTCCAACATCACCCTCCGGGTGGGGGATGGGACCTTAGGCTGGCCTGAAGAGGCCCCCTTTGATGCCATCTTGGTGGCGGCCGGCTCTCCCCATGTCCCAACTCCCCTGGTGGATCAATTGAAGATTTCTGGCAAGATGGTGATTCCTATTGGTGATCGAAAGAGCCAGACCTTGCACAAGATCGTCAAAACCGCTACAGGTGTCCAGGACGTTGCCCTAACCGGTTGCGTTTTCGTTCCATTGGTGGGCGCTCATGGCTGGAGATTAGAGGAAAAGGATGATCGAGGCGATTATTACCGCTCTCAGTGAGGCTGTGATATGGATCATTTCCAAGCTGGGCTATACAGGGATTGTGGTGAGTATGGCCATCGAGAGTGCCTGTATTCCTCTGCCTAGTGAGATCATCATGCCTTTTTCATCTGGAGGCATTGGCCTAAATACGTGAAGAGTGGTGAGTGAACGGATGTTGCGCATTTACAATACCCTGACAGGCAAAAAAGAAACGTTCAAACCACTTCGCCCTGGCCAGGTGCGGATGTATGTCTGTGGTGTTACGGTGTATGACCTCTGTCACCTGGGCCATGCCCGCAGCGCTATTGTCTTTGATATGATCCGGCGGTATTTTAATTATAAAGGCTATCGCGTGAAGTATGTGCGAAATTTTACCGATGTGGATGATAAGATCATCAACCGGGCCAACCAGGAGGGCAAGGGCTGGCAGGAAGTGGCTCAAAAATACACCCAGGAGTATTACCACGATATGGATCTTCTGGGAGTCCAGCCGGCGAATGTTGAACCCAAAGCCACAGAGCATATCTCCGAGATGATCCGGATCATTCAGGGCCTTCTCAAAAAGGAGATGGCCTATGTGGTGGAGGGGAATGTCTATTTCCGTGTGGCCCGGTTCTCCGGGTATGGCAGGCTTTCCAAAAGAAAGCTGGATGAGATGCTGGCTGGTGCCCGTGTGGAGGTGGATGAGCGTAAGGAAGATCCCCTGGATTTTGCCCTGTGGAAGGCCTCCAAGTCCGGAGAGCCTGCCTGGGAAAGCCCCTGGGTGCCTGGCCGGCCGGGCTGGCACATTGAGTGTTCGGCCATGTCAATCCGGCACCTGGGCAGCCCGTTTGATGTCCACGGGGGAGGCAAAGACTTGATTTTCCCGCATCATGAAAACGAGATTGCCCAGTCAGAAGGGTATACTGGAAAGAAGTTTTCCCGGTACTGGATCCATAATGGTTTTGTTACCATCGATCAGGAAAAAATGTCCAAATCTCTGGGAAACTTCTTCACCATCCGCGAGATCTTCCAGAAATCCAGTTATTCACAGACCGTCATGGCCGAGGTACTGCGCTATTTTCTGCTCTCCACCCATTATCGCAGCCCGATTGATTTCTCAGACCAGAGCTTGGAACAGGCACATGCGGGGCTTATTAATTTCTACATTCTGTTTCAGAAATTGGGAGAATGTGAGGCAAGAAGTGGAAAAGGTGATAAACAGTTAGAGAAAGCTCTCAAGACTTTTAAAACTGCTTTTGAGAAGGCAATGGATGATGATTTCAATACTGCTAATGCAATTGCGCAGTTGCAAAAACTTCGAGGGCAGATTAATCATGCACTTTCTCATGGGTTGTCAAAGAAGGTAGCGATGTTAGCAAAAAGAACCCTTCTCGACTACGGGAAGGTTTTTGGGTTTCTACAGATCCGGGATCTTTCACAGTGGAGTCCTGTTAGGGCAAAGTTTCAGGCGAGCGGTACATCACAGGTAAAATTTATAGGCCAAGGTATATTAGGGGATGAAACGGTTGCCAAGTTAGTGGCAGAACGCAATGAAGCGCGTAAGCGAAAAGACTGGGCCCGGGCCGATGCGATTCGAAAGCAATTGGCCGAGTCAGGAATTACCCTGGAAGACCGGCCAGACGGCACCACCCGGGTCAGAAGATAGTGAGAAGAAGATGTCTGAATTTCAAGAGACCCTGTATGGTGTCCATCCTGTCCTGGAATTATTGCGGGCCGGCAAAAGACCGCTGGATAAGCTTTATATCCTCAAAGGGCGTCGTGGAGAACAGGTGGATGAGATCATCCAACTGGCCCGAGCCCAGGGGGTGAGTCTTCATTTTGAATCTAAACCCGCACTGGATCGAGTTGCCAAAAGTGAAAAGCACCAGGGTGTGGTGGCCCTGGTTGCTGCGAAGGCCTACGATACTCCAGAAAGGCTCATACAGATTGCCCACGAAACGAATCAATCCCCGTTGGTTCTGTTGCTGGATGGGGTGGAGGACCCGCGTAACCTGGGGGCGATTGTCCGAACCGCTGAGGCTGCAGGAGTCCACGGCATTATTCTTCCCCGGCATCGGTCCGCAGGCCTGACGGGTACGGTCGATAAGGCCTCGGCAGGTGCCCTGGAATATTTGCCGGTAGCCCAGGTGGTCAATCTGAGCAGGGCGGTAGATGAGCTTAAAAAACAAGGCCTTTGGATCGTGGGGTTGGAACCTACTGCGTCCCAATCTTACACTGCATTGGACTATAAAGGCCCTATCGGCATTGTGGTGGGGGGAGAGGGAAAAGGTATTCGGGAAGGCTTGTTGAAGCACTGTGACTACCTTGTGTCGATTCCTATGAGGGGCCGGGTGGAGTCCCTCAATGTCTCGGTGGCGGTGGGTATTTTGCTGTACGAAATAGGCCGCCAAAGAGGATAGATCAAACTTATCATCCAGCAGAGTCTGTTATTTTATGACACAAGAATGGTATAATAAAAATTATAATAAATACAAATACAATGTCATATTAACCTCTAAAGAGAGGGAAAAATATGACAAAAACCAAGAACGAGCCCGCCCGCAAACGCTCCAAGAAAGCCTCTCCCGAAGAGGTTTGGGGAAAGATGATCGATCTCGCTTCTTCACAGAAAAAGATTCCATACACATTTTCTGGGAATTTCAAGGAAAACGACCTCATTGATCATTCCACCTTTGGGCTGGGTGTGGTCACCCAGCTCCTACCCGGTGATAAGATTCAGGTTGTTTTTAAAGATGGCGAGAGAATTCTGATCGCCAGGCGTTAAATTCCATTCAGTAGCTCAGTCTCAAAAAACCAACCCATAATATTCCCAGCGAAACCTTGGTTAGAATGTCACTTCATACCTTACGACCCAGATTTACTTTTTTCTATTTATCTCGTATAATGACTTGGCAATCGCCCAGAAAAACCCTGTTTTAAAATTGGTTCTATGCGGGAGAAGAGTAGAATGGATGATCGTAAGGTTGGTGGTGTCCACGATTGGATTCATACCTTGGAGTGGCTTGAGAAGTGGGGCTATCTCACGGCTGGTCTGAGTTTCTTGCTGCTTGGAATGGTAAGTTTTACCTCTGCCTGGTATGATTTTTTTCTCACTATGCGGTTAGGAGTCCTTCGTGCCGCTCTTGTCTTGACCAATGAGCTTCTGTTTGTGGTGATCTTGTTGGAGCTTTTCAGGACGGTCATTAATTTTCTAAAGTCTCGAGTGGTTACCTTGGAGCCATTTCTGTATATTGGCATCATTGCCGGGACACGTCGGATTTTAATGGGGAGTGCTCATGTAACCAACTTGGAAACCGTGACAGATCTAGCCTTTAATCGCTACCTCTGGGATATTGGCATGAATGTGCTGATTGTTCTTGGATTAGTCCTGGCAGTTTTTATGTATAATTGGAAGGGTCGGCCGCAAGAGAAATCTATGTAAGGCTTATTCTTGAACAGCCTTAACATTAGGATCAGCGCTTGAATGAGTGATAACTTAAGACAAAAGCTTATTCTCGCACACCCGACCCTTCGGGTCGTGCTCGAATGCGCTAGCGAGGTGAGGAGGGAAGTACAATGAAGATCAGACCATTGCACGATTGGGTGGTAATACGGCCTGGCAAATCCCAAGATCGAACTGCTGGAGGGATTGTGATTCCGGATGTGGCTAAGGAGAAACCCCAAGAGGGTGAGGTCTTGGCTGTGGGAGAAGGACGTTTTGAGAAGGATGAAAAGGGTAAGTCCAAGGAGAAGGAAAGTAAGTTTATTAAAACCATCCTCAAACCGGGGGATCGGGTCATGTATGAAAAGTACTCAGCCAGAAAGGTCGAGGTGAATGGGGAAGAACTGGTCATGGTACGTGAAGAAGAGGTCCTGGGCCGGTTTGAGTAAAGCATAAAGCGAGCATCGGGCTTTGCCCGTGCGAGCGCGGGGTGTGGGGGCATCGGAGCACCTTTTAGCTTGTTTTGGCGCACGGGCCCCCACATTAGTGAAGTCAAGGAGGCCAACATGGATATTCAACGCACCCAATATTTCTCCATTGCAGTAGAGGATAAACCTGGGGAACTGGCCCGTTTTGCAAGAAAGATGAAGGCGGCCAACGTTAATCTCTCTGGAGTGTGGGGATTTGGTATAGGTCAGAGTAAGGCCCAGATCTTTGCGGTACCGCAGGACGTAGAGAAGTTCAAACAAGCCGCCAAAGCGGGGGGATTGAGTATTAAAGAAGGAATGTGCTTCCGACTGGCGGGAGAAGATAAAGTGGGAGCCCTCCTGGACATCCTGGAACGTGTGGCCAGCGAAGGAATTAACCTGCATGCTGTGGATGCCTTGGCCCTAGAAGGTCGTTTCGCAGCCTACATCTGGGCCCAAGATAAGGATGTGGAGAAGCTGGACAGGCTCTTAAAAGGTTAGAGGTTCAATGTCAAGAAATAAGAAGGGAATCCTTTTATTCTCCCTTCTGCTAGGGACCTGTAGTCTATCCGGTGTGAGTTTTGCCGATGATCTGACTACGAAAAAACATGAGGCTTATGAGCATAACCGTGCTGGGATGGCGAATATGTCTATGGCTCGCTTTGAGGAAGCGATTACAGAATTTAATCAGGCAGCGGCTCTTCTCCCGGACTATCAGATCCAGGGCCGTCCACTGATCTACACCCCCATCTTTATGGCTGGCTGGGCCTATGAGAAGATTGGCCGTTTAAATGAAGCCTGCCACAATTATCGAAAGTTTCTAGAGATTGCCCCGCCCGAAATGGTGGAGGAAACCAAGGCCCAACACGCCCGAGAAGTTCTGGAGCAGTGCTGTCACTAATAAGGTTTAGGATATTTTCGGGTCGATTTTTCTAGAAGCAGTAGAATCCACAATCTTTGCCTGTCTGTTCTCGCCGTTATGTCGATAGCCTGTGAAAATATCAAATTTGACCCCTGAAATGGGGCGTAGCTGAGTGACACGGAAGATCAGATTCTGCATGGAGAGAGCTTCCACCTCGCGGACTTCCTTCAGCTTAGGAATGAAAAACAAGACCCAGATCAGGCGTAGACATCCTGAAATCAGAAATAACAGGGGAAGATTGGAAATAAAAGTATGCTGTAAAACCCCCAGCTGAAGTGTGGGGGAAAGGTATAAACTCAACCAGCCACCTAGAGAGGCCCCCAGAAAAACTGCAGAGGCATTCATGGTGTTGTAGACGGCCACTGCCTTTGCCCGTTGTGGAGGTTCCACGGTATCAAAGATGAAGTTACTCATACTTAAGCTAAACCCTGCCCAGATCATTCCCCCGATGATTTGAATGCTGATAATATATTGGAAATCCGTGGAAAAAAGCCACAGCATCGGGAGAAAGGGTAAGCCAAATCCAGTAAATGCCAGTATCCGTTTATTACCAAATTGATCGGCAAATCTTCCCCAGTAATGCATAGTCAGAAACTGGACCAGGACCGTGGTGGCCGAGGCCGCCATGAACTGGAGATAGGTGAAATGCAGGTCCCGGAGCATATAGGCTGAAAAGAATGGGGAAGCAATCATGATGGCAAAGTGCATACCGGCCGTGTAATAAACAAAGACCATAAAATTAGAATGGCGGTGTTGGCGGAAGAAATCCAGGATCCGGACATCCGAGTTGGAGTCAACATGATAAGGAGGTTCGATCATACGGGATAGATAGTAGACAGAAGTAAGCCTGGCTGCCAACACAGAGGAGAAAAGTATAAAGAATCCCCACCAGGGATGGAAAGTCCGTTCGGCATAGTGAAGGATGAGTCCCCCAAGACAAAGTGCAGCAAACGAGGCAATGCTGTTATATTTACTGCGAAGTCCAAAGTAGCTTCCCCGAGTGGCCGGGGGAACCAAATCTCCCATCAGGCTGTTCCATGCAGGAGTGGCAAAATTCCCAGCCAGAAAGTAGGCCGTGGCACAGAGGATGACCAGAGTAGCGGCATGGTTTGGGAATAGAAATGGAAGACACAAGAGGGGAATCCATATCAGAGCCTGAAGTCCTGCCCCCATCAGGATGACTTTTTTACGTTTTTGCAAGCGATTTAAGACTTGAACCGAGACAAACTGAAAACAGGCACCCAGAAGTAGTGGGACGGATGCCAATAGACCAATCTGGGTGTTGCTGGCGTTTAAAAATATAGCGAATGGGCTCAAGTAACACTCGCCGGCCCCTTGCTGGATAGAGGCAAAGACGCCATCACGTATGGAGTAGGATAGGCTCTGTTGGGGTTGAAGAACCGCGCCTTCTTGGCCTGTGGCGGAAGCGGAAGTTCTTCGATCCGAGCAGAGAGAAGCATCTTTCGATTCGCTCGCTTGCGCTCGCTGTGCGGGTCCATTCTGTCTTGATCGACTCATTTGTTTACTATTATACACGATCCACTACTCGCTCGCCTTGCCCGCTGGGTAGATCCCCATGGGGATTTACTAACAAGCAGTGGACAGAGAGTCGAGCGGGGTGTTAGAATAAGCCAAGGTGCAGGAAAGATTTCAACTAGTACAATTGAGGGTCTCCCAGATTATCCAGGAGACCCATGATGTGAAAACCTTCCGCCTGGGAACGAGTTCTCAGATACCCTTTGAGTTTCTTCCCGGCCAATTTATTGTCCTCGCTTTTGAAATCTTTGACCCAACTAAAGGTCGTTCTATTCACAAAAACCGGGCTTTTTCAATCTCATCCTCTCCTACGGAGAAGAACTATCTAGAAATCACGGTTAAGAAAACCGGTCGGATCAGCACTTACCTGCATGAAGTTGTCAAGGAAGGGGATCTCCTCACCATTAAAAACCGCTCCGGGGAGTTTTATTTTCAGGAAGGCCTTTCCGATGAATTGGTCTTGATTGCTGGGGGAACGGGGATTGCCCCTTTGATGAGTATGATCCGATATGTGACTCAGCGGAAATTCCCCCTGAAGATTACCTTGCTTTATAGCAACAAGATCCCAGAGGATATTATCTTCTATAAAGAGATCCAGGGCCTGGAGTCCTGCCATTCCAATTTTCGATGTATCCATATCATGACACGGCCAGAAGGTGGCGACTGGAAGGGACCCACCGGCAGGATTAATCAAGAACTGTTGGAACAGAGTATCTCCAATAAACAAGCCCTGTTCTATATCTGTGGTCCCAAGGCCATGATCCAGACGGTAGTAGAACTCCTAAAGGGTCTAAAGGTAGATCATTCCCGTATTAAAATCGAAAAGTGGGATTAAGTTAGGGCCCAATCTCCTCTTTAATCTTCTTTTCCTGATCTTTCTCCATTTGTCGAATGATATCAGCGCGTCCACGAGCTGGAGAAACCTGGTTTTCATCCGGCTGTTGGATTAAGGACTGTGTCAGAGTGAGATAGCTTAGAGTAGATGTTGTGATTAGGATCAGAATTAAGACCAATCGAAATAGGATCCTGGGGAAAGAATTGGCGGTCGATGACTTAAACAGTAACACATAAAGGGTGCCCAGGCTGAAAAGTGATAGACTGATACCCGAGATGAGCCGTTCCAGAATAGACATGCTCATTACAAAATCCTCAATCCTGTATTTTTGAAATTTAATCCAAAGATTGAGAGTCTGCCAAAACCCGCTAGGTGAGGTCATTTCTTTGACAATTGGCCGATACTGATCTCTCTGGGACGGCGGAACCTTATCTAGGGAATCGGTATAGGCAGGCGTCCCCTGTTCATCAATGTATTGGTAGACCTTATCCAAACCCTCGGCTGGCTGGGCAAGCAGGTAAAGGCATCCTAAAATGACTAACAGTTGCTTCATGAGCTTTTAATTGTATTGTCTTTTGAGTGGAAAGATACCTCTTTAACTGTAGCAGGGGATGTCTAAGCGGTCAAGGAGTTTAGGGAATAGATATAAGCCAATTGGGGAAAATAAAAAGGGACGTTCCCAGAAGGGGGAACGTCCCTTTAATCACTAGGAGAGAGATTCTATTATTTTTTGCCTTCCTGTACTGAAATTGAATTGGCGTGACCCATGTCGTTTACATCGGCCATCACTTTTGCACCGATCTTAAGTTCACCGGTCTTCTTGGTGCTTTTGGGATCCACATGGATTGAATGGACTTTTCCTGCACTGTCCTTCACCTCTATCATCTCACCGGAAATCTTCACAACCTCACCGGTGACATTCCCCTCATTCTTGGCCCCCATTTCCTCACTCCCTGCAAGCCCTACACCACTAAAAGCCACGACTAGGAGGAGACATCCAAGCAAGCCTAGCAGTTTCTTCATAAGTATTCACCCCCTCTCATCTACTCATATTGTTGTGTTATGACTGGTCACTGATTTTAGTGTGCTAGTATGCCAGGGCGTGATAGTTTTGTCAAGTTTTAGGGGTGATTCATGGAAATAGGCTTCAGTATAAGGAGAAAAGAAAATAATAACAGGAGGTTATCTAACAGAGGCGGCCATTTTTCTCAAGTACTGATCGATTCCTTTGGCTGCGTCACGGCCTTCCCGGATGGCCCACACAATCAGGGAGGCACCACGTTTCGCATCCCCGCAGGCAAAGACCCCTTCCGCATTGGTCATGTAGTTCTCATCTACAGCCGTATTACCGCGGGGATCCAGTTTGACTCCCAGGTCGGTGAGCAACCCTTCTTTAACTGGGCCGGTAAAACCCATGGCTAACAGAACCAAGTCCACGTCAAGTTCAAAATCTGTACCAGGCATTTCCACGAACGATGGGCGTCCTTGATCGTCTTTCGTTAATTCCACCTGCACAGCATGGAGCTTTATCACCTGTCCGTCCTTGCCTGAAAAGCGTTTCGTGGAGACACTCCATTCCCGTTTGCATCCTTCCTCATGGGCGTGGGAGCTTCTCAGTTGCATCGGCCAGAGAGGCCAGGGGGTAGAATTGGCCCTGTTCGGGGGAGGCTGGGGTAGTAATTCGAATTGAGACACCTCAATGGCACCCTGGCGGTGAACCGTTCCCAGACAATCAGAACCGGTATCCCCACCGCCGATGATCACAACCCGTTTGTCTTGAGCAGAAATGCGCTGGGAGGGATCTATCCTGTCCCCGGCATTGATCTTGTTTTGCTGGGTTAGGTATTCCATGGCCATATGAATACCCCTTAATTCACGTCCAGGAACGGGAAGATCCCTGGCCACTATGGCCCCTGTCGCAAGGCAGAGGGCATGAAAATTCTTACGGAGCTCATCCGCCGTAATATCTTTACCTACATGGACATTGGTTTTAAACTGCACTCCCTCAGCCCGCATCTGATCCAGACGACGATCAATGACCCATTTCTCCATCTTGAAGTCGGGGATTCCGTATCGGAGTAGTCCACCGATGCGGTCATCTCTTTCAAATACAGTGATAGAATGTCCGGCCCTAGCCAACTGCTGTGCAGCAGCCAAGCCAGCCGGGCCGGAACCGACCACGGCCACCTTCTGACCGGTCAGTTTCTCGGGAACAATGGGCGTGACCCATCCCTGGTCAAAACCCCGATCAATAATATTCCACTCAATGACCCGGATGGAAACAGGGTCGTCGATAATTCCCAGCACACAGGCTGATTCACAAGGGGCTGGGCACAGCCTCCCCGTAAACTCAGGAAAATTGTTAGTAGAGTGGAGCATCTTGAGGGCATCTATCCATCGCCCTTGGTATACCAAATCATTCCAGTCTGGGATCATGTTCTGGACCGGGCAACCATAATTACTTTGGCAAAACGGCACTCCACAGTCCATACACCGAGCCCCTTGAGACTTGAGTTTCTCCTCGCTAATCGGCTCGTAAAATTCCTTCCAATCTTTTACACGCAATTCAACTGGCCGCCGTTTAGGGCCTTCCCGTTGAGCTTTGAGAAAACCTTTAGGATCACCCATGGATCGCCGCTTTCTTTGCTAATGATTGCTTCTTTTGCATCTGTCTCTGGGCCAAGACCTTCTTATACTCTACTGACATGACCCTAACAAACTTGGGCAACATCACTTCCCAATTTTTGAGGATCTTCTTGGCCTTGGTACTGCCTGTGTATTGGGCATGACGCTCGATCATCCCCCGAAGCAGTGCCTGATCCGTCTTGTCTCTTATAGGCTCCAGTTCCACCATGCTGAGATTGCAACGCCGTTCAAAGCCGCCATCTTCATTGAGAACAAAGGCCACGCCCCCGCTCATCCCGGCAGCAAAGTTGCGTCCCGTCTTGCCTAGAACTACCATTACCCCGCCCGTCATATATTCACAGCCATGATCACCGACCCCTTCCACGACAGCATGAACTCCGGAGTTACGCACACCGAACCGCTCGCCTGCCATGCCGTAAAAGTAGGCCTCTCCCGCAATGGCACCATATAAGGCCACGTTACCGATGATGATTGTCTCTTCTGGGATGAAGTTTGAACCTTTGAGAGGCAAGACTACGATCCGGCCGCCAGACATCCCTTTCCCTAGATAGTCGTTGCTCTCTCCTTCAAGGGTTAAGGTCACTCCTTTAGCCAACCATGCACCAAAACTCTGCCCTGCTGTTCCAGTGAATTTAAAGTGGATCGTGTCAGGGGGAAGTCCTTCCATACCGTATCGCTTCGCAATCTCTCCGGAGAGCATGGCCCCCACCGTCCTGTGAACATTTCGAATGGGAAGGGATACCTCTACCTGTTGTTTAGACTCCAAAGCCGGCCTTGCCAGCTGAATCAGCTTATGATCCAGGACTGCTTCCAAGCCGTGATCCTGGCGTTCCACACACCGTGTGAAGATTTCTGGCGCAACTTTCGGCCTCTGGAGGATGCTGCTGAGATCCAGCCCACGGGCCTTCCAGTGATCGATCACCTTTTTTGCCCGAATCTTGTCCACCCGACCGATCATCTCTTCAAATTTTCTAAAGCCGAGTTGGGCCATCAGTTCTCGTACTTCTTCAGCAACAAAAAAGAAGTAATTCACCACATACTCCGGCTGTCCCAAAAACTTTTTCCGCAAAGCGGGGTCGTGGGTTGCAATTCCCACTGGGCAGGTGTTGAGATGACACTTGCGCATCATGATGCAGCCTTCCACGATGAGAGGAGCAGTAGAGAAGCCAAACTCTTCAGCCCCTAAGAGGGCTGCGATCACCACATCCCGTCCAGTCTTCATCTGCCCGTCCGTCTCGATTTTCACACGGCTCCTGAGGTTATTTAGGACCAGGGTCTGCTGAGTCTCGGCCAGTCCCAGTTCCCAGGGAATACCGGCATATTTAATCGAACTGAGTGGAGAGGCCCCGGTTCCACCCGAGTCGCCGGAGATTAAGATCTTGTCGGCACGGGCCTTGGCTACGCCGGCCGCAACGGTCCCAACGCCCACTTCGGCCACCAGTTTGACCGAGATATCGGCATTGGGGTTAACATTTTTAAGGTCATAAATTAACTGCGCCAGATCTTCAATGGAATAGATATCGTGATGGGGTGGGGGAGAAATAAGCTGCACACCGGGTGTGGCATACCGAAGTCGGGCGATGGTTTCATCCACCTTGTGACCTGGTAGCTGTCCTCCCTCTCCCGGCTTTGCGCCCTGGGCCATTTTAATCTGAAGCTCTTTGGCATTCACCAGATAGTGAGTGGTCACCCCGAATCGGGCAGAGGCCACCTGCTTAATGGCGCTGTTCTTGGAGTCTCCATTGGGCAGCGCAGTGAAGCGTTCCGGATCCTCGCCACCTTCACCAGTGTTACTCTTGCCCCCAATTCGATTCATGGCAATGGCCAGTGTTTCATGGGCCTCCTTGCCCAAAGCACCAAAGGACATCGCCCCTGTGGTGAACCGTTTAACAATCTCGGAGGTTGGCTCCACCTCTTCCAGAGGTATGGGTGTCGGTAAGGTTTTGAGCTCAAACAGTCCACGAATGTTAGAACGGGACTTGCTTTCATCATTGACAATCCGACTGAAGTCTTTATAAGTTTCATAACTTTTGCTTTGAGCGGCATGCTGGAGCTTGGCAATGGTTTCTGGATTCCAGTTGTGATGTTCCCCCTGGATTCGATAGTGGTACTCACCCCCAAACTCAAGCTGGCGCATTGGGCCGGTGCTGTGCGAGATAGCATGCCGTCGAAGGGTTTCTTCTGCTAGAGTTTCTATCCCGATTCCCTCGATTCGAGAGGCCGTCCCCGTGAAATATCGGTCAACCAGGTCATGGTTTAATCCAATGGCCTCAAAGATCTGGGCCCCACAATAACTCTGAACCGTTGAAATACCCATCTTTGAGAAGATCTTTAAAAGTCCTTTGTTGATGGCCTTAATGTACTTGGCTTCTGCCGTGGCCTCATCAATTCCCTCCGGCAGGTAGCCGTCCCGTACCATGTCGGTGAGTGTTTCAAAGGCCAGATAGGGATTCACTGATCCTGCGCCGTAGCCGATCAGGCAGGCAAAATGATGGACCTCGCGGGGTTCCCCGCTCTCCACGATGAGGCCCACCTCGGTGCGAGTACATTCCCGGATAAGGTGGTGGTGTACCGCCGAAATGCCCAAGAGGCTAGGAATCGGGGCCCACTCTGCACTGACACCACGATCGCTCAAGATAATGAATTTATATCCCGTCTTGATGGCCTCCGAGGCCTGATGGCATAGTTCTTCCACGGCAGCGGCGAGGCCCTTTGGCCCCTTGGCTACCGGAAACAGCATGGGTAAGGTGATGGTCTTAAAATAGCCATCAGCAATTGTTCGGATCTTTTCAAGATCTGCATTGGTCAGTATGGGTTGGGAGACCCTGATCCTCCGGCAGGACTCCGGCATTTCACTGAGCACGTTTGCTTTCGGCCCGATGCTGGTGACGAGGGACATGACCAGTTGCTCCCGAATGGGGTCAATGGGAGGGTTGGTCACCTGGGCGAAGAGCTGCTTGAAGTATTTAAAAAGCGACTGGGGTCGTTCCGATAGCACTGCCAGGGGTGTATCGGTACCCATGGAGCCCACCGCCTCCTCACCCGTTACAGTCATAGGAGTCATCAGCATTTTGAGCTCTTCGATGGTATATCCAAAAGCCTGCTGACGCTGGCGAAGGGTGACATGGTCGGGCTGAAGTAGGTTTAATGGCTCGGGCAGGTCTTCAATATTAATCCGATTAGCTGCCACCCATTGACGATAGGGTTTGCGCGAGGCGATGTTGGCCTTGATTTCTTCATCGCTGATGATGCGGCCTTGCACCGTGTCCACTAGGAACATCTTACCGGGCTGAAGCCGACCCTTGGTTAAAACCTCCTCGGGTTTCACCGGCAGGACGCCAGCTTCGGAGGCCATCACGGCCAAGTCATCGTGAGTGACTAAATAACGGCAGGGCCGCAGACCGTTTCGATCCAGGGTGGCTCCGATTAATTTGCCATCTGTGAACAGAATTGCTGCCGGCCCATCCCAGGGCTCCATCATAGCCGCATGGTACTCATAGAAACCCCTGATGTCCAGATCCATGTCTGGGTTACCGGACCAGGCTTCGGGAATCATCATCATCACGACATGAGGCAGGGATCGTCCACCCATTGCCAGAAACTCCAGGGCATTGTCAAAACAGGCAGAATCACTCTGCTCTTCATAGATGATGGGGAAAAGCTTGCTGATATCCTCACCAAACAGGTCGGAGAATAACCGACCTTGGCGTGCCCGCATCCAGTTGATATTTCCCTTCAGGGTGTTAATTTCCCCATTGTGGCAGATGTAGCGGTATGGATGGGCACGGGCCCAAGTAGGAAAAGTATTGGTAGAAAAACGGGAATGGATCATGGCCAAAGCGCTCACCACGCTGGTGTCGGCTAAATCCGGGTAGAAAAGGGGAATTTGGTTTGGGAGTAACAGGCCCTTGTACACAATGGTATTGGTCGACAGGCTAGTGATATAGAAAGAGGCGCGGTCTGAAATGGCTGAAGCCAGAATGGCATTTTCCATGCGCTTTCTAATGACGTAGAGTTTTCTTTCGAACTGGGCCTCATTTAAGATGTCTCGAGCGATGAAAAACTGGCGAATGTAGGGTTGGCAATTTCGGGCAAGATCTCCCAGATGGGCATCCTTTGCGGGTACACCCCGCCAACCCAAAAGCCTCTGGCCCTCTTCCTGGACGATCTTTTCCATGAGCAGTTCACATTGGCGGCGCTGTGTGGGATCTCTGGGAAGAAAAACCATTCCTACCCCGTATTCACCTGATCCTGGAAGCTGCAGGCTGATCTCTGCGCAGGCCCTCTTAAAAAATTCATGAGGGATTTGAATAAGAATACCGGCCCCATCCCCCGTACAGGGATCACACCCCACTGCACCTCGGTGGGCCAGATTCTCTAGAATCTGGAGACCTTTTTTAATGATATCGTGAGATTTATGACCCTTGATATTGGCCACAAACCCGATACCGCAGGCATCCTTTTCATACTGGGGATCGTAGAGGCCCTGCTTGGAAGGAAGTCCTTTGCTATGGGGAACCATGGGGAATTGAAACTCCTTTCTCCTAATAAGTTTCCTCGGTCAACTCCTTATCCTTGAACACATCCCGGAGCAGTGCATATCTTTCACCAAATTTTCTGATCAGATCTTTTTCAAATCGTTTTACAATCTTAGTGATATAGACATCGTGCTTCACATAGTCCTCGGCCAGGGTGGCAAATCCTTTGTTCTGACTCCAGGCCCCCTCTGTCGTGCCCTCATGGCTGATACTTCCCATCAAGACTTGGTGCGAGTCCACCACCAGGACAAATCCTCGCCCTCCCTGTTCGGCATAGAGGGTGTCCTCGATAGGATGATGATAGATTTGGCCCACCCACTTTTGTGGTAAGCCAAAATGGACCAGGGCGATTCGGACATTCCGCTCCTCGGCCTTTCGTAAGGTCCCTTCCAGCCTTTCCAGTTCCTCTGGCCACAATGAAGTCAAGATAATCTTCTGAGCTGACTCGATCATGCGAGTGGCCTTATCGATCAAGTGTTCGTAGTCCGAAATATTCCAGATATAGCCCAATTCTTGATCCCTGTTCAGTTTTAGAAAGTCCCCCTTTAAAGAGTCTACAAGTCCTTTCCGAGTGCTGAGATACTGGTTCAATACCTCCTCAGGATTCATCGGAATATAGCGCTTGGTCTTGGCATGATCTTCATTCAGGGGGTAGATGATGCGCTTTTCTAGAAGTTTACCCAGAACTTCATAGATTTTAGAGGTAGGTACTCCGGAGGCCTTGGCGATCTCGTAAGCCGTGGAAGGATGCTCCTTGGTGAGGGCAATATAGGCTTTAGCCTCGTATCCTGAAAGCCCCAGTTCTAATAGTTTTGCGATAACGCTTTTCATTTATCTGTGGGGGCCCGTGTGCCTACACAAAAACCAAGGTGCTCCGATGCCCCCACATCCCGTGGTTGATCAGAGATGACTACTACAGTAGTTAGTAACATAAAAGCTCTGATCATGTCAAGAGGAATTTACGGTAGATCTAATCGTTCTAAGAAGAAGTCTATGGATCATGAGTGTGAAAATTTGGGGTGGAAATCGGAAAAGTTTTGCTTATCTCCAGGGTCTCCTTCTCTGATCTAAATGATCAAAACCTCACATTACTAAAGCTATATTATTACAAAGGTTGATATTTATCGTGGTGGCTTAAAATTTGCATAAAGTTTAAGTGCAGGATTGCGGCCAGACGTAATAATTCTAGAAAAGGAGATGGTAGGCATGCGAAAGATTGCTGTAGCTGCTAACGATGATTGTACGATTGCTGAGTACATTGATAATCCCCCCTCGGTTGTGGTGTATGAGGTGAATGAAACAGGGGTTGTCAGTAGAACGGTGCGGTATTATCGGCAGGATATCTTTGAGGTGTTGAATGATTGTGACACGGTCGTGGGCAGAAAATGTAGTGATACCCTCAAGGAACAGCTTTCTTCAAAAGGACTGACCCCGGTTCTTATTGAGGAGGAGTCCGCAGATATCGCTGTGGGAAAGATCATGAAAATTGACCAAGACATGCAGCGGAAAGTGGATCAGACCTGCCGCCATTGAAGGCCAAAGAATATCTGCTTGTTTTTTAAGGCCCGTTCGTCGGGCCTTAAATATTTCCTCACCTTTACTGCTGGACAAGATTAATGAGAATGCCCAGCAGGCTTGCGAAGAGTAGGATTAGGCCAATTGAGACTTCAAGCCGGCTATTAGAGATTGTATTCTTAATTTTTCCCTGATTCGTTTCCATTTTTATTTTTTCCAACCTGGGCCACCGAGATCAGGAATGATGCACTCCATGCTCGGAAGAGCCCAATATTTTGTTGACTTTAAGTATATCACTCCCTCCTAGTTTGTCAATTTGCTCCTTAGGCCTTTAGTGGTATGGGATTCTCATGGCTTAGGGCCCAGAAAAGTGTTTGACTTTATGGAATTTAGCCATTAAACTATTGGTTTGTATTAACCCATTACCCTAAAACCCAAACAGCAATATGGACAATACGAAAGATTATGATATGGATAGTAACGGTCGAAAAACCGGGGTCTCAGAAAATGAGCTTCTTGAAGGTGTGAAAAAGGGGCCGTTGCCCAGGCATGTGGCCATTATTATGGATGGGAATGGGCGGTGGGCCGAACAACGCTTTCTTCCTCGGGTGGCGGGACACCGAGAGGGGATTCATTCCGTCCGAGAGGTGATTTCCCTGGCCCGCGAACTCAAAATAGGGTTTCTGACGATCTATGCTTTCTCCCTTGAAAATTGGCGCCGCCCACAGGATGAAATCGATGAATTGATGACTCTGCTTGAGACCTATCTCACAAGAGAAGTAAAGACACTCATGGAGCATCAGATTCGGTTTCGAACCATTGGTCGAACAGAGCAGTTACCCAACTCGGTCACCCGCCTAATTAGAAAAGTGGAACAGCAGACAGTCCAGAATAAAGAAATGATCCTCACAGCCGCGCTTTCTTATGGAGGCCGTGCCGAGATTGTGGACGCCGCTGCCCGGATGGCCAAGGACATCGAGGCAGGCCAGATCTCTGCAGAAAAGATTGATGAGGCTATTTTTGCAAGGTATCTTTATACCGCTGACCTTCCTGAGCCCGACCTGATGATCCGAACGAGTGGTGAGACCCGGATCAGTAACTTCCTGCTCTGGCAGCTGGCCTATACCGAGCTATATTTCACCAAGATCCTCTGGCCGGATTTCCGAAGAAAGGATTTCTTGCTGGCGCTGCATGATTATCAGCAGCGAGAGAGGCGGTTCGGTCTGGTTAGAGAGCAAATCCGCAGGGAGGGTGGGTGAAGGGCCATTTGGGAAGACTCATCACGGCGGTGGTGCTTCTTCCCGTCCTTTATCTGATCATCAGGCATAGCCATCCATTTGGTTTCTTTATCCTGGTCGCAGGAGGAATATTGATCAGTCAGTACGAATTTTATCGTTTTTATTATCCCCAAGATCATCTTATGAAGATTTTTCTGGGGATGGTACTTGGATTTTTTCTCTCCTTGAGTTTTTACCTTGAAGAATTCCGCCTGGCACTAAACCTACCACTCCTTGTCTTGACCTTGATTACGGTTTGTGCCATGCTGATTTCCCTTTTTACCGTGCGAGAGATAAAAACTGCCCTGACCGAGTCAGCCGTGTTGCTGTTTGGAGTAGTATATGTCAGTTTGTTGCTTTCCCAATTGTTGCTTCTGCGAGGACTTGCAGGCGGAGAAATTCTTGTCCTCTTCGTGATGGGGATGACCTGGCTGGCGGATGCGGGGGCCTACTATGTCGGATGGCTGATGGGGAGACATCCTCTGGTCCCCAGGATCAGCCCCAAAAAGACGATTGAAGGGGCGGTAGGTGGATTGGCATTTAGCGTGCTGGGCAGTCTTGGAGCCAAGTTCTGGTTCCTGCCTAACCTTTCAGTCGGCGACAGTGTCTTTCTGGGTGTCCTTTTGGGGGTGGTCGGGCAACTGGGTGATTTAGTGGAGTCTTTGTGGAAAAGGAGTGCTGGTGTTAAGGACTCCAGTACGCTGTTAATAGCCCACGGGGGAATAATGGACAAGGTGGACAGCTTAATGTTTACTGCCCCCGTGTTTTATTATTACCTCGTCCTGGTAAAGGGCTGGCCCGCTAACTGATCCCTACAGATTGAGGGAGGAGTCATCTATGAAAAAATTACTCATCTTTGGCTCTACAGGATCCATTGGAACAAACACCCTGGATATTGTGACTCAGTTTCCTGAAACTTTTCAGGTGGTAGGTTTGACAGCAGGTTCGAACAGTGATAAGCTGGAGCGACAAATACATGAATTTAGGCCACGAATTGTTTCCTTGGCTAGTGAGTCGGCCGCAACCGATTTAAGAAAGCGATGCCGCAATCTGGAAGTGGAAATCCTGTGGGGTCTGGAAGGCGCCATTGCGGTGGCCACCCACCCCGAAGGAGACTTGGCGGTGTCAGGAATCGTGGGGGCGGCAGGGCTGGTTCCGACGCTATCGGCCATTAAAGCAGGTAAGAATGTGGCCCTGGCTAATAAAGAGACACTGGTGATGGCCGGGGAACTGATCCAGAAAGAGGCTATGCACCATGGGGTCAAGATCCTACCGGTGGATAGTGAGCACAGCGCAGTTTTTCAAGCCTTGGCGGGGCACCGGCGAGAAGATGTGAAGCGAATCATTCTGACGGCCTCGGGGGGGCCTTTTCTAAATGCCCCATTGAGTAAACGCCGGAGAGTGACTCCACAAGAGGCCGTGAGGCATCCCAACTGGAATATGGGAGCCAAAATCTCGGTGGACTCTGCTACCCTGATGAATAAGGGGTTGGAGGTCATTGAGGCCCGATGGCTTTTCGATCTTCCTCCCGAGAGGATTGATGTCCTGATTCACCGGCAGAGCATCATCCATTCCATGGTAGAATATGTGGATGGTTCGGTGATCGCCCAGATGGGGATCCCCGATATGCGTTGTCCCATTTCGTATGCCCTGAATTATCCCGAGCGGTTATCTTTAAATTTAAAGCCGTTGGATCTGGTAGAAATCGGCACGCTGACCTTTATGAAACCGAATCTGAGGCAATTCCCCTGTCTCGGGCTGGCGTATGAGGCTCTTCGAATTGGCGGTACGATGCCGACTGCCTTAAATGCGGCCAATGAAGAGGCCGTGGGGGCATTTTTAAAGGAAGAGATTGGCTTTTTGGATATTTCCAAGGTGGTTGAAAAGACGATGGAGGCCTGTGAGCCCCAGAAGGTTACCAACTTGGAGGATGTATTACATGCCGACGAATGGGCACGCAAGAAGGCGAGAGGATACGTCAGGAGTCGTTCTACAACGGTTGGAGCTTTACCCTACATAGAAAGGCAAATATAGAAAATTATGGGCATGTTGGTAACCATTTTAGCGTTTGTGGTGGTTCTGGGTGTTCTGATCTTTATCCATGAACTGGGGCACTTCCTGGTGGCCAGGAGGGCGGGAGTCAAGGTTCTGACCTTCTCTATCGGGTTTGGTCCCAAGTTGATTAAGAGGACAGTGGGTGACACCGAATATGCCCTCTCGGCATTCCCGCTGGGAGGATATGTCCGGTTGTTGGGAGACGACCCCAAAGAGGTGATCGCTCCTCAGGACCTACACCGTTCTTTCCTTAACCAGTCTGTTTCCAAAAAGATGGCCATCGTGTTTGCAGGTCCCCTTTTCAATCTCCTCCTAGCGTTGGTGATCTTTGTGGGAATTTTTATGATGGGTGTTCCAGTACTCACGGCCGAGGTGGGTGAGGTCCAGGAAGGCCCGGCCCAGCAGGCAGGAATTCTCTCCGGGGATATGATCGTTGCGATAGACGGAAAGAAGGTGACCCAGTGGGAGGACATCCGTGGGATGCTGCAGGAATCCAGGGGAAAAGAGGTCACTGTTGAGGTGAAGCGCGGTGAGGAAGTCCTGACCATGAAGATGACGCCCGTGCAGAAGGAGGCCAAGAATATTTTTGGTGAGACCCAGATGCAATGGCTGATTGGTATTGCACCTAAAGGGACCATTATCACCCAACGTCATAATCCCGTGACCGCTGCCTATTTGGGGTTTAAGAGAACCGTGGAAGTTACAGAACTGACGATCGTTGGAATCGTGAAGTTGATTGAAGGCAAGCTCCCAGCCAATACCATCGGTGGGCCGATTATGATTGCCCAATTGGCAGGCCAGCAAGCAGCTCAGGGTTTTCTCAATGTCTTATTATTCATTGCCATTTTGAGTATCAATCTTGGAGTGATCAATCTGCTGCCTATTCCCATCTTGGACGGAGGACATTTGGTGTTCTTTGCCATCGAGGGAGTTTTGGGTAGACCGATCAGTCTCCGTAAGCGTGAGGTGGCGCAACAGGTCGGTTTGTTTATCTTAATCTGTCTGATGCTTTTTGCCATTTATAACGATGTGGATCGGATTATCAACACTCCAAAAGAATAGATATACAGCCGTATCAGTGAGGGTCTAAGTTCTTATGAAAATTCAGAGAAGAAAAACACGGCAGATCACGGTGGGGGGAGTCAAGATCGGTGGAGATGCCCCTGTGGTCGTACAGTCTATGACCACCACCAATACGGATGAGATTGATGCCACGGTGGCCCAGATTCATGAATTGGAGCGGGTGGGCTGTGAGATTGTGCGGGTAGCGGTTCCTGACCAGAAGGCGGCCGAAGCCCTGGCCAGCATTAAGTCCCAGATTCATATTCCTTTAGTTGCCGACATTCATTTTGATTATAAGCTGGCCTTAAGGGCCATCGAACAGGGAGTGGACTGTCTGAGGATTAATCCTGGAAATATTGGTGGCAAAGACCGGGTGGAGCGGGTGGTAAAGGCGGCCAAGGCGCGAGGTATCCCGATGAGGATTGGAGTGAATTCTGGCTCCTTGGAGAGAGATCTTTTGGAAAAATACGGTTATCCCACCGCCGAGGCCATGGTGGAGTCTGCCTTGCGCCACATTCGTATCTTGGAAGAGATGGACTTTTATAACATGAAGATTTCACTGAAGGCTTCTCATGTGGGGCTGGCTGTGGAGGCCTATCACCTCTTCTCTCAAAAATCAGACTATCCCCTCCATCTCGGCATCACGGAGGCCGGCACTTCTTTCTCAGGCTCCATCAAGTCGGCCGTGGGCTTGGGTACTTTATTGGCCCAGGGCATTGGAGATACCATCCGTGTCTCCCTAGCCGCAGATCCTGTAGAGGAGGTCAAGGTGGGCTTTGAGATTCTCAAGTCCCTTGAGCTTCGGCACAGGGGGGTCAATGTGATTGCCTGTCCCACCTGCGGGCGGCTGGAGATCGATGTCATTCGGCTGGCCAATGAGGTTGAAAAACGTCTGGCACACGTCAAGGAGTCTCTCAACATTTCAATCCTGGGTTGTGTGGTCAATGGGATTGGAGAAGGTAAAGAGGCAGACATCGGAATCGCTGGTGGCCGAGGAGTCGGTTTGCTGTTCAAGCATGGTGAGATCATCAGAAAGGTTCCCGAGGATCAGATCCTGGATGTATTGATGACCGAAATCGAAGCCATTGTAAAGGAGCGGGAGAATGGAAACCAGCGGCCAGAATCCAATCTTGAGATGACAAAGCCCAGTGAGCAGGCACCCGCCATTAAAAGTAATCCTACTTTGATAATGCCTACATAATCTCCATGCGCTATTCCCAGCTATTGATTCCCACCCTCCGTGAGGACCCTGGAGAAGTTGATGTGATCAGCCACCGGCTCATGGTCCGGGCTGGGATGATCCGCAAACTGGCCTCTGGGGTTTATAATTATCTCCCTCTGGGATATCGTGTTCTTCGCAAGGTTGAGAACATCGTCCGAGATGAAATGAACCGAGCTGGGGCCCAAGAGATCCTGATGCCGGTGTTACAACCCGCTGAGCTTTGGAAAGAGACCGGCCGCTGGGATCAATACGGCAAGGAACTTTTCCGTTTAAAAGACCGCCATGACCGTGAATTCTGTCTTGGCCCTACCCATGAAGAGATTATTACCGACTTGGTTCGCCGTGAGGTCCGTTCTTACCGTCAATTACCCTTGACTCTTTACCAGATTCAGGTCAAGTTTCGTGATGAAGTGAGACCCCGCTTCGGTCTGATGCGGGGACGGGAATTCTTTATGAAAGATGCTTACAGCTTTGACCAGGATGAGGCAGGGGCTAAGGAAAGCTATGAGAAGATGCGAGGGGCTTATCAACGGATCTTTTCCAGGTGCGGGCTAAACTTCAAGCCGGTAGAAGCGGAGAGCGGTCTGATCGGAGGGGCTTTTTCTCAGGAGTTCATGGTCATGGCCGATACAGGAGAAGATGCCATCGTGACCTGCATCGCCTGTGATTATGCCGCTAATGTGGAAAAGGTCGATGACAAATCATCCTGTCCTCGTTGCAAAGGTAAACTTGAGACCAAGCGGGGAATAGAGGTGGGCCATGTTTTCATGCTGGGAACCAAGTACAGTGAGGCTATGAGGGCCGTTTTCTTAGATCGGGATGGAAAAGAACAATTCATGATCATGGGTTGCTATGGCATTGGCATCGGCCGAACCGCTGCTGCGGCCATTGAGCAAAACCATGATGAGAAGGGCGTGATCTGGCCCGCCAGTATTGCACCATTCCATGTCCATCTTCTGACCTTGGCCATCAAGTCAGAGAATTTTATTAAAACCGCGGAGCAGCTCTATCATTCCCTTAACCAGGCGGGTGTAGAGGTTCTGTGGGATGACCGCGACGAGCGGCCTGGGGTGAAGTTTAATGACGCCGACCTGATTGGTATACCCTACCAGCTTGTTCTGGGTGATCGAAACCTCAAGGAAGGCCTGGTGGAAATCAAAGACCGCAAAACTGGACAGGTTACCAAGACCAAGGTGACTGATGCCGTTGCCACACTCAAGAACTTGCTCTTACCTTAAGAGTTGGTAGAATCTCAAATCATTTTTTTAGGCGGATGAGCTCGGCGGGGGGAAAGGCGCCCTTTTCGGTGATGATGGCGGTGATGTACTCTGCGGGAGTCACATCAAAAGCCGGATTGGCCACGCCTATTCCTTCGGGGGCAATAAGGGTTTCACCCAGGACATGGGTCACTTCTTGAGGATTTCTTTCTTCGATGGGGATCTTGTCGCCGGTGGGAAGATCAAAATCAATAGATGAGGTTGGGGCGGCGACATAAAATGGGATACGGTGATGTTGAGCCAAAACTGCAACGGAATAAGTACCAATCTTGTTAGCCGCATCCCCATTGGCCGCAATGCGGTCTGCCCCCACAATGCACAGATCCACCATTCCTTTTTTCATTAAAGAACCGGCCATGTTGTCCGTGATCAAGGTGGCCGGAATCCGCTCTTGAACCAGTTCCCAGGCGGTGAGACGGGCTCCTTGGAGAACGGGCCGTGTTTCATCCACAAGAACATTGAGCTTTTTCCCCTGCTCGTGGGCTGTTCGGATGACCCCCAGAGCGGTCCCATGGCCGCCGGTGGCCAGCGCCCCGGCATTGCAGTGGGTCAGGATAGTGCTACCGCTCCGGATGAAATCGGCCCCGAACCTGCCGATGGCCCGGTTCATCTCGATATCCTGTTTTAGTATCTCTATAGATTCATGAATGAGCCTGTCTTTTAAAGGTGAGAGATCATTGCCTTTATGGTGTTGGACCACCTTTTTCATCCTCTCAATGGCCCAGAACAGGTTAACGGCAGTAGGGCGGGTGGCGGCCATCACATCACAGATGGACAGAAACTGTTTTATAAAATCTTCATGCTGGCTAGCTCGAATGGACTTTGCACCCAAGGCCAAACCCATCGCGGCCGCAATTCCGATGGCAGGAGCTCCCCGGATTTTTAAGTCCTTGATAGCCTGTGCCACTGACCTGTAATCCTGGCATTCGAGATACACCACCTCTTTGGGAAGGCGTGATTGATCCAGGATTCGGACCCTCCCCTCCCTCCATTCTATCGTGGCTGGCATTGTCATGATTGCTTCCTCTTTGCCTTTATTTTACTGAAATTGTTCGCCAGAATCAAAGCTTTTCTGAACACGCACAGCGAGCGCGGTTCCCGCTGTAGAAGAATCCCTGCCTCCACCTGAGGCAGATAAGACAGGATTCTTCAATACGCCAAGCACGCTGCAATTTGTTTCGACGAATCCAATTTACTGGTGTTTGCCAGCTTTGACTTTTCGAGGTAAAACTGTTAATGTAAATAGCTTAATGATGGTCATCGGCATTCCAAAGGAGACCAAGAACCATGAGTATCGAGTGGGGATGACTCCTTCCGGAGTTAAAGTCCTCACTGAGGCAGGCCATCGGGTATTGGTCCAGAGAGGCGCAGGCGAAGGCAGCGCTATCGCTGATGAGGAATATAAACAGTCAGGGGCAGTGATCGTTTCCTCATCTGAAAAACTGTTCTCTGAGGCTGATCTCATCGTCAAGGTTAAGGAACCGCTCCCTCAGGAATATGATCTTCTCCAAAAGGGGCAGATCCTGTGTTCATTTCTCCATCTCGCGGCCGACCGCCCATTGACCCAACTTCTCCTGGAACGAGAGGTCAGTGCCATTGCCTATGAAACGGTGGCCCTGGACAATGGACAACTTCCCCTGCTGAGGCCTATGAGTGAGATTGCGGGGAGACTGGCCATTCAAAATGGTGCCTACTATTTGCAACGGGTTCGCGGAGGACGGGGTATTCTGCTTTCAGGAGTCCCAGGAGTGGAACGAGGTTGCGTGGTGATCTTGGGTGGCGGGACAGTAGGCAGCAATGCCGCCAAGGTGGCCGTAGGTCTGGGGGCCCGAGTGGTGATCCTGGAAGAAAATGGGGATCGGTTAAGGATGATTGATCAGATTTTTGATGGAAGGGTGGAAACTGTGATCGCTCATCCTGACTACATCCAGCAGTACCTGAGGCAGGCCGACGTGGCTGTTGGAGCGGTTCTGGTGGCAGGCGAGAAAGCACCCACTCTGGTAACCCGCGCCATGATGGGCCAAATGAGGAAGGGCTCGGTCGTGGTGGATGTGGCTATTGACCAGGGCGGTTGTTTTGAGACTTCAAGACCGACAAGCCATGCCGATCCGGTCTATGAAGTGGATGGCATTTTACATTATTGTGTGCCCAATATTCCGGGGGCAGTTCCGAGAACAGCCACGTACGCTTTGTCCAATACAACGCTTCCATATATTCAGAAAATTGCGGATTTGGGGCTTGACACCTCTTTGCGATCCGATCCTGTCTTGCAGCGTGGACTCAATGTCTTGACAGGAAAGTTGACCCATGCAGGTGTGGCCCGGGCCCATGGGATGAAATACGAGCCGGTGAAGTTTTAAGCGGGGCGTAGCGCAGCCCGGTAGCGCACCGGCTTCGGGAGCCGGCCGTCGCTGGTTCAAATCCAGTCGCCCCGATAGGAGTTTTAATATGTGCAATAGTTTAGATCCTCAGTTTGAGATATACACGGGCTGAGGCTGGATTTGGTCCCGAGAGGATGCCTGCGGCGCGATCATATTTTGCTCCTTTGGAGCAATGCGTGATCAAATCCAGTCGCCCCGATTGGAGTTTTAGTGCGTGCAATAGTTTAGGCCCCCAGTTTGAGATACATATCAAACTTCCATCGCCTGACCAGGAAATTGTATGAAGCGTAAGCCCATTATTGGTGTGATTGGTGGCAGCCGGTGTACTGCCAGCGTGACTAAAATGGCGGAAGAGGTGGGTCGGCGAATTGCTGAAAAAGGGGGTATACTGATCTGTGGCGGTTTGGGGGGAGTAATGGAGGCTGCCGCCATGGGCGCTAAACAGGCGGGCGGTCAGACTATTGGAATCCTTCCGGACGATAAGACGAACACCGCTAACCCTTATATCGATTTTCCCATTGCTACGGGTATCGGTTATGCCCGTAATGTGATCATTGTCAAGACTGCGGATGCGCTGATTGCAATTGATGGGAGTTATGGAACCCTTTCGGAGGTGGCTTACTCCCTGGTTTTTGAAAAACGTGTTATCAGCCTGAATTCCTGGGAGGTGGATCCCAAAGTGGTGAAGGCTAAGGATCCTCAAGAGGCTGTGGATCTGGCTTTTCGTTCGTTGATAAAGTGAACGTCAAGACAGGAGCTGTCATCAATGTAGAAGGTGTTGTGCAGGGGGTAGGATATCGTAATTTTGTGGAGGAATGGGCAGAAAAATTGGGTTTAAAAGGTTACTGCCAGAACCTCGCGGATGGGCAGGTTCTGGTGGAGGTGGAAGGAGAAAAAGCGATCATTGAATTGTTGATACAGCAATTAAAGCAAGGTCCGCGGCGAGCACGTGTCACAGAAGTCAGAGTCAGCTGGAAACCGTATAGTGGCAACTTTTCTGGATTTACGGTCCGTTATTCATAAAGCAAGCCTGTTTGGGGGGGTCTATGGTAAAGGGTTGGGGCAAAAAAAGTAAAGAAGATTCCTTCGATGAACCACTTCACGATTCCTTGGCAGAGGAAAGTGAAGGGGATATTGTCTTGGACAGCGAAGCCCTCACCGATGAAGAGAAACCCGCGATAGAGGAGATTGAGCCGGAGGAATATGAACCCAGCGAGGCCTCATCGGGCCTGGATGCCGTAAAAAGCTATCTTAAGGAGATTCGTAAATCACGGCTGCTCACCTTTGAGGAAGAACAGGCTCTAGCCAAGAAGATTGCGAAGGGAGATCAGAAAGCCAGGCAGAAAATGATTGAGGCCAATCTGCGTCTGGTGGTGAGTATAGGCAAGCGGTATATCAACCGGGGCTTGCCCTTTTCGGACATTATTGAAGAGGGCAATATAGGTCTGATCAAGGCGGTGGAAAAATTCAATTACAAGCGGGGATTTAAATTTAGCACATATGGCTCCTGGTGGATCCGGCAGTCCATCGAGCGGGCTATTATTAACCAGAGTAAACTTATCAGGCTTCCCGTCCATGTGGTGGAGAAGATTAATCATTATATGGTTGTGCTGGAAGACCTGATGCAGGTTCTGGGGCGAGAACCGACAACCCAGGAAATTTCCAAAAAACTGATGGTCTCTGAACGAGAAGTGGTCAATCTTCAACAATTAATCCGAAAGAGTTATTCCCTTGAAAGCCCTATTGCCCACGGTCATGAGACGTCTTTGAAAGATATTATTGAGGACACCAGCAGGATTTCTCCCTCTAAGAGTGCCGAAGGAATAAAGCGCAGAGAGGAAATTCTCGATTGGCTTAAGACCTTAAAGGACAATGAGCAAGAGGTCATTCGCCTAAGATTCGGGCTGGACGGAGGAGAACCGCAAACGCTGGAAGAGATTGGTAAGATCTTTGGCCTGACCCGGGAACGAGTCCGCCAGATCGAGTCCTCTGCCCTCACTAAACTTCGGGCCATCATTGCTAAAAAGACGATCAAACCAGAAGAAATTTTGTAATTATAACGTAAGGCAGCTGTCAGGCTTTGTCTGGAGCTGCCGCGGGGCGTGGAGATTATGGATCTAAAGAACAAGGTACGGGAGATCCCCAATTTTCCAAAGGAAGGCATTCTATTTTATGATATTACCACCTTGCTGAAGGATGCAGAGGCCTTCCAAAAGGTGGTGACTAAGTTAGCCGATTTTTATCGGGATGAGAGGATCCATAAGGTAGTGGCTATCGAGTCCCGAGGGTTTATCCTGGGGGCCCCACTGGCTTATCTCCTGAAGGCCGGATTCGTACCCGTGCGAAAAACAGGTAAGCTTCCCAGCGAAGTGTATGAGGTAAAGTATAGCCTTGAATATGGCTCAAACACCTTGGCCATTCACAAGGACGCCATTGGACTTGGAGAAAGGGTCTTGGTGGTGGACGATCTGCTGGCCACGGGTGGAACGATCGGGGCCACGGTGGATTTGATCCAGAAACTGGGTGGAGCGATTGTGGGGATTGCCTTTCTGATTGAACTTCAGGATTTAAGAGGTAGAGATAAACTTAAGGGCTATCCGGTTCTTTCGCTGATCAGTTACTGACTTTTTGGAAATTTTAAGGTGTCTTTAAGCGTGGGTGAATCGGGTTTTTCTCCAGCGCCGGCGGGCCTCGGCCTGTTTTCTCTTCTTTCTGACGCTGGGTTTCTCGTAAAATCTTCTTCTCTTAAGCTCCCTGAACATCCCATCCTTGGCAAGGCGTATTTTAAGGGCCTTCATGGCCTTTTCCAGTTGATCATCAACAACTTTGATTTTCAATGCCTGTCCCTCTGTTCACGGCGTCCCGGAGGACCCCCGCTTCCCATACCGCTGGATCGAGGCTTTGCCCTGCTCACCACGATCTCACGGTTTTCCAAGGAATATTTGTTAAACATCTCAATAGCCTTTTCGCCTTCTTCAGAGGTGGTCATTTCCACAAAACCAAAGCCCCGGGATCGCCCCGACCCGACATCAGTAACAATCTTGACAGACTCAACCTTGCCGGCCTTGGCAAACAAATCCTGAAGCTGATCGTCCGTGACATGATAAGGAAGGTTGCCTACATACAGTTTGTAGCCCATGGCGTTCTCCCAATATAAAAATTAAACCCTCAAAGCTTTCCATTGTGATAAGCACTTGAGGGCAGGCGCCTATTGATTCTAGGACTCGACTTTTGGGCTTTCTTCACTTCATCTTAGGTGATCTTAAAGGGAAAGTCAAGAGAAGATTCCTTCACGAAATGGTAGATTTAGAGTATACTAAGGGAAAAACCTGCCAGAAGTCAGGGAGAAATTACTGGGTTCTGGCACTTTCTAGGATGGCTTATGCATATTCATCTTATAGCGGTCTGCGGTAGCGGAATGGGGGCGCTGGCCCAGATGTTGAAGGCTGCCGGGCACAGGGTGACCGGATCGGATGCAAACATCTATCCCCCCATGAGTACCCAACTGGAAAGCGCAGGGATCATCTGCAAGCAGGGTTTTTCTTCCCAGAATATCAATTCTGATATAGACTTAGTGGTGGTTGGCAATGCTGTTTCCAGCACTAATGCCGAGGTGCAGGAGGTTTTAAAACGCGGCATTACTTATCTTTCTTTCCCCCAGGCCTTGGCCCGTTTCTTTTTGAAAGATCGCTCTCCTATCGTGATTGTGGGAACGCATGGTAAAACCACCACCTCGGCATTGATGGCTTGGGTGTTGGAATCTGCCGGGAGGAATCCCGGACTCATGATTGGGGGGTGGGCCAAGAATTTCAAGGGAGGGGCCAAAATAGGAAACGGACCTCATTTTGTGGTGGAGGGAGACGAATACGACACAGCCTTCTTTGACAAAGGGCCTAAGTTTCTACACTATCAACCCCAGTGGGCCATTCTTACCAGTATCGAGTTTGACCACGGGGATATCTATAAGGATATGGATCACCTCAGGTCTGCATTTCGTGCCTTTGTGAAGCTTCTCCCTCCTAACGGAATGCTGGTGGCGGCTCATGGGTTTTCGGATGTGGATGAGGTCATCCAGGGATTAACCAGTCCTGTAGTGCGCTATGGGTTTGCATCTGGAGATGAGATAGAATGGCAGGCTCAAGCGATCCATCCCAAGTCGTCAGGAATACATTTTGAGGTGGTCTATCAGGGAAAACCCTTTGCCCATGTGGACAGCCCGTTGCTGGGGAGGCACAATGTACAGAATGCCCTGGCCGTAATTGCCCTGGCTCATCAGCTGGGTCTCTCCAGGGAAGAGATCCAGCATGGGATTGCCACCTTTCAAGGAGTGAAACGTCGCCAGGAAGTTGTAGGGGTGGTGAACGGTATCATCATCATGGATGACTTTGCCCATCATCCCACGGCGATCTATGAGACCTTGGCAGGGGTCCGGGCGGGTTTTCCCAAGCGGCGGCTGTGGGCTGTGTTTGAACCTCGTTCTACCACAAGCCGCAGGAAGGTTTTCCAGGAGGCATTTGCCCAGGCGTTTCAAGAGGCCGATGAAGTGATCATTGCAGATCTTTATGCCCCAGAAAAGATCCAGCCCCAGGATCGGCTCGACCCTGCAAAGCTTGTTGAAGACATACAAAGGAAGGGTCAAAAGGCCAGGTTTATTCCCACCCCCGATGAAATTGTGAAGGACTTAGGTTCCTATCTGCGCGCCGAAGATATTATCTGTATTATGTCCAGCGGTGGGTTTGGGGGAATCCATTCTAAACTCATTGCCGCTTTACAAAATAAGGTAAAGCCCTAGAGACTTGGTTCGAATAACTACCAGCAAATCTGCGGAGGTGCGAGGGTCTGGCTCTGCCAGCCCGAGCACGGGGTGTGGGGGCATCGGAGCACCTTTCTGTTTGTGTCTGCGCACGGGCCCCCACATATCAATATGATGATCAAACCTCCAGCCCTTAAAACAAGAGATACCATCGGCGTTGTGGCCCCAGCTGGTGCAATTGTCCCTCATGAGCTTGAAAGCGGTGTGAAGCGCCTGGAGGGATTAGGGTTTCGGGTAAAACTAGGAAAATCTATCCGAAGTATCTTCCGCACCATGGCTGGAACAGACCGAGAACGGGCCGACGACCTCTTACAGATGTTTTCGGACCCGCAGGTCAAGGCTATCGTGTGTGCCAGGGGCGGATATGGTTCAGCGCGGGTGATTCCTCATTTAGATAGAGACCTTATCCGTAAATACCCCAAAGTGTTTGTGGGAAGTAGCGATATCACAGCTTTACTGCTTTATTTGGTTCAGGACTGTGGTTTGGTGGCTTTCCATGGGCCGATGGTGGGTCCCAATTTTGGGAAGGCTCCTTCTCCCCTGACGGAGGAAGTTTTTCTTAGAGTCCTCACTCAGAATCAGCCTGCAGGCCCACTTCGATTGCCGAACATCAAGGTCTTGAGGACGGGTCGGTCAGAAGGCAGACTGGTAGGAGGGTGTCTATCAGTGCTCTGTAGCGTGATGGGTACACCTTTTGATGCTTATACAGAGGATGCCATTCTTTTTCTGGAGGATGTGAAGGAGCCTCCCTACAGAATTGACCGAATGCTCACCCAGCTCAAGGCTGCCGGAAAATTCAGGAAGGTACGAGGAGTGCTTTTTGGGCCGATGCTGGATTGTCGGCCACAGCAAGGTGCTGTTTATAATCTGGAAGAGGTCATTCTGGATGTGCTGAATGACCTTCAAGTCCCTATCCTTTTCGGTGTACCTTCCGGACATGGTGAGCACAATGTCACCCTCCCGATGGGAGTACGGGTGAGGGTGTCTGCTTTAACCGAAAGTCCCTGCGGAGTGGATGGGGAGAGTGCGCTGAGCATTGAAGAAGCAGCGGTCAGCCTTATCCCCGGGGGTGATGTTCCTGGTGGAGTTTTTTGAGGCGTTCCCGAGCGACATGGGTGTAGATCTGAGTGGTGGTGATGTCGGAGTGACCCAGCATCATCTGGACCGATCGCAGGTCTGCACCCCGTTCCAGAAGGTGTGTGGCAAACGAATGTCGCAGGGTGTGGGGGGAGAAAGATTTGGTGATCTCGGCACGCCGCGCATAATACTTCAACCGATACCAGAAGGCCTGTCGGCTCATCTTCTGTCCGGACCGGTTAACGAACAGAATGGAGCAGGGCCTCCGTTTGAGAAGCTGGGATCTCGATTGTTTCAGATAAATCTTTAGCTTTGCCAAGCAAACATCCCCTACAGGTACTATTCTCTCTTTGGCTCCCTTTCCTAAGGTGATCAAAAAGCCACTTTGAAAATTGATGGATTCCAGCTTCAGAGAGGTCAGCTCAGATACCCGGAGGCCTGTGGCGTACAAGAGTTCAATCATGGCATCATCTCGGATCCCAACAGGGTCATTGTCTTTGGGGAGGTTCAGTAAGTTGTCCACCTCTTTCTGGTTTAAGATCTTGGGAGGCTTCAGCCATCCCCGAGGGGATTCCAGAAGGTCGGTGGGATCCTCCCGAATCAGTTTTTCCATTAGGAGAAAGCGGAAAAAAGCCCGCAATGAGCTGATGGTCCTGGCAATGGAGCGGGACGAGAGACCACCATCCTGAATCTTCACCAAGAAGCTCAGAAGATCTTTGCGAGTGATTCGGTCGGGTGAAATGGTCCTAAAGTGCAGCATACACTGCTTTACATCACGTTCATAAGCGTCGAGGGTATTTTTGGAGAGGCCCTTTTCGATACTGAGATAATCCAAGAATTTCTTGATGTGATCATTCATTTTTAAGGACTTTATCATAACCCATTCTCCTTGACAAGCCTATGACCATTCTTTATAGTTTAGTTTGAAAAATATGCTGCTGATATCCTCCAAGAAGATTTGTTTTTTGCTTTTTTGTCTGTGGATCTTTATGCCCTCTCCTGTTCTTTCAGCCCCTGCCCGCGATTCAGCAGGTCCACCAGCAGAAAGAAAGGCCTATTTTAGTGCGAAGCAATATTATGATGAAGGAGACTACGAACGGACCATCTCAGCCGTTCAGGAATTCCTGACGAACTATCCTAAAAGCTCCATGGCTCCCGGGGCCTATTTTCTTATGGGGCAGGCTTACATCCAACAACGAAAATACAACGAGGCTGTGGACCCCCTTCGGATGGTGGTTGAAGGATTTCAGGCAGTTCCTTTCGCAGGAGAGGCCCGTTTACTATTGGGGAAGGTTTACCTTCAGCTCGGAATGATGGAGGAGGCCATACCGATTTTGGAACAGGAAGCGGCCCAGAATCGGGACATCCAGATCCGCCAGGACCTGTATTCACAGATTGCGGATTTATACCTCAGCCGCCAGGAACCATTGAAAGCTGTTGAAACTCTTCTCAAGCAACGCCAATTGATAAAGGATCGAGAATCGCGGGTTCCTGTGGAGGGAAAGATCCACCAGGTGATCGAAAAAAACCTAGATGATCATCAACTCCACAGGCTATTTGAGCAATATCCCCAGTCCTATCCTGGGGATAAAGCTCTCCTGAGGTTAAGTGAGACCACTTTTGGTAGGGGAGACTTCTTTCGAGCGGAGCGATACCTAAATCAGTTTTTAGGCCATTTTCCGAAGCATCCATCTAATCAGAGGGCCATGGAACTTCTGACTGCCATTCTGGATCGAATCAAATCTTACCGATTCCGTATCGGTGTACTTTTGCCCTTGACAGGACGGGAGGCTCCCTATGCAGACAGTGTCCTGAAAGGAATCCAGTTGGCCATAGAGGATGTTCAACAGATGTTCCCTGATAAATCAGTGGGGTTGGTAATCCGGAACTTTGAGGGGCAACCCGCAAAGTTGAAAGCCTCCATGGAGGAATTAATAAAGGAGTATAGTTCTGTGGCCATTGTGGGTCCTCTCCTGAGCAAAGATGTGGCAGTGGTAGCTTCAGTTGCCGAAAAAAATAGAACTCCACTCATTACCCCGACGGCCACCTCCAGCAAGATTGTTGAGGGCAATGCCTATGTCTTTCGAAATACTGTGACCCATGGCTTCGTAGGTAAGACCTTGGCGGAATATGCTATGCTCAAGTCTGGACTCAGGCGGTTCGTTATTTTTTACCCTCAAGACACATATGGTCTGGAAATGATGAAAGTTCTGTCAGAAGAGGTCAATCGCCTGGGAGGAGAGATTATTGCGTCCGAGGCCTATCCGCCTGATGCAAATGATTTTGGGGACCCCATTAAACATGTGATTCAGTTAGATTTGGCCCGCTATGGAGCCATGATTCCCCCAGATAATCCCAGCACTGGCCAAAAACCGGAGTATATACCTGGCTTTGATGGGGTTTTTCTTCTGGGCGATGGCATGAAGACAGGACTCCTGGCATCCCAACTGGCTTTTTATGGCATCAAGGACAGAACACTGCTGGTGAGCCATGGAGGCAATTCATCCGAGTTCCTGTTGGCAGGAAACCGGTTTGTGGAGGGCGCCATCTTAGTGAACGGTTTTTTTGAAGGCAGCACTGATCCTACGGTGAGAAACTTTGTCAGCCGTTATCAGGCCAAATACCAAGAATTTCCGGATCTGTTTGCGGCTCAGGCCTACGACTGTGTTCAGATGATCCTGCTGGCACTCAAGAGTGGTGCCACTCAACCCGACCAGGTGCGGGACTATCTGGCACAGGTCAGGGGTTTTCACGGGGCTTCCGGCCTGACCACTTTTCATCCGAAGGGTCAGGTGGAGAAGCGGCTCTTTGTGATTCAGGTCAAGAACGGGAAGTATGTCCAGCTGAATTGAACTCATGATATTGGACAAAAACAGCCCACAGGGATGACGAAGGTGGATCTTCTTTCTATATTGAAAAATTTAGTGGCTATTGCTCCTGGGGCTTTGATTGCAATTACTTTTCATGAAGCGGCTCATGGGTTCATTGCTGACCGTAAGGGGGACCCGACAGCTAAGATGCTGGGACGCCTTACACTTAATCCATTGGCTCACATCGACCTTTTTGGTACAATCCTGTTGCCTATCATGTTTTTCTTCGTTACAGGTTTTGTCTTTGGTTATGCCAAGCCTGTACCGGTTAATTTTCTGAATCTTCACAGGCCCAAGCAGGATATGATTTGGGTAGCCGCAGCTGGTCCCGGTGCGAATCTTTGTCTCGCCCTCTTAAGTGGACTTTTGCTGAGAGTCTTGCTCACTGTAGAACCGGAGCTTCAACTATATCGTCACATTGATACAGGGGTTATGAATTGGAACTTGTCGACGGTTTTTCTTCTCCCAATTGTTGAAATGTTAAGATTCAGTGTGATTATTAATATTGTGTTGATGGTTTTTAACATGGTTCCTATTCCTCCTTTGGATGGTGGACGGGTAGTGGTAGGGTTATTGCCAGAAAAGCAGGCTAACGCTCTGAGTGCTGTGGAGCCCTATGGTTTCCTGATCCTCCTCTTCTTGTTATTTATTGATCCTTCTAAGACATTGAATCGCATTATAAATTCCCTGGTTTCCTTTTTTTATATGGTCATACTTGGGGGAGTGTAAATGTGTGACTGTGTAAGAGTTTAATCCATGAGTAGCGTGAAAAAGCGTGTGTTAAGCGGAATGCAGCCCAGCGGAATCCTGCATCTGGGGAACCTATTAGGTGCCCTAGAGAACTGGAAGCGTCTACAAGACCAGTATGAATCTTATTTCTGTGTGGCGGACTGGCATGCCCTGACCACCAACTATGCTGATACGGGAAGGATCAGAGAATATATCCGGGAGATGTTGATCAACTGGTTGGCTGTTGGACTTGATCCTGAGAAATGTACCCTGTTTATTCAATCTAGGGTGCCGGAGCATGCAGTACTTCATCTTCTGTTTTCCATGATTGTGCCCATCCCGTGGTTGGAACGCAATCCAACCTATAAGGAACAGCAGCAGGAATTGTCCAGCCGGGACTTGACCACTTATGGATTTTTGGGCTACCCGGTCCTCCAGGCAGCGGACATTCTGATTTACAAGGCCCATTTTGTTCCGGTTGGAGTAGATCAACTGCCTCATATCGAATTGACGCGGGAGATTGCCCGCCGATTCAATAGTCTCTACAAAGAGGTTTTTCCGGTCCCAGAAGCTTTGCTGACTGAGGTACCCAAGCTGTCTGGGACGGACGGCCGCAAGATGAGTAAGAGCTATGGTAATGTGATCACTCTCTCAGATCCCGAACCGGTGGTCCGGGAAAAGATCCGGACCATGGTGACGGATCCCGCCCGAAAACGGCGTCAGGATCCGGGCAATCCTGATGTCTGCCCAGTGTTTGACTATCACAAGATCTACTCTTCCAAGGCCGTTATTGATCAGGTCAATCGGGAGTGTCGAACTGCTGAAATTGGTTGTATTGATTGCAAAAAACTTATGGCGGATGCCATGGTTGCCCGGCTCATCCCTATATGGGATAAACGGAAAGAACTGATTGATCATCCCGATCGAATAGAGAATGTGGTCAATGCGGGCACCCGTAAAGCTCAAGAAACGGCCATGGAGACTCTGGAAGAGGTCAAGGAGGCCATGAAGATCTGAAAGAAGAGGGGAGAATTGGAGGATACCACATTTAGTCGGAATAAGATAACAAGACACTATATATCGTATTTTGTGCTTGATTTATGGAAAAAAACCTGGTATATCTAACCTTATAAATGATGACCCCAGAACTCAAAACCTTTCAAAGGGAACAGGAGGAAAAATACCGAGTTCAACTTCCGGTCTTCGAGGGTCCTTTGGACCTTCTCTTGCATCTGATCAAGCAGAACGAGCTTAATATCTATGACATTCCGATTGCCCTTATTACTAATCAGTATCTAGAATATCTAGACTTGATGAAGTCTTTGAATCTCAATATTGCGGGAGAGTTTCTGGTCATGGCGGCTACCCTGATTCATATCAAATCCAAAATGCTGCTCCCGCTGGAGGATCAGGAAGAGGAAACGGAAGAAGAGGATCCCAGGACGGATCTGGTCCGCCGGTTGCTGGAATATCAGCGATTCAAGCATGCCGCTGAGGGATTGGCCTGGAGGGAAGAGGTCTGGCGGGATGTGTTTCGTCGGGAGAACCAACCTATTGAACAAGCCGAGGAAGAGGTGGTGCTTTCCGAGGTGAGCCTCTTTGATCTGATGGAAGCCCTGCAGACTGTTCTCGCCCGAGTTCCCAAGGATAAGGTTCTGGAAATTATCCCTGATGAGTTGTCGGTGCGTCAAAGGATGAGTCAGATGATGGAACATCTGGAAAAGATTGACGGCTCGATTTTTGAAGCACTTTTTGAAGAAGAGAGAACACGTGCGGCGGTGATCGTGACCTTCTTGGCCCTTCTGGAGCTAATAAAACTTCAACTGGTGACGGTTCAACAAATCAAGATTTTTGAGGCGATCTGGATATCCAAGGCTCCTGAGTGTAAAGAAGTCATGGATAGCGAAGTGTGATTATGTGGACAAAAGAAATAGCTTAAGTAATTATGGAAGATTATGAATTAAAATCGATTCTGGAATCCCTCCTGTTTGTGAGCACAGAACCCCTGGTTTTAGATCAATTGTTTAGGGTATTGGCCCTTGAAGGGCAGGAGCCAGTGGATAGAGGGCAGGTCTTGATGATTCTGCAAAAGTTGCAGGAAGAGTACCGTGAAATGGGCCGTGGTCTCCAATTGGTAGAGGTGGCCGGTGGATACCAGCTCACCACTCGCCCGGAGCATGCTCCATGGATCAAACAACTGCACACTGTCCGGACGGCCAGCAGACTGTCTCGACCGGCTCTTGAGACCCTAGCCATCGTCACATATCGCCAACCGGTTACCACTCCTGAGATTGAAGCTATTCGAGGAGTGGACTGCTCGGGAGTGCTGAGGACTCTATTAGAGCGGCGTCTTATCAAGATCGTGGGAAGAAAAGAGGCAGTGGGAAAGCCTATGCTTTACGGAACCACTCAAGAGTTCCTGCAGCACTTTGGACTTCGTGAATTATCTGAATTGCCTCCCTTGAAGGATTTGGAAGAAGTGACCCGCGAGTACCCGGACCTTGCAGAAGTAGGCCAGGTCCCGGTTGAAGAATAACCCTCGCTTGTGAAGGCGAGTTCTTTAAGCTGGAGTAGAAGGACCCTCTTCGCCGAAGACCCCCATGCGTCGGAACTTTTCATACCGCTGGTGGAGAATCTCATCTAAAGTAAGACCTTCCAATTTATTCAAATGATGGGAAATGGCCCTGCGCATTGTCTCAGCCATTTTCTGGTAATCACGATGTGCGCCCCCCAATGGTTCTGAGATCACTTCGTCGATGATTCCCAACTGCAGTAAGTCCTTGGCCGTCATTTTTAAGGTCTCGGCGGCTTCGCTGGCCTTTTCTGAGTTGTTCCATAAAATGGCGGCACAGCCCTCCGGTGAGATGACGGAATAGATAGAATGCTCCAGTATCAAAATGCGATCCCCAACGGCTAAGGCCAAGGCCCCTCCACTTCCTCCTTCACCAATGATGACGACCACAATCGGGGCGGAAATCTGCCCCATCACCAAAAGGCTTTTGGCAATGGCCTCTGACTGCCCGCGCTCCTCGGCCCCCATCCCAGGATAGGCTCCTGGGGTGTCGACGAAGGTAATAAGGGGTCTTCCAAATTTCTCGGCCAGTCGCATCAACCTTTGGGCTTTACGATACCCTTCAGGATGAGGCATGCCAAAATTTCTCTTCACCCGTTCCCGGACATTCTTGCCCTTCTGGTGTCCGATGATTACCACAGGGCGGTCACCCAGTTTTCCAATTCCACCCACAATGGCGGCATCCTCTCCGAAACAACGGTCTCCATGAAGTTCGATAAAATCAGTGATCAAAAGCTGGATGTAGTCTAAGGTAGTGGGGCGATTGGGATGTCTGGCAATCTGTGTCTTTTGCCATGCCGTGAGCTTTGAATAGATTTCTTCCTGGAGTTGATAAGCCTTCTTCTGCAGGCGTTTGATCTCATCCAGGGTCTTGGGCTGGTGCTTGGAGATATCCTTAAGGCGATTAATCTTTTCCTCCAATTCCAGCAGGGGCTTTTCAAAGTCAAGATGGTCTTTCAAGGCTTTTCCCTATATTGTAGGACCACGGTGCCTTTACCATACGCCTTGTCCAACTCGGCCAGCAGAGTCTTTGTTGGATTGACCCAGAGAGTGCGGTCCAGGGCAATCATTGAGACAGATTCAGGTCGATCTTCCGACAGCATCAACTTTAAATGTACCGAACAAGGACCTTTGTGCCTCTGTAGAATTTCTTTAAGTCGAACCAAATCCGACTGTGTGATATTAGCTACTCGTAAATCAATGGTTAGTCCCGTAATAGAAGGGTCCTGGGGGAGGGTTAATGACTCCAGCCGGATGGCCTTTATCTTGATTCCTTTCTCCCCTCGATCCAGTATACCATGAACCAAGAGCGGTTCATCCAAGACCAGTCGAGTGACTGCTGTGGCGTATAGATCAGGGAAGACAATGACCTCCACCGAGCCGACAAGATCTTCAAGCTTGAGATAGGCCATCTGGTCTCCTTTTTTGGTAGTGGCCAATCGTTTAGTGGAGATCACACCACAGCACTTGACCTCCTGGCCATCCTCAATATCAGAAAGTGTCTCGGTTGTGGTGGTGTTTAAGGTTTTAAGATAGCTTTGGTATCTGATCAGAGGATGGCTGGTGATATAGAAACCCAGTGTCTCCTTTTCATATTTAAGGAGTATGGCCTCATCCCACTCGGCCTTCTCTGCATCAGGCACCGAGTCTAGCGTTTTATCCGAGACAGTGGAGTACAATCCTGATGCGGGTTCAAACAAAGTGGTCTGTCCACGGGCCGCTTCCTGCTGGTAGAGATTGGTCTCTTCCATCGTTCGTTCCAACTGTTCCATGAGCAAGGAGCGTTTACATTTAAGGGAATCGAAAGCCCCGCTCTTGATTAACCCCTCGATCACCCGCCGGTTGACCTTTCGCAGATCCACCTTAATGCATAAATCAAAAAGCGAGATAAAGCGGCCTTTTTCTGATCTGGCTGCTACGATCGCTTCAATGGCAGAGCCTCCCACATTTTTCACCGCAGCCAGTCCAAATCTTATTCCCTCAGGTACTATGGTGAAGTTCATATCGGATTCATTGACATCCGGGGGCAGGATCTTGATTCCCATCGTCCGGCACTCTCCAATGTAACGGACGATCTTATCCTCATTACCCATTTCGCTGGTGAGCAGGGCCGTCATGAATTCCATAGGATGATGGGCCTTAAGATGGGCCGTCTGGTAGGTGATAAGGGCATACGCAGCACTATGGGACTTGTTAAAACCATAGCCCGCAAAATAGGCCATCTGGTCAAAGATCTTTTCTGCCTTTTTGTGGGGTATAGAGTTCTGTTTAGCTCCTTGGATGAACTTTTCCTTCTGTTTTTTCATCTCCTCAGGCAACTTTTTGCCCATGGCCCGCCGTAAAAGATCGGCCTCTTGAAGGCTAAAACCTGCCAGGACATTGGCGATTTTCATGACCTGTTCCTGGTACACGATTACGCCATACGTCTCTTTTAAAATATCTTCAAGCTGAGGCACTTCATACTTAATTGGGATTGAGCCGCGTTTTCGCTTGATGAATTCGTCCACCATCCCGCTGCCAATAGGCCCAGGCCGGTAAAGAGCTAAAATGGCAATGAGGTCTTCAAAACGCTCAGGTCTGAGTCGGACCAGAAGGTCTCTCATTCCCATGCTTTCCAACTGGAACACGCCGGCGGTTTGGCCCGAGGAAAGCAGTTCATAGGCGGCCGCATCATCGATGGGAATTTCCATGGCAGTAAGAGGATAGTCTGGGTTTTTCTGGGAAATGAGCTTAATGGCACTGTCAATAACGGTGAGATTACGAAGCCCCAGAAAATCAAACTTGACCAAGCCGATCTTTTCGATCTCGTCCTTAGCGTACTGAGTAACAATTTCGCCGTTAGCCCCACGGTAAAGGGGGACATGTTCAGTCAGGGGTTCTTTGGAAATAACGACTCCGGCTGCGTGAGTCGAAGCATGCCGAGCCAGTCCTTCCAAGGACTTAGCTAGATTTAAGAGTTCCGCGATCTTGGCGTTTTCCCCGATCAGTTCTTTTAATCGGGGTTCTGAGTTAATGGCCTCGTCTAGGGTAATGTTTAAGACATTCGGGATCAGCTTGGCTACTCGATCCACCTCGGCATAGGGGATTTCCATTACACGGCCCACATCCCGAACCACGGCTTTGGCGGCCATGGTCCCAAAGGTGATAATTTGAGCCACATGGTCACTGCCATATTTCTGGTTAACATACTCGATCACCTCACCCCGACGTTCCATGCAAAAATCGATATCTATATCAGGAAGCGTAATTCGCTCGGGGTTCAGGAATCGCTCGAAGATGAGCCCATAGGCAAGAGGGTCGATATCGGTGATTTTTAGACAATAGGCCACTAGGCTTCCGGCGGCAGAACCCCGTCCTGGTCCCACCGGAATACCTCTAGACCGAGCATAATTCACAATGTCCCAGACCACCAGAAAGTAACCCGCATAGCCCATGGAATTGATAATCTTCAGCTCTTCAACGAGTCGCTGTTCATAGGTGGTTTTTTGAGCAAGGCTTGGGGAGCATTTTTCAAGATGCCGGGCAAGGCCACGGCGTGCTATCTCATCGAGATAGCCTTCTTTAGTATGTCCTGATGGCACTTCGTAATGAGGCAGATGGAACTGGTCAAAGGAGAGGTGTAAGTCACATCGCTCGGCAATTCGCCGGGTGTTGGTCAATGCCTGAGGAAGTTCGCCGAATAAGCGGGCCATCTCCTCCCCCGATTTAAAGTACAGCTCCTGGGTGTTAAACCTCATCCTGTGAGGATCATGGAGTGTCTTTCCTGTTTGGAGGCAAAGCAGGATATCATGGGCCCGTGCATCCGATTTTTGTAGATAATGGCAGTCATTGGTGGCCACCAGTGGGATGGAAAGCTGTTGCCCTAATTTGATCAGTTCCTGATTAATTCTTTGCTGTTTTTCAAGTCCATTTTCCTGAAGTTCCATAAAGAAGTTTTCTTTTCCGAAGATGTCTTGGTACTGGAGGGCTGCTCTGAGAGCCTCATCCTTCTTGCCCAGATTGAGCAGATAGGGGATTTCCCCCCTCAGACATCCACTGGTGGCGATGAGACCCTGGCTGTATTTGTTCAAGAGCTCTTTATCAATCCTAGGTTTGTAGTAGAAACCTTCCAGGTGGGCATGGCTAATTAATTTTATAAGATTTCTGTAACCCTGCTCATTGGTAGCTAGTAAGATAAGGTGATAATAAGGTGTTCCCCCTCCCTGGGCCTCATCGGGGTAGGCATCATCTTGCTGGACCTGGGATTCCCGGTCAAAACGGCTTTTGGGGGCCAGGTAGGTCTCACATCCAATAATGGGTCTAATTCCAGCCTTTTTGGCCTTCTGGTAGAATTCGACGGCTCCGAAAAGGTTTCCATGGTCTGTGATGGCCAGTGAGGACATCTGGTATTGCTGGGCCTGTTGTAGAAGCAAATCAATTTGATTGGCCCCGTCCAACAGGCTATATTGGCTATGGACATGAAGATGGACAAAATCGTTCATTGAGGTAAAAGCCTCTAAATATGGTAAAAATTGTATCTAGCCTGGGTCAAAAGGTCAAGGGAATTAAAATTTTGTTTTGAATTTTTCTTTTCTTTTGTTATACTGCTTACACCCTTGTTGGAATGGTCGGATGAGAGGGGATGTCACCGGGACTTGCGGCAAAGCTTAAGAAAGTTACCTTTAAGACAGTCCCCGTATATCTATTGGGAGTGGTGCTCATTATCACGGCTAGGCCCCGCATTGATTTCTTTGTATTAGGGTTGTTGCCAGTTCTGCTGGGCGAGGGATTACGTATCTGGGCAACAGGGCATCTCCAGAAGAATCAGCAGGTCACCACCACAGGTCCTTACGCTTATGTCAAAAATCCTTTGTATCTCGGAACCTTTTTGATCATGGTGGGATTCTGCTTGATGGCTAACCAACTCCTGTTGATGATCTTGGGGGTGGGGATTTTTTTGTTTTATTATGTACCCTACAAAAAACGGAGGGAATCGGACAGGCTAGCCCAGCGATTTGGTCAGATCTGGACTGATTATGACAGCCATGTCCCTGACTATTGGCCTCTCTGGACTCCCTATGAGCATAGGGGGAATGCCCGATGGAACTTTCAAGGGTTTTTGAATAACAGCGAGCATGAAACCCTATTGATGGTCCTCTTAGGCATCGCCATCATCAGCCTGAAGTTTTTTGTTTAAGACGAAGTTCGCTAGCGTGGAGGGGAGGTGTGATGACCGCTCATTACGCTCACCAGGATTTCCTTTCAGGGTTGAACCGCTCAAATTTGGAAGGTCAGACCGTGCAGTATGTACGGCGCGGGAAGCCATGGCAGGCCGATCTTTTACTGGTCAAGCTAAATGGGAAATTGGGGGTGGTGAAGGATTACTCAAAAAGGCCATGGCTCTATCGTGTCGCAGTGGGTATGCTCTCCACCTGGCGGGAGGGAGTGATCTACAAGAAGTTACAGGGTCTTCCGGGTGTTCCTCGTCTATTTGGACGACTTGATCGATACGCCCTGGTGGTAGAGTATATCCCAGGAAAGGATGCTTCTAAAGTTAAGCCTGGGCTGGTTGGACCAGAATTTTTTGATAAACTCCAAGGAGTGGTGAATTGTATCCATAAGCGGGGCATCGTTCTTTGCGATTTACGTCATATGGCCAATATTATGGTGTCAGACCAAGGGGATCCCTATCTGGTGGATTTCTGCACCGCATTTGAGCGGGGTAGCCGGTGGAACATTTTCAAGAAGTGGTTATATAATCTCTTTCATCAGGATGATCTGTTGGGAGTTATAAAGGTTAAAAAACACCTTGCACCGGACCTGCTTTCGGATGAAGAACGAGCGAGATTGGATCGCGGAGTTTTGCTCCAGGGCCCAGCCATTCGTATTCGCAATTTTTCAAGAAAGTGGCTCAAGAAATTAGTTTACAGGGAGCGCAATGGAGAAGGTTAAGAGGGTATTGATCAGTGTTTCAAACAAGGCTGGAGTGGTGGAGTTTGCACGGCGTTTGACCGAGTTGGAGTGTGAAATTCTGTCCACGGGTGGAACGGCAAAGGTTCTTAAAGAGAACAAGATTCGGCACCGCGAGGTTTCTGAAATTACTGGCTTTCCGGAAATCCTGGATGGCCGCGTGAAGACCTTGCATCCCAAAATTCATGGGGGGCTTCTAGCCCGTCGGGATGTTCCGGAGCATCTACAGCAGTTGCGTACCCATGCCATCGAGCCCATTGATATGGTAGTGGTGAATCTCTATCCCTTTGAGCAAACTATCGCCCGGCCGGACTGTACCTTTGAAGAGGCCATTGAGCAGATTGATATCGGTGGGCCTGCTATGCTTCGCTCTGCTGCTAAGAATTTCAAATATGTGACGGTGATCGTGGATCCGGTAGATTATCAGAAGGTTCTGGAAGAACTTGAATCCCGGCAGGGTTCCATATCCGAAAAGCTCAATCAGGAATTGGCCCAGAAGGTCTTTTTCCATACTGCTCATTATGATAGCCTCATCTCGCAGTATTTTGAGAAAACTGTCCAGGGGAAGTCGGCCACTCATTTTCCCCAGCTCCTACATCTATGCTATGAGAAGGTTCAAAACCTCCGTTATGGCGAAAATCCACATCAATTGGCGGCCTTTTACCGGAACATCAACTCTATGGAGCCTTCAGTAACCAGGGCACGCCAGCTCCAGGGAAAGGAAATGTCTTTCAATAATTTTCTGGATGCTCATGCAGCTCTGGAATTGGCCAAGGAGTTTAAAGAACCCGCAGCCATCATCGTAAAACATAATAATCCTTGTGGAGCGGCGGTAGATGAAGAACTGGTGGAGGCTTACCGTAAAGCCAGGGAAACCGATTCAGTTTCGGCTTTTGGAGGCGTCATCGCCTTTAACTCTAGGGTAGATGGAGAGACGGCCCAGGAAATCTGTTCCACTTTTGTCGAGGTGGTGATTGCACCAGGTTTTGAGGCTGCGGCCATGGAACATTTTTCCAAAAAAAAGGCCCTGCGCCTTTTGGACTTGGGAGGTCCTATTCATGGGGTTCTAGAACCCATGGATTTTAAAAAGGTAATTGGGGGACTTTTGTTGCAGGAGCGGGATCTGGGTAAGATCGAGGATGTCCATCGGCTTAAAGTGGTGACCAAGCGCCGCCCTAGTCCTGAGGAATATGAGGCGATGGCCTTTGCCTGGAAAGTAGCGAAGCATGTCAAGTCTAATGCGATTGTGTATGCCAGGTCAAATCAGACACTCGGAATCGGGGCCGGTCAGATGAGCCGGGTGGATTCGGTTAAGCTGGGAGCGATGAAGGCGGCACTTCCGCTCCAGGGCAGTGTGATTGCCTCCGATGCCTTCTTTCCCTTCAGGGATGGGATTGATGCAGCGGCCCAAACGGGTGTGACGGCGGTGATTCAACCCGGCGGATCCATTCGGGATGAAGAAGTCATCGCGGCAGCGGATGAACACGGCATGACCATGGTATTGACTGAGATGAGACACTTCCGTCACTAAAACGACGTTAGGTCTGTTAATGCTGGCGATGGGCAAAACAGACTCAACGGACCTAACGGACTTAACGCTTTGCGCTATTATGAAGGTACTTGTCATTGGGGGAGGTGGCCGTGAACATGCCTTGGTTTGGAAACTCTTGCAAAGCCCAAAGGTCAAACAACTCTATTGTGCCCCGGGTAATCCAGGGATCGCCAAGATTGCCCAATGTGTAGAAATTCGACCTGATAACCTTACTGGTCTTCTTACCTTTGCCCAATCTCATAAAATTGATCTCACCGTTGTCGGCCCTGAACTCCCCCTCACCCTAGGTGTGGTGGACAAGTTTCAGCAGGCCGGCCTTCGTATCTTTGGACCCATAAAGGCTGCGGCCATGGTCGAGGCCAGCAAAGTCTATGCCAAACAGTTCATGAAGACCTATCAGATTCCTACTGCGAAGGCCCAGTCCTTTGACTCACTTAAAAAAGCTCTCGACCACATCCAGCAGCTCCAGTTTCCACTGGTCATTAAAGCCGATGGTTTAGCTGCGGGAAAGGGAGTCATCATTGTGCAAACATTAGATGAGGCCCAAAAGACAGTTCATAAGATTATGGAGTCTAAGGTGTTTGGTACGGCAGGAGAGAGGATCATCATTGAGGAGTTTCTTGTGGGAGAAGAAGCGACCGTCCTGGTTTTTACGGATGGTCATGGAATCAGTTTGATGCCAGCCTCCCAGGATCATAAGCGCCTTAAGGACCAAGATCAAGGCGAGAATACGGGTGGAATGGGGGCCTATGCCCCGACACCTGTAGTGACTCCTGAGATTCAGGATCAGGTTCTGCGCCGTATTGTGAAACCTACACTGCAGGGGCTTTCTACGGAAGGATCTCCCTATAAAGGGATTTTATATGTGGGTCTGATGATCTGTCAGGATGGGCCCAAAGTTTTGGAATTTAACTGCCGGCTGGGAGATCCCGAGGCTCAGGTCGTCCTGCCGTTGCTGGATAGTGATCTTGTGGATATCATGGAGGCCGTGATAGATGATCGGCTTGACCGGCTCACTGTTCGATGGAAGGCTGTCTCTGCCATCTGTGTGGTGCTAGCCTCGGCTGGATATCCTGGAAAACCTAAGACAGGAATTCCCATTAGTGGCTTAGATCAAGCTGAACAACTTAAGCAGGTTTTCGTATTTCATGCCGGTACTGCCTTGCATCGGAAAAAAGTTGTGACGGAGGGGGGGCGTGTCTTAGGGATCACAGCCTTAGGGTCAGACCTTCGATCAGCTCGGGTGAGAGCTTACGAAGCAGTTAATAAGATCCATTTTCAGGGCATGCAGTATCGTAAGGATATTGGTGCTCGTGCGTTGTAAACTGCTAAATTTATGAAAGCAAGCCTCTGGCTTGGCAGAGCCGATTCGCGGCTTGGCCGTGAGAGGCTGGGCGTGGGGCATGTGAGGATTTGCCCAAGGCAAACCGCAGCGGCCCCACACAAAAATGTTGAGCGCGGGGCGTGGGGGCATCGGAGGGCGAGTGGCGCGACGAGGAAGGAGCGCCAAGCTATGAGCGCCGCCGAGTCGGTGAGGCGGCCGGATTCCGACAGCAGCCGCACGGGCCCCCACATATTAATGGAGGGGAAAATGGCGCAGACGCCTCTAGTAGCTATTATTATTGCCAGTGACTCGGATCTACCTGTGATGGAGCAGGCTGCTGAGATCTTAGAAAAACTTGACATTTGCTATGAACTGATCCTGACCTCGGCCCATCGTTCTCCTCAACGCACCCGGGAATATATTAAAGAGGCAGAAGCCAAAGGAGTTGAGGTCCTTATTGCAGGTGCAGGGGGGGCTGCCCACCTTCCAGGGGTGATTGCGGCAGAGACGATCCTGCCAGTGGTCGGCGTGCCCATCGAGACAACGGCCCTGCAGGGCATGGATTCTCTTTTATCCATTGTCCAAATGCCGGGCGGTGTCCCGGTGGCCACCATGGCGATCGGAAAGGCAGGAGCCAAAAACGCAGGTATCCTTGCAGCACAGATTCTTGCCCGAAAATATCCCAAGATAGCTGAGCAATTGGTTTCATACAAGAGAAACCTGGAGAAAGAAGTACGGGAAAAGGCAAAGGGGTTGGATGGTAAGGGTTTTAAAAATCGATCGAGGGAGCCCGGATTTAAGCCTCCTTCAACAGGCAGCAAAACTGATCCGAGAAGGTGAGGTGATCGCCTTTCCCACCGAGACCTTTTATGGTCTGGGAACGGACGCCTTCAACTCCAGGGCGGTGGAGAAGGTCTTTGAGATAAAACAGAGGAGTCGTACGAGCCCCATTCTGGTGCTGGTCAACAGTTTTAGTCAGGCATCAGATCTGGTGGAGAATGTCCCTCCGCAGGCCTGGTCATTCATCACTTCCTTCTGGCCGGGCCCATTAACGCTGGTTTTCAAGGCTTCAGACAAAGTCCCGGGTATACTCACCGCTGGGACAGGAAAGATCGGGATTCGTATTCCTTCAGATCCCTTGACCCGCCAGCTACTGAAAACCGTGTCGATTCCCCTCACCGCTACTAGCGCAAACCGCTCGGGAGAAGAAAGCCCAACCACAGCTCAATCGGTAGCACAAACTTTAGGAGATAAAGTGGCCTTGATACTGGATGCCGGTCCGACACCCGGAGGCCTGCCCTCGACCGTTGTAGACGTAACCACCACTCCCATTACTATCTTGCGCAAAGGCCAAATCCCAGCAGAGATGTTATTGAAGAATTAGGTGCTCGGTTATGAAATGGGATGTTGAATTATGACTTGCTGTCTTTTGAAGTGCCGTCTTTTGAGGAAGAGGAGGAGTTTGAGGATGATGAATTATTTGAAGAGGATGGGGTAGAAGATGGGGTGGACGCAGGCGTGGTACTGGATTCCTTAGTTTTAGGGCTGGACTCTTTGTCTTTAGAGGTAGTGGGCTGATCCTTTCCTGTGTCAGGCTTTTCCTTTTCTGTTTTTTTCTTGGTATAATCCGTAATGTAAAAACCACTGCCTTTAAAGACCAGCGCAGACGGAGAGAGGATCTTCTGCAGGGAGCCGCCACATTTTTCACATTTGGTGAGCGGAGGATCAGAAAACTTCTGGATCTTTTCAATGATCCGCTTGCAGGACTGACACTGATATTCGTAAACTGGCATTCTACCTCATCTCCTTCAGAGTCAGCTTAGTTTCTTTAACGCCTCATGCATGAGATCCAGCCCTTTTCGTATCCGTTTCATTGATGTGGCGTAGGAAAGTCGAATATACGGATCCGCTCCAAAAGAATCCCCTGCCACGACCGCAACCCCTGCCTCTTCCAAAAGATAACTTGCAAGATCCTGAGAGTTGTTGATGGTGCGATCTTTCCAGGTCTTCCCATAGTAGGCAGACACTTTGGGAAAAACATAGAATGCTCCCAGTGGGGGTACACAAGTAATTCCCTTGATGCGTTTTAAACGCTTCAAAAGGTGAGTCCGCCGCCGTTCAAATTCTCCCAGCATCTTTACTGTTTCCTTCGAAGTCTGGCTCAGAGCAGCTAGGGCCGCTTTTTGGGAAATCGAGCAGGGGTTGGATGTGCTCTGACTCTGAAGGTTAGCCATCGCACTCATAATCGTTTTGGGACCTGCGGCATATCCAATTCTCCAGCCCGTCATGGAAAAAGTTTTTGAAACACCATTGACCACCACGGTTCGATCTTTTACCTCCCTATCTAAAGAAGCCAAGCTCACATGCTTAAAACCATTGTACACTATTCTTTCATAGATCTCATCCGAGATGACCAGCAGGTTCTTCTCTATTACTACCTGGGCGATCTCTTCTAGGTGTTTTTTCTCATACGCTGCGCCAGTGGGATTAGAAGGGGTATTCAGAATAAGGGCCTTGGTCCGCGGTGTGATATGTGCTCGCAAGACTTCCAGGGTCAATCGAAACCCGTTGGATTCCTCCGTGGGGGCAATCACAGGAGTTGCTCCGTTGATCAGGACCTGGTCTGGATAAGAGACCCAGTAAGGGGCGGGGATGATCACCTCATCACCCTGGTCAAACAGGACCTGGGCTAAGGTGTACAGACTGTGCTTGGCCCCGCAGGAGATCACCACCTGATCTTTTTCATACTCCAGGTTGTTTTCTCGCCTGAATTTTTCCACCACGACCAGTTTTAATTCATCCGTCCCAGAGGGCGAAGTATATTTTGTAAAGCCTTTTCGGATCGCCTCGATGGCTGCTTTCTTAATCTCTCTGGGTGTATCAAAATCAGGTTCTCCCAGCCCAAAATCGATCACATCCACACCCTGTGCTTGTAGCTGTTTAGCCTTTATGCTCATGGCATGGGTGGCAGATGGACGTATCTTTGAAACACGTTCGGCAAGTTTCATTTATTTTTTTTCCCCAGTTTTTCTTTAAGTTTTTTTAACACGATCTCTGGAACAAAATCTTTTACCTCGCCCCCATAACTGGCAACGGCCTTCACAATACTGGACGTCAAATACGTGTATTCCTCACTGGGCATCATGAAGACGGTTTCCACCTCAGAATCTAGTTTTCGGTTCATCAAGGCCATCTGAAGTTCATATTCAAAATCAGATACCGCCCTTAATCCTCGAATAATTACGGTTCCGCCTTGACGCTGCACAAATTCCACCAGGAGTCCCTCGAACTGCTCAATCTGTAGATTTTTGAATTCTCGGGTGGCTTCCTTGATCATGAGAACACGTTCGTCAACATCAAACAGAGGGGCCTTCTGGAGGCTGGGGGCAACCGCCACGATGACCTTATCAAACACCTTTAGACTCCGCTTAATAATATCAATATGCCCATAAGTCACAGGATCAAACGTCCCTGGATATACCCCGATTTTCTTCATGTCCTCTCCGTTTCATCCGATGCTTCACCCAGACCGACTTGGATAGAATACCGATAGACAGAGAGCAGGGTGTCACCGTAGCGATAACGCTTAACCAAGCCTAGATGACCTGCTTTCTCAGGCAAGGGCAGCTTGTGAAAATGCTCAATAACCACGAGGGTCCTTTCAGCTATCATATCACTCTTGCCCAGTTGCCGCAAGAAACGCTCAGCGAGCGGACCGTGATAGGGTGGATCGGCGAATAAAATGTCGAAAGTTTCTGGTGTTTTTTTAAGCCTTCTCAGAAATGCCGTGGCATCCATGGTGTAAATCTTTGCCTTGTGGTGAAGACCGCAGGCAGTCAGGTTATTCCTTAAAAGCCTGACTGAGGGGACATGGTTTTCCACAAACACCACATGATCCGCTCCACGGCTTAAGGCCTCAATGCCGACATTCCCTGTGCCGGCAAAGAAGTCTACCACCCTGGCCCCTTTGACTTGATCCCTCAAGACATCAAAGAGGGCGTCCTTCACCTTCGTGGCGGTGGGACGTAACGCCATTCCTCGAGATGAACGAATTCTGCGACCTTTAGCAACACCCGCTGAAACACGCACTCAGATACCTCCAGCTTGCTTAGATGAAGTCTGTTACTGTTTAAAGCGTAAATTCAATAATGTATCATTAAACTAATTTTCCAGTCAAGGCTCGACCCGGCCTTTCGCTGCTCCAAGGCTTCGGCGCTGGCCCGGCGCTATGATGTGGGGGCCCGTGCGGGCTTTGCTCCTCCGGTGCCCCCACACCCCGGCCAGTCACCGGCCGAGCCGGATGCGCGACGCTCGGGCTGGTCGCTTCCCTAAGATCTGTTACCCCAGCGCCTCCCTGCCTGCCGGCAGGCAGGTCGCCAGTCGCGCTCAAGGCCAGGTCTCACCTTTTTAGAGTTGTCCCCTGTGCTAGTTGATAGGACACTGTTTGAATGAGGAAAGGCTTTGACTTTATGCGCCTAATTCACTATAATGTGAGCAATTTTTGCATTTCATGGGACATTTCAAATTTAAAAGACAAGTGGTTAGGAGAGTATGGGCTTTAGGGCTGCTCATTCTGGGCCTTGAGGCGTGTTCTGTTCCTGCCCCTGTCCTTACTCCCGATCCCACATTGGCGACTCAAGGGGAAGGAACCAATCCGTTGAGTCACCAATTGAAGGTGTCTATACGCCCAGTGGTCACCACCGGCTTTCGCTCGGAAGATCTTAAACAGTTTGGTGTGGACATTTCGGCCTATTTCACCGCCTTTTATGTGGAAATTCAGAATGGGTTATCCCGAGAGGTTTGGGTGGATTCCTCCAAGATTTTTTTACAGATCCCAGATCGAGTTCCCGTTCAAGCTTTAAGCGAATCAGAGAGTATTGAGTATTACCACCGGGGGGATCAAGAACAACCTGTGTTAATTTTGGTTCCTAAATCCAGAAAGATGGAGAAACAGGACATCGCAAAGATTCTCGAGCTGCATTTAAAATCGGCGACTCTTCCTCCGGGCAGCCAGCATAGCGGTGTGGTTTATTTTAAAAAAATCCTGGATCAGCAGTGTGAAAAGGTTTTCTTAAAGATCGCTGATGTTCAGGTGGAGGGAGAAGAGACTCCTCGCCAATTTCAGTTCGGTTTCAATTGCAGCGGTTGAGTCCAGGGGGTATGCCATATGAGCAAGGTCTATTTGCGCATCAATACTTCAGTGGGAAAGGAAAAAGAGGTGCGGGATAGCTTGCGCAAGATTAAAGGTGTGACGGCGGCTGATATGGTGACGGGTCGGTATGATGTTATCGCAATTATTGAAGAGGAATCTTATGAAAACACCTTTAAGACGGTCCAGGATAAGATTCGAGGAATCAAAGGGATTACCAGAACCGAAACAGATTTGGTGATTGAATAAGATAAAGCGCCCTTTGACCGTTACAGGTCAAAGGGCGCTTGTGTCTGGCATTAGGCCTACTTGTGGTGGAGTGAGGTCATGCTGGCGATGCCGGAAACGCATTTCCGGCGATTCCGCAGGATTGTGTGATCCATGATGGCCCCACAATTGACGCATTTCCAGGCGTAGAAGGTAAGAAAATAATCCGATAGGCGTTCCAGATACATGAGGCCTTTACATTTTGGGCATTTCATGAAATCTTCCTCCTTTTTGAGCCAGGCTGCCAAACCTTATTGGAAAGGATGGCTGCCAGCTAGTGAGAACTCGTACTCCCCTTTGGATTATGCAAGGCATATGCCAAATTGTGTCAGTCTATTTAAAGTATTGAAATATAAGTGATTTAGCTAAAAATAGCCATTTTCCTGAATGTTCATATTTGTTTATCACGCTGGAATGCGGACAAATTTTGTCATAGTGGATAGGTAATGGACGACATAATTTCGCAGTCTGCGGCATCAGCCATCAAGGATTGGCCAGAGAATGAACGGCCAAGGGAAAGGCTCATTAAACAGGGACCAGAAGGCCTGTCTGATGCCCAGCTCCTTGCGATTCTTCTCCGTACCGGCCATCAACGGCAGAATGCGGTGGGGCTTGCCATGAAGTTAATTGCCCAGTTCGGAGGGCTGTTGGCTCTATCCCAGGCTAGTATCACAGAACTTTGCAAAGTGCGGGGTATTGGACCTGCTAAGGCAGCGCATCTGAAGGCGGCACTTGAGTTGGGACGACGTGCGGTTTCTTCTCCGCTGAATGCAGGTGTGCGGATTCGTGGAAGCAAAGATATCTATCGACACTATTATGCCCATCTTCGAGGCCTTAAGCATGAGTTGTTTAAGGTCATCTTGCTGGATGGGAAAAACCGGATCATCAGAGATTCAACAATTTCGGAAGGAAGCCTGACGGTCAGTATCGTTCATCCCAGAGAGGTCTTTAACCCGGCGATTCGCGACTCGGCCGGGGCTGTGATCTTTATCCATAACCACCCGAGCGGAGATCCAACGCCCAGCCGTGAAGATCATCAATTGACCAAGCGGCTGGCAGCCTGTGGTGAGCTTTTAGGCATCAAGGTACTGGATCACCTTGTGGTGGGTGATGCTCGCTATTTTAGCTTTGCCGATCAGGGTTGTCTTTAAATACCGGAGATCAAAATTCATTTACAGATTGAAAAAAAGGTGATATGCTTGTTTTATTTAGGGTTCTTGGCATTCATCCTCGCAGGATTTTGGGTAAACCTGGCCCACGGTGTGGCAAAAGAGGAGGAAGGACCGGTCAAGAATATTGAGGTTCGAGGCAACAAGAAGATTGATACGTTTGCCATCTTGGCTAAGATCAAAACAAAAGAAAACCAATCCGTAAGTCAACAGCAGTTGCGAGAGGACCTTAAGGCAATCTATCAGATGGGCTTTTTTGAAGATGTTCAGATTTCTACAGAAAAATTGGAGGGTGGAATAAAGGTCATTTTTACGGTACAGGAAAAACCCTTCTTGGTTGAGATTCAGTTCAGTGGCAACAAGGAGATCGATACACAAACCCTAAAAGACAAGATCACACTCAAAGATCAGACCTTTGTGGATCACCAACAGATCAAGGAAAATGCAGAGAAGTTGCGGGAATATTATGAGCAAGAGGGTTATTTTGAGGCCCATGTGATCCCGGTTTTAAAAGCAGTGGAAGCAGATAAGGTGAGTTTGACCTTTTTCATTCGCGAGGGGCCTCTGGCCAAGATCAGGAGCGTGGGTTTTGAAGGCCGCCATGCCCTATCGGCTAGGAAATTGAAAAAAGCTATCGAAACACGTCGATATTTCTGGTTGACCTCTTGGCTGACCAGCACGGGTATTTATAAAAAAGAGCTTCTGGAACAGGATGCGGAACGTGCTAAAGAGGTGTATCTGGATGACGGTTATTTGCAGGTCCAGGTAGGTGTTCCTAGGGTTGTGCTTTCACAGGACAAGAAGTGGTTTGATATCACTTTCCCCATTGTGGAAGGGGGGCAGTTCAGAGTAAAAAGCATCCAGTTTAGTGGTAACAGTCTGTTTAGTACAGATCAACTCAAACCGATTTTAAAGCTAAAGGAAGGAGATGTTCTAAGAAGAAATCTTCTTCAGGATGATGTAAGGGCAATCACGGATGAATACGGTGCAAAAGGCTACCTGTTTACCCAGGTGATTCCCCAGCTAAACCCTGATCCATTGTCCCGAACCGTGGATGTCATGTTGGAGGTGATGGAACAAGGGCCTGTGACTGTCCGTCGGATTAATATCCTGGGTAATGACAAGACCCGAGACAAAGTCATCCGGAGGGAACTTCGTGTTAATGAGCAAGAGGTGATTGATACCCAATCTCTGAGACGGAGTTTTCAACGCCTGAATAATCTAAACTTTTTTGAAAGTGTGGAGATTGTACCCCAGGAGATAAAACCTGATGTGGTGGATCTTCAAGTCAGGGTCAAGGAGAAGCCTACGGGGACCTTCAGCGTGGGAGGAGGCTTCAGTTCGGTGGACAAACTGGTAGGCCTCGTGGAGATTACCCAGGGAAATCTCTTCGGGCGCGGTCAACTGCTCCAGGGGAGGCTTGAGACCGGAAAGCGGCGTACTACTTACCAACTGACCTTCCGGGAACCCTATCTTCTGGATTATCCGGTGGCGGGGGCCATTGATCTGTTCGACCAGGAACGTAATTTCGATTCTTACAAAGAGGACAGACGGGGAGGGGGGCTGACCTTCTCAAAATCGTTTAATGAGTATGTGAGTGCAAGCATGGGTTATGTCCTGGAAAACCTCCGGATTTTTGAAACTACTCGTGATGCTGCAGGAAATTGTATTGCTGCGACGTTGATCTGTAACCAGGAACTGCTGGGGCGGACCACCACCAGCAGTGTTTCTGTATCTCTAGCCGGAGACACCCGCGACTTCTTTTTTGACCCCACCTGGGGCGGCCGCAATGCAATTACCTATGAACATGCGGGAAGTTTCCTGGGAGGAACCAATGATTACTATAAAGTCGTCTTGGATTCCAGTCGATACTTTCCCCTATGGCGGAATACCGTTTTCTCCTTACATGGTCGGCTGGGATATGCCCAGGGCCTGCAAGGAAAAGATCTGCCCCAGGGTGAGCGATTCTTCGTGGGGGGGCTAAACTCAGTACGAGGTTTTGAATTTGGCAAGGCCGGACCCATTGATAAAGTGACGGGAGACGTAATTGGTGGAAACAAACAGTTGCTCTTCAATGCCGAGTATACTTTCCCGATTTTCACCGAGGCCAAACTCAAAGGGGTGGTCTTCTTTGATGCTGGAAAGGGATATAACAATGTGGAACGCATTCAGCTCAGAGGGCTTCGCTACAGTGCGGGTTTTGGAATTCGTCTGTTATTGCCCATTGGACCCATCCGTTTGGAGTGGGGAAAGAATCTTAGTCCAGAGCCTGGTGAGCGGAGCGGATTTATGCCCGAATTTAGTATCGGAACATTGTTTTAGTTTAATAAAAACGCTAGAGGAGCCTTACAATGGTAAAATTTAATCACTTTTTGATTCTGATCTTTTCTTTTGTGTTGATGGGGCTGGGAGAACGATTAACGTTAGCTCAGGCAGCAGAAGCACTGAAAATCGGGTTTATTGATGCCCAAAAGGTATTGGATCATACCAAGCTTGGACAAAAGGCAAAGGCCAATCTTGAAGAATATGTAAAAAGTCGTGAAAGAGTCTTGGAGCTTGAACGGAAAGACATAAAGGATTTTGAGGAAACCTTGTCCAGGCAGGGTGCCCTCCTGAGCCTCGAGGCCAAAAAGGATAAACAAGAGGAGTATCAAAGAAAAGTGGATCAATTCCAAAAAAAAATGGTGGAATTAAATCGGGAGGTCCAGGACAAGCAGGTAGAGCTGGTGAAGGGTTTCCGAAAAGAATTGGAAGGTGTGGTGAAAAAGATTGCCGAGAAAGAGGGATATGTCTTTGTCCTCGACAAGGATAGTGAAACCGGCAATATCCTGTACGCCAAAGAGAATTTCGATTTAACCAGCCTCGCTATTGCTGAACTGGACAAAGCAGCAAAGTAAAAGCCATGGAAGTACATTTAGAACAACTAGTTGATCTCGTCGGGGGTGAGATCAAGGGCGATGCCCAGTGTATGATTACGGGGATAGCCGGGATTCGTGAATCGGGGCCGGGAGACCTCACCTTCTTGGCCAACTCTAAGTACGCATCGGATTTGTCAAGTACCCGGGCTTCTGCCGTTTTGTTAGCCCGAGATTCCCAGCAGGATTTTGTAAGATCTTTGCAGGCTGCTGGAATCTCCGTTGTCTTGGTAGAGGATCCTTATTTTGCCTTTGCCAAGATTGTTCAGTTTTTTCATTCCCGGCCGTACTGCCCATCGGGGATTAGTCCCCACGCTTCTATTGGGAAGGGGGTCCAACTGGGTAAAGATCTCTCGATTCATCCTTTTGTCCGTATCGAAGATCATGCCAAGATTGGAGATCGTGTCACCCTTTACCCTGGGACTTTCGTGGGTGAAGGGTGCGAGATAGGTGAAGACTGTTTGATCTATCCCAATGTGACGATCCGAGAAAAAACCAAGATTGGGAAGAGAGTAATCCTTCACAGCGGTACGGTGATTGGCAGCGATGGATTTGGTTTTGCCACCCGAGAGGGTAAGCATCACAAGATTCTTCAGGTGGGGATTGTGGTGATCGAGGATGATGTGGAACTGGGAGCCAACGTAACAGTGGACCGAGCAGCCCTCGGCAGGACTGTGATCAAACGCGGTACGAAGGTGGATAACCTGGTTCAGATTGCCCACAATGTGGCCGTTGGGGAAGATTGTTTGATTGTAGCCCAAGTCGGTATTTCAGGCAGCACGGAACTTGGACATCACGTTATCTTGGCAGGTCAGGTGGGTGTGGTCGGTCACTTGAAGATTGGAGAGGGTGTTCGAGTGGGAGCTCAATCAGGAGTGGTCCAGGATATTCCTCCTGGGCAGACTGTCTCTGGTTCACCCACGATCCCTCATCGGAAATGGCTCCGGATGCAGGCGGCTCTTCCAGAACTGCCTGAGGTGATGAGGCGTGTCAGGGAGCTAGAAAAAAAGATTGAGGTGTTAGCGAAAGTTTTGGGAGAGAAAAAGAAAGATGACAATTGACGTAAGAGAGATCCAGGAGATATTGCCCCACCGATATCCCTTCTTACTGGTGGATCGTATCGTGGAGCTTGAGGTGGGCAGGCGTATTATCGGGACCAAAAATGTCACCATTAATGAGCCTTTTTTTCAAGGTCATTTTCCAGGTTATCCCATCATGCCTGGCGTAATGATTATTGAGGCCATGGCCCAGGTGGGAGGGCTGTTGGCGTTTAAATCCAGCAAGGTGGGCCCCAATCAGTTGGTCTTCTTTCTGGGCATTGACAAGGCCAAATTTCGCAAACCAGTCTACCCGGGTGATCAACTCAAATTGGTCTTAGAAGTCTTGCAGGAGCGTGCCCCCTTCTGGCGAATGAAAGGTCTGGCCTATGTGGGCGAGGACTTGGTCTGCGAGGCTGAGCTCAAAGCGATGATTGGTGAACGGGAGGCTTACACCTCAGCAAAAACGGAGAAAGACATTGACCGAAATTCATAAGACAGCAATTGTCCACCCTAAGACCGAGATCGGCGATGATGTGACAATAGGTCCCTATGCAGTGATCGGGGAAAATGTCAAAATTGGCCGCAGGACCAAAATTGGGGCCCATGTGGTGATTGAGGGATGGACTGAAATTGGCGAAGACTGCACCTTCTTCCACATGGCCTCGGTGGGAACCATTCCCCAGGATCTGAAGTTCTCTGGGGAAGAAACCAGGCTCAAAATCGGGCGGGGGAATACCTTCCGAGAGTTTGTGACTTTAAACCGCGGCACTCAGGCTGGGGGAGGAGAAACCATTATCGGGGATCATAACTTTTTGATGGCCTATGCCCATGTGGCCCATGACTGCAGGATCGGAAGCCGAGTGATCATGGCCAATGCCGCAACTCTAGCCGGACATATTCATATTGGGGATCATGCTGTAATCGGTGGACTGGTGGGTGTACACCAATTTGTAAAGATTGGGGCCTATGCCCTGGTGGGAGGATGCTCTGCGGTGGCACAGGATATTCCCCCTTTCATGTCTGCGGCGGGTGTGCATGCCAAACTTTATGGACTGAATCTGGTAGGCTTAAAACGCCATGGGTTCTCCACAGACCGGATTCAAAGCCTGAAGAGGACCTATCGTATTCTTTTTCGATCCAAACTGCCTCTCAAGGAGGCCATTAGGAAAGTTCAGGAAGAACTTGAGATAAACTCAGACATCAGGGAACTTTTGAAGTTTTTGGAAGACTCAAAACGGGGCATCTGTAGGTAAATGGAGAGAATCGGATTAATTGCTGGAAACGGCCGGTTTCCCATTATTTTTGCCGAAAAAGCCTCTGAGCAGGGCCTTATGGTGGTGGCTGTGGCCCATCGAGGGGAAACGCTTCCCGAACTGGAAACCGTGGTGGCCAAGTCGGGAGGGCAGATCATCTGGCTTCATGTGGGGCAACTTGGACGTTTGATCAAGGCATTTAAATCTGCGGGTGTGGAACAGGTGGTGATGGCGGGGGGGATTAAGAAGACCCGTTTGTTTTCTGATGTCAGGCCGGATCTTCGCTCTCTCAAGCTCCTACGCCAGGTAGGCCAGAATAAAGATGACCTGTTGTTGCGGGCAGTAGCTAAAGAGCTAGAGGCTGAGGGGCTTGTGGTCAGGGAGTCCACACTCTATCTTTCCTCCATTTTGGCAAACAAGGGACCCATAACCAAACGAGTACCTACCGCAGAGGAATGGGAGGATATTCGTTTTGGATGGCAGATTGCCAAGGAGGTCGGACGCCTTGAGATCGGTCAGTGCATCGTGGTAAAGCGGCGAGTGGTCCTGGCTGTGGAGGCAATTGAGGGTACGGATGAGACCATTAAACGGGGCGGGCGTTTATGCCGGTCCGGTGCAGTAGTAATTAAGGTGAGTAAACCCCAGCAAGATCTGCGATTTGATGTCCCCGCAGTGGGACCTTCCACCATTGAGGCAATGAAGGAAGTCAAGGCAACGACTCTCGCCCTGGAAGCCGGAAAGACCCTGCTTTTAGACAAGGAAGTGCTCTTGGAAATGGCAAACAGGGAACGAATATCTATTATAGGTATGGAGTCTGTATGAATAAGATCAAAGTAGGAGTGGTGGGGGTTGGCTATCTAGGACAGCACCACGCCAGGATCTATTCTAAAATGCCGGAGGTGGAACTGGTCGGTGTGGCAGACATCGATGCCGAGAAGGCAAATGCCATTGCGGCCCAGACAGGTTGTCAGCCCTATGGAGATTATCACGCACTCCTGAATCAGGTCCAGGCGGTGAGCATTGTGGTACCTACCGTGCTTCACCACGAGATTGCTTTAAAGTTTTTGCAGGCTGGGACGGATGTGTTGCTGGAAAAACCCATGACCGTGACCCTACAGGAAGCGGATGAGTTGATTCAGGAAGCTGAAAAAAGAGGCAGCTTGTTGCAAATTGGCCACCTGGAAAGGTTTAATTCTGTGGTCCAAGCTCTCAATGGGAGAATTCAAAAACCGCGCTTTATCGAGTCCCATCGCCTGGGTCCTTTTGTGGAACGTGGTACGGATATCCATGTGGTACTGGATCTCATGATTCATGATATAGATATTATTCTTAGTCTGGTGAATTCACCAGTGGAACTTATTCGGGCGGTGGGAGTACCTGTGATTTCCCCTCAGATTGATATTGCCAATGCCAGAATCGAGTTTGCCAATGGATGTGTGGCGAATGTTACGGCCAGCCGGGTATCCCGTGACAAGATGCGAAAGATCCGGATCTTTCAACCCGATGCGTATATCTCTCTGGATTATCTCCAGCAAGAGGTGGTGATCTGTCGTCGGCTTTTGGAGGGACAGGACGAACGGCCTCAACTCTCCCTGGAGCGGTTAGAAATAGAAAAGGAAGAACCCCTCGAGACAGAGATTGAGGCCTTTATAGAGTGCGTCCGTTCTCGGAAACGGCCTATGGTCTCAGGGCAAGAGGGACGGGAAGCCCTGAGAGTTGCACTGGAAATTCTGAAAGAGATTCATGTCTAAAAGAATCTTTATGATTGCGGGTGAAGCCTCCGGAGATCTACACGGGGCCAAACTGGCTTCAGCTCTCTTAAGGGCCCATCCTAAAATAAACCTGGAGGGCGTGGGTGGAAGGTTGATGAAATCAGCAGGGGTAGACCTGCTGGGAGATATACAGGATCTGGGGGTAGTGGGGGTGGTGGAGGTATTAAGTCATTGGAGTAGTATCTGGGGTATCTACCGGAAGGTGCGGGAAAGGTTGCACCGGAAGCCTCCGGATCTGGTGGTCTTTATCGATTATCCAGACTTTAACCTAAGGATAGCCCGAATTGCTCGGAGGGTAGGTGTGTCTACCGTCTACTACATCAGTCCACAGGTTTGGGCCTGGAGACGGGGTAGGGTTAAGACGATTGCCAGGCTGATTGATAAAATGCTGGTGATCTTTCCATTTGAAAAAGAGTTCTATGCTACAGCAGGAGTGGATTGTGAATTTGTGGGTCACCCCCTGCTGGATAATCTGGATACCCTGCCACCTAGAACAACTTTGCGTTCCCAGCTTGGGCTACACCCCGATAGGCCTACAATAGGACTTTTGCCAGGTAGCCGTCGTCAGGAAATGAGTCGGCTTCTACCGACCATGTTGCAAGCTATGGAAAGGCTCAAAAAGCGTATACCACAGCTGCAATTGGTCTTGGCCGTTGCCCCTTCCCTGGATTCCAGTGTGGTAGAATCCATTGTGGAGGCTGTTGGGTCAGGGTTAGAGGTGGTCCCAATCTCTGGCAGAGCCGATGAGGTGATCTCGGCTTCAGATGTTGTGGTAGTGGCCTCAGGGACTGCTACCCTGCAGGCTGCAATTCATGAGACTCCCATGGTGATTGTATACAAAGTCTCAAGCTTGACCTATTTGCTGGGCCGAATGTTGATTCAGACAGAACATATTGGCCTGGCGAATCTGGTAGGCGGGAAAAGAATTGTTCCAGAATTGTTGCAGTCCAGGGTCACTGGTCGGGCGATTGAGGAAGAGGTTTACAGAATTCTAACCGATGCGGTCTATACCGAGGAAATCCGTAAAGGGCTTTCCCAGGTTAAGGCAAAACTGGGGTTGCCGGGGGCCTCGGCTCGTGCTGCCCAATGTATTTTGGACTTACTAGAGGCTAGGGCTCAAAACAATTAAAAATTAAGATGCAACTCTACCTTCGTCTCTTACATTATGTGAAGCCGTATTGGGTATGGCTCATAGTGGCCATGATCTGTGCCGGGGGTGTCTCTGGACTGACGGCCGCTTATGCCTGGCTGGTGAAACCGGTACTGGATGAAATCTTCATTAAGAAAGACACCACCATGCTATTGATTCTCCCAGGCATAATCGTGGGGGTGGCCCTGTTTAAAGGATTATTTACCTTTTCTCAATCTTATCTAATGCAGTATGTGGGAAGTCGGATCATTATGGATCTTCGAAAAAGACTTTATCACCATATTATCCTTCTCCCATTGGGTTTTCACATCAAACATCCTACGGGTCTTTTGATGTCCAGAGTCATTAATGATGTTTCCCTGATGCAGTCCTCGGTTTCTACGGTGGTGAAGGATCTTTTCCAGCAAAGTCTAACCCTGCTGGCATTACTAGTCGTGATCTTTACTCAGGACTGGAAGCTGGCCAGCCTGGCTGTGTTGGTACTGCCAGCCGCCTACTATCCCATGGTCAGGATGGGACGCAGGCTTAAGCGGCTCTCTGTCAAGGGTCAGGAAAAGGTGGCTGACATGACCACGGCCCTCCAGGAGACTTTCACCGGGATTCGAGTGGTGAAGGCTTTTGGGAAGGAACAGTTTGAGGCCCACCGTTTTCAAGAAAAGAACCTTCATTATTTTAATACCATCATGAGAACGACTCAGGTCTCCGAGGTTGCCTCACCCTTAATGGAGTTTTTTGGGGCGATTGGGATTGCTCTGGTTATTCTCTATGGGGGATACCACGTGGTTCAGGGGACCACCACTCCAGGGACTTTCTCTTCCTTTCTCGCAGCCTGTCTGATGACCTACAATCCCATCCGGGCATTGTTGAAATCTTACACGGCGATACAGCAGGCCATGGGCGCTGCAGAACGGGTTTTCACAATCCTGGATCTTGAGACAGAAGAGGCCAAAGATCGCAGCAAGAAAGAGATCTCTGGTATTCAGCATGGAATTGAATTTCGAGATATTTTGTTTCAGTATGAAGGGACCAGTCGTCCGGTGCTGTCGGGTATCAATCTGTATGTGAATGTGGGCGAGAGCATTGCCCTAGTGGGGACAAGTGGAAGTGGAAAGACTACACTGGCTAATCTCATTCCCCGTTTTTATGATCCAAACCAAGGCAGTATTCTGATCGACGACATAGATCTCAAAAATATTACTATTGCCTCATTGCGCCGATTGATTGGGATCGTCAGCCAAGAGATCGTTCTGTTTGATGATACGGTGCGAAATAATATTGCCTACGGAATGCAGAATATCACCCTTGAGGATGTGATCAAGTCTGCTCAGGCTGCTTACGCCCATGACTTTATCATGAAAATGACTCAGGGTTATGACACCATGATCGGTGAGCAGGGAGTCAAACTTTCGGTTGGTGAGAGACAGCGTCTGGCCATTGCCCGGGCCTTGCTCAAAAACCCTCCCATTTTGATCCTGGATGAGGCCACCTCGGCCTTGGATCCTGAGTCAGAAAGCATTGTCCAGAAGGCCCTGCAGAATCTCATGAAAGACCGAACCACCTTTGTGATTGCACATCGTCTGTCCACGATCGAGCAGGTCAGCCGCATTGTGGTCTTGAGCAAGGGCAATATTGTTGAGATCGGAACCCATGAAGAGCTGCTTAAAAATAACGGCATTTATGGCCGTTTCTACCAAAGGCAGTTTGCAGCCCGTGAACGGCATGTGGGCTAATGGAACTCAGAGGCAATAGAACAAATGGAGGAAAAAAGGTCGCGTTTCTGATCTATAATATTGTGGTTCTGTTCATCTTACCGCTGGCCATTGCCTTTTTGGCTATTCAGCTGATTATTTACAGGCGGTACCGGGAAAGTGTGATTCCGCGTCTTGGCTTTTTACCCCACGCCCTTAAGAAGAGTTGCCAACAAGACCCTGTGTTCTGGATACATGCCGTCTCGGTGGGGGAAGTGATGGTGGCTGTTCCCCTGGTCAAGCGGCTGAGACAGAGCTATCCTCAAGGAAGATTGCTAGTTTCTACTGTTACCCAGACAGGTCAGGCCACTGCCTTTCAAAAAATTCTCGAAGCGGATCAGATTTTCTATTTTCCATATGATTTGCCCTGGATTGTGGGGAGGGTGATCCGAAAGATGAAGCCCTCCGTTTTCATCTTTCTTGAGACCGAGATCTGGCCTAACTTTCTTTTTGCTTTGGCACATGAAGGGATCCCAGCTGTTATGGTCAATGGAAGGCTTTCCAGTGGATCTTATAAGGGGTATAGCCTGCTGTTACCCTTCTTTCGAAAGGTTCTGGAAACGGTGAACCTCTTTTCTGTCCAGACGGATCTGGACCGACAGCGCCTCATAGCCCTCGGTGTGGATTCCCGTAAGGTGGTCAAGACTGGCAACATGAAATATGATCAGGCGATCGTATCATCATCGGAAGATTCCGAGGATATCAAAAAGGGATTAAAACTGTCGACCTCTTGCCATCTGATTGTGGCCGGTAGCACTCATGAGGGTGAGGAAGAGGTGATGATTGCCTGTTATCAAAAGCTGGTTCAAAGTTATCCGGGCACTCGACTGATGCTTGCTCCTCGGCATCTGGATCGGCTGGAAAGGATCGAGGGCTTCATTCATCGTCAGGGCTTTATGCCTGTCAGAAAGACAAAGATGGAATCCGCTGCTTTTTCCGTACTTCCCTCTGATGCCATTATCCTATTAGATACTCTTGGTGAATTGCAGTGTCTTTATTCGATAGCGAGTCTTGTTTTTGTGGGAGGAAGTCTGGTCCCGATTGGGGGACACAATGTGCTGGAACCGGCTGCCTGTGCTAAACCGATCCTTTTTGGGCCTCATATGGAGAACTTTAAAGAAATTGCTCAATATCTGGTGGAGCAGCAGGCCGCTTGCCAGGTTCCCAATGTAGATCAACTTTTTGAACGGATGGTATGGCTGACTGAAAATCCTACTCAGGCGGCCGTGATGGGCAGGAAAGCCAGAGAAGTGGTGCTTGAGCAACAGGGTGTCGTGGAAAAAAATCTTAACCTCATCCAAAATGTTTTAGGACAAAAAAGATGAGAAGGCTAATCGATCACACGGAACCTGGATTGAGGGTTAATCCTCTGTTAGGGCTTTTGACCCTTCTATCCATTGTTTATGGCGGCATATGCTGGCTTCGTCTTTTGCTTTACCGGGTTGGTCTGTTTAGGACCCGGAAGCTTGGTACACTTGTCATCAGCATTGGTAATCTGGCCGTTGGTGGGACAGGCAAGACTCCACTGGTTATTGCGCTTGCGGAATATATGCGCAGGAAGGGACTTAAAGTGGGTGTCTTGAGCCGGGGCTATAAAGGCCAAAGATCGGAGGATTTGCAGTGGGTATCTGATGGTCAAAGGTTATTGGCATCTCCTATGGAGGTGGGCGAGGAACCCTACCTGATTGCCTCACGTCTTAATGGCCCGGCATCTGGCTTGGCCAGTGACGGGCCGGGGCGTGGGGGCATCGGAGGAGCTACTGCACCGCACGGGCCCCCACAGATAAAAGGGGTGCCGGTAATAGTTGGAAAGGACCGCTACCAGTCGGGACAAAGGCTCTTGGAGCGGTTTAAATTGGATGCTATTTTTCTGGATGATGGATTTCAACACCTGAGGTTACATCGGGATATCAACCTTCTACTGATTGATGGAACCCAACCTTTCGGTCCACCTCAGTCGGCAGGAAGACTGCTTCCTAGAGGTTTTTTAAGGGAATCCCCTTGGGGAATACAACGTGCCACTGCCGTTCTTGTGAGCCGAATGGAGCAGTGCCATCAGGGGCATGAGATTATCCGCCAGATCCAGTATTACCATCCGCAGGTTCCCGTTTTTCAGATTTTTTTCCGACCGGGGACGCTGATGGGTCTAACTTCTGGTCAGGAAAGAGATGTGGCATCTTTAAAGGGACAATCCATATTAGCATTTTCAGGAATTGGGAATCCAACTTCCTTTCGATTTTTTCTGGACCGGTTGGGTGCCAAAGTGGTGGCGGATGTTGTCTTTGAAGATCATCATAGGTATACCTTCCAGGATATAAAAAAGTTAATCCAGAATGCCCGTGAGGAAGGTGCTGATCTGTTGGTCACTACTGAGAAGGATGGAGTGAAGGTCAGAGAGTTTTTGAAGCAGGGCCAGGCATCTGGCTTTGCCCAGGACATGCTTCAGGCTCTGCCTGAACATGGCGGGCGTGGGGCATGTGAGGATTTGCCAGGGGCAAACCGGAGCGGCCCCACATCTAATGCCGGGCCGGGGCGTGGGGGCATCGGAGGAGCTACTGCACCGCACGGGTCCCCACATCAAATAGTCGATTCCGTATGGGCATTGAGAATCGACCTGGAGAAGATCGAGGATTCCCAGGTCTGGGAACATTTTATCTGTGAGCATGCTAAGATCGGTTAAGCATCGGTTAGAATATATTATTGTTCAGGGTTTATTTTCGCTTTTTCGCCTTCTTCCGGAACGAAGGGCTTACGGTCTAGGGAAAGGGCTGGGTCGTCTGTTTTTTTGGATGGATCGCAGGCATCAGAAAGAGACCATGGATCACTTGAGGTTTGCCTTCGGTCTGGAGAAAAGTGATCGGGAACTTCGATCTATTGCGCAACGGTCCTATCAACACCTGGGTCTTTCCCTGGCCGAACTGGCCCGTGTCATGGTTTTCCCACCCCAGAGGGTCATGGAATGGATTCGGATTGAAGGCCTGGATCATTATATTGATGCTCATAAGAAAGGCCGAGGCGTGCTTTATCTCACTGCCCATCTGGGAAACTGGGAATTAATGGCCTTGGCTCAATCCCTACAGGGCTATCCCATCAATGTGGTGGTCCGCCCAGTAGATAACCCGTTGCTGGAGCGTTTGCTGTCCCGATTGAGAAGTCGTTGGGGCAATCGGGTGGTCAGAAAGGGAGGTGCCCTGCGGGAAGTTTTAAGGTTGCTCAAGAGAGGAGAGACGGTAGGTTTTTTATTGGATCAAAATGTGGCTATTGATCAGGGTGTCTTTGTGAATTTCTTTGGCCGGTCGGCCTGTACCCATAAGACTCTTGCTCTCCTTGCCCTTAAGACCGGTGCAGCTGTTCTGCCGGCCTTCACTTTTAGAGAAGAAAAAAATGGCCACCGGATTGTTGTAGAACCACCTGTTTTACTGGAAGAGACCGGAAATACCGAAAGGGACTTGGTAGTCAATACTCAAAAGTTTACGTCATTAATTGAGTCGTATATTCGAAAACATCCAGATCAGTGGCTATGGGTCCACCGTCGATGGAAGACCCAGCCCAAATGAAAAAATGGCACAGCTTGATCGAAATAAAATTCAAAAGATACTGGTAAGGGGACCCAACTGGATAGGGGATGCGGTTATGTGCACACCAGCCCTGGCTGCACTGCGTTTGGGTTTTCCTCATGCTCAGCTGACTCTACTGGTAAATGCGACCATCGCCGAATTGCTAAAAAACAATCCCCATCTAGACAAGATCTGGGTTTATGATAAAGCTGGGGATCACCGTGGGCTTCTGGGAAAGTTTAAACTGTCTCAAGAACTTTCAATAGAATCATTTGATCTGGCTGTGCTGTTTCAAAACGCCTTTGAAGCCGCCCTGCTGGCCAAACTTGCAAAAATACCTAATAGATATGGATACCCTACGGATGGGCGAGGGTTTTTGCTCACGCTCCATGCACCTTTGCCCAAAGCGACCTGTCATCAGGTGGAATATTATCTTCATCTATTGAGACCGCTGGGATTGAACACGCAAAGTGACTCCCAAAGGCTTTGGCTGGCAACCACGGATGAGGAGAATGAGACCGCAAAACAATATTTAAGGAGCCAAGACATTGATAGCGAAAAGTTAGTGGGAATTAATCCCGGGGCAACTTATGGTGCGGCCAAGAGATGGTCGACAGAGCGGTATGCTCTGCTTGCAGACCGGTTGATCGAATCCCAAAAAGCCAGTATTGTGATTTTTGGTGGACCTGGAGAAGAGGATCTAGGCCGTGCCATATCTTCACAGATGAGGCATCCCGCCTTAGTGCTAAGCGGACGTCTGGCGGTGCGGGAGCTGATGGCTATGATTCGGCAATGTGCGTTGTTGATCACCAACGATTCAGGTCCGATGCATATTGCGGCCGCTTTTGAAGTTCCCCTGGTGGCCATCTTTGGACCCACCGATCCCCAGACCACTTCTCCTCTGAGTGAAAACAGCCTGCTTTTACGTAAGCCGGTGGATTGCTCTCCCTGTCTGTTGCGTGAATGTCCAATAGACCATCGGTGTATGACAAGAATGACTGTGGAGGAAGTCTTTGAGGCTGCAGTGAAGCACCTTAAGAATCACGGTTCTGGTGAGAAGTTGGCCGGGAATCACCAACCGCGAGAGATCGCTGTTTTCCTAGACCGGGATGGGACGATTAATGAAGCTGTGGGATACCTTAATTCGCCTGATGGGTTAAAGTTAATCCCCGGGGCTGCAAAAGCCATCCGCCAGATCAATGAACATCAGCTCAAGGCCGTGATCCTGACGAATCAGTCTGGGGTGTCCAGGGGTTATTATTCAGAAGAAAAACTCAAAGAGATTCACCTGCATCTGGAGCAGCTCCTAGCACAGGAAGATGCCAGACTGGATGGAATTTACTACTGTGTTCACCATCCAGATGATGGTTGTGATTGCCGAAAACCCTCTCTTGGGATGTTGGGAGCGGCCTGTCGGGATTTGTCTATCAATCTTTCTCATTCCTATGTGGTAGGAGATAAGTTGACGGATATTCAACTGGCCTGCAATGCAGGGGCAAAAGGAATCCTGGTCCTCACAGGATGTGGTCAGGATCAGACGAACAAGTTGGATTCTTCCCCGCCGGCTTTTGTAGCAAGAGATCTCTATGAGGCCGTGCAGTGGATCATTGAAGACACTAAAAAGGTAAATGTCGTTTAGTCCGTTTTGTTCGTTAATAGACTCAATGGATTAACGGACCTGACGGAATGAACGTGCAGGGCAGAATGCAGGAATTTCGGAGAATATTGATCATCAAGCCCAGTTCTTTGGGGGACATTATTCATGCGATTCCAGTATTGCGACTTCTTCGGATGAAGTTCCCTCAGGCCTATTTGGCCTGGTTCATCCATGAGAAGTGGGCTGATATTATTAAAGGGCATCCGGATCTGGATGAGATCATTGCTTGGTCATTTCAATGGAGCCAGTTGCTCGGACTCTTCAAAGTCTTCAGAGAAAAAAAGTTTGATCTGGCGGTTGATCTTCAAGGTCTTTTCAGAAGCGGTGTGATTAGTTATCTGTCTGGCGCACCGGTTCGTGTGGGGTTTAAGAATGGGCGTGAGGGGAGTTCTCTCTTTTATACCCACAAAGTCTCTGTTCCTCACCATCCTATTCATGCCGTAGATCGTTATCTTTTGGCGGCCAAAGTCCTGGGGGCTGTGCCGTCGGATCCCGTTTGTACGATTCCTATTTCACCACTGGATGAACAATTTGTGGAAGATCTACTGAGGGAAAGTGGACTTTTACCGTCACAGCATTTCGTTGCGCTCAACCCCACAGCGCGTTGGTGGACCAAACGCTGGCCGATTGATCGTTTTGCTCAACTGACCGATCATGTTCAGGATAGTGGGATGTCTGTGGTAGTCATTGGTGGGGAGGAGGATATTCCTGAAATTCAACGGATGCAGTCCTTGATGAGGACACATCCGGTCATTGTGGCTGGAAAGACCAGTTTAAAGCAACTTGCAGTTTTATTGAGCAGGGCCAAGCTCCTCATCACGAATGATTCGGGTCCGATGCATCTTGCCGTTGCTGTCGGAACACCTGTTGTGGCCCTGTTTGGTCCTACGGATCCTGTGCGAACCGGACCCTATAGCCGGATGGTGGGCCGATCACCTATTACGCATCACATCATTCGAAGGCCTGTGGAGTGTAGTCCTTGTCTCAGCAGACACTGTAAAGTCGGTGACCATCGGTGTATGATGCAGATTGAGGTGGAGCAGGTTTTTGAGCAGGTTAGAAAAGTGTTAAATCGCTAAATCTACGAAGGGGGAATCTTAAGATGCCTATTGATAGAGAGTTGCTGGCCATTCTGGCCTGTCCGAAGTGTAAAAGTGATGTTCAGCTTAGTTCAAAGGGAGATGGGTTGATTTGTGAAAACTGTCGGGTGATGTATCCGATTCGAGAAGACATCCCTGTGATGCTGATTGATGAGGCAATTCCCTTGGACAAACGGATCTTATAGGACTGATGCTTAAATCGGTTCGACATTTTGTAGGGTATCATCGAATCATCTTGAGCGGGATGGTGGGTATTCTTTTGTATGTGTTTGCCAAGCCCACCGTCTGGACTATTATTGCAGGTTGTCCCATTATTCTGATCGGGGAGGGCATCCGGATCTGGTCTTCAGGATATATTACCAAGAACCAGATGCTGGTTCAGGACGGGCCTTATGCCTTCATACGGCATCCTCTCTATCTTGGGACCTTTGTGATTGGGCTGGGATTTGCGATCATGGGGGCAAAGATCAGCCTGATTGTGCTTTACTTGATTGCCTTCACCATCATCTATTTTTCTACGATTGCTGAGGAGGAGGAATCCCTGAGGCATAGGTTTGGCCATGAGTTTTCCGAATATGCCCAGCAGGTCCCTCTCTTTGTCCCATTGCCGGCTGCCGCAATGAGTGGCCAGACGAAATTTCAATGGCAGCGGGTCATGGGCCACAGGGAATACAAAACCTGGTTGGCGATCGGGATTTTTCTGATCCTGATGTTTTTTAAGTCCTATTATGTCTCCTGACAACAGGGTATGGGGGTGGACCTTGGCGTGGGTTATCCTACTGTCCTCCTGCGCAACCTTGCCCCATACAGAAACAGCTGTCAAAGCCGGACCCATAGCCCGTGAAAAAATATCCCTACTTGAAAAGGCGATGCAATTGGAAGCCCTCATTCAAAAGCGGCACCTGACGCCGGATGGTCTACTGGCCTATGGTGTCAGTCTTGCGTCGCCCACTTCAGAAGAAGTGGTAGGTATGGCCTTTTCAGACATGGCGATCTGGTCTGGGTGCTACGTAGCTGCCCAGGCGTTCCGATATGCCGTCACGGGTGATCCAGCAACAAAATCACAGGTCCGTAGGTCAATTGAAGGCCTCTATCTCCTCCAAGAGGTGACTGGGAAGCCAGGGTTGTTAGCAAGGGGGGTGAAGCGGTGGGATGAGAAAAATCCGGAGGTAGGCCCGGAGTGGCATCGGGGGTCTGGCCAATTCTCAGATTATCAGTGGCTCGGTGATGTGAGCACGGACCAAGTGGATGGGGTGATCTTTGGATACGCTGTTGCTTTTGACCTCATAGACGACCCAGCATTGAGAAAGTCCATTGCGGTCCATGTAAAGGCAATTGCGGATCACCTCATAGACCACGGCATGACCATCCAGGATGTGAATGGTCAACGGACAAAACATGGCGATCTGACTGTAGGTCTTTTCTCTGAACCCCTCAATGCACTCATTGCCCTGGCAGTGGTCAAAGCGGCTTACCATATGACGCAGGATGAAAAATACCAGGGGAAATATCTAGATCTTGTGCGTCGGCAGGGTTATCATAAACGGGTGGTGAAGGCTCGTGACCCTTGGTGGGAGACGTTCACGGGCGTAAATCATTCCGACAACAACCTTGCCTTCTTAGCTGATCACACACTTTTACGGTATGAGAAGGATCCACCACTATTGGACTATTATTTAAAGAGCCTGAATCGGGCCTGGAGCGTGGTTCGGGATGAAGGGAATCCCCTGTTCACGTTTATCTATTATGCCCTGCTGCCACCCCAGAAGCGAGACCAGCCAATGCTTTTCCATGCCGTGGAGACATTAAGTCTTTTTCCTGTTGACCGTCGAAACTACAGGGTGGTGAACAGCACAGAGCCGAATAACTGTATCTCCTTCAGGAAGGACCGGTTTGGAAGGAAGCAGGCCTGTGAACCTGTCCCGATGGACCGCCGACCGGCGGATGTTTTTGAGTGGAAGGAAAATCCATATCGGCTTGACGGGGGTGGAGAAGGCAATCTGGAATTCAGTGGAGTGGACTATCTTTTACCTTACTGGATGGGTAGATATCATGGTTTCATCCACGCTTCCGAATAACGAATAATGGGGTTCACTTAAACCATGAAGACTCGTGAAAAACTGTCTGTTACGATGATCACCTATAACGAGGAGGCCAATATCCAAGCTGCCTTGGAAAGCGTCCGATGGGCTGACGAAATTATTGTCCTGGATTCTTTTAGCAAGGATCGTACGGTTGAGATCTGCAAAAAATATACCGACAAAATTATTAGCCATGAATTTGTGGGCTATGGAAAATTAAGAAATATCGTCATTGATCATGCCAGCTATGACTGGATCCTGAGCCTGGATGCCGATGAGAGGGTGACGGAACCTTTAAGAGATGAGATTCTCCAAGAACTAGAAAAAGGGCCATCAGCGGATGGTTATTCTATCCCCCGCAAGAGCCATTTTCTGGGATACTGGGTTCGGTACTGTGGCTGGTATCCTGATTATCGATCCATGCAGTTATTTCACAAATCGAAAGGGCGTTATACCGAGGTCCTCAACGATGACCACCTGGAGTTATCCCCTGGTGGCCGTCGGGGCTACTTGAAATCTCCCATTCTGCATTACACTTATCATGATTTGGACCAGTATCTGGCCAAAATGGACCGATACACCACACTGAAGGCTCAGCAGATGGTCAAAGACAGGAGAAGATTTCGTGCACATCAGTTGGTGACCCATCCACTGTTTACATTTCTTAAAATGTATATCCTCAGACAGGGCTTTCGTGATGGCCATGTTGGCATCATCTTGTCCGTGCTGTACACATATTATACCTTTGTAAAATACGCCAAACTCTGGGAGCTCACACGGACAGACCCATGAGAAAGCTCACTATTCTGTATGTAGAATCCACAAAGGCCATGGGAGGCCAGGAGCTGGCAACGCTGCGTTATACCCAGGGCTTAAGCAAGCGAGGGCATCGTATTGTGCTGGTCATCCAGCCAGACAGCCCCCTCCGAGAACGGGTGTCAAGGATGGATATGATTGTGGAGCCGGTCCGGATGAGCAAGGCAAGTTTTATACGAGCAGTCTTGGACTTAGTTCGCATCATCAATCGATATCAGATGGATATCGTTCAGTCTAACAGTTCTCTGGATAGTTGGCTATTATCCGTTGCGGTTCGTCTTGCTCGAAGGCGCCCACTCTTTATCAGAGTGCGACATATCTCCACACCCTTGAAAAGAAGCATATCCACCCGGCTGCTGTACCAGAGATTATTTGATATCGTGATTGTGACGGGTGGAGAATTAGCGAGAAAGGGGTTAGTAGAGCGTGATGGGCTGAAGGAAAATAGAGTCGTAGCCATTCCAATTGGATACGATCAATCCATGTTCAAGTCCCAATCGAGCTATCGAGACTTAAGAAAGGAATTAGGACTTCTGGAAAATCATCTATTGGTCGGCATTATTGCTTATCTGCGACATTATAAAGGACACCGTACCCTTATTGAGGCGGCCGAAACGGTGTGCCAACAGATCTCAAATGTGACTTTCATCATTGTGGGAGAGGGTCCTGAGGAGGCCAATTTGAAAGCCTTTATCCATGAGAAGGGTTTGGATAAGCGTGTGATCCTGCTGGGTTACCGTGACGACCTACTGGATATCTATCAGTCACTGGATCTTTTTGTTCACCCTTCTCTTGAAGCGGAGACATTGCCTCAGTCGATTCTTCAGGCGATGGCTATGGGTAAACCTGTGGTCTCCACGCCGGTCGGGTCCATTCCAGAAGCGGTGATTAACGGTGTAAACGGTTTTGTGGTGCCTATTAAGGATTCTTCGGCGCTGGCAGAGAAAGCGTTGCAGCTTCTGAGAGATCGGGAGGTCATGAAACGCATGGGACAGAAAGGCCAGGAAATTGCCTCCCGTTACACGGTCGAGCATGGCTTAGATCGTCTCGAGGCAATGTACTTTGAATCGATTGGGGATGCTCGATAGTGAGTTCATAGGACTTGAGAGGAGAGAAGGCTGTTGAAGGTCAGTGGCTTTACATTTTGTCGGAACATGATCAAATACGATTTTCCCATTGTGGAGTCTATTCATTCGATTCTGCCGCTGGTGGACGAATACATTGTCAATGTGGGAAAGTCCGAAGATGATACCCTCGATCTGATCCGTTCCATTAAAAGCGATAAAATCAGAATTGCTGAGTCGGTGTGGGATGATAGCCTTGTGAAAGACGGCAGGATTTTTGGTATGCAGCAAGACATTGCGCTTTCTCATTGTAGGGGGGATTGGGCATTTTGTCTACAGGCTGATGAGGTGGTTCATGAAGAGGATCTCCCAGTCATTCGCAGGGCGATGGGAAAATATCTAGATCAGCCAGACGTGCTGGGTCTTGTCTTTCGCGTCCTTCATTTTAAAGGTGATTACTGGTCGCTTGACCCCTGGATGTATCGCAAGGCTACACGTATTGTACGAAATAATGGAAGAATCCGCTCCACTGTAGACTGCTGTGATTTTCAAATGGAAGAATCCTCTAAGATGATTAAATCCTCACCCAATGGCCGCTTCATGAGGGCACGGATTTTTCATTACGGTTGGGTCAAGGACCCTAAAATATTGAGGGAAAAACTACGATTTCAGATCAGCCGCCATGATGGTCATAAACTGTCGGAACAGGAGATAGATGACCAGGCGCTTTTGCGTTCACAGTACCCCACTTATGATATATTGAAAGAATTTCGGGGTAGTCACCCCAGAGTGATGCACCAACGGATTGATAAGGCCAAACGTTTACATCCGAAGCTTAACCGATGGTTTAACTGGAAATTCTACAAAGAGGTCTTTACCCATGGATTTAAGGGGTGAGAGTAATCTCACTAGTATTATCATTGCAGTTTATAATCAACTTGCCTATACGAAGCAATGTTGGGAGGCTATTCGAAAGCACACCTCTTTGCCTTTTGAGCTGATCATCGTTGATAATGCTTCTGCTGATGGAACGGCAGATTTTCTCAAAGGAATAGATGCCTTTGTCATTGTGAACGATGAAAACCAGGGCTGTTCGGTTGCCTGGAATCAAGGGATCCGTGCCAGTCATGGCAATTATGTAGTCATCATGAACAATGATGTCTTGGTAACTCCTGATTGGCTTAAGGCGTTAATCCATTTTATGGAAAAGATGGAGCATGGTATCGTAAGCCCCTCCGTGAGGGAGGGAAACTCAAATTATGATTTAATCACTTATTCGAGAAATTTTACAAAGCTTTGCAGATCGGCCTCAAGATCTCAAGTATTAGGCTGCTGCATGTTGATTCGCCGGTCCGTTTTCAATAAAATCGGCCTTTTCGATGAGCAATTTTTTGTTGGGCATGAGGATATCGATTTTATCTGGCGCTGTAAGCAGGCAGGTTTTACTGTTGGCATGACAGGTTCTGCCTTTGTTCACCATTTTGGTGAAGTGACTCAAAAACAAATCAAAATTGGGGGAAGATCGGATTACGGGAGATCTAATGCGGAAAAATTTTTTAAAAAGTGGGGAATGAGTGATAAGGGAACACGGGTAGAACAACTGTTGAACAAACTACGTAAGAATTATTGGTCGATGACGGAAATGCTGCGATATGGCCATACCTTAATTGAAAAATGAAATAGGAACACCAGGTGATGTCAAAGATCAAGGTCTTATATGCCACAAACAAACTAGGAATTGGAGGTACGGAGAAGACTCTTCAGGTTCTTTGTAAATATCTAGACAAAACGAAATATGAAATATACGTTTGTGGTCGACTGGATGGTGGTATCAGGAAGGGTGAGATCGAAAAATATGGTATTCCTGTCTATGTAAAACCTTCTGATGTTGATTCGCTGATCGAAGAACTCAAGGTTCATATTTACCATGTCCATCGTGCGGGAGATTATGAGCCGGGCACGCTTCCTCAGAAGAAACCACTGGGTCTGAAAGTTATTGAAACAAACGTTTTTGGAGAACTGGACATTGGAGAAAATTATCTTATAGACTGTCATGTTTTTGTCTCCCACTGGTGTTTTAAGAAATACTTTGAAAAATACTGTCAGTTTCATAATAAGCTATATCGGATGATTTATAATCCTGTCGATTTCGAAGAGTTTCCTGAAAATATTTCAAGCCCGTTTCATAACACTTTTGGCCGTGTCAGTCGAGCGGATGACCAAAAGTGGCATGATGTATGTTTAAGAGTTATTCCTAAGGTATTAAAAAAAATTCCAACCGCTCGCTGTCATCTTATGGGTGTAACTGATCGAGTCAAGCAGATTATTCGGTCACTAGATGTGATGAACTCTGTCACGATCCATGAACTCTCGTTGAATGTTTCGAAATTTTATCGAAACTTAGGTGTTTTTACACATGGAGCTAGAATTGGAGAAACCTTTGGGGTGGTGATTGCTGAAGCAATGGCCAATCGAGTCCCTGTAGTTACTCTTAGTACTCCCGGCAAGCCGAATGCTCAGACAGAATTGGTTGACCACAAAATTAATGGTTTTGTGTGTCGAACAGAGGGGCAGTATGCAGGTGCTGTGATTGAGCTTTTGGAGAACCCTTCCTTAAGGGAAAGTTTCGGGGCAAAAGCCCATGAAAAAGCGCGGGACTATTTTGACGCACGAAAGATTGTTAAACACCATGAAACGTTGTATGAAGAACTAATGGATATCAATTTTGCAGCCAGCATTTAATCTTACTATGAAGATTCTTTATGTTGTCGACTCCCAGGCGGATTATTTATCAGACCAGATTTATTATGGTCTTTGTAAAACGATAGGTCATCAGAATGTCATCGACTTTCCCCCTAAAGCTCTATATCATGACTCCTTGCAGAAGGTCTGGTATTTACCACAGCTTCCCAGACACTCTTACTCAGAAGAGGACATCGTGGCCATGCTAACAGATAAAGTTTTTGATTTTGTATGCTTAGCCGCCCCACGACTTGGCAGTCTTCAGGCCCTTGCCTCTCTAGCTGAGAAAGCCAAATTACCTCCTTTGGTGATGATTGATGGCGAGGATGATTCCCGGATTAGGTATGAAATTGCAGAAACCTATGGTGTGAAGCTCTACTTTAAAAGAGAGTATATCTGGGTAAATAATAAGAAGGTGCGCAGGCTCAGGGATTACTATAATTATGTGCGGAGCTTCCACTATAATAAAAATTTATTCCAAATGACCTATCCACTATCCTTCTCAATCATTTTAGAATCGATTCCCAAGATAGAGAACATCGAAAAGAACATAGATGTTTCTTTTCGCGGATTTGTTTGGAGCAAGGAAAGTCGCAAGCGGCTATTGGTATTACAAAAGCTGCAGCGGATGGAATCTATCCATTTAACTGGAGGAATCTATACACCAAGTGATACAACGGGTCGCGTAAGCCCCGATGAATATTATCGAGAGGTCATGAGATCACGAATAGCAGTCTCCATCCGTGGTGGTGGATTTGATACCTGCAGATTTTGGGAAATCCCAGCATGCAGAACTTTATTATTATCTGAGAAGCCTGATATTGATATTCCCGAAGGATTTGAACATGAAAGGCATGCGGTGTTTTGTCAGAACAATCTCTCCGATCTTACGGCCTTGGTGAGATATTATCTGGAGCATGACGAGCAGAGGGAAAGGATCACCGAACAAGGGTATCAGCATCTGCTAAGACATCACACCTGCGAAAGAAGAGCCGAGTATTTCTTGGATCTATGTAAAAAGGAGCTGTAATGTCGAGTGGCAGTCTATTTAGCGTAACTTTAGATATTGGTTGTGGGAACAATAAAATGCCTGGCGCTATAGGGCTTGATAAGAGAGCCTGCAAAGGTGTTAATGTGATCTCTGACTTCGAGCAAGGGCTCCCATTCAAAACAGGCTGTATAAAAACGGTGTTTTTACGGCATGTGATAGAGCATGTGGACGATCTTATCCAGTTTATGGAGGAGCTATTCCGTGTTTGCCAGAAGGATGCTAAGATCATCATTGAGGCCCCTTACTATTCTTCACGAGGTGCCTTCAGGGATCCCACGCATCGGCATTTTATCTCTGAAGATACCTTTCAATACTTTGAATATCCAACAGATTATGGAACCAATACAAATTTTAAAATCGAAAGTATTCGATACGATTATCGTAAACCTTTTCGATACTTTCCAGAATATATTCGAAAGCGATTTCGCAGATATTTCCTCAATGTTGTAGACAATCTTTACGTAACCCTCAGAGCTGTAAAGTAAGGCATGGGGAATGAATGAAACAGCTATCCGTGGTGATTATTACATACAATGAACAACAAAACATCCAAGCGTGCCTGGACAGTGTACGGTGGGCGGATGAGATTGTGGTGGTGGACTGTTTCAGCACGGACGATACAGTTAAGGCTTGTCTGGAATATACGCAGAAGGTTTTTCAACGTCCTTGGCCTGGATACGGTATGCAAAAGAACTTTGGCATAGAGCAAGCTACATATGAGTGGATTCTCATTCTGGATGCAGATGAGCGGATTACGGAGATGCTTCGTGATGAAATAAAAGAGATGATGTCCCAGGAGAACATGGAAAGCGTGGGATACCATATTCCTCGCCGTAATTTCTGGTATGGGAAATGGATTCGATGGGCCGGCATGTATCCGGATTATCAGTTACGGCTGTTTAAGAAATCGGCAGGCCGGTACAACGACGTGGCGGTCCATGAGAATCTCATTCTAAATGGTCCCACAGCGCATCTTAATAATTCAATGGATCATTTTACAGAGAGACTGGTTTCTGATCATTTTAAAAAATTCTCACGCTACACTTCCTACGCTGCAGTGGAGAAGGCTAAAGCGAGAAAGAATGTTTTCTGGACTGACCTTATCTTCAACCACATTGCCACTTTTTTAAAATCTTTTTGCGTACGGCAAGGTTTTCGTGAAGGTGTTCATGGTGTCATCATTGGCGTTTTTGCAGCCATGTATACCTTTGTGAAGTATGCTAAACTGTGGGAGATGAAACATAGAAGGAAAATCTAATGCGGATCGGCATGGATGCAACACCGATCTTTCGCCCTCTGGGCGGGATCGGATATTACATCTTGAACGTTTTAAAATATTTGGCCCGTATTGATCATAAGAATGAGTACATTCTTTACAATGCAGTATCCTCAACCAATCGAGCACAAGTACCGTTTCAACATTGTGGTAACTTTCAAATCGTTAATATCTGGCGTCCTGCGTTGCGTTGGCGTATGAGACAAGACCGGATTGATATCTTCCACGGACTGAATTACCGGCTTCCGGGCCGCGGATTACACGGCTCTATCGTGACGATTTATGATCTCTCTGTTGCCCGTTTTCCTCAGCTTTTCAGAAAGGCGATCGGACGAAGGAGAGACTTTGTCAAAAGCAAACGAGTGGCTCAGACAGCGGATCGCGTGATCACGATTTCCCGGCATTCGGCTATGGATATCACAGATTTGTACGACGTTCCGAAAGAGAGGATTGCGGTCATTTATTGCGGCATCGGGGATGAATTCTTTTCAGAAACGGATCAGGCTTTGATCAAAAAAGTCAGAAGGCAATACGGATTAGAAAATAGAGAGTACATATTGTTTATTGGCGGGCCTGATCCTCGAAAGAATGTGGTGACGCTTCTTAAAGCTTACAGTACATTATCTGAAATCCATTTACGGACAGACTTGGTCTTGGTCGGTTCGATGCAGAGGAGATCTGAAGAGATCTATAAGGTCATCCGTGAAAACGGCCTGGAGCATAACGTCATGATGGTTGGCGACATAACGCAAGGTGCGTTACGGGTTCTGTACTCACAAGCAGCGGTCTTTGTATTCCCGTCTCTCTATGAGGGGTTCGGGATGCCGGTACTCGAAGCGATGGCTTGTGGTGCGCCGGTAATTGCCTCCAATACCACTTCAATCCCAGAGGTAGCTGGCGATGCTGCTGTTCTCATCAAACCCACAGATGTGGAGGTATTGGCGAACTCGATCAAGTGCATTTTGAAATATCCAGAAACCAGTGAGGTTATGAAGTCAAAGGGATTTGTCCGTGCGAAGCTCTTTTCATGGGAAACCGCAGCAAGAAAGACGCTGGAGGTTTATCAAGACGTATACAAACAGGGTTATAAGGCAAAATGTTAGGTGAGATCCGCAGAATATTGATTATCAAGCTCCGGTACATTGGCGATGTCCTCTTGGCGACGCCTGTTCTTAAAAACTTGAGGCTAAGCTTCCCGAATGCCCGGTTGGATATCCTGGTAAACGCGGGAACCGAGGAAATCATAAAGCATAACTGGGACATTGATGAGATTATACTCATAGAGCGGGGTTCATTTGTTCGACAACTTACGTTCATCCGAAATCTCCGGCGGAGGAATTATGATCTAGTGATTGATCTCACAGATTCCGATCGGTCGGCAATCATCAACTACTTAAGTCGTGCCCCGATACGGGTGGGTTATAATAGTGAACACCGATGGCGTGGAATATGTTACACTCATGTCATTCGCGCTAATCGTAATAAGATGCATACGGTGGATTATCACTTGGAGCTACTGCACGCACTGAATATCTCGGTTAAGAGTTCAGAGCTTGTTTTGCAATTGAGTCAGCAAGATGAAGATTATGTCGATAAGATCTTTACCGAGTATAATTTAAACGATGGAAAACCGATTATCTTGTTCCATCCCGGAGCTCGCTGGTGGTTCAAATCCTGGCCACCAGAATACTTTGCGAAGCTGGCAGATGTTATTCAGCAGGATTTGAAATGTCATGTAATCTTTGCGGGAAGTCTGCTGGATCAGAAAACTATGGGTAAGATTCAGAACTTGATACAGTCTAGATATATCTCGTTAGTAGGCCGGACCACTGTTCTTCAGTTAGCGGCCTTATTGAAACGATGTAGGCTTTTCATCGGGAACGATAATGGAATGATGCATGTGGCCACTGCAGTCGGAACACCTGTGGTGGCTTTTTTTGGATTAACCAATCCATTACTCTGGGGGCCACGTGGTTCTGCACATAAGGTCTTTTATAAGGAGATTGATTGCAGCCCATGCTTTCCCAAAGGTTGTGTTCGAGGAGATCAGAGCTGCATGCGCTTGATTACAACAGATGAGGTATATGACGTTGTACGAGGGATGTTGCAGCCCCCAGTAAAGTGTGGTGGCTAAACTGAATGGAACCTACGAGATGAGAATTGTGATTGCAGCTTGGCATCTCAGGGACTTCAACGTAGGGATCGGACGATATTGCCGCAACCTGATCGAGGCCATTGCCAAGGTAGATCAAGAAAATGAGTATGAGATTCTAATGGCAGAGGGTGGCCTACCGGCTGTCTCAGTGCCGAATGTTAGGTTGACAAGGATCAGGTTTCCATTATTTCGACGGCGATTTTGGGAACAAGTGTCTCATCTTCTTATCAGACCCTATGATGTCCTCCATTTTCCGTATGATTCGCGGGTTCTACTTAAGCGCGGGAAGTTTGTAGTGACGATCCATGATGTTAAACCCCTGCTGTTTCCTGAGGTCTATCTAGGATCAGAGCGGTTACGTCGAGGGATTGACAGAATAGATCGGGTGATTACGGATTCACAGGCCTCAAAGCAGGATATCGTTCGATTGCTTGGCATTCCGGAGGACAAGGTCGATGTTGCCTGCTTAGGCGTTTCGGAATCCTTTTCCACTGCGAAGACCGACCGATCCGTTTTAAGAAAGTACTCCATCAATCAGGATTACATCTTATATGTGGGAAGTGGAGATCCGACTAAAAATCTGGGTTGTCTCCTCAAAGCCTATAACACCTTGTCGGCAGATTTACGTGCCGGATATAGCTTAGTGATGGTTGGGGATCTGAAAAAGAATGCTGCTCTGCTCAAGGATATAGAGGCATTAAAACTGTCGAATCGTGTGACCTTGACTGGCCGGGTGGATGAACAGGACCTCATCCAGCTTTATCGTCATGCAGCCCTCTTTGTCTATCCTTCATTATATGAGGGCTTCGGCCTGCCCGTTTTGGAGGCCATGGCTAGCGGGGTACCGGTGATCACATCGAAGGTCTCCTCGCTTTCGGAAGTTGTCGGAGAGGCGGGGGTGCTCATCAATCCTCAGAATTTCGATGAACTAAGAGATGAAATAATAAGGCTTCTTATGGATAGGGCGCTACAGGACCGCATGAGAAAAAATGGTCTCAATCGTGCCAGACAATTTTCATGGGAGAAAACTGCAATGCAGACTGTAGAGAGTTATCGTAAAGTCATTACTGAAAGGCTATCATGAAAAAGGATACGATGTCAGCGCTTCATGATAAGGTGATCGAATTACTCAGTAATGAAAAACCCGGAAAAGTTCTCGATGTCCCTGCTAGTGAAGGTATTCTTGCTCAACGGATTCAAAAATTAGGCCACGATGTGCGGTGCGGTGATATAGACCTCTCGCGCCTTAAAGCAACCACGGTCCGTTGTGATTATGTGGATCTCAACAAAAGATGGCCTTATGAAGATGGTTTTTTAGATATCGTCATCTGTACAGAAGGAATTGAGCACTTGGAGAATCCATGGCATGTCATACGTGAAATCAATAGAGTCTTAAAAATAGAAGGCGTCCTCTTCCTAAGTACGCCGAACGTTCTTTCTCTCAAGTCCCGCTTGAGTTACTTGCTTTACGGATACCCTAACTATTTTCATTATATGATTGAGATAGATCCAAACACAGGTAAAGATTTGGCTGTTGATCATATCAACCCGGTTGGATTTCTTGAGCTGAGGCATATCCTGTGCCGGTCAGGTTTCCGGATTGAATTCATCGAGACCAACCATTACCAAAAACGCCTATCTTTACTGTATAACTTTTTAAAACTGATCATGATAACCCGTGGACGTTCTGCTCAAGAAGATACCGCTAAAGCAGGTGTGAGAAAAATCTTGCTTTCGGATAGGATTCTGTTTGGGGAAAATCTGATTGTCAAGGCAAAGAAGGTGACAGAAATTGCCAAAGACCCATAGGAGAGGGAAAATGAAGAAGGGACTGATTACCGGCATCACCGGCCAGGATGGATCTTATATGGCTGAGTTTCTGCTTGAGAAAGGCTACAAGGTGTACGGAATGGTCAGACGTTCCAGCGTGGAGAATTATGAACGAGTGGAGCATGTCCGTGACAAATTGCACTTTGTTCAGGGGGATCTGACAGACCAATCATCCCTGGACGAAGCCATAAAATCGGTCCAGCCTGATGAATTGTACAATCTTGCGGCTCAGTCCTTTGTTCCTACATCTTGGAATCAACCCGTTTTGACGGCAGACATTGATGCTTTAGGTGTGACCAGGATATTAGAGTCAATACGTAAGCACAAGCTGGATACCCGGTTTTATCAGGCTTCTTCCAGCGAGATGTTCGGCAAGGTGACTGAGTCACCTCAGACCGAGCGGACACCCTTTTATCCACGTAGTCCCTATGGTGTTTCTAAGGTGTATGGACACTACATAACGGTCAATTACCGTGAAAGCTACGGAATTTATGCGTGTTCAGGTATTTGCTTCAATCACGAGTCACCTCGGCGTGGGTTGGAGTTCGTTAGCCGGAAGGTTACGGATGGGGTTGCTCGAATTAAATTGGGATTGGCCAAAAACCTTTCTATGGGAAACCTTAATGCCAAACGGGATTGGGGTTTTGCAGGAGATTATGTCGCTGCCATGTGGAAAGTATTACAAGAAGGTGAGGCCGAAGATTATGTGATCGCTACAGGGGAAACACACAGCGTGAGAAACTTAGTTGAGATTGCTTTTGATTGTGTCGGCTTAAACTGGGAGAAATACGTTGTATTAGACAAAGAATTATTGCGACCTGCAGAGGTAGATTTCCTTGTGGGTGATGCCAGTAAGGCAAGAGCAAAACTTGGCTGGAAACCTGAAGTTTCATTTGAAAACCTAATCAAAATGATGGTTAATGCTGACCTTCAGAGACTTAAAATACAGCAACGCTAGCTGTCAATTTGGGATGGAATTTTTAAAGGGTATGGTTGACATTCTTTTTTAGCCTTGATAGTTTAGTTGCAAGTGTAAAAGTTGGAGTGGATATGTACGCTGTAATATTAGCAGGGGGGAGTGGGACGAGGTTTTGGCCGCTTTCTCGGGAGCTGTATCCCAAGCAATTCCTGAAGATCAGCGGGCCCAAAACGCTCCTTGAACAAACGGTTCACCGATTGTCCGGCCTGGTTCCTCTGGATAAAATATATCTAGTGGCCAATGGGAAATATGTTCAAGATATTAAAGGGTTATTTCCTGGTTCTGGTACAGGCCCCCACATCCTTGTGGAACCGATGGGGAAAAATACTGCTCCAGCAATTGGTCTGGCGGCCATACAATTAGAGTTTAAAGATCCTGAAGCCGTCATGGCGGTCTTTCCTGCCGATCATCTGATCAAAAACACCAAAACCTTTACTCAACTTCTAAAAGCAGCAGTGACAGTGGCACAGCAAGGTTCCCTGGTGACGCTGGGTATAAAACCCACGGGTCCTGAAACTGGGTATGGTTATATTCGAGCCGGGTCCCGTTTAACAGGTTCCCAGTCACGGAAAGTAAAAATGTACCTTGTGGATTCATTTGTGGAGAAACCGAACAATGTCACTGCAAAGCGCTATTATAAATCCAGACGTTATTTCTGGAACAGCGGTATTTTTATCTGGAAGGCGTCGGTCATCTTAAAAGAAATAGAACGATTTTGTCCGGATCTTTACAAGCAGCTAATGGCTATTAAAGATTCCCTGGGTACCAGTCGGGCTCCAAAGACGATTGAGCAGACTTATACTCAGCTAGAATCTGTCTCGATTGACTATGGTGTGATGGAAAAGGCCTGCCTATCCCTGCCTGTCCGGCACCTGCCCGCTCGGCAGGCGGGGGCGGGCGGCAGGCAGGCCCGCCGGGTAGTGATGATCGAAGCAGATATCGGATGGACAGACCTGGGGAGTTGGACGGCAGTAGGGGAAGTAGCAAAGGCAGACCGCCAGGGGAATATCATGGTGGGCAATGTGCTGGACCTGGGTAGCCACAGCAGCGTTGTCTATGGCGATAAGCGATTGGTCGCCACCATTGGACTGGAAAATATGATTGTGGTGGACTCGCCCGATGCGACCCTGGTTTGTCCCAAGGATCGCGCCCAGGATGTTAAAAAATTGGTGGAGCAATTGAAAAAGCGTGGAGCCCAGGAACAGTACGTCCATCGGACGGTTTACCGACCTTGGGGTTCTTTTACCGTTTTGGAAGAAGACCAGGGCTATAAAATTAAACGCCTTGAAGTCAAACCTGGTGCCCGATTAAGTCTTCAGCTTCACAACCATCGCAGCGAACACTGGGTGGTGGTATCAGGTGTTGCCAGGGTCACCTGTGGGGAGCGGGTTTATGATGTCAAAGCCAATGAAAGCACCTACATTCCCATGGGAACTCGACATCGTATTGAGAATCCTGGAAATCAACCCTTACAGATCATTGAAGTTCAGAATGGTTCTTATCTGGGCGAGGATGATATTGTAAGATTTGATGATGATTACGGCCGTATAGAGAAATAGTATGAGCATCTTTAGGGAATATGACATACGTGGTGTTGTGGGACAAGATCTGACACTGGAATTGTCAGAAGAGATTGGGAAAGCTTTTGGAACATATTTGGTTCGCAAGAATTACGCTCGTATCTCTCTAGGTCGGGATGTGCGCCTCAGTTCCCCACCTTTAAGAGAACGTCTGACTCAAGGACTGCTCTCCACGGGTGTCCATATCATGGATGTTGGCATTTGCCCAACCCCACTCCTTTATTTTTCCTTGTTTAGATTGCCTGTAGAGGGTGGAGTAGTCATTACAGGTAGCCATAACTCGGCAGAGTTCAATGGATTTAAGCTTTGCGTAGGAAAAAGTACCATCTATGGTGAGGAGATTCAGAAGATCCGACAACTTATTGAGCGTAAGGATTACGAAAAGGGTAAAGGATCATTAAAAATCATAGAGATTATTCCGGACTATATTAGTTATCTGACGGATCAATTTTCTCAAAGACTGGGTTCCCAAAAGCGAACCCTCAAAGTTGTGGTGGATGCCGGCAATGGCACTGCTGGTGCGGTTGCCCCAAGACTTTTGAAAAATCTAGGTTGTGAGGTGATCGAATTGTATTGTGAGGGTGATGGTCATTTCCCACATCATCATCCCGATCCAACCGTGACGGAGAATTTAAAGGACCTCATAACCAAGGTCAAACAGACTCAAGCAGATCTGGGTATTGGATATGATGGAGATGCAGACCGCATTGGGGTGGTGGACGAAAAGGGAGAGATCATTTGGGGTGATCGCTTGATGCTGATTTTCGCTCGTGACATCCTGGCCAGCCACAAAGAGAATCTCCCTCCACCTGTCTTTATCTCCGAGGTAAAGGGCTCTCATCTCCTGTATGAGGATATCCGAAAACGGGGTGGTCAAGCGATTATGTGGAAAACGGGCCATTCCCTGATCAAGGCCAAGATGAAAGAAGAGAAGGCTGTCCTTGCAGGAGAAATGAGCGGGCACATGTTTTTCTCAGACCGCTATTTTGGCTATGACGATGCCATCTATGCCTCCTGTCGGTTGGTGGAGATTCTTGTCCATTCTCAACATTCCTTGTCGGTACTTCTTTCTGATCTGCCCAAGACCTACTCAACACCTGAAATCCGTGTAGATTGCCCTGATGCCATTAAGTTCAATGTGGTGGAGTCTCTAAAAACTACATTTCAGGGTTCCTCTTCTATTCGCTCGCCCTTTCCTATACAAGAAGTGAATACCGTAGACGGGATTCGCATTACTTTTTCCAATGGCTGGGGCCTGGTCCGTGCTTCCAATACTCAACCGGCCCTGGTCCTCCGCTTCGAAGCCGATTCCCAGGATGGCCTATCCAAAATCAAAGACTTTATCGAAACCCTCACCCACAAAACCATTCACCAATCACCCCCCCCTCATAAAGCTTAAGAAAAGCTTTAGTCTTTTTATATATCTTTTTGATTTTTAATGTTAAATAAAACTTCAGGAATAGGCCGGGAAGAAAGCTGGGAAACCTTGTGTCATTCAAAGTGCTTGGGAGATGGCGTCGAGGGCGGTGGGGTTTTCGAGGGAGGAGAGGTCGCCCAGGTCTTGGTGGCCCATGTATTTGGCTCTAATGAGTCGGCGCATGATCTTGGCGTTTCGGGTTCGGGGTAAATCCTTCACATACTTTACGGTGTCGGGACTGAAGGCCTTGCCGAGCTGTTTTTCCACATGATGTTTTAATTCTTCACGCAATGGTTCTGTCGGCTCATATCCGAGTTTGAGGACAACCAAACAGACAGCCACTTCTCCCTTCACTGTGTGGGGAATACCGATGACGGCAGCCTCCGATACAGCCGGGTGAGAGACCAAGGCCGATTCGATTTCGGCCGGCCCCATCCGTTTGCCCGCAATCTTTAAAGTATCGTCTGATCGCCCGTGGAGATACCAGAAACCCTCTTCATCCACTGAAGCCCAATCCCCATGGACCCAAACATTGGGCCAACGAGACCAGTAGGTCTCCAGATAACGTTGAGGGTTTTTCCAGATTCCTCGTGTCATGGCCGGCCAGGGTTTCTTTACCACTAATTCACCGACCCTTCCCGATTCCTTGATGGACTGGCCCTGTTCATCAAACACATCCAAATCGATTCCTAGAGCGGGTCCCCCCAGGGTACAAGGCTTCAGAGGAAGAATGGGCAAGGGAGATAGAAGGCAAGCCCCAATTTCTGTGCCTCCAGAGATGTTAATAATCGGGCAACAGCCTCCTCCTACATTGTCAAAATACCATCTCCAGGGCTTTTCATTCCACGGTTCCCCCGTAGATCCCAGGATTCTCAGGCTTCTTAAGTCATGCTTTCGGACTGGGTCTTCGCCATAACGCATCAGAGCCCGAACAACGGTAGGGGAGATGCCCAGAATAGTAATTCTGTGCTGTTCAATCATCTGCCATAACCGATCCGGCGCAGGATGATCGATAGCCCCCTCGTAAAGAAAAATGGTCCCACCCACGGCCCCAGTTCCCACCATCTGCCAGGGCCCCATGATCCAGCCCATGTCAGTGAACCAGAAAAGGATATCTTTCTCGTGAAGATCAATCTGATAGGCTACCTCCTGGGCAATTTTCACCAAAAAGCCTCCATGCACATGCACGGCACCCTTGGGCTTCCCTGTGGTACCGGAGGTGTATGCAATGAACAGAGGGTCTTCAGAGTCCATCCATTCTGTCGCACAGTCAGGATTCGAACCGGAGATACAGTCCTTCCATTCGATGTCTCGCTCCTTATCCCATGGGATCTGGATACCCAGCCTTCGATGCACAAGTATATGTTTGACGCTGTGACAAAGAGCCACGGCTTGATCGGCCACCTTTTTCATCTCAATGTGATGGCCTTTCCTGAGAAAACCATCGGATGTGAAGACTGCCTTGGCCTCGCAGTCATTTAGCCTGGAAGCCACCGCCTGCGCCTCATAGCCGGAGAAGATGGGAATCCAAATAGCCCCAATCCTAGAGCAGGCGTAGGCAGCGATGATCGTTTCTGGCGTCATGGGCATGAAGATCCCAACCCGGTCACCTTTCTGGATGTTCAAGGATCGAAGGGCATTGGCCATGCGGCAGGACTGGACAGCAAGCTCTTGATAGGTGAGTTTCCTGACGGTACCATCCTCTCCCTCCCAGATGCAGGCCAGTTTGCTGGCTTGGGGGAAAGCGGCATGTCGGTCCACACAGTTATGAACGATGTTGAGTTTTCCTCCCACAAACCATCTGGCCCAGGGAAGTCCATCTGTGATGTCCAGAACTCGTTTGTAGGGTGTAAACCACTCGATTCCTAAATCCTTAATCACTGCATCCCAGAACCACTCAGGATCAGCCGTAGATCGAGTGACAAGATCTTCATAGGATTTAATCCCATACCGCTCCATGAAGCGCATGATATTGCTGCGTTGGATGTATTGCTGAGAAGGAGCCCACACAATTGGATTATTTTTTGCCATGACTGGCTTCCTGTGAGTCTTTTGACAGGGTGGTCCGGTGGAGGGTCATCCCTTTTATAATTTCTTCGATGCCTTGTCCCTTAAGCGCTACAGTTTTGTAGATCAGGGGTTGCCAGGCTTTTTTTCTCGGATTGAGGTTTAAGGATTCCTGAAGGAAATTTAGGGTGTCATCTGCTCCAGGCAGGTCTGACTTGTTGACGACGAACAGATGGCCAATCTCTAGCAGCCCTGCCTTCATGGCCTGGATGTCATCTCCCAGTCCCGGAGCCATCACCACGAGAGTGGTGTGAACCGCCTTGGTCACCTCCACCTCGGCCTGTCCTACACCCACGGTTTCAATCAGGACGATCTCTTTTCCCATGGCCTCCAGGACCGTAATGATCTCCTGAGTTTTCCTGGCCAGTCCCCCTAAATGCCCCCGGCTGGCCATACTCCGGATGAAAACTCCCTTATCCATGGCATGGCCTTTCATCCGGATGCGGTCTCCTAAGACGGCACCCGATGTGATGGGACTGCTGACATCCACAGCCACCACGCCCACTTTTTTACCTTGCTCCCGGAATGTCTGGATCAACTGGTCAATCAGTGTGCTCTTTCCTGCCCCTGGGAAACCGGTGATACCGATCCTGTGAGCCTTGCCTGTATAGGGACGCAGTGCATTGAGTAATGGTTTCACACCAGGCCGCCCATCCTCCACCATGGTCATTAAGCGAGCCGCCGCCTTGACATCCCCTTTCAAAATGGCATGGAGTATTTTCATGTTACTGTAAAAGTTCTCTTGAGATGATGAGCCGTTGAATCTCGGATGTTCCTTCTCCGATCTCACACAGCTTTGCATCCCTGAAGTAGCGCTCCACCGGGCTGTCCTTTAGGTAACCGTAACCCCCGTGGATCTGAATGGCTTTGCTGGTGGCCCTCATGGCAACTTCGGAGGCATACAACTTGGCCAACGAGCCTGCTTGGCGATAGGGCTGTCCCTGGTCTCTCAGGAAGGCAGCCTTGTAGACCAGAAGGCGTGCAGCATCAATCTCGGTCGCCATATCGGCCAGCATCCATTGGATGGCCTCAAACTCGGCGATGGCCTTTCCAAACTGTTTGCGCTGTCTGGCATACTTGATGGCTTCCTCCATGGCACCACGGGCTAACCCCACACCCATGGCACCAATTCCGATTCTGCCACCCTCCAGGACCTGCATGGCCTGGGGAAAGCCTGTATTCTCCTGCCCCAGCAGGTTTTCCAAGGGAATTTGCACATCCTCCAGATGAAGAGCGGCCGTGTCGCTGGCCCGAACACCCAACTTGTTCTCCACCTTTCCAACTGTAAGGCCGGGTGTTTCTTTCTCCACAATGAATGCCGAGATCCCGTCTTTACCGTTTTGTGCATGGGTAGATGCCATAATGACATAGATCCCGGCGGTAGAGCCTTGGGTGGTGAACATTTTGCCACCATTGAGTATCCACTGGTTACCCTGCCGTACTGCGATGGTTTGGAGCGCAGCGGCATCACTGCCGGATTCTGGCTCGGTGAGGGCCCAGCCTCCGAGTTTCTCACCCTTCGCCAGGCAGGGAAGATATTTCTTCTTTTGACTCTCGTTTCCGAATGCATAAATGTGACCGGTACAGAGTGAGTTGTGAGAGGCCACGATGAGTGCCATTGCTCCATCTACTCTGGCCACCTCTTCGATCACAATAGCCAGGCTTAAGCTGTCCAGGTCTGCCCCTCCATACCGATCGGGAATCATGGTCCCAAACAGACCCAACCTGGCCATTTCAGGAATGAGTTCATGTGGAAAGAGACCTTTTTCATCACGTTCACACGCGCCAGGCCGGATTTTTTCCCAGGCGAACTCTTGTGTCGCCTGCTGTAATAACTTTTGTTCTGGGGTGAGATCAAAGTCCATTTTTCAACTCTGAAGGGGAACGAAATAGACGTCCGTCACTTTGAACTTGGGGCGTTTCACAAATTGGGCCTTTACGGACATCCCGATTCTGACCCTTTCAGTATCTACATTTTTAATCCTGGAAAGAAAAAGGGTGTTGACCTGCTCAAACTCTACTAAGATCAGTGTAAAAGGAGTCTCTTTGAGAAAGGCCTCGCCGCCGTAATAACAGGTGGTATAGGTGTGCACCTTGCCTTTCTGGGGAAGCTCGATCCAATCGGTCCTGGCTCCACAATGCATACAGTGAGACCGAGGAGTGGCATAGGTATAACCACACTGGATACACCGGCTCCCCAGAAGTTTTTCTTTGGCCAGAGCAGCAAAAAAGGGGGAATCCTGGGCGTAGGAATGGATATAGTCAATCTCATAGTGATCTTTGAGAATAATGGGATTTATACTGTAGAGTGTACTTCCTTCCTCATGATGGTTCATGGATACAACCCTCTCGCCAGGTGGGCCTGAGCAATCTTTTCGATGCCGTGCATCTGGGCCGCTAGCCTCATTCCCACCTTTTTCTTTTGTGAAAATGCCAAAACCCGTTGAAAGGCAGATGTGATAATATCAAACAGCTTTGCATGGATCTCCTTTTCCTTCCAGAAGTACTGTTGTAGGTCCTGAACCCACTCAAAATAGGAGACGGTCACTCCGCCTGAATTCGCCAAAATGTCTGGGATGATAAATACTCCACGGTCGGTCAGGATGCGGTCTGCCCCCGGAGTGGTAGGTCCATTGGCCCCTTCTGCCAAAATCATGCATTTCAACCGGTCTGCATTCTTTTCCGTAATGACCTCTGAGAGTGCGGCTGGGACCAGTATCGTACAGGGCAACTCTAGGAGTTCTTCATGGGTGATCAGGTCACATCCCTGGAATCCTTTAAAGGTATGATTCGTTGAATGGTGAGTCAAAGCCTTGGTGATATCCAGCCCCTTGGGATTATAAATTCCTCCCTTGGAATCGCTTACCGCGATGACTTTAATTCCATGTTCAGCCAAAATCCTGGCTGCGTGGCTCCCCACATTCCCAAATCCTTGAACGACTGCAGTGGATTTGGGAATATCCAGTTTCAGGTGTTTCATGGCCTCCAGGACGGTGTAAACAACGCCCCTTCCGGTAGCCTCCTCTCGCCCTAGCGATCCACCTATGGGAATGGGTTTGCCGGTGACCACGCCGGGGACCGAATAGCCCTTCTGCATACTGTAGGTATCCATCATCCAGGCCATGGTCTGGGAATTGGTACCCACATCCGGGGCCGGGACATCGATCTCAGGTCCAATGATGGGGAGGATCTCTGCGGTATAACGCCGAGTAAGATGTTGAAGCTCATTTCTGGACATTTTGGATGGATCACAACGCACGCCACCCTTTGCACCTCCGTATGGCAAGCCCACCAGGGCACATTTCCAGGTCATCCACATGGCCAGGGCGGCCACCTCACCCAAAGTAACCGAAGGGTGGTATCGGACTCCTCCTTTGGTCGGGCCCAGAGAGTCATCATGCTGGACACGATAGCCCTGAAACACTTTGACTTTCCCATCATCCATTCGGGTGGGGATGCTTACCACCATCGCTCTTCTGGGGACCTTGAATCGTTCTCTCAAGTTCGGATCCAGCTTCATACGCTCTGCTGCCTCCTCAAACTGTGCCACGGCCATGCGATAGGTAGGACTGTCCAACTCATAGAGATTTTCTGGCATGACTTCTCTCCTCTGTTTAGTTTAGATTTTTGCTCTAAAATTATACCTTCTCTAAAATACTCACGGTAATATATGTACCGGTGCCGGCGTGGCTATGAATGGCCCCACGCTGTGCATTTCTGACCTGCAGCGTATCGTTTCCCAGGTGTTTTTTGATGGTCCCCTGCAGTTGCCAGAAAGCAAAGACCGCTTGCATCAAGCCTGTAGCCCCGACGGGGTGCCCACACGCCAACAGGCCACCAGACGGATTAATAGGAAGCCGGCCTTGTTTGGGAAGTTTAAGACCATAATCGATTTCCGGCATAAAGGAGTTACCGTCCTCCACGAATTTTCCTCCCTCTCCATATCGGCAAAGCCCCATGTCCTCATAGGTCTGGATCTCGGAAGAGGAGTAGGCATCATGCAGTTCGATAAAGTCCAAATCCTCTATGGGATGCCGGATTCCAGCCATCTCATAGGCCAATTTGCTGGCCATGCGCCCACCGCGAAAGGAGTGAACACCGGGGTAGCGGAGGTCTTTATAATCTGAGTCTTGTTCATGGGAAAGTAAGATGACTTTCCCATGGGGCCGGTCCGCCATCCGCATACAGTCTGTGCCGCTTCCCACCCCCGTGATCTTCACCGGTTGAGCGCCGAGTCGTTGCGCCATTTGCTCAGAGGCCAGGATAGCCACGGCAGCCCCATCCGACATGGTGCAGATGTCCAGCATGGTTAATGGGGTGGCCACCATCGGAGAGGACCGTACCTCTTCTACGGTCAGACGCTTAGGGCTTTGAGCATAGGGATTATACAGGGCATTCATATGATTTTTTATAGAGACCATCGCCATCTGCTCAGGAGTGGTACCGAACTCATGCATGTGGCGCCGGACCATCATGGCATAGTAACCGGTATAAAAGCCCCCAACAGGATAATCAAAGTTGGTGTCCGAGGCCAGGGCAATAAATTCATTGCCTTTCCAGGTATTCACCCTAGACATGGTCTCAAACCCAAAAGCAAGACAGGCCTCCATCCTCCCAGAGGCCACCGCCTCCCAAGCTGCTTGAAAACAGAGTCCCCCTGTTGCCCCGCCTCCTTCAATCCGTTTGGAGGGTTTCGGACACAACCCCAGATAGTCCTGGACCATGCTGGCTGCCTTAAGCTGACGGGTAAAATGATCCGAAAAGTAAGAGCCCACGCTCCCATCAATCTGATCAATGGACAGCCGAGGAAGATCCTTCAGGGCATAGTCCAGGGCCTCCTTGACCATCAATCGGAAGTCTTTATTGGGATGTGACTTTGCGAACTTCGTAATTCCACCTGTGACCATGTAAACAGGGCGCATGCCAACTCCTCAAAGTCTTATTCGTTACACGTTACTCGTGCGGATAACGATTAATGTTTAACGATACTTTTCACAAATTTCACAATTTCGTCCAGCGATGTGCCGGGGGTGAAGATCCCTTTTATCCCTATTTTCTTTAATTGAATGGTATCTTTATCCGAGATGATTCCTCCACCAAAGACGGGGATGTCTGTGGCCCCGGCCTTTTTTAATTGCGTCATCACCTTTTTAAACAAGGTCAGATGTGCCGCGGACAAAATGGACAGACCGATGGCATCCACATCCTCCTGGACGGCCGCGGCCACCACCACCTCGGGAGTATTGTGAAGCCCCAGATAGATCACTTCTATCCCCGCATCACGCAATGCCCGTGCTACGATCTTGATTCCACGATCATGGCCGTCCAGACCCACCTTGGCTACCAGGACGCGCTTGGTTTGTGGTTTCCTGTCTTCGGCCTTTGTGACTGGCATCAACCCAGACCCTCGCTTACCTCTTCTACCGCGAACTGACCTTTCACCTGCTTGAGATAACCCATTCTGACATTAGGATCGTGCTGAAAGACCAGGAGCCAGTGTTCTTCATAGGCCCTTGCCAGGATTTTCTTTTTTGTCTCCAGGGTCGTGAGAGGGAACAGATCATACCCCATAATGTACGGGTAGGGGATGTGAGTGGTAGTTGGGATGAGGTCCCCCAGAAAGAGGGCTTTTTGGCCCTCGGATTCGACCAAAGCCGACTGATGATGTCTTGTGTGGCCTGGGGTCTCTATCACGCTGATACCCTCCAGAATTTGACTGTTGCCTTCGACAAAGTGGACGAGACCTCTCTCTTGTAAAATCATAAAATCTTCTAAGCGGTAACTTCCCTTGGTTCTCTCATTAGGATGAATTGCGCTTTCCCACTCCTGTCGCTGGATGTAATATTTTGCACTGGGAAAAGTGGGGACAATGTGGTTGTGATCATCCATTCGAGTATCCCCTCCGGCATGATCAAGATGAAGGTGGGTATTGATAACCATGTTAATGTCTCGAGGTGTGAGGTTGTGTTTTAGCAAGGACTCTTCCAAGGAAGGTGTCCTGTCGATGGCATAGATGTCTTGGAATTTGGAATCCCCTTTGTTTCCGATTCCTGTGTCTACCAAAATATTGTAGCCATGGGCCCTGACCAGGAGAGTCCCGAGTGCCAACCGGATACGGTTTTTGGTGTCTGGTGGGTGATGTTTTTCCCAGATGACCCTGGGTACAACCCCAAACATGGCTCCTCCATCCAGGCCGAAAAAACCATCTGTCAGGGGATAAATTTCAAACTTACCCAGCTTCATTGCGACCACTCATTTGTATTTTAGAAAGTAGTTCCTTCTCGGTATTCTCCGTAAACCTGTCGGAATATGTCTGAGATCTCTCCCATCGTGGCGTAGCTTTTAACAGCTTCCAGGATTAAAGGCATCAATGGGGCCTGTTGTTGGGCTGCCGTCCTCATCCGCTCAAGGGACGTTTGAACCTTTTTCTGATTCCTCTTGGCTTTTCTGCGCCTCAATCTGGCCACCTGCTTACGCTCAGTCTCGGAGGTGATCTTGAGAATGGGAATTGCTTTGCTCTCTTTTTCCATGAACTGATTAACTCCCACGATGATCTGGTCGCCTGTATCCACCTGTCGTTGGTATTCTACCGCAGCTCGGTGTACCTCCTGCTGAGGATAACCTCGCTCGATGGCGGCTACCATCCCTCCCATTTCGTCTAGTCTCTTAAAATATTTGCCTGCTTCTTGTTCCATCTGGTGGGTGAGGGATTCTACATAGTAGGAACCGCCTAGGGGATCGATGGTGTCCGGGACTCCAGTTTCATGGGCAATGATCTGTTGAGTACGCAGGGCAATCTTCACGGCCTGCTCGGTGGGTAGGGCCAAGGTTTCGTCCATGGAGTTGGTATGGAGAGATTGGGCTCCACCTAGAACGGCTGCCAGTGCTTGGAGCGCCACTCGAGTAATATTATTGTGTGGTTGCTGGGCCGTAAGGGAGCATCCAGCCGTCTGTGCATGAAACCGCAACATTAAGGATGCCGGGTCTTGTGGATGAGAACGCTTCTTCATCTCCCGTGCCCACAGCCTCCTGGCTGCCCGATATTTAGCAATCTCCTCAAAGAAGTTATTGTGGGCATTAAAGAAGAAGGACAATCTGGGAGCAAAGCTGTCTACCTTCAGGCCGTATTCCACAGCAGACTGTACATAAGTCAGCCCATCATACAGAGTGAATGCCAGTTCCTGCACAGCCGTAGAGCCGGCTTCTCTGATATGATAGCCGCTGATGCTGATCGGGTGAAACTGGGGAACTTCATCTACACAATACTTGATGATGTCATTGATGATCCGTAGGGAGGGTCCAGGCGGACAGATCCACTCCTTCTGGGCGATATATTCTTTTAGAATATCATTTTGAAGTGTTCCCCGTAGTTTTTTAGACAGAATTCCTTGTTTTTCTCCCACAGCCACATACATGGCAAATAGAATCGCAGCAGGGGCATTGATGGTCATGGAGGTGGTGACCTGATCCAGTGGAATGCCCGCAAACAACGCCTCCATGTCCTCCAGGGTGTCTATAGCCACCCCGCATCGTCCCACTTCGCCCAAGGACTTGAAATGGTCGGAATCATAGCCCATCAGGGTGGGCAGATCAAATGCCACTGAGAGGCCAGTGACGCCTTGCTTCATGAGATAATGGTAGCGCCTGTTGGTCTCCTCGGCTGTGCCAAACCCCGAGAACTGTCGCATGGTCCAAAGCCTTCCCCGATACATGCTAGGGTAAATTCCGCGTGTGAAGGGAAATTCGCCTGGCATCCCGACGTCTGTGGTATAATCCAGCGCTGCAGTGTCCTGAGGCGTATACAGGGCCTTAATCTCCATGTCTGAAAGATTAGTAAAACGTGCTTTTTTTATAGCTCTTTGAGAAATTTTTGGCCTTTTTTTCATTTCGCTAAACGTTAATCGTTATACGTTATTCGTGTAAATCTATTATGCGATTAACGATTCATAAATAACGAATCACGTTTGTTTTAGGAGTTCCCTGGCAATGACTAGCCGCTGTATCTCTGAGGTTCCCTCGTACAGTGTGGTAATTCTGGCATCTCGATAGTAGCGCTCTACCGGAAATTCCTTGATATAGCCATAACCCCCAAAGATCTGGACTGCCTTATATGCGACCCGGTTGGCCACTTCGGAGGCTAGGAGCTTGGCCTGGGCGGCTTCTAACGTGACGTTTCTATCCTGATCCTTGCTTTGTCCCTGTTGTCGGTGTTGAGCAGCTCGGTAGGTGAGCAGACGGGCAGCCTGAATTTCCATAGCCATATCGGCCAGCATGAAACGGATGGCCTCAAACTCTCCAATTGGCCGCCCGAACTGATGTCGCTCTTTGGCATAGGCAGTTGCCTCCTCCAGGCAGGCCTGGGCAATTCCTAACGACTGCGAGGCAATTCCAATTCTGCCGCCATCCAGGGTTCTTAGGGCGATCTTAAAGCCCTCGTTTTCCACTCCCAGTAGATTCTCTGCTGGGACATGACAGTCTTGGAATATAAGCTCTGCGGTATCGGAGGATCTCAATCCCATCTTATCCTCCAATTTTCCTACTGAGAACCCTGGCGTACCCTTTCCCACCAAGAAAGCAGAAATTCCATGCTTTCCATGTTCAGGAGCGGTTACGGCATAGACAATGGCGATATCGGCTTGTTTGCCATTGGTGATAAAGATCTTGGTTCCGTTCAAGGTATAGCCACCTTTTTCTTTCCGGGCACGGGTCTTAATCGATCCCGCATCCGAGCCGGCTCCAGGTTCGGTGAGGGCGTAACATCCCAGTTTTTCTCCCCGGGCGAGTGGTGCAAGATATCGTTGCTTCTGGGCATCTGTTCCGAATCGGTAGATGGGCTCACACACCAGAGAGTTGTTGACCGTCATAATCACTCCCAAAGAGGCCCAGGCCTTGGAGATTTCCTCCATAGCCAAAACATAAGACACCAGATCCATTCCTGATCCGCCGTACTCTGTCGGTATGAATGCTCCCATCAATCCGAGGTCCGCTAGTTTCTTGACCAGCTCATGAGGGAACTCGCCTCGTCGGTCCATTTCGGATGCTAAGGGCTTGACCTCTTTCAAGGCAAAGCTTTGGACCATTTCCTGGATCATTTTTTGTTCTTGTGTAAATTGTAAATACATTTTATCGCTCAACCATCTTGACCTCAATTAATTATATAACTTATCGAAGGATTAGACAAACATTAGACCCGGCTGGGCATTTGATCTTTTCTGGAAAGAATGTTATTTTTAAGTTGAATGATGGAGATAAGATCGTGCCCAGGAGTGTGAAGAAAACTTTTCAGGTAGAATGGCTGCAGATCTTGGATGAGGATGGGAATTGTGATACAGGATTGATGCCACCGTTGGCGGATGATGAGTTACGCAAATTTTATGAGTGGATGGTTCTCATCAGGGTATTTGATCAAAAGGCATTAAACCTTCAACGGGAAGGTCGAATTGGAACATACGCCCCGGTATTAGGCCAGGAAGCGGCCCAAGTGGGAAGTGCTTTGGCCCTTAAGCCAGACGACTGGATGTTGCCAGCCTTTAGAGAAGGTGGGGCCTACCTGGTGAGGGGCCTTCCGATGTGGATGGTTCTGAGGTACTGGCTAGGTGATGAACGCGGCGGACAGATTCCTCGGAACCAGCATAATTTTACAGTGGGTATTCCGGTGGGGACGCAGATTCCCCATGCCGTGGGCATGGCTTGGGCGGCTAAGCTTAAGCGCGATCCCGTAGCCGTTTTGGTCTATTTTGGGGATGGGGCTACCTCGAAGGGGGATTTTCATGAGGCCCTAAATTTTGCAGGAGTTTTTAAGGTGCCCGTGGTGTTTCTTTGCCAGAATAATCACTGGGCCATCTCGGTGCCTCTCCGACAGCAAACTGCTTCTCAAACCCTGGCTCAAAAGGCCATCGCCTATGGTTTTGAAGGTATTCAAGTGGATGGGAACGACGTCCTTGCGGTTTATAAGGCAACCTCCGAGGCCCTGGAGAGAGCCAGGTCAGGAGGCGGTCCTACCTTGCTTGAATGTCTGACCTATCGAATTGGGGACCATACCACCGCCGACGACGCTAAACGGTATCGTTCACCGCAAGAGGTGGCGGAATGGCAGAGAAAAGATCCTATTGATCGACTCAAAAAGTACATGACCCAAAAAGGTCTCTGGAGCGATGCCTATGGGCAACAGGTCTATACCAAGGCCCAGGAACAGGTGGAGACTGCGGTCAGAGAGATGGAGGACGTGGCGCCTTCTGATCCCCGAGATATTTTTAGATATACCTTTAAGGAGTTGACACCAGATTTAAAAGAACAGATGGAAGAATTCCTAGAAGATATAAAGGATCAGTAATCTTTTTTTGTTTTGAGGTTCTCATGGCTAAACTCAATATTGTCCAGGCAGTGAATCTGGCCCTCCTTCAGGAGATGGAGCGAAACCCCGATGTCATCATTCTAGGTGAGGATGTGGGCAAAAATGGCGGGGTGTTTCGTGCCACGGAGGGACTTCAACAAAAATTTGGTGAAGAACGGGTGGTGGATACACCCTTGTCCGAATCCGGCATTGTAGGGGTGGCTATCGGCATGGCAGTTTACGGCTTAGTGCCTGTGGTAGAGGTCCAATTTATGGGCTTTATCTATGCTGCTATGGAGCAGCTCATCTCCCATGCCGCCAGAATCAGGATCCGTTCTCGTGGTCGTTTCTCATGCCCATTGGTGGTGAGAACTCCCTACGGTGGGGGGATCCATGCCCCAGAACACCATTCCGAAAGCACCGAGGCCCTTTTTGTCCATATTCCTGGACTGAAGGTGGTGGTTCCTTCAACCCCTGCCGAGACAAAGGGTCTCCTTACGTCCGCCATTCGAGATCCGGATCCGGTTATCTTTTTGGAACCAGCCAGAATCTATCGCGCCATCAAAGAAGAAGTTCCGGAGGAGGACTACACCATTCCACTGGGAAAGGCACGGGTAGTCCAGGAAGGGGAGCATATCACCCTCATTAGCTGGGGTGCGATGCTTCGCCCAACGCTTCAGGCGGCCGAAATGGCTAGAGAGAAGGGGGTTGAGTCTGAGGTGATAGATTTACGTACCCTTTATCCTTTGGACAGAGACACCCTTATCCAGTCTGTGAAGAAAACTAAGAGAGCGGTGGTGGTTCATGAAGCTCCCAAATCTGCTGGACTGGGGGCTGAGATTGTGGCTCTGGTGAATGAACATGCCCTGATGTACCTGGAGGCCCCTGTAGGCCGAGTTACAGGATTTGATACGCCTATTCCGCTTCCCAGACTAGAGGATTTTTATCTGCCCAATGCAAAAAGGATTTTAAAAGCCATCCGTAAAGTGATGAGGTATTAATCACATGCCAAATGAATTTCGTTTCCCGGATGTGGGAGAAGGGATCACAGAAGGGGAGATTGTAAAGTGGTTGGTTAAGGAAGGGGATCGCGTCAAGCAGGATCAGCCCCTGGTCCAAGTGGAGACAGACAAGGCTGTGGTGGATCTTCCATCTCCTTATGCCGGTATCATTGTAAGTCTACATGGTAAGGAAGGCGACATTATTAAAGTGGGAGATGTCCTGGTGACCGTTGCCGAGTCCGGGGAAGCCAAGAAAGCATCTGCAGCACCACTCAAGAAAGACGCCGGCTCGGTGGTAGGGCATATCGAAGAAGCAACAGAAGAATTGGAGGATCAGCATCTTGAGTTGTCGCACGGGCACCCACAGACGAATGACGCCTTGGCCGTACCCGCTGTTCGGTCCCTGGCCAAGGAGTTGGGTGTGAACCTTGCAAACGTAAAGGGGACTGGATCTGGTGGGCGGGTGACCCGGCAGGATGTGGAAAAGGTTGCGGCTGCCAGAAAGACGACTGGGAAGGGAGACAAGAAAGCTTCAGATCCTTACGGGGCGGTAGAGGAGATCCCGGTCAGAGGATTACGCCGTACTACAGCAAAACATATGTCCGAGGCATCTCGAATGATTGCCCCTGTTACCTATACCGATGAAGCGGATGTCACGGCCCTGGAGGAAATCAAGATCAAACAGAAAGAGATGGCTCAAAAGAATGGAGTTAGGCTGACCTATCTACCCTTTGTGATCAAGGCCCTGATCGCCGGTCTGAAGCAGCACCCTTTTTTAAATGCGACTCTAGATACAGCGAAGGACGTCATTGTTCTAAAGAAGTATTATAATATCGGTATTGCGGTGGACACACCAGACGGGTTGATGGTCTTTGTTATCAAGGATGCAGATCAAAAAAGTATACTTGAGCTGGCCAAAGTCCTCAACGATTTAACCCACAAAGCCCATGAGAGGACGATTGGCCTCACCGATCTGAAAGGAGGGACCTTTACCATTACCAACTATGGCGTGATCCGGGGAATGCATGGGACTCCCATGATCAATTATCCCGAAGTAGGTATCCTAGGCATCGGTCGAATAACGGATTGCCCAGTGGTAAGGGACCGTGAAATTGTTATACGACGTATCTTGCCCCTCTCGCTCACTTTTGACCACCGGGTAGTGGATGGAGCCGATGCGGCCAGGTTTATGGATGTGGTGATCCGCCGTCTTGAAGATCCCAATTTACTTCTCATTGAAGCAAAGTAATCTTCCCTCCTTATGCTCTCAGGTACTATTTACTTGTATTCAGTTTTGATTTTTCCTACAATAAACATAAGGCTTATACGCGATTTAGTATGGAAAACACATCACCAAACAATATCATAGGCATTTCACATTCAATAGCAGACCTGGACTATGATGGGCTGAGGATCTATTTCCAGGCATATTTGAAGGACAGAAAGGCTGATATCCTGGCCCGCCATCGGTCAGGCCTACCCCCTGAAGAGGTAGTGGCTGCGATGACCGCCTTGGCTGATGATATCATTACGACTCTCTCCGCTACCGTGGTCCGGCAGGTGACGGGCCGTGGTGTGCCTTTACAGGAGAAGGACTTTGCCCTGGTGGCCTTGGGGGGATATGGCAGGATGGAGTTATTCCCCTACTCTGATATTGACCTCATGGTGTTGTACCGGGAGGGAGCCAATAGGACCGTGATGTCATACGCCAGGGGTATTCTTCAGCTCTTATGGGATTTGGGTTTCCAGGTGGGACACAGTGCCCGCACGATACAGGACTGCTTGGAGATTGGCCAGGTTGACTTAACCACTCGGACTGCCTTGATGGAGGCAAGGTTACTTTATGGAAACACCGACCTTTTTAAACGGTTCCATGAACGGTTTTGGTCCCGGGTTTGTCGCAGGGGCATAGGAGCCTTTATTAAGGCGAAAATCCAGGAAAGGGCTGGAGAGTATACCCGTTATGGTTCCACCGTCTATCTCCTAGAGCCGGATGTTAAAAAAAGCAAGGGGGGACTGAGAGGTCTCAATCTATTAAAATGGGTTGCTATTCTCCAATACGGAACCACCAGTCTAGAAGAACTCTATAAAAAAGGCCTGCTCACCCAGAAAGAATACCAAATCAGTGCATCGGCCCAGGACTTTCTTTGGCGGGTGCGAACAGAATTACATCTCCATGCTGGCCGGTGTCAGGATATGCTTTCATTTGATGAGCAGATCAGACTTGCGAAGCTCTTCTCCTATGAGGATGAAGCCTATCTACTGGGTGTTGAAAAGTTTATGCGGGAGTACTACCGGCACTCCACGATGGTCCATGAGATCAGCACACGATTCATTCACCGCTCTCTCCCTCGCCCTGGTTGGTACAGGTTCATGCATCGTCTGACTACACGCCAGGTGGATGAATTCTTTAAACTTAATCGATATGAGATCTCGATAGATGAGGTGCGACTCAAGGAGTTTCTTGAATCACCTTGGCTTTTTCTAAAGCTTCTCCATTTGTCACAGGTTCATGGACGACCGGTCTCCCAGGAGACCCAGGTCATGCTTCATGACCATGTCAGCTGCCTGCCGCAGGAGTGTTGGAACGGTCCTGCTGTGAGCCGGCTGTTTATGACTATCCTGGCTCGGCCTGGCCAAATCGCCGAAATCTTAAAGCTCATGCATGGGGTGAGCCTTTTAGAAAGAGTCGTCCCCCAGTATGAACATGTGCATTATCTCATGCAGTTCAATGAATACCATAAGTATACAATTGACGAGCACTGTATCCGGGCCGTAGGTCACGCAGAAGCCCTTCTCGGTCAGAAAGGAGAACTGGCCTCTGTTTACCGGGATGTGAAGCGTAAAGAAATTTTGCACCTGGCTCTTTTGCTTCATGACATCGGAAAGGGACAGGAAGGTGATCACAGTATCATTGGAGAGAGGATTGCCCGGGAGGTGGCAGACCGCCTCGGTCTTAGTGTGGAGGATAAAGCTCTACTGGCCTTTCTGGTTCGTGACCATCTCCTTATGGCCCATACCGCCTTCCGCAGGGACCTCTCGGATGAAGGGATCCTGTTGCACTTTGCCAAGCGAGTTGCCCAGCCTGAGGCCTTAAAAATGCTCTACGTCTTGACTTATGCAGATATTTCGGCGGTAGGCCCGGATACCTGGACGCCCTGGAAAAAGGATCTTCTTACGGACCTGTTTGTGAAGACCCTGGAGGTCTTGACCGGTACAGGAGAAGTCTTGACCCAGGAGGAACGAAGTCAGCGGGTCAGGAAGGAGATCAAGAAACAGTTAGAAGAAATCTATCCATCTCACTGGCTGGAGACTCAACTGGAGGCTATGACTCCGCGTTATCTATTGACCACTCCCCTTGGAAAAATTTCCTATCATCTGAAGAAAATGGAGCCCCTCCAGCAGGAGAAGGTGATGGTAGACGTGGAATATAGCCCGGAGTATAAGACTTCTGAGTTTACGGTCTATACTTTTGATGACTTGGTCCCAGGCATCTTCTTCAAGATCTCTGGGGTAATGGCAGCTAAAGGATTGCAGATTTTAGATGCCCAGATTCATACCCGCAAGGACGGAGTGGTAGTGGATACTTTTCAGGTCATGGATCCAGACTATGTCCAGCAGCCTCCTGAGCGGCGGTCTGAAAATATCTCGCAAACCATCAAAAGGGTGCTTTTGGCAGAGATCACTGTGGATGACCTTTTTGCTGGGTCCGTCAGGTATCTGTCTGGTCGTTTGCTTCCTCCTCGGTTTGAACCCACCCGAATCGAGATCGATAATGAGTTGTCGGATCGGTATACCATTATTGATGTGTTTGCCCATGATCGTCAGGGCTTGCTCTATGTGATCACCAAGTCCATCTTTGATCTGGCACTTTCTGTGCACTTTGCCAAAGCGGCCACACGTTTAGACCAGGTTGTAGACGTATTCTATGTAACGGATCTGAATGGCAAAAAGATTGACAACGACGAGAGGTTGCAGTCTATTCGCCAGACCCTGGCATCTAAAATCGATGAATTTCTCATGTCACATCAAGGTTCTTACCAACCAAAAACCACTTGAAAAAAAGATCAGTTTTGTTATGATTAGTGTTTAATAAGGAGTACACACATGCCCTACAAGATTCGAACAATCACAAAGAAATCTGTTCTGGAGCCTGAAGTGATTGCCACCCAATCGCAGGCTCTCTTAGACCTGCTTGATATCCACAAGAAATGGGTGATTTTAGGGGTAAGCCTCATTATTGTTGTGGGTCTTGCATGGGCTGGAACAAATTGGTATCAGATGCGGCAAGACCGCGAGGCTGCCTTGTTGGAATATCAAGCCTCTAAAGAGATTTTTGGTGAACCCCTATCCGATGAAAATCGTGCAGCTAAACACCAAAAGGCGATTGAACACTATCAGACACTCCTCTCCAATTATCCAAGAAGCTCAAAGGCACCATTTGCACAGTACCAGTTGGGGAATAGCTATGTTGAGCTTAAACAGTATGACAAGGCCATTTCTGCATACCAGGACTTTATTGTCCGCTACTCAGGACACAAGACCTTGCTTCCAGCAATTTACTTGCGCTTAGGTTATGCCCACCTGCTTAAAGGAGATCCCCAAGCAGCCCTTGCGGATTTTGATGAGGCGATTAAATATCCCGATGCATGGAATAAGGACCAGGCTTACTACGAATCGGGTCGGGTTTACGAGAAGCTGGGGGATAAGACTTCAGCAATCGGAAAGTATGAGAGCCTGATCAAGGAACTCCCGCGCTCGGCTTGGACCCGTGAAGCCCAAACCAGGCTAAAGACATTGGGAGTGTTTCAGCAGCCTGCCCCTTCTGCCGGCGAAAATCCGCCTACGGCTGAAATCAAGGAAGAGAAAAAGTAGGGATTAAGACTCTTCGGCTTTTACATAAAGGACCAAACGCTTACCGGCCTTCAGGCGTGATGGATGATTGAGGTTATTCCATTCACGGATCTGAGTGATAGAGACGTTAAAGTATTTCGAGATTTTCCAGAGGGTGTCACCCCGTCTCACCCTGTATACGATCTTCTTTAATCCCTGCTCATCATCCGTGGTGGTGATGGTAGAGGGGGGTGTGGGCATGGAGAGTTGCTCTTTTTGTTGTTCTTGTCGTGCTGCCACCTTGCTGCTCATCGGGATCAGCAGGTAGTTGCCTTCTCGAATAATACGGGATTTTCCAATGCTATTCAGCTCTCGAATGGCCTGAACACTGGTTCCATATTTTCTGGCCAGGACGGACAATGTTTCACCTCGTCTTACACGGTGCCTGAGCTGAATCATCCGTTTTTCTACCGGGATGTCGGCAAAATTTTCAAGAAAAGCCTCTTTAACCCCGTAGGGCAGCTTGAGGACATAATTTTTATAGTTTAATGGGGTGATGGTGCTTCTTAACTCCGGATTTAAGTCCTTCACCTCTTGATAGGTGACTCCCGCTGCTTGTGCGACTACACGCAGATCTGTTGGGCTTTCAATGACTACCTCATCAAACTGGAGTGGCACCCACAGATCAAGTTTAAAACCATATTTCTCAGGATTCTTGGCGATAATGGTGGCTGCCATGAATTTAGGAACATAGTTCTTAGTCTCTGGTCGAAGGTAGCGGGTGGAGCGCAGATCCCAAAAATCATCCGACCGGCTTCGGGCCATAGCCCTCATCACCTTTCCTTCGCCTGCATTGTAAGAGGCTAAAGCTAGCGGCCAGGAACCAAACATGTTATAAAGGTCCCTCAGGTACTTGGCTGCTGCAACCGTGGACTTGATGGGGTCTCGCCGTTCATCGATCCATTCATCAATTCTAAGCCCGTATCTTCGGCCTGTACCTTTAATGAACTGCCAGGGTCCAACTGCCTTAGCCCTGGAGTAGGCTGCAGGGTTAAAACCACTTTCGATCAAAGCCACAAAGACTAAATCTTCGGGTAGTCCATAACTCTTGAAGGTTTCTTTCATGAATGGAATGTAACGGCCAGACCTGGAGAGCCAGAGTTCGAAACGATCTTTGATGACGGTCTGAAAATATTCAATATGGGCTTCGACACTTTCATTGCGGACAATAGGAACATCATAGGTAATCTCTATTTCTGTATCGGTATCTTCTTCAGGCTCTTCGGTTTCATCTACAATTGCAGGGCCTATATTGGAGGCAGATTCTTCCTTGGAAGGTTCGACCGATGCATTATCGGGCTGCCCTTGGACCCCATCATTGAAAGGAGAAGAAGAAGCATCTGTTTCGGACGATGATGAAGTCGTTCGGTTTCGATTAAGACCCGTTGCGGCCTGCGGGATTGCCTCTGGAATTTGAATCACCTTGGTAACAGTTGTCGCCCTGGGTGTGGCGACACAGGAGGATAGCTGCATGCACAGAAAGCCTGCGCAAAGGATAACCCCAATCAGCTTCAAGTTCAAGTCAGGCTCCTTTCCATATATGAATCTTACATGTCCTTGTAGGGAAATCTGGCTGAAAGTCCTATCTTTATGCGATATTACGTTTTTTCCCCTTCTATTGTCAAGTAAAAACATCTTCCCCTCAGTATCTATTAAGTCTAACCGATTTAAAAGTTCTGTCAAATCTATCAAAACTTGACAGGACGAATGAGGAAGTGTAAAAAGTTGAACGCCTATATTAAAGGTTGTGCTCTGCACTAAAAGACAGTAGATGCTCACGGGCTTGCCTGAAGGTAGAACTCAGCGAGCAAGGCGAGTTGGAAAGGGCGGGGCGCTACGCTAGCGAGGTTAGGAGGAATAATGACTAGGATAATATGGAAGATCTTCATTGGACTCATTTTAGTGATGATGGGAGGATGGTCAGATGCCGTGGCCCAGCTCATGACATTGGGAGAAGTCTATGCTAAGGCCCTTCAGGTCAATGAACAGGTTACAATCGCCCGAGAGGGAATCGATATCGCACGCTTTGAGAAAGATAAGGCATTGTCAGGGTTACTTCCCAATTTTGTAGCGGAGGCAAATTATACTCGTCGTCCCGAGGCAATCTTATCAGGCGGGAATGCTATTCGTGCAGAAGAAGAAAAAGACTTTCAACTACGTGTCCTCCAGCCCCTTTACAGCGGTGGAAGGGCAATGGCCACATATAAGAGCGCCAAGGAGAGCATCAGGGCGAGCAGGGAAGACCTTAAGATGACTCAGGAGGAGCTGCTTTTCAATGTAGCCACCGCCTATTACAATGTGCTAAAAGCCCAAAAGAATCTGTCACTGAGCCAGGTGGAGGTAGAGCGGTTAGGGAAGCATCAAAAGGCCTCCGAGTCCAGGTTCAAGGTGGGAGAGGTCACCAAGACCATTGTGCTCCGATCCCAGGCGGAGCTGTCCAGGGCCAAAGCCGATCTGGCCCGTGCCGAGTCCGACTTGAAGACCGCGCGGGATCAGTTGATCCTGCTGGCTAAGCTCCCAGGGGATTTTGAGGTTTCAGATCCACCGGATGCATTTCTCCCTTCTGGTGACGAACAGGCCTTGATTCAGTTAGCCCACCAGCAACGGCCTGACCTGACGGCCTCCAGCATTCGTGAGGCAATTGCTTTAAACGGTATTAGATTTGCTCGAGGAGGATTTTTGCCCATACTATCTCTTGAGGGGACCTATATCCGGCAGGATCAGGATCCTGAAAATCCCTTTTTCTTTGTGAAGAGGGATAAACAAGCAACCTTGACCTTGACTGTGCCTTTATTTGAAGGTGGACTCAGGCTAGCCGAATTTCGGGAGGCCCGTTCCAAGGCCCGACAGGTCGGACTTGAGCGTACCCTGCTGGAGGACCGTATTGCAGTGGAAGTGAAAACGGCCCTGCGTGACCTCGTGACAGTGGATTCGATTCTACAAAACTTTAAGGACCAGGTGACTTTTGCCCAGGAAAATTTCACCCTGGTGGAAAAACAGTTTGCCTTCGGTTTAGCCACGAACATCGATCTTCTGGATGCCAATTCTCTTCTGCATCAAGCCCAGCAACAGCTTTCCAATACTCAGTACGACCGGGAGCTCGCAGTCCTAAAGCTTCAGAAGACAGCCGGTATTTTTTTAGATCATGCAAATTTGACTCAAAGCGCTGGCCCATAGGTATGGTCAAATGATTTCCATTTGTTCCTCTTTTATTACCTTCTACTGACCCATCGTAAGTATCCTATAATGAGATCTTTATAACTATTGACGGACCACATTTTAAAATTATCTTTATATTTCAATAAATTTCGATATTTTTCTAATAAGGGTATGCTTATTGCACGACGTTCTCTTGCTATGCTTTATCATCCCAGTCTTAGGCAATTGCTCATCATTGCCTTTGCTTGCTTCGTTTATGCCTGTGGAGGCAGCGAGAGTAGTAATACAAACAACAATTCTAACCCCAACCCCAATAATCCCAACCCAGGTAATGGCACACTTCTATCCGGAAATTCTGGCTTTAATCCAACGATTGCCGCTTCGTTCGTGACGGATCGTGTCAATGTGTATGTCGTATGGGAAGAGCCATCGGGTTTAATCATCTTTAGACGCTCCTTGGATGGCGGAACCACATTTGATCCGCTGCGACGTCTTTTCCCCATTGACCCAATAGGATCCCAACCTGTCCTTGCAGCGGTGGGAGAGAATATCTATCTTGTCTGGGCTAAGACTAATCAGGGCCGTAGTGAGATTTTATTTAGCGTTTCCCATGATGCAGGACAGTCCTTTTCACTCCCGGTCAGTGTTTCAGAAATTGGAAGAACCTCAGTCACGCCAGCCCTTACCGTATCACAGTCTTTTGTCTACGTCGCGTGGCTGGATCTTGACTTGGGCGATATTCTTTTCAGACGTTCTGATCCTACTGGAAGTGGGTTTGATAATAATCTTGTGGCACACCCGATTTTGAACCTATCAAATAATAATGGAACAGCAACGTCAACAGCGAATCCTTCTGTTTCTACAGCCAATGGGAATGTATACGTGGCCTGGAACGATTCTTTGCCCAATAACCCTAGTGGGAATCAGGTAGAAGATATTAATTTTGCAAGGTCCACCGATGAAGGGAAGAGTTTTGATACGCCTACGAATCGGTCATCAAACCTTACCAATTCCACACATCCGATTATTGCGGCAGATGACCAAGATGTTTATGTTGTGTGGGAAGATTTTTCATCAAATAATAGCTCGATCCTTGCATTTCAACGTTCTTCGGACGGAGGAATAACATTTCCAAATCAAAATAATCGGGAAATTCTACTTTCAGGTGTCACAGCCAATGGTCCGAAAATGGTGGCGGATGGAGATAACGTTTTTATCGCCTGGGATAATCCCGCTCCAAACCCAAATCCCGGACAACAGGGTTCACTTCAGATATTTTTTTCAAAATCTGATGATCAGGGAAATATATTTAGTATTCAACCTAACATCTCCCAGAATCCCAATAGTGCTAAAAGCCCCGCTATTGCAGCGGCTCAGGGCGAGGCCTATGTGGTTTGGGAAGGCCAATTTGAGACTTCACCACAGAACTTCGAGCAGCGTATCTTTTTCTTTAAACCTTAACGGCTTGTAGAATTAGCAATACCCCATTTTAGATGGACCAACCACATCCCTAAGCCCACGAGAACAATACTCACCAGAATGTGTTGGGTGAGGGCCTCATCCAAGATCCAATGGCTCAGAAGAACACCGGCAATCGGGACAGTAATAAAATAGACCGCGAGCTTAGTGGGGGGATAATGTTTTAGCAAAAAAGTGGAAGCCACGAAGGTGAAACCGGCCACTACAATCCCCTGGTACACGATGGCCGTCAGTATTTTAATAGAGTAAATATTTACGCTGGATCTTTCAAAGAGAAAGGTGAGGAGAAAAAAGAGAGGGACTCCAATAAACATCTGCCACAGGACGACCCTTGAAGGTTCAATGTTCGCAACGATTATTTTTACATAGATGATCCTGACGGCTAGGAGAAATGCACTCATCAAGACCACCAGGTTTCCGAATAACGAAGCTTCAGAGCGTAGGGAAGGCTGATCAAAGAACAGGTAGGTGACTCCAGTAAAAGCAAGGATCAGACCAAGGATTTTTAATAATGTCAGGCGATCTCCAAGGATAAAGAAATGAGATAGTAACGCCACAAAGAAGACATTGATATTGGTAATGATCACGGCATGACTGGCCGAGGTCAAGTATGTTCCCAGATAAAAGAGGGTGACCTGAAAAGTAAAAATCAATCCATTGACTAGATGATTCAGACCTTCTTGTGGGGGTGGCAGAATCGGAATCCTGTTTAAGAAACTCCATAGGAATATGGTAATAGCCCCAAGTAAGAAAGTGAGGCTGGCCATCATCAGGGGCTGGATTCCCTGGAGGGCAATCTTCATTGCTACGATGTTGCCTCCCCATAACACACTGATCACGATAATAGAGAGTGCCCCCTTCCAGCCGAGGGGTATCATCGGTTCGGATGACATACGGGGAAGCTCAGATTGCTGATTCACTTTCGGGATGCGGATCGGCGTTTCTTTGTGCCTCCGGTCTTTTTCTTAGGGTTATTCTTTATGGCCCTTGATGGGGAGGACTTACGTTGGACATTCTCCTTCCATTCATGTCCGCAGCGCTTGCAAATCCACTGGCGTGTTTCTAGTACAAAGGTCAGGGTATTCCACTGGCATTGGGGGCATCCCATGAGCTCTCCTTTTCTTTTAAATAACAGTGATACGCTATTTTAATTGTAGATCCGGCAAAGGTCAACTGTCTTGCTTGCCGGTTTTTCGGATCGATGCTACACTTCTGGATGTGACGAAACAAAGGACAAGAAATTTTTCTCTCCTTACGACTGCTCGAAAGCCACTTACCATATTCTTTGCGGTGCTCTTATTGGTGTTGTCTGGGCAAGTTTCCCTTATTCTTGTGTCATTACCGGAGGGAAAATCCACTGAGAGTGTGGCCCTGCTCATTCCATCTAAACCCTTCTTGAGCACCTTTAAGCTCCCACAGGAGATGTATTTCGCGAGTCAACCTGTGCCTTTAGATAACTGGCAGGTTCGCGAACGGATCGAGTATGAATTCTATCAGTTTCTGGGAGATGAGGGGGAGAATATTATTATTGCGAAGCGAACGGGCCGTTGCTTTCCCCTGGTGGAGCGAATGTTGGCGGAGGCTGATATGCCGGATGACTTAAAGTATGTGCTCCTGGTAGAGAGCAAATGTGTGCCGGCAGCCACTTCTTCGGCCAAGGCGGCTGGCCCCTGGCAGTTCATGACCTCTACGGGACGGCGCTTTGACCTGGAGAGAAATTACTGGAAGGACGAACGACGAGATCTGGAACGCTCCACAGAGGCTGCTATTAAATATTTGAAGATACTGTATGATCTCTTTAACGATTGGTACTTGGCCCTGGCGGCTTATAACGCTGGGGAGCAGCGCATCCAGACGGCCCTCCGTGAACAAAAAGTCGATAATTACTGGAAGGCCCGTTATAGTAGTGAAACAATGCGGTATGTTCCAAGGATTATCGCGGTCAAAGAGATCTTTTCCCATCCAGATAAGTATCTGGGTTTGTCAAGGGCCGATCTCTATAACCCTATGGATACTGAAGTGGTCACTATTAAAATTACAGGAAAGCAAAAGCACTTGTCCGAATTAGCCGAGGAATATGACACGTATCTACTGGAACTCAAACTCCTCAACCCAGAAATCCGCAAGGACTATCTTCCCACAGGGAGCCATGAGATCAGGGTCCCGCGACAGTTCGCCCCAAATTGCCCTGAAGAAGGATGTAAAAACACCGATTCATAAAAGCTAAAGTACTCCTTTAACTTACCCTGCAGCATCCAAATTATTCCTTTGACAAATCTTACAAATTAGGTCATACTGAGAACAACTGCTTCCTTTTAGAGGTTAGAGTGTTTCACTGACTAGAACCCTTGGCTTCTAAAGAGTCCGGGGTTTATTTTTTGAGGATGCGGCGAGAGAAAAGGAGGAGACTCCATGAGCTTTCCATCACAGATGGATTTGATGTTTACCTTCAAAGATGGACAGGAATTGGTCCTGAACACCTGGCATGAGGGGAAAGGGATTTTTTATTGTGAGCTTTTTCGGCGCGTGATTGATATACACGGTGATCAGACCTGCAGATCGGCTTCACCGACGATGGATGGTCATAGTTGCCAAGAAGCGCAAGAAGCGGCATACTCCTATGCCAAAAATTCTTACCCTCCAGTCGCAGAACAGATCAAGAAACCTCCCTATTTGATTCCGGCAGGTTCGCCAAGCTACGCGAGTCCAAGATGGCGTAGCACTCGAAGCAGGAATAAGTAGAAATCCGAATCTTTGTTGTATGAAGTGCCTATGGAGCCTGGTGACGGTGCAGGTTCCAATCGTCCGTCCCATATTTTTTCCGAGTGAGATTTTTGGCCAGGCTCCATTCAAATGGGGTAAGTTGAGAAGGCATCAACCGGATCTTGAGCGCTTCCTCAAACCCCTGAATGAGGCCCTCCTTAATATAATTAATATCGGGTTGATTTTTTAGAATAGAGGAGAGAGAAGTCACGGCCTGAGCTGTTTTGGTCCGGGCCTGTGTCCTTTCACCTTCATCAGAAAATTTCAGAAGATTAAAGAGCCGTTCTGGCTCAAAATGGCAAAGAATTGACCCGTGCTGTAAGAACCCATCCCTCCAGCGCCGTTGGGCGCTCCCAATGAACTTTTTCCCATCAACTCCAATCTCGAAGCCCATGGCAGAAGCAAAACAGGAAGGGGAGATCTCCGGGGAGCGCGTTCGTTTTTTTGTTGAGGTTGATCCGAATACCTGGGCCTGAATACTCAGATGGTCTAGTCCGGAGATTAAGGCCTGGGCAATAACTATGAAGGAACGGTGTAGGTCCTTGGGAAAGAGTGGATTGTCTGCTCTTGCTACCACACTGTAGGTCAATTCCTGATCGTGCAGGACCGACTTTCCCCCGGTTGGCCGTCGGACGAAACGATAACCCTGTGCTTTGCATCTCTCGAGATCGATTTCGGCCGATGCATTCTGAAAATAACCGATAGAGAGGGCAGCGGGTTGCCAGGTGTAGAAACGCAATGTGGTGGGGCTTTGTCCCTGTCGGCAGGTCAGGGAAATAGCCTCATCTATGGCCATGTTCATCGCAGGGTCTGCAGACCCGCTATCGATTAAACGCCAGGCTTCTGTCATGGATGTCTTGGGTTTGAAAATAAGTTATTGAGACGTTCACAGATTCGTTGATAATGAGTTCCCGCCCAGTAGACCCGCAGGCAAGTTGGACATTGTGAAAACTGCTGTTGGGTTTGGTAGACATACTCCGGAACCAAAGACCCCACTTGATCCTTAGGCAATGAAATGAGTTCCTCATTGCATTCAAGACAGCGCATGAGAAGGCGATCCACTTTAAGCTCCAACTCCGTAACCACCTGTTTCAATTGGTTCCACAGATGATCATCCCGAATGAAGGTGTAGTGAGCCGGCCTTCGTTCCCTAGTCATGATGGCATCTCGGGTAAGAAGCCATCGGTGCTGGGAATGGGCAATTTGAAGAAGAACGTAGTCTTCAATCTCTCGATAATACAAGGTGTCATATCCCAAGATCCTCAGCCACCGTGCCAATTTCCCTAACATGGTGTCTGCAATGAAACGGTTTGTGCTGATCATGAGTGAGTGTCCCAGCTTTTTTGATATCATAAAAGATTCAAAGTGTTAGATCAAGTAGTATAAAGCGCTCGGGCTGGCCAAGCCAGATCCTTCGCTTTACTGACAAGGATGTGATTTGTTCAAAACTCCTTGACAACGAGAAGGCGGGTATGTTAGGTATATTTTTCACTTGATTGAGCAGTAAACATAATTAGATCATGTTAAAAGGGGGAAAGAAGATGAGTGCTACACAGACGATCAAAGTGGGCCAGCAGGCCCCGGAATTTGTGCTGAAAGACCAAAATGAGAAAGATGTTAAGCTCAGTGATTTTAAGGGAAAGAAAAACATTGTTCTGGCTTTTTATCCCTTTGACTGGAGTCCGGTCTGCCAGAATGAGAACAAGTGTTTTACGGATGATTTCCCCAAATTCTCGGATGCGGGTGCCGAAGTCCTGGGGATCAGTTGTGACAGCACATGGTGCCACAAGGCCTGGGCCGATGCCATGGATTTTAAGCAAAGACTCCTCAGTGATCTCAAGCGGGAAGTGGTAAAAAAATATGGCTTGTACCTGGAGGATTTTAACTGTGCCCAGCGGGCGACTGTTGTCGTCGACAAAAATGGGGTCGTTCGTTATGTGAAGGTTCAGCCAGTCTTAGAGGCCCGGGACAATAAAGAGATTGTGAACGTCCTCAAGACATTAAAATAGTCACGCCTGGCCTTGGGACTAAAACCTCAACTTTTTTTAAAGGGGGTCACCTATGAAAGTACAGCTTAATGGCGTAGAAATTGCGTACACGGATCAGGGAAAAGGGACACCCATTCTGTTCGTGCATGGTTATCCCTTAAGTAAGGCCATGTGGGACCCCCAGGTGAAGGGGCTTTCCTCAAATTTTCGGGTGATCACCTTGGATTTACGCGGCCATGGCGAGTCCGAAGCACCTCTGTGGCTGTATACAATGGAGATGTTTGCCGATGACATTCGGGCTCTTCTGGATCATCTTTCTATCGATCAGGTCGTGCTGGCCGGTTTTTCTATGGGCGGTTACGTCACGTTTGCCTTCTACAGAAAATATAAAAATCGCGTGAAGGCTCTGATCTTGGCGGATACCCGACCTCAAGCGGACAGTCCAGAGGGGAAACAGGGCCGTTTCAAAACAGCACAGACCGCCCAGAAGCAGGGTGCCGGTGCAATTGCGGATGCTATGCTTCCCAAGCTTCTTACCCCTCAATCCGTTCAGAGCAGGAACGATCTGGTTCAAAATGTCCAAAAGATCATGACCAGTACAGCGGTTGCAGGAATCGCGGGTGATTTGATGGCCATGGCGGAGCGTCCGGATTCGGTTACTCTTCTTTCAGACATCACTTGCCCCACCCTGATCCTGGTGGGCGAGCAGGATGGTTTGACGCCCCCGGCTGATGCCAAACTCATGGCCGAGAAGATCAAAAAATCACAGCTTGAGATAATCCCGGCTGCTGCGCATCTTTCAAATCTAGAACAGCCAGACCACTTTAACAAGGCCGTGCGCAAGTTCCTCGAAACGCTTTAGATTGTTTTAATGACAAATGGAGTTCGGATGGTAGACGGGGAACGGGTGGTTCTGGTGACCGATCAGAACTACTCTACTTTTTTGGAGACTCCCGCCTCTGTCGTGGTTTTTGGAATTGTGCCCTGTCAGCAGTGTGAGGAGTATGATCCGATCTTTAGACAGGCTGCTGATCAGTATAATGGCTCTGTAAAGTTCGGAAAGGCAAAGATGCATGTGCCCGGCGCCTGCCGGGAGATCAAACGTAAATATACATTCGAAAGCTTTCCCACGACCCATTTCTATAAAAATGGGAAACTGATACACATGACCGAGGGAAAGCTTGATCTGCAGATGTTGACTCAGACCATTAAGCAATTTCTGCTGACTTAGTCTAGATCGTAAAACCTCCTATGCCACAGCAAGAAACCATCAAGGCCCTCTTGATCTCTCTGGGTGACGATCCTCAGAGGGTGATCCTCACCATTAACCACTACAGGCCGGAGTATCTTCTCTTTTTTACTACGGAACCGGCGAAGAGTCTTATCGAATCAGTGATCCAACCTGGAATTCAGCAGATGCCCAAACGGTGGGACTGCGTGATTACCCCAAACGCCACCAGTTTTAGTGATTGTTACCAGGCTCTTGCTAAACAACTCTCTACCTTGTTGCACAATTGGCAGATTCAGCCGGGTGAACTGGTCGTGGACTATACCGCAGCGAGTCAAAGCATGGTAATGGCCCTGGCCCTGGCTGCCACAGACCATTGTACCCGTTTTGTTTTTGCTGCAGGAACCGTATTTCAAGAGGCCAACCCCTGGGACCAGAAGGCGGTTGATGAAGCACGAAAAGCGGCCATCTCTTTTAATCAAGGGCGTTATGCCCAGGCTAGGACAAGTTTTTCCCGTTTACAAGAACGGGTCAGTGGAAGCTTAAAACCTTTATACAAGGCCCTCTCGGATCTTGCTGACGGCTATGACCTTTGGGAGGGTTTTCAGTATCAAAAGGCCTTGGAGAAGCTCAAAGGGGCGAAAAGGACCCTGGAGCTTTCTGCGGTGTGGGGAGGCCCCTCAGGTCTTAAAACGGTCCTGGCAAGCGTGGGTGAAAACTTAAGCATTTTGGAAAAGATCATGATGACCCAGCGAAAACCGGATCGAACCCTCTTCTTAGACCTGCTTGCCAGTGCTAAGCGCCAGGCAGAGATACATCATCACTATGAAGATGCCATGGTCCGGTTGTATCGAGCCATGGAAGTCCTGGCCCAGGTTCAGCTTGATAAGGCCTTCGGAATGAAGTCCCAAGATGTGCGGCCGGAGCAACTTCCTGAAAGTGTGCGCGAGGAGTACCGCCGATCTTTCACCAGTGAATTGGATGGCAGGATTAAGCTTCCCGTGTATGCGGCTTACAACCTTCTCAAATTACTGGGCGATCCTCTGGGTCAGAGTTTTTTCAACCTGTGGCCGCAGATCAAGCTGATTCTGGATGTGCATCACCAATCCATTTTGGCTCATGGGTTTGAGTCCATCAAGCTGGAGCGCTACCAGCAGTTATTGGATCTGGTCTTGAAACTGTCTGAAACACGCACTGAATCTTTACCCCGCTTTCCCCAGATGGAGTTCTAAACTTTTTTAGATTGACAAGAGAAAGCAGACTGTCATATAATCAATTTACAATTTAGTTTTTAGGGGTGCCTAAAAATGGCTGAGAACCCCGCAAAGCGGGGTACCCTTAGGACCTGATCTGGATAATGCCAGCGAAGGGAAGCGGAAATATTCTTTCATGTAAACCGCACCACCTTCGTGAGTGCGGTTTTTTTATGCATGGAAGACTCCTTCAGAAAGGATAGACCATGATGAAAGCAAATGTTAAGGAAGTCCAGATAACAACCCATCCCTTCCCTTCTTCAAGGAAGATTTACAGGGAGGGTACATTGCCGGGTGTACAGGTACCTATGAGAGAGATCAGTCTTACACCCACACGTTCGATAAAAGATAAATCAGACAAACCGAAAGAGAATTCACCCCTCCTCGTATATGACACTTCGGGGCCTTATACCGATCCTCATGTCCAGATCGATATTCGCAAAGGACTTTCGCCTCTCCGGCTGGACTGGATTATAATGCGCGGGGATGTGGAGGAGCTCGAAGATGTTTCATCCGAGTATGGCCGCCGGCGTGCCACAGACTCCAAACTCAATGGGCTTTGCTTTCAGCGGGCACGAAAACCGCACCGTGCCCAACGTGGAATGAATGTGACTCAGTTGTATTATGCGCGAAAAGGCATCATCACACCCGAAATGGAATATATCGCCATCCGGGAAAATCAAGGGATGGAATTGATGAAAGCCACGGCTCAATCCAGTGATAAGCACAGTGATCAGCGGTATCAGCAGCATCCAGGGAATTCCTGGGGTGCCCATATTCCGGATCGCATGACTCCTGAATTTGTGAGAGATGAAGTGGCACGAGGGCGGGCTATTATTCCTGCCAATATTAATCATCCCGAGCTTGAACCCATGATCATCGGCCGGAATTTTCTGGTGAAGATCAATGCCAATATTGGTAACTCGGCCATTGCCTCCTCCATCGAGGAAGAAGTGGAAAAAATGATCTGGGCCACCCGGTGGGGTTCCGATACGGTGATGGATCTCTCTACGGGGGAAAATATCCATGAAACCCGTGAATGGATCATCCGAAATTCGCCGGTACCTATCGGCACGGTTCCCATTTATCAGGCCCTGGAAAAAGTGAATGGCAAGATTGAGGATCTCACATGGGAAATCTATCGAGATACCCTCATCGAACAGGCTGAACAGGGTGTGGACTACTTTACCATTCATGCAGGCGTGCGGCTACGCTATGTGCCCATGACCGCCAAGCGTTTGACAGGCATTGTCTCCCGCGGGGGCTCGATCATGGCCAAGTGGTGTCTGGCCCATCACAAAGAGAACTTTTTGTATGCGCATTTTGAAGAGATCTGCGAGATCATGAAGGCTTATGACGTCTCCTTTAGTCTTGGAGACGGCCTTCGACCCGGCTCTATTGCGGATGCCAATGACGAGGCCCAATTTTCAGAATTGGAGACGTTAGGGGAGTTGACCCGAATTGCATGGAATCATGATGTCCAGACCATGATTGAAGGTCCCGGCCATGTCCCCATGCACATGATCCAGGAGAATATGGAGAAGCAATTGAAGGAGTGCCATGAGGCCCCGTTCTATACCCTTGGACCATTAACAACCGATATTGCCCCTGGCTACGATCATATTACGTCTGGAATCGGTGCCGCCATGATCGGCTGGTTTGGATGCGCCATGTTGTGCTATGTCACTCCTAAGGAGCATTTAGGCCTGCCTACACGGGAGGATGTCAAGGAAGGGGTGATAACCTACAAGATTGCCGCTCACGCAGCAGATCTGGCCAAGGGACACCCAGGTGCCCAGGCCCGAGACAACGCCCTTTCCAAAGCCCGTTTTGAGTTCCGGTGGGAGGATCAGTTCAGTCTGTCACTGGATCCGGAAAGAGCCAAGGCATTTCATGACGCGACCCTTCCTGCTCAGGGCGCGAAGGTAGCTCACTTTTGCTCCATGTGTGGTCCCCACTTCTGCTCTATGAAGATCACGGAGGATGTCCGTGACTATGCGGCACAAAAAGGAGTGGATGAAAAAACCGCAATAGAAGTAGGCATGAAGGAAAAGGCCGAAGAGTTTAAAAAAGTCGGTTTAGAGATTTATCAATAAATTGATCATTTAGATGGCTAAATCTAAAGAAAAACGTGAGATTTCTGGTTTGCGTGAAGCGGACATCACCCGCCAGATTGCCAAGAGTTTTTATCAGCAATTTGATCGGTTAATTGAAAGTGATGTGATTATCATCGGTGCTGGACCGTCCGGTTTGGTCTGTGCCCATGATTTGGCCCAGGCCGGCTACAATGTTGTGTTGGTGGAGCAGCTAGCTCACCTCGGTGGAGGTTTTTGGTCGGGCGGTTATCTCATGACCAAGGCAGCGATTGCGGCCCCTGCCCATGAGATTCTCTTAAAACTGGGTGTGCAGTGTGAGCAAAAAGCTAAAGACATGTATATCGTGGAAGCCCCACATGCCTGTGCCAAGTTGATTGGGGCGGCCTTTGATGCGGGAGCTCATGTCTTGAACCTCACCAAAGTCGTGGATCTGGTGGTGCGGGGTAAGGAACCTAAAGTGGAGGGCGTGGTGGTGAACTGGTGGCCAGTGGAGCATGCCGGCCATGACGTGGTTCATGTGGATCCCATTGCCCTGGAGTCCAAGATCGTGGTGGATGCCACCGGCCATGATGCAGTTGCCCTTCAGTATCTTTCCAAACGAGGTCTGTTTAGAACCGTTCCCGGCAATGGAGCCATGTGGGTGGAAGAGTCAGAAGAGCAGGTGATGGAAAAGACCGGTGAAGTTTTTCCCAATTTGTTTGTAGTGGGCCTTTCCGTGGCCGCGGTTTATGGTACTCCTCGTATGGGTCCGGCCTTCGGCGCCATGATCCTTTCCGGCCGCAAAGGCGCCGACCTCATCAAGAAAAAGCTCTCCAAAACAATAAAATAGTTCTTCTCTTTACTAAGGGTTGTTTGCCATCCAGTTATCGGGCTCGCCCAAGCCCTTCGTAGTGCCGGGCTTCGGCGCTGACCCTACCACGGCGCTCGGCGTGGGGCGCGCCCCCCTCGGTGTCGAGGGGAAGGGGCATCCATGTTCCATGGGATTCATGGCCTTGAGTATAGCTTTTGGATTTTTGAGAGGTTATTAGTCCGCACCGGCTCCCCCCACCTGCGCTGCCGGGTGGGTGCCCAGCGCCTCCCGCCAGTCGCACTCAGGACTTGGGCTCGCTCAGACGTGTTATCCTCCATTTCGATTCTATTAATACCTACTTGACTAATAATCAAAATTGGAATATACAAGAAATCCAAGCCTAGTGCGGCGTAATATTGACTAACTCGTGCTGGAGCCGTGTGCGAAATGGTAGTTTAGGTTTGATCGTTAAAGTCCCGAGGAGTGAGAATGAAAATTTTTGACGAATTACGTATGAATGAATGGGAAAGCCTCAAATTTAGTGATCCTAGTAAAATTCTCCCTGAACTGCAAAAAATCCGTGTGTTGGTTGCCAGCAGTAGTCTTGATGAGAGAGGTAAGGACTTAAGAACAACCCTCTTGACACCACATCGACAAGCTTGGGAAGCAGCAATATTTTGTTATGGAATGAGTATTCTGCTTGAGACAAAAGTTTTTGTTTCTCCGTATGAAGCCGCAGACTATGATGCGGTTGCGTTATGGGCTGAGGGAGACGCCAAGAAGTTCGTACCCATTCAGATTAAAGAGGTCGTTCCCGAATCTTTGAATTCAAAAACGGATCTAAACCAAGAAATTGCTAAGCTGGCCCAACGATATCCTGTTTCAAAAGACATAGTTGTCGTAATCCATGTTAATAGAAATGGGCGACTTGATTTGTCGTCAATAGTAGTACCGAAATTAAATCTTGGGGAATTATGGTTGATTGGTGCATCAACACCAGATCAAACAAAGTGGTTCATGGCTGGAGATTTATTAAACAATCCTAAAATATTTGAGTTTGATTACCCAACCTAACTCGTGCTGGAGCCATCTGCCACTGCAATGCGGTCACTTGTTCTGAAAATAGGTTTCAGCGGCACTCCAGCTTTGATCGTTAGGTGGCTTGTCTATAGCCAGGAGAATCATATGAAAAATAGACGTTCATATAGCAAGACTACAGTCGTCTTAATTGCTTTTGGTATGCTCCTCAGTAGCGGATGTGCTCCTTCAAGAGTAAGTGTCATGCAGAACCTGGCTCCGCTAGAGCACCCTGTAAAAACAATCGCATTAGCTCCGAGTGGTGGAGTGCTTGCAGATTCTATCGGGCTTGAATTATTTGGGAATAACTTCAGAGTCGTCGACACTCAACAGACATCGAATATCCTTGTACGATTGAACTTGAACGAGCTAGAAATTATGGAGCCCAAAAGTATGGCTGCATTAAAGGAACGGGGTATCGATGCAATTCTTTTGGTTCGCTCCGTCGCTGGCTATGATAACCTTCCCCAAAGTGCAAGTGTCCGTGTGATAAGTACAAGCTCTTTTAACTTGGTTGCTGGAGTTTCATGGCAAAATGGCCGTGGAGGGGTGCAAGGTTCTCCTGCGGATCGAGGAATGCGAAAAGACGTAGTAGAAGCTGCTCAGGAGATTTCCAGAGCCCTAATTAAGCAACTTAATAGATAGCTTGTGCCTGGGCTTTTCTCTGTCCTTTTGCCTAACCCGCGCTGGAGCCGATCGTAGAAAAAGGCGGCTCGCGGGCTTTGTTTAGGGGGTCGCGACATGGCTGATAACGAAGGTAGAAACCTGCGAGACCACTCCGGTGTCTTCCTCCCACCGCCGCTGCTGTACGCCCTCGTTTTTATCGGCGGTGTGCTGCTGCAGCGTGTTTGGCCTGTTCAGATACTGCCTCTGTCAGTTGGTCAGGCCGCAGGAATCACTTGCATTGTATCCGGGGTAACGCTGGCCGTGTGGAGCATTCGAACCTTCTGGCGTGCCGGAACAAGTGTCGTTCCGGTTAGACCGTCGACCGCGGTTGTTACCGGCGGGCCATTTCGATTCACCCGGAATCCGATGTATGTTGCGTTAGCTCTCCTGTATTTGGGAATAACATTTTGGTTAAATATGCTGTGGCCCCTTCTTCTGTTTCCTGTGTTGCTATTTCTGGTTCGAACCTATGTGATTGCTCGCGAGGAGCGATACCTGGAGCGGAAGTTCGGCGAGGAGTATCTGCAATACAAGTCCCGTGTGCGACGGTGGCTGTGAGAAACTACCTAACCCGCGCTGGAGTCGACCACGACATAGCGTCGGCTAAGCTTTGATCATGATGTGGCGATCTATAGGGGCTAAACCTTGAAGCGCCGAACGATATATACGGTGTCCGGTGTAGCGGCCATTCTGCTGATGGTCATGGCTGCTGGTCTTCTGCGCGGCTGCACGAGCATGGTTTTGCCCCGCCCGCTCACGGAGACAGAGTTATCTCAAATCAGTAGAACTCGATTCGATGCTTCTGTGGGTGTGGAGAAAGACGAAAATCCGTTATATTCGAATAGGCTTATTCAGGCCCTTCGAAGGACCGGGCTATTTAACAAGGTGGAGAAGCTCGAGAATCTACCCCATCCCGACCTCATCGCGCGTGTCGAGCGCCACGTTTATGGTACAGCGACTGTTCCTTTTCTTACTGGACTATCGCTCGGTTTTATTCCAACGGTGGTTCGTGAAGAATGGGGAGAGGTTTTTAGCCTTCGCTCTCCTATGATTGCAGAGTCTGAGATCACTATTGATTTTACCTACACGGGTGCGACGGTTCTCGGATGGGCTGCAGGTTTCTGGAATTTCTCCCACAATCGCACCTCTGTGAGCCCACGGGAGAGTCAGCGGTTTTATCAGGCGCTCTCAAGTGTTATTTGTTCCCGGGAAGCAGAGATAAGGCGCATGTTGTGAAAATAACTCAGTTATGTTGGTACTTAACGCTCGATGGAGCCGACCGCGAAATAGCTACGACAGATCACTTTTCTGTCGCTGATCAATATTTGTTGGATGGCCTACAAACCCTCTTAGATGGGGAATCGGCTCAGCCGTAATAATCTATCTGTCTGTCTAGTTGTTCTTGGATACAGATTCGTCGATGATTATGTTGTTGACGACGCTCTTCACACCTTTTATGTCAGCGACGAGCTTTGCGACCAGAGCCTTTTCGGCGGCGTTTCGGGCCTTACCACTCAACGTGACCACGCCGTCCTTCGTCCCGACATCGGTATGGAGCATGCTAGTGGAACGATGAAACAGCAACGCCATCTTGACCTGGGCGGTGATAGATGCGTCATCAATCAGTTCTCCTATCTTTTCGTCTGACATTTTTGAGGCTTTGGACACTCTCATCTTATTTTTTACATCTTTGACGCCTTCAACATCTTTGGCGTATTCGGTGGTCAGTTCCTTTTGGGCCTCGCTAGTAGCCTCGCCTCGCAGAGTGACAATGCCGTTTTTAACGTCAACCTGAGTTTGGGTGGCACTCACGTTCCGATGAAACAGGAGCGTGGTTTTCACTTTGGTCTTGAGCCACGCATCCGAGTCTTTGGCAAGGGGTTCACCTTTGACTTCCAGTCGATTGTCTACACTTTTGACTGCGGGCAATCCTCCAACAGTCTCCTGGGCTAATGATTTGTGCGATTCGTCGGAGACAGTCCCGGTCAAGGTGACGACACCATCCTTAGACTGGATTTTAATATCATCACCCTTGAGGTAGGTTTTGAACACATAGGACTCTTTGGCAGATGACACGATGCGGTCATCGGTCTCTGAAGCATACAGGGGAACACATGTGATGAGCATGACAACCGCAGCTATGATAAACACCAGTGAATGTCTTGCTCTCATTGTACTTCCTCCTTTCTGTGGATACATTACTCTGATTGTAGACTTTCTTAGAATAAACCATGAATGGGCTAATGGAAATCAGGTAAATCCCTGAAAGTGTGCTTGGAAAATCCCTTAATTAAAGGGTGGGGAACAGCAAAAGCTAACCATACTATGGATAAAAACTTGACATTACCCTCTTTTTTTGATTAAGTATTACTTCTCATGCACCGGATCGGTCCACGTTTTGCTGAGATTAAAACCAATCCAGATATTCATTAATCCATCAGGAGCCCCGCCTTAAACGGATCCGGCATGAAAAAAGGAGGAAGACATGTGGAATTGGAATGACAACACGGAGGACAAGGGCACAGCACAACCCGGTCATCCATCAGTAGAGGGGAGCATCCAGGTAAAAAACAATCCCGAATCAAGGAGGAAGAACATGGGACAAACAGCGATCATCGGTCAATCTATCCAGATCAAAGGAGAGCTGACCGGTAATGAAGACATGACCATTGACGGTACCGTGGAGGGAAACATCGAGCTAAAGGCAAACCATCTGACCATCGGCCCCAACGGAAATATCAAGGCGGACCTCAATGCCAAGACGGTCACGATCACCGGAAAAGTCGATGGGAATGTTACTGCAGAGGAGAAGGTTGAGATCCGGGAGACCGGAAAGGTCCGTGGGAATATTGTCGCACCCCGTGTTGCGATTTCGGATGGGGCGTTCTTTAAGGGGAGCGTAGAGATGGAGAAGAAGTCCAATCTAGTGAAGGAAAAACCGCATCGCGATGAGAAAATAGATTCGCGACCCGAACTACTAACGATGAGACCCTAAGCGCTGGTGTAGGATGATCCCAAATCTTTATCTTCCCTTGTCACGTACTCGGACCTTAAGGGACACCTCTAACCATTCTGGTGAAGCTTCTTCTCCCCAGGTCTATCCTACCAACAATCTTCAGCGTTTGCTCCAGATGCTTTCGGGTATCTCCAAGCCTCATGTGTTAGATTTGGGGCGCTTGAGTGGTCCAAACATTGAATGGTTGATCCAGAGAGGTTTTAAGGTCTACGTGGATGATCGGATCACCTTCTTAAAACCAAGTCCACCTCCACCCACATCTACGAAAAATGAAAAAAAGAACCCTCCTCCGGTACCCTTAGAGCCATTGGACTACGATCCTTCTTTTTTTCACGCTGTCCTATGTTGGGATCTCTTTGACTACCTCGTTGTCAAACAGGCGCAAAAACTCATCGCTGACATTGCTAGAATCCTAAAACCCAAGGGGCTCTTCCTCGCCTTCTTCAACTTCAATCATTCCTCACTTCCACCTCCGGTCCGCTATCGGATCCTCCGAGCAGATCGGCTGGAATATGAGCCCCTTTCCCTGAATCCTATCTCCCGCCGGATTTACGAAAACCGAGAGATCCAGGAGCTCTTTTCTGGGTTTGATACCATTAACTCCTGTTTTCTCAAGAACCAGGTGCGTGAAGTACTGGTGCAGGGGCGGTCAGGTTAGTTGCCTGTTCCAGTTAGCGTAGATCTTTTAAAACATCTTTAATGTCCATGGGGATCAGAACGATCTCGATTCGCCGGTTCTCGGCGCGGCCTTCGGGAGTCTTGTTGGCTGCGATCGGCCGGAATTGACCGTATCCCACTGCCGAGAGTCGCGCCCCGTCCACGCCTGCCTCATCCTGTAAGAAACGAAGCACGTTCGTGGCACGTTGTGTCGAAAGCTCCCAATTGGTGGGAAATCGTTGCTTCAGTGCTCCACCGATCGGGACATCGTCCGTGTAGCCTTCAATCCGGATCTCCTTGTCCTTAACTCCCTTGAGGATATTTCCCACCTTTTTTAATACGTCTTTGCCTTGTGTTTTGACCTCTGCTTTTCCAGAATCGAAAAGGACCTTTTCCACCAGATTGACGGAAAGTTTGTTTTGCATCTGTGTCACCTTAATCTCACCCTTTTCGATCTCACCTTTTAAGTCCTTCACCAGATCTTCATAAGTTCCCTTAAGCCGATTGATTTCTGCGTCTTTCTGTGCGCTGATATCGGCGGCCTGCTTCTCCATTTGAGCCAGTCGGTCCTTGAGGGCCGCAATCTCAGCCTCTGCTCGTTCCTTTTCCTTCTGTAGGTTATCTTTCTGAGTTTGGAGAATAGTGATCTCTCCCTGTAATTTAGTCTGCTCAGCCGATGTTGTCTCTTCCAGTGCACGGTATTTTCCCTGTGAGACACATCCGGAGACCAGGACAACTGCAAACAGTGTTACTAATATGAGATTCTTTTGGATATTCATCATGGGCTCTCCTTCTCGCTGATGATTATCTTTCGGACTTACGGACCACGGTGCAATGTACTACAATCATGGTCGAATCGTCAAATACATTTCGAGTAAAGTTTAACACACCTATTGCCAAAAATCGCAAGGTCTTTTTATCTCTGGACGAAATTGTATTTTTTTTGGTAACATAAAAATACAAAAATGGTGTCGATGGAAAACCAATCACAACATGATCCCCGCCTTGCCAGGACCCTTGTCCTGGATGAGCTATTTGATCTGACGCTTTATCACACCCTCCGTGACATTTCGGGTCCCGAGCTCCAGCCGACGCTTGACGAGTTGATCTCGATTGAAGCTAAGCATCTTATGTTCTGGCAGAGCTTCTTCAATATCACGGTATCTACTCTGGATCCCGTGCGTCGCTTCAGGCTCTGGTTGATGATTCAGGCCTGCAAGCTATTTGGACAGACCGCGGTGCACCTGGTTCTTGAAGCGATCGAAGTCTACGGTATCCGAAAGTATCTATCACTTTGGGAGCAATACAAAGACGGACCTCTGGGTGCCGCGGTCAGGGATATTCTGGAGGATGAGTTCAAACATGAGGACACGATTGTCAATCGGCTGACGGAGCGGAAGATCAACCCGGACCGTATCCGCAACATTTTCCTCGGATTAAATGACGGGCTGGTCGAGATTCTCGGAGCGGTGAATGGTTTCTTTGCAGCCTTTGCTCAGACGAGCCTGGTACTGATTGCTGGTCTGACCACTGCCGTGGCGGGATCATTATCCATGGCGGCCGGAGCCTATGTTGCGCTGAGTTCCGAGAATGAGATACGGCAGACCCAGCGGGGCAAAAAGCGGTTCCTGGGCGAGGACCGTGGCCCGGTTGAAGTGAAAGAACCCGCAATCACCTCGGCCTTTATCGTGGGGGGCAGTTATTTCGCCGGCGCGGCGGTTCCGATCCTGCCGGTGCTGTTTGGGGCGAAGAATTCTTTAGTCTCGGTAATTACCGCCGGTGTTGTCATCATCTTGGTTTCGATGATATTGGCGTTCCTGTCCGGCATGAAAGTCCGAAAACGTATCCTGACTAATCTGATCATTATCGCCGGTGCTGTGGGGATTACTTATGGGATCGGCATTCTCGTCCGTACTCTTTTTGGAGTGTCATTGTAAGGTCATGTGACGGCCCACCTTTGTTTGTATCCCATTAAAAAATCATGGACGAAATTCTATATTTTTTGATAAGATAGGAATAATAGGGTAAATATTTGAAAATGTTCAAGCATGGGACCGAACAACTAAATGAGCTTTTAAGGCAGCGGATCCTGGTGATGGATGGGGCTATGGGTACCATGATCCAGCAGAAAGGATTAACCCCAAAGGATTTTGGTGGGTCTGAGTATGAAGGCTGCAATGAGTACCTGAACCTGACCCGACCTGATGTGATTGCCTCAATCCATGAGGCCTATTTTGGTGCAGGGGCCGATATTGTTGAGACCAACACTTTTGGGGGTACTCCCATTGTCCTGGCCGAATACAATCTCCAGCACAAGGCCTATGAGATCAACCGAGCTGGGGCTCAACTCGCACGCCGAGCGGCCGACCAATACTCCTCATCCGAACAACCCCGGTTTGTGGCAGGGGCCATGGGGCCCACCACCAAAACCATCACCGTGACCGGAGGGGTGACCTTTGATCAACTGGTAGAGTCCTTTGAGGCCCAGGCCAGGGGATTGATTGAAGGGAAAGTGGATCTGCTGCTTTTGGAGACGACCCAGGATACTCTTAACCTGAAGGCAGCCGCTATTGGAGTGAGCCAGGCCCAGCAGGCGCTTGGAACAAAACTTCCTCTCATGGTTTCTGGCACCATTGAGCCCATGGGCACCATGCTGGCTGGCCAGGCGGTGGAGGCTTTTTACACCTCGGTCGAACATCTGAACCTTTTTTCCATGGGCTTAAACTGCGCCACGGGTCCTGAATTTATGACAGACCATCTGCGGTCTCTTGCCTTGATGGCCCAGTGCTGGGTCAGTGTCTATCCCAATGCCGGTCTTCCTGACGAGGATGGTCAATACCTCGAAACTCCCCAAACGCTGTCTGCCAAGCTGTCACGATTTGTGGAGGAAGGCTGGGTCAATCTGGTGGGTGGATGTTGCGGCACCACGCCTGCCCATATTGCAGCCCTGTCCCAAATGGTCAAAGGGCGAAGGCCACGTATTCCCAAGACCACCAAACGATTAGCCATTTCAGGAATCGACTTTTTAGGCATCGAGGAGGACGTACGTCCAGTTCTTGTAGGCGAGCGGACCAACCAGACGGGCAGCCGGAAGTTCAGACAGTTGATCGAGGCCGAACAGTTTGAAGAAGGCGCCGAGGTGGGAAGGGCACAGGTTAAAAATGGAGCCCACGTTCTGGATGTCAATATGGACAGTACCCAGCGGGACAATGTCGCCGACATGGACCGGTTTCTCAAGATCCTGACCCGGATGATCAAGGTCCCCATCATGATTGATTCCACAAATCCGGCAGTGATCGAGGCAGGACTGAAAAATTGCCAGGGCAAATGTGTGATTAACTCCATTAACTTGGAGGACGGAGAGGAGCGTTTTGAAAAAGTTGTTCCGCTCCTCAAAAAATACGGCGGTGCGGTGGTGGTGGGATGCATCGATGAGCAGGGACAGGCTATCAGCCGTCAGCGCAAGCTGGAAGTGGCCAAGCGATCCTATGATTTGTTGGTCAATAAATACGGTCTTCACCCCACTGACCTGATCTTTGATGCCCTGGTCTTTCCCACAGCCTCTGGGGATAAAAATTACGATGGTTCGGCACCCGAAACCATTGAGGCGATCCGGATGATCAAGGAGACCTTTCCGGAATCTAAGACTATTTTGGGGATCAGCAATGTCTCCTTCGGACTGCCACCTGCCGGTCGTGAGGTGCTCAACTCTGTTTTTCTCTTTCATGCGGTGAAGTCCGGTCTGGACTTTGCCATTGTGAATGCCGAGAAATTGGAACGATATCCTTCTATTCCAGAAGAGGAAAGAAAACTTTGTGAAGACCTTCTTTTTTGGAGAGGTGATGAACCTGTTGCCGCTTTTGCCAATGCCTTTCGGGACAAGAAGGGCAAGGAGAAGAAATCCCGAAAGGATATGCCATTGGATGAGCGCCTGGCGAACTATATTATTGAGGGCTCAAAAGAGGGCTTGATTGAGGATCTAAATGAGGCCCTCCAGGCCCGCAAGCCACTGGAAATTATTAATGGTCCCTTGATGTCCGGGATGGATGAGGTGGGCCGGCTGTTTAACAACAATGAACTGATTGTGGCCGAGGTGCTCCAGAGCGCCGAGGCCATGAAGGCGGCGGTGCGTCATCTAGAACAGTTCATGGAGAAAAGCGATGCCGACAATCGAGGCAAGATTGTTCTGGCCACCGTCAAAGGAGATGTTCATGATATTGGGAAAAACTTGGTGGAGATTATCCTGAGTAACAATGGATATCGAGTCATTAACTTAGGAATACGGGTGCTGCCGGAGGCATTGATCAAGGTGTATCAGCAAGAAAAACCGGATGCGATTGGTCTATCTGGCCTTCTGGTGAAGTCAGCACAGCAGATGGTCTTGACGGTTCAGGACTTTCGCTCGGCAGGGATGGAAGTTCCGGTTCTGGTGGGAGGAGCGGCCTTAACCAAGAAATTTACCGGAACAAGGATTGCACCGGAGTACCCAGGCCCTGTGCTTTATGCTAAGGATGCTATGGAGGGCCTGGAGCTGGTCAACCGGCTCACGAATGAGAATGAGCGGGAAGCTCTTTTGACAAAGGCCCGTCAGGAACAACAAGCTATGCAGACCAGTGTAGGTAAATCTGTTAGAGTCACCACGGAGGTTGTTTCCAGTGTTGGGTCTAAGGTACTTCGGGATTTCCCAATTCCCAAGCCACCTGACCATGATCTTCATATCCTCAAGAATGTGGACCTCAGACAGATTTTTCCTTATATCAACCCCACCATGCTCTATGGCAAGCATTTAGGGCTTCGAGGAACATTTGATCAACTCCTGGCCAGTGGTGATGAAAAAGCGATTAAACTAAAGGCACAGGTTGAAACTCTCCAAGATGAAATCATCGCTCAGGATTTAATTTGTGCCAATGCCATCTACCGCTTCTATCCCTGTCAGGGTAAGGGGGAGAACCTGATCCTCTATGACCCGGAGGATAAAAATCGTGTGATTGAAACCTTTATCTTTCCCAGGCAGTCTTCCGGGGAGAGACTGTGTCTGTCCGACTATTGCCGGGATGTAACATCCGGTGAAATGGATGCTGTTGCCTTTTTCGTGGTGACCTGTGGGAAGGGAATTCGTGAGCTTTCTCAAGCCTGGAAAGAAGCGGGCGAGTATCTTCGGAGCCATATGCTTCAGGCGATTGCCATTGAAGGGGCGGAGGGGTTTGCCGAATGGCTGCACAAAAAAATACGAGCAGATTGGGATTTTGCCGATCCTCCCGAACTGTCCATGAGAGATATTCTCAAAAATAAATATCGTGGGGTCCGCGTGAGCTTCGGATACCCAGCCTGCCCGGATCTTGCCGATCAACGCAAGCTTTTCAGATTACTGAATCCCGCCCAGATTGGGGTGGAACTGACTGAAGGGGACATGATGGACCCTGAAGCCTCCGTGTCTGCCCTGGTCTTTCACCATCCTGAGGCCAAATACTTCCGCACAGACGTGGGATAGAAGTTCCGACGATTTGTCATTCGATGATTAGATTTTGCGGCTTAACGCTTCGTCAATAAAGTGACGGATGGCTGCTTTATCGTCTGAGGACATGTTGTGAAAGGAAACACCGAGGCCGGCGGGTTGATTGTCTAGATACTCAGATCTCCGCCAAGCCACTTTTGCTCCCACATGAATCGATTTTGGGGAAGTGGGCAGGGTGAATTCTAAATGAAGTGGGGTTCCTTCAGACAGGGGGGCGTTACAGATAATAAAACAGCCTCCTCCGCCGATATGGGTAGTAAAAGTTTCGTGATGTCGACCCCCTGGGTCAGAATAGTTGATCTTGAGGGCGGCCGGCGCACGAGGTTCTCTTCGATGGTATGCACGGAATGTATCCTTCATATCCTTAAGTTTAGCGGTTCACGTCGGGTTGTCAATATCCCTATTTAGGTAGCTTAGAGCTTGATTTTTGGGGGTCTGCTTTGTTAGGATTGAACGCGCATATCGAGTGAATAAATTGTGTTTCTCTACACTCGGGACGAAGAATCCTTGCCTGTAAGACAGGGATTCTTCAAGACTTTTCAGGGGATAGAAGATTTATTGGGTATGTTCCAGCAATTTTGAAAAAGAAAGGTTGTGAAAATGAGAAACAGTGAAAAGGAGAAGAAAAAACTCAAGATTCGGAGTTGGGAAGTTACCGAGGGGTTTGCCCGGGCCCCCCACAGGGCGATGTTCCGGGCCATGGGACATACCGATGAAAGCCTGGCAAAACCTCATATTGGGATTGCCAGCTCCTGGAATGAAGTGACACCCTGCAATTTCCATTTGAACCGCCTTGCCCAAAAGGCTAAAGAAGGAACCCGGATGGCCGGGGGAACTCCTATAGAATTTGGGACCATTGCGGTGAGCGATGGAATTGCCATGGGCCATGAAGGAATGAAGGCATCACTCGTGTCCCGCGAGGTAATTGCAGACTCGGTAGAACTGGTGGCCATGGCCCAACGCTTCGATGGTCTGGTGACCATTGCAGGCTGCGACAAAAGCCTTCCAGGAATGGTCATGGCCTCACTGCGTTTGAATATTCCCTCTGTCTTTATATATGGAGGAACCATCCTTCCGGGCACATATGAAAGTCATCCAGTAACGATTCAGGATGTCTTTGAGGCGGTAGGGGCCTACGAGGTTGGAAAAATCAGTCCTGAAAAACTGGATCAGTTAGAACGGGTGGCCTGTCCTGGGGAAGGATCCTGTGCCGGTATGTATACGGCCAACACCATGGCCTCGGCCATAGAGGCTTTGGGGCTTTCACTTCCTGGAAGTGCCTCAATTCCGGCAGTGGATGAACGGCGAAGCCAGATCTGTATTGCCAGTGGTCAGGCCGTTATGAATCTGCTGAAACTGAATATCCGACCTCTAGACATCCTGACCCGAAAAGCTTTTGAGAATGCCATTGCGGTTTGTGTGGCGATCGGTGGATCGACCAATGCTGTCCTGCATCTTCTGGCCATGGCCCACGAAGCGGGCGTGAGACTGTCCATGGAGGATTTTGATCGTATTAGCAGGCAGACCCCCCATATTGCCGACATGCGGCCTGGCGGGCGTTATGTCATGGCTGATCTGGACCGTGTAGGAGGAGTTCAGCGTGTGATGAAAGAGTTACTGAATGCCGGGCTGCTCCATGGTGATGTGATGACCGTTACCGGGAAATCACTGAAGGATAATCTTCAGTCGGTCAGGTTTGTAAATGGGCAGGATATCGTCTGGCCTGTGAAGTCCCCAATCCATCCGGCTGGAACCCTGGCTATTCTCAAAGGCAATCTTGCCCCGGAGGGTTGTGTGGTGAAGCTGGCGGGGGTGAAGAGGATAAAGCATCAAGGACCGGCCCGGGTCTTTGACTGTGAGGAGGATGCTTTTGAAGCAGTGAAAAGAAAGCGGATCAAGGCCGGTGATGTAGTGGTCATCCGCTATGAAGGTCCAAGGGGCGGCCCTGGTATGAGGGAGATGCTGGCACTGACAGCGGCTTTGGTGGGCCAGGGGTTGGGAGAAGAGGTGGCACTCATTACAGACGGTCGTTTCTCAGGAGCGACCCGAGGCCTCATGGCCGGACATGTGGCTCCTGAAGCGGCTGTCGGGGGAACCATCGCCATCATCAAGAATGGAGATAAGATCATCATGGATGTTGAAAAACGCCGCCTGGATCTGGATCTCACGGCATCAGAAATTAAGCGCCGTCTCAAATCTTGGAAAGCGCCCAAGCCTAAATACACCCAAGGCGCTCTGGCCAAATATGCCCGGACGGTCCAGTCCGCGTCCAAGGGTGCCATCTGCAACTAAAGGACTAGTTTTTTCTTTCATCGATGCAAGAGCGGGTTCTCAAGATTGCCCGGCTTCGCCCTGGCGAGCCATTTGAAGAGGTCCAGAGTCTTGCCGTTACGGTGGACCCCTCCATCGATGGATTTTTCTTAAGACTCCATTCTTCGCTTGAGGAACCATCCTTGGCGGAATATTGGTTTGAAACAATGGAACTCATTGACCGTCAAGCCAAGACTCTGTTTGGAAGCCGATTTGAGGAATGGAAGGAACCTTAAACTGCCAAGTTTACCTTCTTCCGACGCTTTGGAGAAAAAATCACAGAGAGAAAGAACAAGGCTGTGGCCAGAAGCACAATGGTAGCCCCGGAGGGAAGATCAAATTCATAAGACAGCAGAACTCCTCCGACTGATGCAGTAATCCCGATCGCAACCGAATAGATCATCATCCAGCGCATGCTGTGGGTGAACTGATAGGCAGCTGCAGCCGGTATGATAATCAATGCAAATACCAGCAAGGCTCCCACCGCCTTTAATGAAACCACGATGGTCAGGGCAATAAGGTTGAGTAACAGAAAGAATAGCCTTTTAGCCGGGATTCCTGAAGCCTCTGCCATTTCTTGGTCAAAGGTGAGAAAGTGTAGTTCCTTATAGAAGGCGAAGATAAGGAGTAGGACAAACAGGGTCAGGCCAGCAATGACCCATAAGTCGTGGGGAGTCACAGAAAGAATGCTTCCGAACAGATAGCCGTACACCTCGGCATTGTAGACCCGCATCAAGCCCAGAAAGAAGATGGCCAGAGCCATTGTGAAGGTGTAAAAGATCCCGATGGAGACATCCAGCTTCACATCACCCCGCTGTGAGAGGTATTGGGTGATCCAGATAGTGGCTAGACCAAACAGGATTGCAAAGATTAACGGGTTGGTATTCATCAGAAATCCTAGGGTGACCCCAGCAAAGGCGGCATGGGCCGTTCCTGCCCCAATAAAAGCGATTCCTCTCAGAACGACATAGACGCCGATCACGGAGCAAAGAATTCCGATCAGGATTGCCGAGAGCAGCGCTCTTTGCATGAAGCTGTATGCGAGTACCTCACTCATGTTAGAAGTTCACCGACGGCCGCTATTTTCAGGCGTGATGGTCGCCCACGATCACGTAGGAGCCGGCAGCCCTGTCGGTGACGATAACCTCCTTGCCATAAATCTGGGATAGGATTTCTTTTTTGAGGACCTCACGGGGGGGACCAGCCGCATAGAGCCGTGTCTTTAAAAGAACCAGTTGATCTACCATCGGGCTGACCATGTTAATGTCATGGGTAACCAGAAGAATGGTCAAGTGATGCTCGCGGTGAAGCCTACGAATCAGGTCTAAAATCACATGCTGTGTGGGGGTGTCGATTCCTGTCGTGGGCTCATCCAGGAGCAACACCTGGGGTTTCTGGGCCAGTGCCCTGGCGATGAGCACCCGCTGCTGTTGCCCGCCTGAGAGCTGGCCGAGGGGATGATCTGTCAGCTCCGACATTCCCACCTCTTCCAAGGCCTCCTGGACAATCCACCGATCCTGTTTGGTGGGGTAGTGAAACAATCCAATACTGCTGTATCGCCCCATCATCACGGCCTCCCAGACCGTGATGGGAAACGTGGGGTCTACCAACTCTTTCTGTGGGAGATATCCAATTTTAGCCCGGTGATGGCACCTCAGTTTTTCGCAGGAACAGTCAAAGATCTGAACACTACCCTGGCTGGGTGGAATAATGCCTAAAATGGCTTTCAGCAAGGTGGTCTTACCTGAACCGTTGGGGCCGATAATACCCAGGAATTCTCCCTCCTGGACATCCAGGATAATGTCTTCAAGAGCGATACGGGAATTATAATGGATGGTTGTGTGGCTAAATTTAATGATAGGATGCGCCATAGGGTGTAGATTCCATTGAGTCCGTTAGGTCCGTTTTGTCCGTAACGGAATGAACAGACTCAACGGAACTAACTGACTTAACAGTTTTATTCTCTCAGTGCTTCTACCAGTTGATTAAGGTTATATTCTATCATAGATAGATATGTTTCGGTACCTGGGATGGCACCCGGCAGGGGGGTGAGGACGACAACCTTGGCTCCGGTTTCCTGGGCTACCATCTGGGGCAACTTAGGATTTAGCTGTGGTTCCGATGCAATGACCTTAATCCCTTTCATCTGGATTTTACGGGTCAGGCTGGTCAATGCCTTGGCTGAAGGTTCACTTCCCACCTGGTTGATGAGGTTGCCTTCGATGATGAACCCGAATCTTCTGGCAAAATAGGGCCAAGCTGCATGGTGTGTGATGATTCGGCGGTCCTTCAAGGCGCTTACCTTTTTCTTGCCCTCTTTTTCCAGTCGGTCAAGTTTCTTAATGTATTCGGAAAAATTTTTAAGATACACCTCTTTGCCCAGGGGGTCTATCTTGAGTAATCCATCCATAATATGGCGCACCATAGTCGTGGCATTCACCGGATCCAACCAGATGTGGGGATTTCCCAGAGAATGGGAATGTCTAGAATCATCTGTGTCTTCCTGAACACGGTTTGAGACATCTTTGATGAGAGGGATTCCTTCCGAAGTGGTAACGATCAAGAGACGATCATTGGACGCATTTTTGACAAGTGAATCAACCCAGTTTTCTAATCCTAGTCCCACCTGTAGAAGTAGTTGAGCCTGCTTCACGGCCAGGATATCGGTGGGCTTTGGTGTATAGGTATGTTCACTCTCAAGACCGGTGAGGAGGTTTTTTACCTCGATTCTTTCCTGTCCAATCACCTGAGCAAAATCTTGCAGAATAGGAAGGGTTACGACGACCTGGGGCCGATTCTGCACCCACGCCACATTAGACGGAATGAGAATCAATAGGGTAAGCAGTGTCGCTTTTAATAGAGGGCCGATCACAGCGTTAAGTGACAAGGAGGCCATAAACTTACCATCTTGAGATATGGGATGTCAATCTTTAATAATAAAAAATTCTTGACCTATCATTCCAAATTGGGTATTGTAACGAATCATAATAATTTATAAATTAGGGTAAAGCTTATGAAGGTGATCGGGCTGATATCGGGAACCTCTACGGATGGCGTAGACGCTGCCTTGGTGGAAGTCTCTGGCAAGGGGGTGGAGAGCCAGCTTAAACTGTTGGCCTTCGAAACCTACCCCTATTCACAAGATCTCCGCAGACGGCTCATGGTCGTAAGCGCGGGACAGGGCACTGTAAGTGAGATGTCCCATCTCAATTTTTATCTTGGAGATCTGTTTTCTCGCGGAGCTTTTCAGGTCGCCAAAAAGGCCAGGGTTTCGATGGATGAGGTTGAACTGATCGGTTCTCATGGCCAGACCATTATGCATTGTCCCCAACCCGTGACCGAACGAGGTATTAAAGTCCGTTCCACCCTCCAGATTGGGGAACCTTCTGTTATCGCTCAGCGTACCGGTGTAACCACTGTAGCCGACTTTAGGCCACGGGACATTGCAGCTGGTGGACAGGGGGCCCCGCTGACCCCGTATCTGCACTATATCTTATTCCATGATCAGTCCAAATCACGTTTAGTCGTTAATATCGGAGGAATCAGTAATGTGACCTATCTCAGGTCCGGCAAGGGTCTACAAGATATTCTGGCTTTCGATACCGGCCCTGGGAATATGCTGATTGATGGAATGGTAGAGATCTGGTCAAAAGGCAGACAGCAGATGGACAAGGGTGGCAAGATGGCCTCCCAAGGCAGTGTTCATCCCAGACTTTTTAGGGATCTGATGCGCCATCCCTTTCTTAAAAAACGCCCTCCCAAGACAACCGGTCGGGAAGTCTTTGGCCGGATACTGGTCGAGCAGGTTTTCAAGCTAGCAAAGCGTTATCGAATACGAAAGAAAGAAGATGTGCTGGCCACCGTGACTGCATTCACGGCCCATTCGATTGCCTATAGCTGCAAGCGTTATATTGTCACTCGAGGACCCCTGGATCAAGTGATTGTAGGGGGTGGTGGAACCCGCAATGCCACCCTTATGAAGATGCTCCAGGAGGCCCTTGCACCGCTCCAGGTTCTAACCTTTGAGGACTTCCAGATGGAGAGCAAGGCCATTGAGGCGATGGCCTTTGCCTTGATGGCCTATCAGGCTATTATGGCAGAACCCAATAATATACCCGCCGCGACAGGGGCGACTCATCCCGTCATCATGGGAAAGATTCTCCCCGGTAAGAACTGGCCCTACGATCTGGGCCATAATGTTATTGAGAAGCTCTGGAAGATTTAAGTTCAGTAGACGCTGTCTGAGCATCTGCCTGGGCCTGCGGGTTACCGTTTTTTGGTGAAAGGGCTGAAATCAGAATGCTGGCCACTTCGGGTCTTGTGAACTCTGGGGGTGGCATGATGCCCTCTCTCAGCATCTCCCTTACCTTGGTCCCCGAGAGAAAGACGTAATTCCATGGATCATGTGGACACGTCCGGTGAGAGGCCATACTTGAACAGCGCTTGCAGTAGAAAGTGTTGTCAAAAAAGAGGGGTTTGATTCCCAGTTCTGATTCTTTAAATTCCTCAAAGATCCGATGGGCATCGAATGGCCCATAAAAATTCCCCACCCCAGCATGGTCTCGACCTACGATGAAATGAGTACAGCCGTAGTTCTTTCTGACCAAGGCGTGAAAAATGGCTTCTCGGGGGCCGGCGTATCGCATGGCCGCAGGGAGCACGGCTAGAAGGGTCCGGTCCTTGGGGTAATAATTCTCAATAAGGACCTCATAGCATCGCATCCGGACATCGGCCGCAATATCATCGCTCTTTGTTTCTCCTACCAGGGGATGAACTAAGAGCCCATCCACCATTTCCAAGGCACACTTTTGGATGTATTCGTGGGCCCGGTGAATCGGATTTCGGGTCTGGAAACCTACTACGGTTTTCCATTCCTTTTCTTGAATAATCTTTCGGGTCTGGGAAGGGTCTAAATGGTATTGCTGGAATTGGGAGTGCGAGATTTCTTTTAAGAGTCCAATCTTTCCACCGAGCAGGATTTCACCTCGGGAATACAGGTAGGCCACACCGGGATGGCTGATGTCTGTGGTCCTGTAAACACACTGTGCCTCCGCTTCTTTATCATAGCGATATTTTTCCTCCAGGTGCAGAATGGCCATAGGAGTCCCTGAAGAGTCTCTCAAAGCAATTTCCTCTCCTGATGAGAGGGAACTGGCTTGAGTCTCATTCACGGCCAGGGTGATGGGAAGGCTCCAGATCAGACCATTAGAAAGCCTCATTTCATGAACAATGGACTCGTAATCCTTTTTGGTCATGAAACCTTCCACAGGGCTGAAAGCCCCATTGGCAATGAGTTCTAGATCGGAAATCTCCCTTTGATTAAGGGTGATGCTCTTGAGGGAGTTTATTTTTCCCCCCCAGTAGTCTTTCTCTTGAAGCTCAAGGTGACAGCTTACCATTTTTCCGCCATGAGGACTTATTAGTTTGGGCATGTTTGGAGTCTCGTTGTTTATAGGGTCAAAAGGTTAATACAGTATCGGCCTCGCTCATCTCTTCTAACAGGAACGAAGTCAGGCCTCTCATCTCATCAATTTCCGGAATCAGGTCCTCTGGCTGAACACCACAGATAGCCATGGATGAGGTACATACAAAAAATTTCACATCCCCTTTGGATTTCACTTCTGTGAAGATCTTCGCCAAGTCATCAAGCTTGGCTTTTCGCAAGTTTTCTAGAATATTCGACTCATAACCCGCAAAGGCTGAGGAGAGATTGATTTCTTTAATGTGCTTTTTGGAAACCTTAAGAACAGCTGCATCCCTGAAGAAGATCCGGACCGAGATGTCCGAGGCGGCCGCTGCCATGGTAAGGGTGCAGACCTGTACCAAATTGTTAAAAGTGCCGGTGCTGACCACAAGAGCTAATTTTTTGACCATAACGTCTCCGTTTTATCTGTTATTTTACTTTTTCCACCACCAAACGGTAGTGGGGATTGATCTGTTCGACCTCAAGAATTTTTTGTCCATCGTCTTTGAGACTTCTCGGGACATTCTCATAAGCTTCTCCGGGATCGATGAGAAGCTCTAAGGATTCACCTATATCCATCATCTCCAGCCTTAATTTGGCCTTTACATAGTTCATGGGACATTTTACTCCACGAAGGTCCATGTGGACGGTTGCCCCGGAAGCTACGGCCTCCTGCGATGTGACCTCTTGTGTTTCGCAAGCTTCGGTTTGTGCCTGTGTATCGTGGCTTTCTACGCCTTCTCCTTTGATTCTGAGTTTGGCATCCATCCTCTGGACTGCAGTCTTGCATTCTTCAGTCAACTGTCGGGCGGCCTGGACATAGTCCTTCACCATCTCGGCTGAATAGCTGGTGGAGTGAAGCTGCTGACCCAGTTTAGCATAGGCGGCGTATCGTTCTTGTGACACAATTCCACTGGCTACCGTTTTCTCTCTGAAGGCCTTAAGTACTTCTTCATTACTCACTGGATCGATGCCTTCCAGAACCAGCAAGGCCCTGGCAGCTGCCACCACGCCCTGGTCTACACGAGTCACAGCATCGAAGGGCTTTCCTTTTTCCAGGAGGACATGGGCATGGGCCAGCTCATATTTGCTGTCCTCCAGATGCTGCTCTAGCATGTCCACCACTCCCCCGGCACACTCTCCAGCGCCAGCGTCACGCATTTCATAATCTGACTGCTCGCCCCAGTCGTAATATAAATCCTTGTTCTCTTCATAAGCGGGGAGGGTAGTGAATGGTTTGAGGATTTCCTGAAATTTGGCCCGCCCGATACGGTCCACAAATCCAAAGAAACTCTCTCCTTCCGTGCGTTGTTCTCTATACATAGAGATCAGGTACTTGACCAACTCAGGCACTCTCTTGGCTGGAAAACGCAGGCTTGGTTGGTGTCCAAAGGTGACGCCCTTCGACTCAACACGACCGCCCAGGTGAAGCTGATAGGCTGGGACTAGGCGCCCATCAATCTTGTGTGCCATTCCATGAAACCCGATAGAGGCGATATGATGCTGTGCACAGGAATTAGGACAACCACTGACCTTAATGTTCAACCCCTTTAGATCTTCAGCCTTACCATCCCCATTTTCAAAAAGCTGGGTTAGTGCGCTGCCTAGCCCTTTGGAACCGGTAATGCCCAAACCGCAGGTGTCCGTTCCTGGACAGGCAACGATATCCCCTATCGTCTCGGCCCCGGGGGTGGCTAATCCAACCTTGTCCAGCTCGATGTACAACCCAAACAAGTCCTGCTGATGGACCCATCGAAGGACAAAATTTTGTTGCACGGTGCTGCGGATATTTCCATAAGCATACCGCTCTGCAATGGTGGCCAAAGAGCGCATCTGGGAGGAAGTAATATCGCCGATGATCAGCCTGACTTGGACTATGCAGTAGCCTGCCTGTTTCTGAGGTTTCACATTGGTTTTAAACCATGCCAAAAATCTTGGATTTTCATGACCATTGCCCATTCCATTTTTGGAGGCCAATGGGCGGCTGGGGGGTGATGGCTCGTCCTGAGGCATAGGAACTGCATAAGCCTGAGGATCACGGGTCTCCTTGATCCAGTCATACTCCTGTTTATAGTGGCGATAGAATTGCTCAAATCCGATCTTCTCGATCAGGAATTTCATTCGAGCAGTGCTGCGATTCTTTCGATTCCCATAGCGGTTAAACACACGTACCACAGCCTCACAGACGGCTAAGAACTCTTGAAGAGGAACGAACTCCTCTAACAGATAAGGTTTTTTAGGACTGGGGCCCAATCCTCCACCTACCGTGACCCGAAAGCCAGGGACTTCTTGACCGTTTACGTGTTCTTTCATTGCCATCAGACCAATATCATGAATGGGAGTAAGCCCTGCATCCTTAGGACAGTCTGAGAAAGCAATCTTAAACTTGCGTGGAAGGTTTTCACATATGGGGTTTCTGATGAAGAGTCGGAATGCCGCCAGGACATAGGGAGTAACATCAAAGATCTCATCCGGGCAGACCCCTGTATGGGGGCTGGCGGTGACGTTTCTGACCGTGTTTCCACAAGCCTCTCGTGTGGTCAAGCCGACCGCGGCCAGTTTTCGCATGATCTCGCCACACCGATCCAGTTTGGCAAAGTGAAACTGCACATTTTGACGCGTCGTGACATGCCCAACACCCCGTGAGTACTCATCTGCAATGTCAGCCATGCAGCGTAATTGCTGAGGGGTGACTCCTCCAAAAGGAATTTTGAGTCTTACCATCTGGACGCCTTCTTGCCACTGCCCGTAGATCCCGTGCTGGAGGCGGAATCGCCTGAACACCTCGGGATGAACTTCCTGCCGGAGAAACCGCTGGGCTTCTGCTTCGAAATTGGCGATCTCCTCCAAGATTTCCTTGGGTATTTCTGAAAGCGCCCCTTGTTCTTTGATAGCCTTCTGGGATTCCATGGATTCCCTCATTTTTTATGATCAGTGATTGATGAGCGTCATTCAACTCATCATCATGATTTAATTAACGCGATGTAACCCGCACTCCTTGTTTTCTGGATTTTCCCACCACCAGCGGCCGGCCCGAATATCCTCTCCTGGCTTGATGGCTCGGGTGCAGGGGGCACACCCAATACTGGGAAAGCCCTGGTCATGAAGTTTGTTGTAAGGAACCTGGTTCTTTTTCACGTAGTCCCATACCTGTTGTTCAGTCCAGTCAATTAAAGGATTGAGCTTAGCAATTCCTCCATGTGGCAGGTCTATTTCTATCTTGGATATATTGGTCCGGGTTACAGACTGGGTTTTGCGAAGTCCCGTAATCCAGGCCTTCATTCCGGTGAGAGCCCTATTCAGTGGCTCCACTTTGCGCACGCCACAACATTCGTGTCGGCTCTCGACACTATGATAGAAAAGATTGATTCCCTTGGCTCGAACCATTTTCTCCACCGCTTCCTGGTTTGGGAAAAAGACCTCGATCTGGATGTCATACTTGGAACGAATCTGGTCCATGACGTCATATGTTTCTTGGTGCAGACGTCCTGTGTCCAGACAGAAGACGCGGGGTGTCTTGTGGACTTTAGTCAAGATATCGATGAGTGTCACATCTTCTAATCCAAAACTGCAAGCCAGGATGATCTGGGGATGAAACCGGTCTAAGGCCCACTGCAGAAGGTCTTGGGGGGGTTGGGTTTCAAACTTTTGGTTAAGCTGTTTAATCTCTTCTTCCGAAAGGGTCTGGGCTGTCTTTTCTTGCTTCTGTGCTGTACTCAAAGTTTAATCTCCTTCTCATTTTAGGATGAACCGATATCTAGCCCAAGGCGCCGTTGACCGTTGCAGCGAACAGCGTGATTATGATAAGGGTGATAACGGCTATATCCGGGGACATTTAGTTGACTCCAGACCAGGCCTGTCTGAGCATTTCCTGGCGATGTTTAAGATCTCGTGTCTTATCGCACAGCTCTTTAAGATTAAAAGAATTAAGAACACGCTCGACAGAATCCTGAATTTCCTGCCAGATTCCTCGTACGGCGCAGACATTCTGAAAGGAACAATAGAAATTCTCTTTATCCGTGACACATCCCCAAGTTTGAAAAGGACCCTCGGTGAGATTGAGGATTTCCCGTACGGTGATATTCTGGGGATCCCTAGCCAGCAAGTACCCTCCATGGGCCCCCCGTACGCTTTTAATAAATCCATGTTTTTTGAAAAGATTGACAATTTGTTCTAGAAAACGTTTTGGAATTAGAAGCTCCTGCGCCATGGTCTGTACAGTTACAGGGCTTATCTCTCCATGACAGGTGATATAGAGAAGAGCCAAAATGCCATATTCACTTTTTGCTGAGAATCTCATAAATATTGTAACATATTGATTTGATTTTATTATTATATTTAAAATTAATCCTACTGATCAAGTAGGGTTTATAATTTTAAGTATAAATGGGCCTATATTCATTGTCAAGAAGTTTTTTATAAAACCTGCATACCTTGTGTTTATAGCCCTCATATGGTATTTTAAAAGCCGTGGGAGGAACTATGGATGATTTATGGTTTAAATTAATCTTAATTTTTCTCCTCATCCTGGCAAATGGTTTTTTTGCCTGCTCCGAGATCGCCATTATTACGGCTAAGCGAACACGTATGAAGCAGTTGATGGAGGAGGGCAATAAGGCGGCCAAGCTTGTTCACCAGCTTCAGGGAGATCCAGATCGGTTTTTCGCCACGATTCAGGTAGGGATCACCTTACTGTCGGCCCTGGCCGGAGCGGTCGGGGGAGTGACGGCTGTAGAAAGCCTCAAGCCGATCATCCAAGAGCTTCCAATTCACCCTGCCTTTCAGCGGGCCAGTGAAGCCATCGCGGTTGCCATCGTGGTGGTATTGATCAGTTATCTCTCTTTAGTGCTAGGCGAGTTGGTACCCAAGTCGTTAGCGTTTCGTTATGCAGATGGGATCGCTCTGCGCGTGGCCGTCCCGGTAGAATGGCTTTCCAGGTTGAGTTCCGGATTAATCCGAATTTTGACCTTCAGCAGTAGACTGATCTTGAGGCCATTTGGCAGTTCGATGCCATTTGAACGACCCTTTGTCTCTGAAGAGGAGGTAAAGCTGATTCTCAAGGAGGCCAGGGAGCGGGGGATTTTTAGTCATACTGAACAGCAATTGATCCATAGCGTCTTTGAATTTAAAGATATCTCGGTACGGGAAGTGATGGTTTCTAGACCGAAGATCCATGCCATTCAAGTGAATACACCTACGGATCAGGTCATCCAGTACATGGAGGAATCCAAGTTTTCAAGGTATCCTGTCTATGGCGAATCCATGAATGAAATTTTAGGTATTCTTTATTATAAAGACTTCTTTGGAGCCCTGGTAAAAAAGCAGCCTATAGTCCTTCGCAATCTGCTCCACCCCGCGTATTACATCCCTGAGACCATGAAGGTGAGTCATCTGCTCAAGGAACTGCAACGCAGACGAACCCAGATGGCCATCGTGATTAACGAGTACGGTAGTGTCGAAGGCCTAGTCACGATGGAGGACTTGGTTGAGGAGATTGTGGGTGAGATCCAGGACGAGTATGACATTGAAGAGCGTCCTGTGGAACGGCTTAAAGATGGCTCCCTGGCGATCGATGCCTCCCTTTCAGTGAGAGATCTACGTGGGGATTATGGGCTTGCCATACCGGAGTCTTCTGAATACGAGACCCTGGCCGGATTTGTGATGTCCCAACTCCAGGACATGCCCAGGGTTGGGGAGATTATCCAGCATGGGCAGCACAGGTTCACCATCGTGGATATGGAAGGCAGAAGGATTGTGAAGATCAAGGTCGAAAAGACCCCCCACCTCATCGCTAAAACCCCGGCAAAGACCTAAAGTTGCCATTGCCAACTTATACGGGCGACGGATGGCTACCCACTTCTTTCATGACCAACTCGCGGTAACTCTTTAGAAGAAAAAGGGTAGTGGGCCCGACACAACCATTACCGAGAGGATAAGCCTCTTGTTGAGTATCCAGTCTCTTTATTCTCACTACAGGTATCAATTCCATTGTCGCATTGGTCAAAAAACATTCGTCTGCACCAACAATCTCGTCTGGTCTGAGATTTTCCTCCTTAACTGGGATGCCTGCCTTCTGGGCCAGTTCAAGTACCGTTTGACGTGTAATTCCTTCCAAGATCCCGCAAGAGGGCGCAGGGGTCAACAGACGACCTTGCTTGACTAGAAAGAGATTGCTCACGGTTCCTTCACAGAGATATCCGTCTTGATTGAGTAGGATGCCCTCAAACACTCCTGTTTTCTGGGACTCCATCTTGGCCAGGAGATGGTTAAGATAATTCAGAGACTTGATCCGTGGGTCTAGAGAGGCGGCTGACGTCTTTCGGGTTTTCACCACCGCAACATCCACACCCTTCTCATATAATATTTCTGGGTAACCGGAGAATGCCTTTGCGATGACCACGATTGTAGGAGACGAAAAGGCCTTAGGTTCAAGGCCAATTTCATCAGGGCCTCGCGAAATAGTAATCCTCAGGCGGGCATCTTTCAGGCGATTGGCTTCTAGGGTCTGTGTTAGGATTTTTTGGATATCGTCCGGAGTAATGGGAAACGCGAGGGAAATGATTTTTAGAGACTGGAACAGCCGTGAGACATGCTCTCTGACCTTAAAGATCTTCCCTTGATAGGCCCGTAAGGTCTCAAAGACTCCATCCCCGTAAAGGAAACCTCGATCATAGACTGAGATAACAGCCTCTTGTTCAGGAACGAGGCGATCGTTTAGGTAAACCCAGCTTTCTCCTGCTTTATGGGTTACCATTCCTTTACCTTTGCTGCTGGACTGTTCTAATGGACTTCATCAATGCCTCTGCCTTGTATAAGCATTCCTGGTATTCCCCTAGGGGATCTGAATCGGCTACAATCCCGGCTCCCACTTGAAAATAGGCCGTGTTCTCTATTAAGAGTAGAGACCTGATAATAATATTGAGGTCCATATCCCCAGCAAAACTGATGTAGCCGATTGAACCGGTATAGAGACCACGCGCAACCGGTTCCAACTCATCGATGATCTCCATACACCGGACTTTGGGAACCCCTGTAATCGTTCCTCCCGGGAAAACTGCCTGCAGGACATCCAGGCAGGTTATGTTCTCTCTGAGTCTGCCCTGAATGTTGGAGACGATGTGCATGACATGGGAATACTGCTCCGTTACCATGAACTCGTCCACCTTAATGCTACCGTATTGACAGACCCTTCCTAGGTCGTTCCTTTCCAGGTCCAGTAGCATCAAGTGCTCCGCACGTTCCTTTACGCTGGTGAGGAGATCCACCGTCATCTGGTGATCTTCAGCGGTGTTCTTTCCCCTTGGCCGAGTTCCGGCAATAGGACGGGTTTCTACCAATCTTCCTGACACATGGACCAGGCGTTCTGGAGAGGAACTGATCAAATACAATTTTCCTAGATTTAAAAAGGCCGCAAAGGGAGACGGATTAACTTCTCGGAGAATGGAATACAGAGTGAGGGGTGGGCATGCCTGTAGGGGAGTAGAGAATCGAAGTGAGAGGTTCGCCTGAAAAATATCGCCCTGGGCAATATAGTCCTGGCAGTGTCTCACGCATTTAATATATTCCTCTCGAGTCAAGTTGGCCTGAGGGGAGATCACAATCGGCTGCTTATTCAGTAAAGGAACGGGATGTGGAAATGAAGCAGGGTTTAGGATTTTACATTCTATCTCCTGGAGGATCTCCTGGGCATGGCGGTAGAGCCGAGCGCGGTCTGATTGCCAGAACTTTTCTGGCGTCGGACAAAAAATCAGATACAATGCTTTTTCAATATGGTCAATGACCACGACAGTTTCAAAAAAGGCCAGCCATATATCAGGTAGATGTAGGTCATCTAGGGCTTTGCGGGGCAGGCTCTCGAAAAGGTGAGCAAGATCGTAGCTGAAGAAACCTATGGCTCCGCCAAAAAAAGGGGGTAATCCCTCGGGCCGTGAGACATAGAACCGTGTCATCAGTTCTGACAATAATCTTATAGGATTTCCCACGCTGTGGGTGCATCTATCCCCTTCAGTCAGCTTGACATGATGTGCCTTGGACTCGAAAACTAAAAAAGGCTCAGTGGCAATCAATGAATATCGACTGACCCGGTCAGGGCCTTTGACGCTTTCTAGAAGAAAACCTGGAGGGCGATCTCCCAAATTATGGTAGATCTTCAGAGCTTCAAGATCGTCTAATGATCTTTTTTTAAAGATGGGGGTAGGCTTCTTTGCCTGCTGAAATGCTTTTAACGAAGGTATCAACACGTAATCCTCTAGCAAGGGCATTATCAACCCAAACCCTCTGTTTGTCAAGGAAATCCTATGTCTGTCGGCTTTGACAATTCTGGACAGGGTGTTATACTTCTTAATGAAGTTTTATGAACTTAAGGGAATGAAAGTATAAGGGAATGACGAATGGGTCTTGAAACCACGGACCAGGCCGGAAGCTCCGGATTTGAAGCTGAGGGTCATCCGTCTAATGCCAAAGGCCAAGAGACGGATAAAGAGTCCGACAAAGAAGAGCTCAAATCAGCCAAGGATCTCGTCCAATCTCTTATCAAGACCACACGCACGCTTAAGATATATCTTAACAACAATCCCATCCACCAGAAGTTTCTCAAGGAACTGAAGACAAAGTTTGACCACCATCTCATGAACTATGGTCCGTTGAAGGTTCTAGTTCACCAGCATGAGCTTCTTTGGGGTAAAGAAGTTCTGTATGCGAACATTAATCGTATGGAGAGCCTTGCTTTCCGACTCTATATTGATGGGATTCGAGAGCTCACCTTTCATGAGGGTCTTGAAGAGGGAGAGCTGGTTGATTTTCTCGAAGCAGTGGGAAGAGAATCCAACCAAACCCATCAAGACGATGATATGACCACCGTTTTCTGGGAAAAAGGGTTTGCTCACATTACCTATCAAGTGGCCGAAGACACCACCCAGAAATTGGCCATTGAGCCAGCGCCATTATCTACAGAACAGATTAAGAAGGCCTTTCAGCAAGAAACCCATACGACTGCCGAAAAACCACTAAGCGCGGTGGCCACCGGAGTCCAGACATCGCAACACAAGGTTCAGGATCTGGTCTACCAGAATATTTATTCATTGACCGAGGAAGAGATTGCTAAAGTAAAGCATGAAATGCAGATCGAAGAGGGGCAAGATCTCCTGTCCGAAATGATTCAGATTCTTACCTCCATTTTATCGGTCGAGGAAAATTTAAAAGATTTTGAAGAGGTAGTTAAAATTTTGGAGGATATGCTGGACTTAATGATCGGCCGAGGAGACTTTTACCATGCTCGGCGCATCTTGGAGGTATTTTGGGAACTTCAAGCGCCTGAAAGGGGGGTCTCCGAACAACTGCGCGAAGTGGTCAAGGGGGCTGTAGACTGGGCAGGAAGCGGTGAGAGAATTGAGAAACTCAAGGTTGTCTTAAATTCTGAGGAAGTGAGAGATCTAGACCACCTTCATGCCTATCTGGTCCTGCATCGCAAGAATGTCATTTCCCCTTTGATTAATCTTCTGGGTACGCTGAGCAAGATGAAACCCAGGCGGATCCTTTGCGAAGCGATGGTGGAACTGGCCCGTGAGGAAACGGACATTTTGATCAGCCGACTCACAGACCGGCAGTGGTATACCGTCCGCAATATTGTTTATATCCTCGGCAAGATCGGAAATGAAAAGGTGGTGGATGCCCTTGTTCCTCTGATCCATCATAGTGAAACCCGCGTTCGCAAGGAGGTTTTGAGGGCTTATGAGGTGCTACCGGGTCCAAAAGCCAAACAATACCTGATGCAATTCCTGAAGGATAATGACAGCTCAATCCGGATTCTGGCCGTTAAAACCCTGACCCACTCTAAAGTATCGGGTGCGGTAGAGCGGCTTTTAGAGACGGTCAGCGACATTCATTTTAAGGACCGGGATCTTTATGAAAAAAAGGAGATCTTTGATGCCTTGGGTCGGATAGGTGAGAACAAGATACTTCCCACTATGCAAAAGATTCTCATGCAGAGGACCTGGTTTAGGATTCACAAGGGAAGAATTGAAGAATTAAAGTTGTGTGCCATCATTGCTTTGAAGCGAATCAAGACACTGGAGGCGATGAAGGCCTTACGGGAAGGCACCAGGTTAAAAAACAAGAATGTACGAGAGGCCTGTGCTAGGGTTTTAAGCGAGCTCGAAAAGGATAAGGGATAGAAGAATGCAAGGAAATCAAAACGAGCATTCCAAGCAAAACTCCCTCAATGAGAAGACCGGCCAACTGGGTAAGCGTCTCATCAACCAGTTGTTCATTCTATTCAAGACAGCTCAGATCCATGATATCGGCAATGTGGCTTTAAACCAGCCGGTCCAAAATGTTTTGGAGATCCTCAAAGAACTGCGGTCTGAAACCGGAGCAGATGCATCGATTCAAGTCCAGGATGATTGTATTTTTGTCCATGAAACGAAATTAAGGATGGACATCGAGGGTTTTGTCAGTTTCATCGCCTTAATTGAGGAATTCAAGAAACGACAACTTGGGGAGGTTCTATTCAGGGCAACGGTGGGCGGGAATGACTTGAGGAAATTTATTTTGTTCCTGATCAATCTGGATGTTAAACAATCCTCTCCTTTTGATGTATTAAAAGAACTGCTCAAGCAACAGGGGGTTACCAGCATCGAAATTGAGCCTATGGAGACAAAGAAACAAGTGATCGCTGAGGTAACCGTGGACACCAAGCAGAAGGCTCAAAATATCTACCTGCGGACTGTGGGGATTGTATCAGAAGTGATGGAGAGTGTTAAGCTTCGACAGTCGGTAAGCTTGCGCAAATCGAAGCGGCTAGTCCAGAATCTGGTGGATACGCTTCTCCAGGATGAGACCACTCTGTTGGGTCTGACCACGATCCGAAGCCACGATGAGTATACCTATGGCCATTGTGTGAATGTAGGCATTTTATCAATGGCCGTTGGGCAACGCCTAGGGTATGACCGAGTCAGGCTTTGCGAACTGGGTCTAGCAGCCATTTTCCACGATATTGGAAAGTCCGACATTCCACTTGAAATTCTCAATAAACCGACGGAGTTTACGGAAGAAGAGTGGAAGATTATGAGAAGGCACCCCATCTTGGGTGTGAAGCATCTGGTGAAGCTAAAGGGTCTGGATGATATGGCGATTAAAATCATCATTGGCGGCTTTGAGCATCACTTAAATTATGACCTCTCAGGTTATCCCAGGCTGACCACTAAGAGGAACCTTACCCTTTTCGGAAGGATCATCAGCCTGGTGGACTGTTATGATGCTCTGACCTCATCTAGGGTCTATAACCGTATTCCTTTCCCACCAGATAAGGCCTTGAAATTTATGCTCTCAAAGAGTGGTAAGGCTTTTGACCCCCTCCTCATCAAGGTCTTCGTAAACTGTCTGGGGGTTTATCCTCTCGGCTCTCTGGTGGTTCTGGATTCTGGTGAAATGGGAGTGGTGATCCAGACCAATCCCAATCCGGATAAAGCAGATCGTCCCAAGGTGAAGCTGATTACAGATGGCCAAGGGAATGAGGCAGACGGTCAAGTACTTGATTTGGCAGCCATTAGCCAAGAAAACCAGACTTATACCCATACCATTGCCAGAACCGTGGATGCCTATAAGTACGGGATTGATGTAGGCCGCTACTTCATATAAATTATCCTTGACAAGGAACCTGCCGTCGTGTTAGCCTTTTAACTAAGTACTTTAAATGAATAGCTAAAGTGGTTGCCTTTTTTAATTGCCTTATATCCGACTCATTTGATCGCAGATCATTCTGATCGGACAAAATTGAAAGGGCATAGGTCATGTTAAAGCTGTCCAAAAAAACTGATTATGGCCTCCTGGCTATTAATTACATGGCCTCTCATAACCATGAAGAGGTGATGAACACCAAGCAGATTGCGGAGGAGTATAACATTCCTGTGGAGTTGCTGGCAAAGGTTCTCCAAAGACTTGCGAAGAAGGGACTGGTGCATAGCCAGAATGGCCCCAAAGGAGGATATACACTGGCAAAGGAGCCAAGTAGCATTACAGTGGCTGATGTGGTGGAAGCGATTGAAGGACCCATTCGGATTGCGGACTGTTATAAGGTCTATCACTGCATTCAGATGGATCGATGCAGTATTAGGAGCCCCATTGAAAAGATTCAATCCAGCATTATAATGCTTTTGGATAGTATGACGATGGCCCAGATTAGTCATGTCGGTGAGACTCATAAGCCTTACATGCAAAAGGAAGGAGTAAAATCATGAGTGTGAAGTCTCCTATCTTTATGGACAACCATTCAACCACTCCTATGGACCCTAGGGTCTTAGAAGCGATGATGCCTTACTTTGTCGAAAAGTTCGGGAATGCAGCCAGTCGTAATCATGTTTTCGGCTGGGAAGCTGAAGAGGCTACCGAGAAGGCGCGGCAGCAGGTGGCAACCCTGATTCATTGCGATCCTAAAGAAATCGTGTTTACCAGTGGGGCTACTGAGTCCGATAATATTGCCCTCAAAGGGGTAGCCGAGATGTACCGGGAGAAAGGCAATCATATCATCACTTGTATGACAGAGCATCGGGCGATTCTGGATTCGGCTAAACGCCTTGAAAAAATGGGATTCAGTGTCACTTATCTTCCGGTGGGTAAAGATGGTCTTGTCAACCCGGATGATGTGAAGAATGCTATTACAGATCAAACCATTCTGATCTCCATTATGATGGCCAACAATGAAATAGGTGTCATTAATCCTGTAGTGGAGATTGGAAAGATTGCTAAGTCTCGGGGTGTTCTTTTTCATAGTGATGCAACACAGGGGGTGGGTAAGATCCCCGTGGATGTGGAGGCTATGGGAATCGATCTGATGTCTTTTACGGCCCACAAAATCTACGGCCCGAAAGGTATTGGGGCACTCTACGTAAGAAAGCGCAATCCCAGGGTGCGGTTGGCCCCTATGATTGATGGAGGAGGCCATGAACGGGGAATGCGTTCCGGGACTTTGCCTGTACCATTGGTAGTGGGATTCGGAAAGGCTTGTGAGATTGCCCAGCAGGTGATGCCCACGGAATCGGTTCGTCTGTCACATCTTCGGGACAAACTGCAGGAGGCCATCTATAAAAATCTGGATGAAGTGTATCTCAATGGGCATCCGATCCAACGTCTTCCACATAATCTGAATATAAGCTTTGCCTACGTGGAGGGTGAATCGCTTTTGATGGGTCTTAAAGAAATTGCCCTTTCATCAGGGTCGGCCTGTACTTCGGCCACTCTGGAACCCTCTTATGTCTTGAGGGCTCTGGGAGTAGGCTCTGAGCTTGCACATTCTTCGATCCGTTTTGGCCTTGGCCGTTTCAATACCGAGGAAGAAGTGGATTATGTGGCTGGTCGTGTCGTAGAGATCGTCAAGAAACTGAGGGATATGTCACCGCTTTATGAAATGGCTAAAGAAGGTATTGATCTTAAATCGGTGGAGTGGAAAAGAGATTAGGATAAATAATTAGGGAGGAACAGAGGCTATGGCATATAGTGAGAAGGTGATCGATCACTACAACAATCCCAGAAACGTGGGAAGTCTACCTAAGGACGATCCCAAAGTGGGTACAGGGATTGTAGGAGCGCCAGAATGTGGTGATGTGATGAAATTACAAATCAAGGTGGAAAATGGCGTGATCGTGGATGCCAAGTTTAAGACCTTTGGATGCGGCAGTGCTATTGCCAGCTCCAGCCTGGCCACGGAATGGATGAAGGGTAAAACTGTCGAAGAGGCACAGAAGATCAAGAATACAGATATTGTCAATGAGCTTCATTTGCCTCCCGTGAAGATCCACTGCTCAGTATTAGCCGAAGATGCTATCAAGGCAGCACTGTCAGATTATCAGCACAAGCAACCCGAGAAGCAGACTTTGGGCAGCACCGCGAATAGCCAAAAGTCCTAAAGTGGCAAACCGCCATCATCAAGATGGCTACCTGTAGTGGTGTTAATAAAATGTTTTGTGCTCGGTCCAGCGGATGGACCGGTGCACTGATATGTGAGTGAGATAAGGAGGAAAGCACCCAATGCCCAGCGTTACCGAAAATGTGATTCACCTAACACCCAGCGCGGTGAAGGAAATAAAAAGGTTAATCCAGGTCCAAAATATGGGTGACGTGGCCTTGAAAGTGGGGATTAAGGGAGGAGGCTGTTCAGGTCTGACCTATACGATGTCATTTCAAAGTGAGAATGGCCCCCATGATCAAGTCTTTGAGGTGGAAGGCCTGCGCGTGGTCGTGGATGCCAAGAGTGCCCTTTATATCAAAGGGACTACCCTTGATTTTATCGATACTCTACAGGAATCAGGTTTTAAGTTTATTAACCCGAATGCTAAAGAAAGTTGTGGTTGTGGAACCTCATTCTCTGCTTAGAGAATATAGACTAGGTCTGTCTGTAGCTCTGACACGAGAGGTCGGGGAGGCAACCCTCACAGAAAATTCAGGATGCCGGTGATGCAGCGTGAGATCGATTGTTAAGGAAAGATGCTGGAATTGTCAGGCGCAGATCGGCATCGGAGAGACATTCTGCAAGAGCTGTTCAAAGATTCAACCCTTTCCAGAGGGCATCGACTCTTTCCAATGTATAGGACTAGAACGTCTGCTTCGACTCGACCTCAAAGAGTTAGAGCGGCGTTTTTATGAACTGAGCCGTCAATTTCATCCAGATTTTCATTACGGGAAGGACGAGACGGAAAAAAACATCAGCCTTGAAAACTCCGCTTTACTGAATAAGGCCTATCGAATTCTTAAGGATCCCTTTTCACGGGTGGAATATCTTATTCATTTGGAAGAAGGCAGTAAAGGGGATATCACGGCAAAGGTTCCCCAGGAATTTCTTGAACAGATCTTTGAGCTGCAAGAGGTCTTGGAAGAGTTCAGAGCTGAAGAAGCCCCCGACATCCAGCAGAAACTTAAGTCTAAACTTCACGATGCAATGCAGATGCTACGGGAGCGCCTAGCGGATTTGGAGAAGCGTCTCTTTGATTTATTTTCACGATGGGATCAGAGTGAAACCCATTCTGATCAATCCACTCCTTCTCAAGATCGAAAGTCTTTGATCAAGGAAATGAAAGAGATATTGTCTTACAGGACTTATTTTAAAAACATGATCCAGGATATTGAGCACCTGCTCCAGGGCCACACAGAACGGCGAGTGATCAGACACTAATAATAGAGAAGTTAAAATCATACTTTAGATTAATTTAGAGAGGGAGTGTATCTTGTCGCCAGCATACTCAAAGGTTGTGGGTATCGACCTAGGAACCACGAACAGCCTGGTGGCTTATATGGATGGGTCACAACCCAAGGTTATTGCAAATCGAGAAGGGCGTACCTTGGTTCCCTCCGTGGTCAGCTTCAGTCCAGATGGCATACTTGTAGGCGATCCTGCCAAGAGCCAAATGATCACCCATCCTCATCAGACGGTCTATTCTGTTAAGAGACTGATGGGCAAAGGGATGGAGGATCTTAAAGGTGAGCTAAAATTCATCCCGTATCAACTTGCTGAAAGCCGTCCAGGTGTGGTAGAAGTGAGGATTGGGCATTCAGTCTATACTCCCCCTGAGATATCTTCTTTTATTCTTAAGGAGCTCAAAAAACGGGCTGAAGAATTTTTGGGGTCAGAAATCAACCAGGCGGTGATCACGGTCCCGGCCTATTTTAATGACAGCCAGAGGCAAGCTACCAAGGATGCAGGTAAGATTGCTGGCCTGGAGGTGCTCAGGATCATTAACGAACCCACGGCGGCTTCCCTCGCGTATGGGTTACAAAAGAAAAAAGAGGGTGTGATCGCGGTGTATGATTTAGGGGGAGGAACATTTGATATCTCGATCCTGAAGATCAAGGGAGGAATCTTTGAGGTCTTGTCCACCAATGGCAATACCCATCTGGGTGGTGACGACATTGATCAGAGACTCATGAGTGTCATCTTAGAACAGATGACGAGGGGGTTGAGTCAGGCCCTAGATTACACGCCCGAACTGCTTCAGGTTGTTCGTAAAGAGGCTGAAAGGGTCAAGTGCCAGCTGTCATTTGAAGAGCAAATTGAGATTGTGATTCCTGCCTTGAAATCCACGAAGGAATACCGGAGGATAATAACCCGGTCTGAATTTGAGGGGTTCGTTGGAGAAATTATAGAGAAAAGTTTGGGTCCCTGCCGCCAGGCCTTGGAAGATGCGAAACTGGGTCTTGAGGATGTAGACGAAGTGGTTCTAGTAGGTGGCTCTACCCGCATTCCATTAGTGAGGAGAAAGGTACAGGAGTTGTTTGGAAAAACTCCTCATTGCGAGCTGAACCCTGAAGAAGTGGTGGCTGTAGGGGCAGCTGTTCAAGCGGACATCCTGTCCGGCGGGACCAAAGACATGCTTTTATTGGATGTGACGCCTCTTTCCCTAGGTATCGAGACACTGGGTGGGGTGATGAGTGTGCTGATTCTCAGGAATACCACGGTTCCCACCACCGCCAAAGAGATGTTTACCACCTCGGTGGATGGCCAAACCACAGTGAATATCCATGTTTTACAGGGTGAACGGGAGCTGGTGAAGGATAACAGGAGTTTGGCGAGGTTTTTATTAAAAGACATTGATCCAATGCCGGCTGGGGTGCCCAGGATCGAGGTTACCTTCCTAATTGATGCGAACGGGATCCTCAGTGTCAAGGCCAAGGAACTACGTAGTGGGAAGGAACAGTCCCTGGAGGTCAAACCCACTTACGGTCTAACCGAGGCCGAGGTCGAACAAATGATTGAGGAGTCCTATCAGTTTGCCGAGAGTGATGTTAAACAGCGCATGCTCATTGAATTCAGAAACGAGGCGGATGCCATTATTATGCATACCCAAAAAGCACTTCGGGATGGAAGTGATCTCATTAGTGAGAAGGAACGACTGCAGATCCAGAATGCCTTGGACGATCTCAAACAGGCTAGAGAGGGTGAGGATCACAGCTTGATCCGTGAAAAGATCGGAAAGTTGGATGAGGTAACCCATCATTTAGCAGAAATCTTAATGGAGCAGGTGGTCAAGACTACCCTCAGAGGGAAAAAAATCGGTTAGGCCATGAATCCAGCAGCAGTCCATGACATTCAGAAAATGGATGCGGAGGCCAATAACCAGGTGCACAAGGTGACGTTCTTACCCTTGAATAGGACAGTTGAGGCACGGACTGGAATGTCTCTCCTGGATACTGCCCTTGAGAATGGCATTGATCTTGAACACAATTGCGGTGGAAATTGTGCCTGTAGTACCTGTCATGTGATTATTGTTCAAGGGATGGAATCGCTGACCCCCAAGAGCTTGGATGAAGAGGATCAGTTGGAAGATGCCGATGGACTGACTGTGAATTCACGGCTGGGATGTCAGGCCAAGATTCACGGTGATGTGGTGGTAGAAGTCCCATTATGATGTAGGGCCCGGCACTAGCTAAACCAGATGCCGGGTTATTCAGCAATGATTTGCCAGTGAAGTAGGAGAGTAAGAAGACATGAAGCTGACATGGAATAATGCAGAGGATATTGCCGTCGCGCTTTCTGAGAAGCATCCAGACTTGGACCCCCTCACGGTGAGATTTACGGATCTGCATCGATGGGTCACAGAACTTCCAGAATTCGAAGATAATCCCCAGAAATCTAACGAGTCCATCTTGGAGGCAATCCAGATGGCCTGGTTCGAGGAATACAAGGCATCTCAGAAGTAAGCTATCATAGGGGCTCGCTCGCCTTGCTCGCTGGTTATCTGCCTAGCCTTACCAAGTGACCACTTTATCCGCCTGATAAATCAAGTCTAACATCCCTTGATAGTTAATACAGGTGTATTGGGTGTTGGGGGGAGAGGTGAGGCCTCTATCCTCTAGATCCTCTTTAAGGATATAAGTTTTTAAAGTATCGTTCATGGGCAGTGCTTTCTTGACAGCCTCCTGGATCAAGAGAATCATAACTTCCTGATCAGGTCTCTTGGCTTCCTGCCTGATCATCTCTATTGCGATTGGAGTTTGGAGTTCTTTAAGGATGTGAAGAATTTTAGACATGAGCGATTCGGTTTAGAAAATGAGATGGCGATCTGCTTGTGCGATCAGATCGGATATTTCCTGCATTGAAATCGGCTTAATGCTGTAGTCGCTCTCTGTGAGATTTGTTCTGCTCAGGGCTACCTTCTCCACATAAAAGGTTTGATCCAGTTCCTTATAAGGAGGAAGATATTTTTCCAGGTCCTCTCCATCCACTAGATCTTCTGCCATATCTCCTAGGAGAAGAGGGGATTTGTCTAGCAGGACCACGGAGACCTTGTGATCACCACTGAGAAGCCCTAGGGCGATCCGGATAGCTTCCACCGGCCTGTGGCTCTCTTCAGGATCACTTTTGACCAGAACTACAATATTCTGTTCCATGCAGTTTAATTTAAGGCGATAAAACGGTCACAACCTTTCACAAGGTCCGAGAAGACCACTAGGCCACAAAAGTTGGCCTTATCGTTTATTGGGATTCCACGCCTCTGGGCTCCATAAGCGCAGGCAAACAGCTTGACCCCCTGTTGCCCGAGACCCACCAGTTGATCATCATTGAGGGCATACACCCCATCATCCACTAGATACAGATATACATCAGCCTGCTCTGATAGGGCGGTTTTGGCCAAACCAATTGCGGTTTTAAGGTTGGGATGCTGAGGAGAAGTAGAAAGTAGAATTCCCAGTCTTTTCTTATTCATAGACTCTTGCCTCTTGCATACTTTATCACTCCATCCGAAAGCTTGTCAATGCAGAGTTCACAACACCGTCTTGGCTTGACAGTCTTTATAAGGTTGTGATACGTTATAAAAAATTTACATTTTCAAGGAGTAGTGTTCATGCTTAAAAAGTACTTGCTGGCCCCTGGCCCCACACCGGTTCCACCAGAAATCCTGCTAGCCATGGCTCGCCCCATTGTCCATCATCGTTCGGCTGATTTTGAGCCGGTGGTGGCATCGGTGCGGGAGGATTTAAAGTGGCTCTTCCAGACCACTCAGGATGTCATGATTATTGCCTCCAGTGGAACGGGAGGAATGGAAGGGGCTGTATCCAATTTCCTGACTCCCGGCGATCGGGCGATTGCCATTAATGGTGGAAAGTTTGGTGAGCGTTGGACCAAACTCTGCCGGTCCTATGGCGTGCAGACAGAAGAGATTAAGGTGGAGTGGGGACATGCCGTAAAACCTGAGCAGGTGACCCAGCTTCTCAAAAAGGACCCTTCTATAAAGGCTGTTTTTGTACAGGCCAGTGAGAGTTCTACGGGGGTGGCACACGATGTAAAGGCCCTTGGCGAGATTGTTCGCAATTATCCCGAAACCGTTTTAGTAGTGGACGCTGTGTCTGCCATGGGGGTTTTTGATTTAAAGACGGATGCCTGGGGGCTTGATGTGGTGGTGACGGGTTCCCAAAAGGCCTTGATGCTGCCACCGGGTCTGGCCTTTGTGAGCGTCAGCGAGAAGGCCTGGCGCCAGTCAGAGAAAGCGAAATGCCCCAGGTTTTACTTTGATCTTAAGCGTGAGCGAGAAAATCTCAAAAAGAATACTACAGCCTATACCCCGGCGATTTCCCTGATTCTGGGGCTTCAAGAAACCTTTCGGATGATTAAGCCGGAAGGTCTAGACGGGGTATTTAACAGACACAAACGCTTGGCTCACGCAACCCGGGAGGCAATGAAGGCAATTGGGCTATCACTTTTTCCTAAAGAATCTCCCAGTGATGCATTAACCGCGGTGTCGGCTCCTGAAGGATATGATGGTCAAGCGATCTATAAAAATCTCAGAGACAAGTATGGGATTACGGCAGCAGGTGGCCAGGATCACCTTAAAGGTAAGATTTTCCGCCTTTCTCACATGGGCTATGCTGACACTTTTGATGTCATTACGGCTGTGTCCGCTGTGGAGATGGTCCTGAAAGGGATGGGCTACCCCATGAAGCTGGGAACAGGCGTTGGGATTGCTCAAGAAATCCTTATGAAAAAGTAAGTCGAAAAACTGGAGCGGTATGAAGGTTCTCATCAGCGATACTCTTTCACCTCAGGGAATCGAGGTCCTTAAAAAGGCAGGTTTGGAGGTTGAAGTTAAAACCAAGCTTCCTCCTGATCAATTGATCCATGAGATTGGTGGATATGATGGTCTGGTGATCCGAAGCGGGACTCAGGTGACTTCCGCTGTGATCGAAGCAGCCCAGCGTCTCAAAGTGATTGGACGGGCTGGTTCGGGTCTGGACAATGTAGATCTGGAGGCAGCCACCCGCCGGGGGATTGTGGTTATGAACACTCCAGGCGGGAACACCGTCACCACGGCTGAGCACACCATGGCTCTATTGTTGTCTCTGGCCCGGAGTATTCCTCAGGCCACAGCCTCCACAAAAGCAGGTCGCTGGGAAAAACAAAAATTCATGGGTATAGAGCTTTACAATAAGACTCTGGGAGTGGTGGGTTTGGGTCAGATCGGAGGATATATGACCAAACTGGCCCAGGGCTTTATGATGAATGTCATTGCCTTTGATCCCTATCTCTCGGAAGACAAAGCCAAGAAAATGGGAATAGAACAGGTTCAATTAGAGGATCTCTTCAGGCGCTCTGATTTTATCTCTATTCATACTCCCCTTACCCCAGACACCAAGGACCTGATCAATGCCCAGACGATTGCCAAAATGAAGGATGGCGTGAGAATCATCAACTGTGCCAGGGGTGGGATCGTAAATGAAGTGGATCTCTACCAAGCCTTGGTCTCAAAAAAGGTGGCTGGAGCAGCTTTTGATGTCTTTGAAAAAGAGCCCGTAGATCCAAAGAATCCCCTGCTCACTTTAGATAATTTTATCTGCACCCCCCACCTAGGTGCCGCCACCACCGAGGCCCAGGAGAATGTGGCACTGGCCATTGCGGAACAGATCGTGGATTATCTGGTGCATGGGGTCATCCGAAATGCTGCCAATCTTCCTTCTATCCCTGCTGATCTTCTGCCGGCAGTGCGCCCGTATCTGACTCTGGCTGAAAAACTGGGGGCTTTTGGGGCTCAAGTGTTTGAAGGAGGACTGGAAAAGGTCAGCATTGAATATCGTGGTGATGTGGCTAACCTGACGACGACACCGATTGCGGTAGCTGTTCTGAGAGGATTGCTCAACCCGATTCTGGAAGACAGCGTCAATTATGTGAATGCCCCTGTGATTGCTAAAGAACGGGGGATCGAAATTAAAGAGACCAGGACAACTGATGCGGGCGATTTTACCAGCCTGATTATTCTTGAACTCCAGGCAGGTAAAAGTGTGGGGCGCATAAGCGGTACGCTGTATAAGCGCAAGGATCCCCGAATTGTTAGTCTAAATGGTTTCCCACTGGAAGTGGTCCCGGAGGGCTACATGCTTGTCCTGTCCAATCTAGACCAACCGGGCGTGATAGGGAGCATCGGTAATTTTCTGGGACGGCATCAGATCAATATTGCCAGCATGCAGTTAAGCCGCGAAAAACCGGGAGGCAAAGCCATCTCAGTGATCGGCATAGATTGCCCGATGAGCCCTGATTTGTTGCAGGAAATCAAGAAGCTGCCTCATATACTGTCAGCCAAACAGATCAAGCTCTAGTTCACGCTGAAAAATGCCCATCTGCTGTGTTGCCACTGCGCTGTTGTTTTCTTGTGGGGGCCCGTGCGCCTACACAGAATGAAAGGTGCTCCGATGCCCCCACACCCCGGCCAGTCACTGGCCAAGCCAGATGCCTGGCCCGTTCCTCACGTACTTAAAGCGAGCATTCAGCTTTGCTGGTGCGAGCGCGGGGGCACGGGGGACATGTGAGGATCAGCAGTTTCAGTTGCCGGAGCGGCCCCCTGATATAATTGCCATGCTCCGGTACGGTTCTCGCAGCGCCTTGCATCTGGGCCATTTTTGAGCGTGAACTTGTAAAGGTATTTTTTCCTCGCGTGAATTAGGAATTTATTCATGACTCGCTTCACAGAAAAATCTTCGTCCTTATTGCCCAAAGGAATGGCTGTTCTCCTTCCCGAAGCCGCAGCCCGGCAGAGGGCCATCGAGCGGACTGCCCTAACAGTATTTAAACTTTGGGGCTATCGGGAGGTGATCCCACCACTCTTCGAATACCTGGATATCCTTTCTAAAACGTTAGAGCCGGAGCTGGTGGAGAAAAGTTATAAATTTGTAGATCGTTCCAATGGCCGGGTCATGATCCTCAGACCGGATGTCACCCCCCAAATCGCTAGGATGGTGGCCTTGCTCATGGCCGATCAACCCAAACCCATTCGCTTATGTTACAGTGCCAATGTCTTTCGCTACGAGCAAGAGCATGCAGGTCGTGAGCGAGAGATCTTACAGATTGGTGGAGAACTGGTAGGACCGCAGGATGCCGAATCAGACGCCGAAATTATTGCGCTGGTGGTAGAAATTCTTAAACAGCTGGGCCTGTCCCATTTTCGTATTGCCATCGGGCAAATTGGATTCTTTAAGGCACTTCTTCAAGAGATGGGTGTGCCTGAGCCTGAGCATCTCCAAGTCCAAAAGGCATTGGCTGGGAGAAACTCAGCTAGGCTGAACCAAATCCTGGAAGGGCTTGGATTACAGAGAAGGGAGGTCCATAAGATTGTGGGCCTTTTAGAATTATTCGGCCAGGAGGAGGTTTTTGATAGAGCCAGGCAGCTTGTGCAGTTTTCTCCTGTTTCCTCCTGCTTATCTGCTTTGGCTCGTTTGGAAGAGGTGTATGCCCTTTTAAAAAGGTATGGACTGAAAGATCGGATCCTGATCGATCTCAGTGAAGTGCGGGGATTTGGGTACTATTCTGGTATGGTATTTGAGGTGTTTACGGAAGGGGTGGGATATGAGCTGGGTGGAGGAGGTCGATATGATCACCTTATCTCCCATTTTGGTGTAGATATTCCTTCCACGGGATTTGCCTTACACGTGGAACGCCTTCAGCGGGCCTTAGAACATACGTCCCGCGTCGCCCAGCCTGATCATGACATGGGGGTAGACGTTCTTGTCATAGATGCAGGGGAGGTCTCTGAAGCTGGAATTAGGTTATCCCAAGTTCTCAGACAGAGAGGTCTGAGCGTGATCCGCAGAGTGATGGCTCCAGAACAGGCATCGGAATGTCTTGAACAGTGCCGTAGCCTGAAGGTGGCTCATGCGATTGTGTTGGAATCTATAACGACGAACAAGAAGAATAAAGTTGTCAAACAGACAAAGGACCTTTATGGAATTCAGGCAATTTGGATTAATTCCAGAACAGGGACAAAGAAAAGGCTGAAGTTGCAACAGTTCCTTCGGCTGGCAGATAAGCTGTTGAATGGACGACGTTTTGTTTAAAAGAGTCGGGAGAGTATTTTATGAACACAGCAGATCTTTTCTTGCAGAAATTGCCGCCCCAGAATATTGAGGCGGAGCAGTCCGTACTGGGGGCTATTCTTTTGGAAAATCAGGCCATGAACAAGGCCTTGGAGCTCATCTCCCCGTTTGATTTCTACAAAGAAAATCACCGTCGGATCTTCAGCGCCATGCTGGACCTCTACGAACGGGGTGAGGCTGTTGATCTGATCACCCTGACAGAAATACTGAGACAAAAAAATGAACTGGAACAAGTGGGAGGAGCAGCCTATCTGACTTCCCTGGTTAATCTAGTTCCGACCGCAGCCAATATCAAGCTTCATGCTAAGATCATTCGTGAAAAGGCTCTTCTTAGGAGTCTGATCCAGGTATCCACTGACCTGGTGACCAGAGGTCTGGAAGAGACCGAAAGAGTGGAGGATCTCCTCGATGAGGCCGAACGGCATATTTTTAGTATTTCTGAAAAAAAGATTAGACCGGCCTTTGTTTCGCTTAAGGAGATTGTCAAAGATAGTTTTGAGATCATCGAACGGCGCTATGAGAAGAAAGAGAAGGTAACCGGCCTGCCCACAGGTTTTGTAGACCTGGATGACCTCATGGCTGGGCTACATCCGGGGGACCTGGTTGTCGTGGCGGGAAGGCCTTCCATGGGCAAGACTGCCTTTTCTCTCTGTGTGGCACAATATATAGGCATAGAGAAAAGAGAGACGATAGGCATCTTCAGCCTGGAGATGTCCAAAGAGCAACTCGTCCTTCGAATGCTGTGTTCCGAGGCTTGGGTGGATGGCAACAAGCTACGTTCGGGTTACTTGAGTCATGAGGATTGGCCACGTTTAACCGCGGCGGCGGGTAGGCTCAGCGAAGCCCCAATCTATATTGATGATACACCGGCCATTTCCATCCTGGAGATGAGGGCTAAGGCTAGGCGACTGAAAGCCGAACGGGGTCTGAGTCTGATGATTGTTGATTATCTCCAGCTTGTTCGGGGACGTGGTGATGCAGATACCCGGGAGCAGGAAATTTCGGAGATTTCCCGATCGTTAAAGGCCCTGTCGAAGGAACTGGGGATTCCCATCATTTCTATTTCCCAGCTTTCTAGAGCAGTGGAGTCACGGACAGATAAAAGGCCCATGCTGTCTGACCTTCGTGAATCTGGGGCGATTGAGCAGGATGCAGATGTTGTTATCTTTCTTTATCGTGATGAAGTCTATAATGAGCGGACGGAAGAGAAGGGGATTTCTGAAGTACTGATCCGAAAGCAGAGAAATGGCCCAGTAGGGACGATCAAACTAAAGTTTTTCGACAAATACACGAGATTTGAAAACCTTGAACAAAAGCATACCGACGTGGATCGCTAAAGACTCGCTATTCGTTAAACGTTAACCGTTCAGCTATTAATAATAAATTATTTCTAAATTGCGATTAACAAGTAATGCTCAACTCCCTATTACGGAATCGAGATTGACAGGAATAGGAGAAGGGTATACACTGCCCTCTAAGATACGAATCACAATTAACATTTAGCGAATAACAGGGTCTTCCATGTTTGGTCTCGGGTTGCCCGAACTGATCGTTATCCTAGTGATTATCATGATTATTTTTGGGGTGGGGCGATTGGCCGGTATCGGGCCAGCCTTGGGGAAGGCCATCCGTGGTTTCAAAAAAGGACTGTCTGGACAGGACGAAGAAGCATCTGTAGAGAAGAAAAAAGAGGACTCCTAGTCCCCCCGAATATCTCTTCCATTCATTTCATGAGTTATCTCCTCCTCTTTTCGTGTGTAGTGGCTCTCCTTGACTTAGTTGGCAGGGGTGTGTTTTAATTAAAATATGGGGTGGCCAGTGACCACTGACCAGCTACCCAGTGTGGTTTTTTTGCCACTGGTACCTGGATACTGGTCATTGGCCAGTTGCTTTAGAGTGGGGTTCTCTCGATGAATTTTCTAAAAAATGCCATTTTGCTTTTAGGATGTGGTCTTCTGTTTTCCTGTGCTTCTTTCAATCGTCACCAACCGACCACTGTTTCTGAACCCCAAAACAGTGTGAATACCGCTCCAGCAAAGAGTAAGACGATCCAGAAAGAAAGGTCCAAGCCGGCCTCCCGAATTGCAGATCCACAGGCTTATTTTCACTACCTCCAGGGCTCTCTTGAAGAGTATTCGGGTCGCGAGGATGTTGCCCTCCGTGAGTATCGGGCGGCCCTGGCCTTTGATCATGACTCACCGTTTCTTCTTCATCAAATTGCCACTCTTTTTTTAAGAACGGGACAGTTCAATCAGGCGGTGGAATATGCCGAACGGATCCTAACCATTCAGCCAGATCATTTGGAGACACTGATGCTGTTAGGACGATGGTATTCCAGTGCGAATCAACCTGATAAGGCTATCGGAATGTTTGAGAGCGCCATTAAATCTGCTCCCGATTCCGAAGATCCGTATGTTCATCTTGGCCTTCTCTATCATCAACAACAGAGACTGGGTGAGGCTGCGCAGATGCTCCAGAAGGGCTTGGAAATAGCCCCTAACTCACCGGTTGGTTATTATTACCTGGGGCGTGTTCACGCAGATCAAAAGTTGTACGCTGAGGCTATTAAGAGTTTTGAGAGGGCTTTAACCCTCCAACCGGCATTTGACCATGCCTATCTTGCACTGGGAGATCTCTATGAGCAAATGGATTCTCCTGACAAAGCCATTGAGGTTTATAAGCGGCTTCTGGAAACCGTAGATCCGTATCATCGCGAGGCCCATTACCGCCTGATTCAGATCTATGCACAGAAGAAGGATTATGATACTGCATTGGTACATCTCGACGGCCTGTTGAAGAGAGACCCTAGTGATCTAGAGGCACGTTTTCAAAAGGCCAGAGTCTTTCAGGAGATGAAAGATTATTCCAAAGCCATTTCAGAGTTTCAGATGCTCATTACGGCAAAGCCGAAGGAGCTTCGACTCCGCGAATACCTGGGACAACTCTATGTGGAAAATAAACAATATAATCAGGCTCTGGAAGAGTACAACAGGATTCTTGAAATCGACCCTGATTTTGTGGATGCCTATCTACGCATCGGGTTGCTGAAAGGTTGGCTCAAGGCAACCGATGAGGCCATAGGATACTTGGAAAAGGCCAAGGCCATAGATCCACAGCGCTCAGAGACCTATCGCATTATGGGATCCGTGTATCTTCAGGGCAGTCAGGAGGAGAAAGCGATTCAGGTTCTCAATGAGGGAATAGAGTTGGATCCCCAGAATCCTGACCTTCATTTTGAGCTGGGTACCGTTTATGACAAGCTCAAGCGCTTTGATGATCTAGTTAAGGCCATGGAGGAGACGATCAAACTTGATCCCAGGCATGCCAATGCCTTAAATTATTTGGGCTATTCTTATGCCGATCGGGGTATCAATCTGAAAGAGGCATTATCCCTCATCAAACAGGCTTTGGATCTAAAACCAGAGGAGGGGGCATATGTGGACAGCCTGGGCTGGGTCTATTACCGACTTGGTCGGCTGGACGAGGCCTTGGAGCAGCTCAAGAAAGCCGTGAGCCTGGTCCCGGATGATGCCGTGATCCTAGAGCACTTGGGAGAGGTGTATCTTAAAAAAGGATTACGCAAAGAGGCCCGTGAGATTTGGATCCGCTCTTTAGAGGCCGATCCTAACAATCAGATCCTTGCAGACCGATTCCGTAAAGAAGGATTTGGTGACCCTGATACAGAAGAACGTATTCAGCGGGCCAAGACAAAAGCTTCCCAACAATCGTCCGATACATCACTACTTCCTATCGTAAAACAAGAACGTACAAGTAGTCAGGCTCAGTAAGCAGCAAAAGTAAACCCCAAAGTATACTAACGATGTGGCCAGTGCCAAAAATTGTTGTCCTCTGCCCAAATAATGTATTTCAGCCGCGGAAAAATTATTCAGCCGCGTTCAAATGAATTGTAATAACTGGTTGTTATTAAAAGAAAAGATGATAGCCTCTTCTTCGTAAGTTTGGTGGCATAAAAGCTGCATTGACAAGAGGGCAACGAAATTCACAAAGCAACTCCCTTTGCGGGTTGATCTCGCAGATGAGGAAAGGAGGAACTAAGATGCTTAAGAGATTAAATGAATTAAAGGCCAAGACAGATCGTGGTGAGCAGGGTTTTACCCTGATTGAGCTGCTAATTGTGGTGGCCATTATCGGGATTCTGGCAGCCATCGCGATTCCCCAGTTCGCGGCCTATCGGATCCGTTCGTTTAATGCCAGCGGACTTTCGGATCTACGCAATGCCCGTACGACTCAGGAAGCCCTGTTTGCGGATTGGCAGACCTACGGTATCTCGGCGATCGCAGTGCTTCCAGGTCTCGGAGGTAATGGTGCTGGGGTGTTAATGGTTGGGCCCACTGGCCCGGTTAATACGAACATTCTTACGCTCACTGATAATCAGGCTCTACCCCGTGGGATCACGGTGGCTTGTGGGAACGCTGTGAATATGGTTGCGACAACGGATGCGGCGGTTGCCCCGGCATTGGCCGCATCGTTCACAATGGCTACGAAGCATCCTCAGGGTGACACGGCCTATGGTGCAGACAGTGATAACACGGCCAACTATAGGGATGCGGTTACATTTCCTCAGGGTACACCCATTGCGGCTGGAACCGAACCCGCTTCTGTTCCTGCTGTTGATGACTACGCTGCGCTTGGGCCTCCCTGGTTCGCCATGTAAGAAAATCGGGGGCCTAAATAAGTCTCTAACTTGTTAAAACACGGGCCGCCTTTGAGCGGCCCGTGTTTTTAGAGGGGGCCAGAGATGGTTAACTCCAAGGATGAACTAAAGGTTGAGAGACAAATCACTCAAAGAGGCTTCACTTTGATCGAGCTGCTGATGGTGGTGGCCATTATCGGGATTCTGGCAGCCATCGCGATTCCCCAATTTGTACAATACCGGATCCGCACGTTTAACGCCACGGCGCTCTCGGACCTGCGTAATGCCCGTACCACACAAGAAGCCCTGTTTTCGGATTGGCAGACCTACGGTATCTCGGCAGTTGCAGCAGTTCCGGGTCCGGGAGGTAATGGTCCTGGGGTGTTACTGACGGGTCCAACTGCTCCCCTTTTCCTGAACATTCTCACGCTCACTGATAATAATGCTCTTGCCCGTGGGATGCTGGTGGCTGTCGGGAACAGGGTGAATATGATTGTGACAACGGATGCGGCAGTGGCCCCGGCATTGGCCACGTCGTACACAATGGCTTCGAAGCATCCCCAGGGTGATACGGCGTATGGTGCAGACAGCGATAACACGGCCAACTATAGGGATGCTATTACATTTCCACAGGGCACTGCAATTGCGGCTGGGACCGAACCCGTTTCTGTTCCTGGTATTGATGATTATGCGCCGCTTGCTGTTTGGGCAGTTTTTTAAGGTCTTACAAAATAAGCACATAACCAGTCTAGAATGTAACCAAAATTTGCAGTTCATCATACATCCCCTTGCTTGACCATATCACACTGGACTGCTATATTAATAAATCGTTAAGAGGGTCATAGAGGTCTAAGCCGTGAAAGCGATCGTTTTTGATCAGACCACCAAGATCTACTCAGAGGGTTTTAAAAAGAAGAAGACTGCGGTGGACCAGCTCACTTTGGAGATTCCCCAAGGTGAGATCTTCGGTTTTCTAGGACCCAACGGTGCCGGCAAGAGCACGGCCATTAAAATTCTGGTTCACATTGTCTTTCCTACATCGGGACAGGCCTATCTCTTCGATCGGCCCGTGGCAGAAAAGGCTGTTCGAAGGCGAATCGGGTATCTTCCAGAAAATCCTTATTTTTATGATCATCTTACTCCTGAAGAGCTCCTCTGGTTTGGAGGGAAGACCTCAGGGCTAAGTCCCACTCAAATCCGGGAACGTTCGGATACTCTTCTAAAGAACGTGGATCTTATCCATGTGAGGCGTCGTTCCCTTCGGACTTTTTCCAAAGGAATGGTTCAACGAGCAGGCCTGGCCTTGGCTTTAATTAATGATCCTGAGCTGGTTATCTTAGATGAGCCCATGTCCGGTTTAGATCCATTGGGTCGAAAACTGATGTCGGATATCATTCGAGGATTAAAAGGCCAGGGGAAGACGGTCTTCTTTAGTTCCCACATTCTCCACGATGTGGAGGATCTGTGTGAGAGGATAGGAATCATTGTACAGGGTCGTCTACGTTTAACGTCAAGTTTACGAGATTTGCTATCTACGCCGCCTAAAGGTTGGCGAATCACGGTACGAGGGAAAACGGAGGCTTTAACGGGCAAACTGATTGGAAGTCCCTTAAAGCTATGTACAACGGGTCCATTGACCGAGATACAAACCCAGGAGATGGATCTTTACAAAATTGTAGAGCAGCTCAAGGAGTTTAAATGTGAAGTGGTTTCTCTGGTTCCTTTGAAGGAAACTTTGGAGGAAATCTTTCTCAGGGAAATTGAAAAAGCAGGTGGGAAGCCCTTATGACTAATCTTTGGGCGATTGCAAGAATTACCTTTCTCGAAGGTTTAAGAAGCCGTCTATTTTGGGGACTTTTTATTATCGCGATATTGCTGTTCTCCTCCACGTATACCATAAGCTATCTCTTTCCATTTGATGTGATTAAAGTAGCCACTGATCTTAGTTTATGGACAGCATCCTTTGTGGGGCTAATACTTACCCTTTTCTTGGGGACGCAACTGATTGCTAAAGATTTGGAAAAGAGGACCATCCAAATGGTTTTAGCCAGGGCTGTTTCACGATCAGAGTATATTGTGGGTAAATTTATGGGCCTATCTCTGATCATTGCCGGCTCCATGTGTGTCTTAAGTGGTTTTGCATCCTTAGCGGTCTGGAGCGTTGACCTGTTGACTCTGGATCGATATGGGACCATTTACTGGCCGGTGTTTCTGTTCAGCCTTTTAATGATCACGATGATGCTCATTCTGTTAGCCTCAGTCATCTTCTTGTTTTCCTCCTTTGCCTCAAGTAGTTTTTTAGCCCTGGGGCTCACCCTGATTGTCTATCTGATTGGCCAGTCGATTGAAGAACTTAAACAATTTCTAGAAACAGGAGCAGAAGGGATTACCATCACCCCAGTTTTTCTTAAGACGGTTACGGTCGCTTACTATATCTTTCCCAACCTTGCAGCCTTTGATTTTAAAACCCAGGCAGCCCATGGACTGGTGGTCACACCTTCTGCTATGACCTGGTCCTTGCTCTATGGCATTTTCTATATTGGGGTCATGATCACGGCGGCAGCCTGGATCTTCCGACGACGGGAGTTTCCATAAGATGTATCATCAGGCATTATTTTTCATCTTATTCACTACTTTGGTCTGTGGGTACCTGTTTACCTTAAATCAGCTGACCTCAAAACGCGATGGATTGATCCGGCAGAAGGAAGAACTGGTGGCGCTTCCGCCAGCGGCTGTTAAGCTATTGACCTTAGATTACCGTAATCTGGCTGCGGATCTTATCTTTTCAAGGACCATGAGCTTTTATGGAGGCATGGTGGATCGTGCTGAAAAAGTTGATTCTAAAACCTGGGGGTTAATTTACAATCGCTTGGTTCTGGTTACCGAGTTAGATCCATACTTTGCAGATCCTTACTATTTTGGCCAGTCTGTCTTGACATGGGCGGCTGGAATGCCGCGAGAAGCAAATATCCTTCTGGATAGGGGACTGAAATCTCGGACCGACGACTGGTTTATCCCCTTTTTTATGGGTTTTAATTACTTCTATTTTCTTCATGACGATGCAAAGGCAGCAACGTATTTGATGGAGGCCTCTAAACGTCCAGGTAGCTCTTCCCTGGTGGGGTTGCTGGCGGCACGCTTGGCCACAAAGGGCGGCGGAACAGAAACAGCCATTTTGTTTCTTCGACAACTGGAGCTTGAAACAGAGGACCCGCAATCTAAGAAAGATATCCGAGACCGACGTATGGCTCTGGAAGGCATCTGGGTTCTGGAGCAGGTAGTGGAACGCTATCGCCAGAAATTTGGGAAACAGCCAGAGGATTTACAGATCCTGGTGGAGAAGGGCCTCCTCAACCAACTTCCTGTCGATCCGTATGGGGGAACCTTTTATTTAAACGATCAAGGCAAGGTCTGGACCACCAGCGACCTGAGACTGGTCAAAAAAACTGAACAATGAACTGGAGGAATCATGAAAGTGCCATTTATTGATTTGAAAATGCAATATCAGGCAAATCGCACCGAGATCCAAACCGCCCTAGCAGAAGTGTGTGAAGATCAGGCATTTATTCTCGGAGCTCGGGTTGAAACTCTAGAACGAAACATTGCAGATTATCTTTCTGTCTCTCATGCCATCGGGGTTGCTTCTGGCTCTGATGCCCTGTTGCTTTCCTTAATGGCCTTGGAGGTAGGGCCAGGCGATGAAGTCATCACCAGCCCCTATACCTTCTTTGCTACGGTGGGAGCCATTCTGCGTTTAGGGGCTAAACCGGTGTTTGTGGATATTGATCCCCAAACCTTTAATTTAAACCCGGTATTTCTTGATGCCGCTTTGACACCTAAAGTGAAAGTTCTGCTGTCGGTTCATCTTTTCGGCCAATGTAGTGACATGAAGTCCATTCAAACCCTCGCACAGGATGAAGACTTAAAGATTGTAGAAGATGCTGCCCAGGCCATTGGGGCGAGGTACAATGGTAAAAAGGCTGGAACGCTTGGCGATCTGGGCTGCTTTTCATTCTACCCGACGAAGAACCTCGGGGGGTTCGGTGATGGTGGGATGGTTGTGTCGAAGGATTCCGACCTGGCCGACCAGATACGGTTATTGAGGGTCCATGGTAGCCGAGAGCCTTATCGACATGAGATTTTGGGATTTAACAGTCGGCTGGATGCATTACAGGCGGCTGTGCTTATCATCAAGCTTAAATCATTAGAACAGTGGACTGAGCTACGGAGGCAGCATGCCATATTATATGAAAAGCTCTTTGCACAGGCAGGATTAGCAGAACAGGTGATGCTTCCCAAGGAGCAACCTGGTAGTTATCATGTTTACAATCAGTATGTGGTACGACTCCCCAGACGGGATGAGTTAAAGAAATATCTGGCGGGAGAAGGTGTAGGAACTGAGGTGTACTATCCTGTGCCCATGCACCTTCAGCCATGTCTAAAACATTTGGGTTATCATGCCGGAGACCTTCCCGAAGCAGAACGGGCAGCCCAAGAATCCCTGGCACTGCCCATTTATCCAGAATTGACTGAAGTCCAACAGACGTATGTCGTAGAAAAGATCAAGGCGTTTTACAATGCCTGATGGATTTGAGGATTAAAGGATTGCAGGGGTAGATAAAGTTTATCTACCTTAATCCTTATCCCTTTAATCCTTACCCCTGACCCTCACTTAGAAGCTCAAATTAGCTCTCAAGCTGTATGATAAAACTTGGGAGAATTCTACTTCCCCCATAAAGCTTAGGAGTAGAAGCTTTATTTTGAGCCCTGCGAATCCTTTTGTCCTGGAAAGATTTTCCTCACTCAAAGGTAATACTGTATTCTCCTTACTTTGTATCCAGACCTGTCCTATCCCAATATAAGGTGTCAAAAAAGCAAAGCCTTTGCTGGCCGAAAGGTCAATTCCGTAAGTGGACAGATCGAGATCGTCTATTCCAAGTAGGGAGGTGTAGGAACCGCGCAGAGCAACCGCAGGTGTGGCTACACTGCCTTTTAGGACAGCCCACTTGATCTCACCGCCGATGAGTCCAATGTTAACATCCGGAACCTTGGCGTACACTACACCCACATCAATACCAAAAGGCAGTCCCTTTTGGGCATGTAGCTTCGGAAAGACGAAAAAGCTGGGGGGATTTGCATCTTGAGTGGCATCTTTCAAAAACTGTTCATTCTGGTCCACATCTGCAGCAGTGATCTCGATGCCTGCATCAAAGCCTAAAATTCCCAGGGGTTCCGCGGGTGCCAGCGGTTTATAACTGATCGCTAAGCCTAATGTTTCGCTCAAATCTTTAAATTCGTTTTGCGAATAACCAGGGGGCAATGCAATGTCATTATCAGCTGCAAATGTAATTGAACCTATTGAAATTAAAAATAAAACTTCTAAAAACCCCAGGGTGATCGCCTTTTTCATACTAGCCTCCTTTAGATTTTGTGTTTTTTCTCTCTAGGGGGGATAAATAGGGGCAGTAGCCTGTTTAATAGGAATTTTCATAAAATTGCTTGACATGTCAAGAATTTTGCTGTATATTTAGTAGTTTATTAATCGGCTTTACACAATAATCCCTTAGGAGGCTTCTGCACGATCTGTAATTACGATCTTTGTCGATCGAGCATTTGCTTCCTATTAAGGGTGAGGTATATTCCTTCCTTTGTATTAATTTAACGACCCATAAAAACATGTAAATTGAGTCGTTACGTTGCTAAAGATAGCATAGTTTTCTTATCTTGTAAAGGTTGTGAGAAGTAAACTGAAGTAGGTCAATTGCTGGCGTAGCTCAGGCGGTAGAGCAGCTGATTTGTAATCAGCCGGTCGGGGGTTCGAGTCCCTTCGCCAGCTCCGCCCATACTCAGCTACTGTAAGGAATCCGCCATTTTTGTAAACGAATATTCGGAGGGTTTGGGGAGGTACCCAAGCGGACAAAGGGAACAGACTGTAAATCTGTCGCCTTCGGGCTTCGGAGGTTCGAACCCTCCCCTCCCCACCACGCCACCACGCTAGCGTTGTCGAGCGCAGCCCGAAGTGGCTGGTTGCGCGAGAATAGGCTCTGAAGTTGTTTTTATGTGTGTAGGTAATTGAGTTACATTTTGCGGGAATAGCTCAGCGGTAGAGCGCCAGCCTTCCAAGCTGGGGGTCGCGGGTTCAAATCCCGTTTCCCGCTCCACTCCGCGCTAGCGAATTCGAGCATGGCCCGAAGGGCCGGTGATGCGAGAATAGGTTTTGCAGTGTGTGAGAGTGAGTTGCCCTTGTAGCTCAGTCGGCAGAGCACGTCCTTGGTAAGGACGGGGTCACCGGTTCAATCCCGGTCAAGGGCTCCAGCGACTGTAAAGAGTGTGATAGGTTTATCGTTATTCGTTAAACGTGAGTGGTGAGTGAGCAACGAATAACGGATAACGAGTAACGAATCACGGTATTTTATTTAGGAGGAGTACTCATGTCGAAGGCGAAATTTGAGCGGACGAAGCCGCATGTCAACATTGGGACGATAGGGCATGTGGATCATGGGAAGACGACGTTGACCTCTGCGATCACGAAGGTATTGGC